>Ga0255049_10001335_pt1 | contig 13667 bp, 26 predicted proteins | sample JV7_2_3_MG_FD_183615 | JGI IMG/M metagenome (GOLD analysis project Ga0255049, IMG submission 183615) | Seawater microbial communities from Jervis Inlet, British Columbia, Canada - JV7_2_3 | ecosystem: Environmental > Aquatic > Marine > Inlet | place: Canada: British Columbia | collected 2016-10-06
CCCGGTAGCCCACGGGGCCGATGTCGAGGCAGCTTCGCCCGGTCGATAGGTTAAGCTCGGCGCTGTATGCCGCCCACGCGTCTTGCACATTGCGGGCTGTCTGTTCCTGGCTGCTGGTGATCTGCTTCGTGTGGTAGAGCCAGCCGATTTGGTCGCTGGCCAGATCCACGGCAGCACGGTCATTCTTTCCCGGCCCGGTCAGGTCCAGCCACACGCCGTGGCGCTGGCGCTCTGGTGTGGGCCTGACCGCCGTGATGCGCTCTTCCGGCTGCGTGTGCTTGCGCGTGACGGCGCGCTTCCTGTTTTTTCTGCTCTTGCCCATCGTTTTGCCCTTCCTACTTGGGTTTGGGTGCCTAGCCGATAGCCGCTATTCGGTAGATGAATGGAATCGCTTCCCTGTCCACGCTTAGAAGGCCTGCCTTTGCGAGCGCCCCAAGCTGCGCTGATGCGTTGTCCGGGGCGATGTCCATGCGAAACGCGATGTCATTTGCAGTGCGAATCCGACCGTCCGCCATGATGTCCATGATTTTATGCGCGCTGCGCTTTGGCCCGCCGTTGGTTACTTCCTTTTCGACCTTGATAAACGACTGCAACAAATCCAGCGCATAACGAAGCTCTTTGGGGTCCGGGTCCAGTTTGGCCAATGAAGGGTGGAGCGGGGGAAGCGTGGACTTGCCACGATGCGGTGACGGGGCGTTCATATCCGGCCCTCCGCTGCGAATGGGATCGTATCATCCATGCCGTCACCCGGCCTGCCACCTGAGCCGTAGTCGGAACCGCTGGACGCGCTGCCAGTGTCGTTGCGCGGCTTTCCGCCTTGCAACGTGACTTCCCTGACGAAGACTTGCAGATAGGCTTTGCCGTTGTGTTCCCGCGCCGATACCTCACCGGAAACCGTCACCTTGTCGCCCTTGCGAAGATACGGGGCCAGCTTGTCGGCACGCTCGCCCCACAGGCTGCAATCGAACCAAGTGCTTTCCGCATCCTTGCCGCGCCCGCTTACGGCTACAGTGAATCCACACACCGTCTTGCCATTCTGTGTCTGGCGCACTTCGGCGTCCTTGCCGATGTTGCCCGCTATGGTCAGGTTATTCATTGGGTTCTCCTACTTCACGATTTTGAAAGGGCGTTCCATCGGCCCTCCTGGCCGGGGAACAGTTCTGTGTTTGGTGCTGGCGGGGGGTAATATCTGGTCGGTCCAGCGCTTGCCGTTCAGGTAGCTTGCGGGGTGTATCGGGCTGGCGTCCCTGTTTCGGGATCGCCATGCAGTGAACCAGGAAAGCGCAAGCCTCGCGGCCTCTTCTCTTTCCGAAGGTTTCAGCTTACCCCAAGCCTTCTGCGCAGCGGCTTTCGAAACCTTGTTCGGCCATGAAGACCAGAAAGCATCAAATCCATTTGATGTTCTTTCTTTTACTTCTGGTTCTAGTTCTGGTTCTAGTTCTAGTTCTAGATGCTTTCCGTTTGCTTTGTCCGGGCTTTCATCTTTTTTGTTTGTTTTTGGTGCATTAGCCGGGCGGCCACCTTTTTTGCCCGCATCACTGCGTTTGCGCGATGTATCTTCAATACGTGCCTTTTCGCGCATCAAACGAGGGTTAAAAAGCCGGGCTTTTTCGCGCTGAAAGAACTCATCAATGATCGGGTTAATCAGGCGCTCATAGTCCGCCATGCTGACCCGCAAGCGCCGCGCAATCCACTGCGGGTCATCGGGTATTGAACAACCCGGAGTCCGCCAGCACAAGCGCAACAGGCGCATGTATGCCCCATCTTCCTCTATGGTCAGGTGCGCGGTGTCGGCCTCATAATCGGAGACATACAGCGGAAGGTAAGGGATGCTCATTCTGCGGCCTCCTGCCAGGGTTTCACCCTGTTCCAAATCAGGTTGTGTGCGGGGTCAAAACCGACCTCTATGGTTCCGATTTCACCCATGCGCTGCTTGGCCACGATAAGTTCCAACCGGCCCTCGGCGGCGCTCATGCGGGCCTGCCAATCGGCTTGAGCTTCCAGGTTCATGCCGTCCGGTTTTTCGCGGCTGATGTAGTATTCATCGCGGTAGCAAAAGATGATGGCGTCCGCGTCCTGTTCGATCTGCCCGCTTTCCCGCAGGTCTGACATGATTGGGCGCTTTTCTTCCCGGCTCTCCAGCGCGCGTGAAAGCTGCGACAGGGCAATGACTGGAACCTCAAGCTGCATTGCCAGACCCTTCAGGGCCATGCTGATTTCACTGATCTGGTCCAGCCGGGATTGCTTGCTTGACCGGATCAATTGCAGGTAATCTACGACAAGGCATTTCAGCCCGATGCCGCGCCCGTCAAAAATGGTCTTGGCCCGCTTAGCCGCCGAATACAGCGCGCCGATGTCCCGAATGTGTGGCGGGATGATCTGGATAGGCAGGTTGGCTATATCCAGCGCCGACTTGATGTAACGCTCGACCTGCGCATCAGTTGCCATGCCCTTACGGACATCGGAATAGGCAACGCCATCACCCTTGCGCGCCGTGGCCTCGGAAATGGCCCGCGCGGCCAGTGAGGCGGCTGTCATCTCCATTGATGCGATGGCCACGCCACCACCCGCCCGCGCCTGCCCCATAGCTATGGACAGGGCCACAGCGGTCTTGCCCATGGATGGCCTGCCGCCAATGATAACCAGGTCTCCGGGGAACAAGCCGCCGGTCATCCGGTCGAGGTCATAGATCCCGGTTGTCGCCCCCGCCACGCCATCGCGCTGGTGGGCCTGCACGGCGTCGTCAGCGGCTTCATTGACCGCCGCATGAAACGACATGAGGGGCTTTCGGCCCGATGCCTCGCGGTTGATAAGTGACGCTTCAATCGTCCCGGCGATGGCGTCGGCATCGACCTCACCGCCGATGATTTGGTTTTTGGCGGTCTCAATGACCTCAAGCAGGTGCCGCTTGCTTGCCATGTCCCGCAATAGGGAAGCATATTCCGGCAGGGCGACAGATGACGCGGCGAAACCCGCGAGATTGATGATGTAGTCCCTGCCGCCAATGCCCTTGAGGCCTTCGTGGTCTTCCATCTGGCGTGCCACGGCGACGAAATCGGCCAAGTGTCCGTTGCGGTAGCGCGATGAAATCACGCGATAGATTTCCGCATGGACCGGATCGTGGAACATCTCTGACTTGAGGGTGTGGGCGATGCTGTCGAGGCTTTCCGGTGCCGACAAAAGCGCGCCCAAAACGGCTTGCTCTGCCTCTGGATTATACGTTGCCATCTTGCCCCCGCTGGCTCCTGGCCTTGACGTTCAGGACAATCTGGGGGGCAATCTCGCGCGCAATGACCGCGCCAATGCGCTGCCAGTTGTTCGCGGGTTGTTCTGGGTTGTTTTCGGGGGTAGAATCCCCATTATATCCACGTTGGGACATACGCCGGACCTCCTTTGCAGGTTCGCTATGTTCAAGGGGTCGGCTGGCGTTGGTAGCGCCTCCGGCCCCGCTTCTTTTAATACCGCCTTTTGCGTTGCTTTCCAAGGGTTTTGTCACGAAATAGACCCCCGAAAAGGTATGCCTAAATCGCTCAGGAACTCGTCCACATCAGCCCGCGACCGGACCACGGCATAAGGAACGCCCTGAGCCTCGATTTCCTCGCGCAGGGCCTTCTGTGCTGGTGTCAGGCCATTCCCCTCGGCCTTGACTTCCACCGCCAGCGTGTGGCCACTCCACAGCACGATGATGTCAGGGAAACCGGGCAGCATCCCGTTGGCCTTGTTCTTGGCAATCTGGCGCGCGACGGCCTGACCGCTCATGCCAAACTCGCCCGGCGAGTGATGCACAACTGCGCCGGGGAGGATCTGGCGGAGATATGTTACCGTGTCCCGCTGAACGGGGCCTTCCTTGTCTGTCCACTTGCGCGCCATCACCCACACCTCGCGGCCATAATCGCGCGCCTGGCCGCCCTGAGACGCCGCAAGGCACCGGCATACCCCCGCGTGTCCATCAGGCGGGTGCAGCGGGCTAAATCAGCCTCTGCGCGCGTGTATGCTATGAGGGCGCTGGTCATGGGGTCGCGGGTCATATCCTGCCCTTCTGGATTTCCGCGCGGCGCGTGGCGACCAGGGCGCGGTGTTCCGGTGTCGGGTCTTGCTGCATCCAGCGAAACGCCAGCGCAAAGCCATCGCACTCCTGAATGGTCTTGGCCGTCGCCAGGGCCGCAGCAAATTCGCCCCCCTGTTTCATCGGGGAAAAGCCCCCCGACGCCGCAACGCCGGGGGTAGTTCCAACAGAGGGAGGATGCGCACGGTCGCCGGTGCGCTCGGCATGGGGTGTGGCGGGATGGGGGAGGGCCACCCCGCCGCTGTCCGCGCTGCCCGAGGGAGGATGCAGGCGCGCGGTATTCATGCTGCTTTCCGCTCTATGTCGTCAGCCATCTGGCAAAGGACATTGCCGGTCTGCATGAGGAATTTGATGTCCACATCGGGCCGCGTTGTGATGACGTGGATGAAGACCGCCGCGAGCGTTTCAAAAGACAGGTCTTTGCCGAAATCAAGCAACGCTTCGATGGCGATTTGCTGTTGCTGCTGCTGCGCTCTGGTCATGTGAATATCCACCACGTCAAAACCAGCACCACCGCGACGGACGGGGCGACCAGTAGCCAGCGCAGCACGACGGTCTGCGCGGATGGCAGGCGGTCAGCCTCGTTTTCTATCTGGTGCATGTCAGCGAGGGGCTGGCGGATTTGATGTTGCCACAGTTGTTTGGGGGTCATGATGTGGACCCCTTGCAATCTGCGGTGGCAGACCCCACTTCAGGGTGACAGGCAAGAACACCGCTGCCGGGCCTAACCGGAGGGTTCTCTTCCATGTATTTCCGAATGCGATCAGCCGTTGCGAACGTGCATTGCGCACCATTTTGCCACCGCGACCAAACCTGGCCGCTTAAGCCTGCGGAATACTGCAAAACCGTCGCGGGCTTGATGCCGCGCCGGTCCGCATATGCCGCGATTTCTGATATGAGCTGTTCCATGTCTGGCAATGTAGGTTGTTCAACCTACAAGGGCAAGGGTTTTTTAACCCCCTTTGCAAAATGACAAAATCAACCCAAAACCACGACATGAGTGATTTTGTCGAAACCTTGCGCTGGTGGCTGGAGCACAAGGAGGAAATGAACCCCACCGCCCTGGCCCGCGCTGCTGGCCTGGACAAGACGGCAGTGCGCCAAATCATCGTTATGGAAAGATCGCCAAGGGTGGATACCGCATTGAAAATATGCGGCGCGCTTGGCGTTAGTCTCGATCAGTTCTTCGCCCGAGACCTCGGCGGAAAGCGATCCGCTCTAGTGCGTCAGCTAGATCAGTTGAATGATGATGAGATAGAGCTATTGCTAGCTGTCGCAAGAGAAGCTGCCGCTCGTCACCGCGCGCAAGACTAACCATCTTCCCAATCAAATCATCAACTTGTGGATTCTGCATCCCTATCCTTTAGCATAGCTTTGCCGGGGGTGGTATAGGTTTTTATTCGTATTATTTGTTTGACGGTAGGTTTTTATTCCTTTATATGTCCTCCCAACAACGGAGGACACCAAATGACCACCATCGACAAGATCACCGCAGACCTCAAGGCGCTGCATCTCGCGATCATTCGCGGCGACCGCTTGGCCGCACACAAGGCCACCGACAGCCTTGTTGACCTTTCCGCTGCATTCCCCTGCCCGGTTTCCCTGGCACCCATGCCGCCCCGCCTGACAGGGGGTGTGTGATGATTATCGAAGTGGATAGCGAAGACTTCTTTTCGGACAAGGACGGATGCATCGGCGGCATGGCCCGCCTGAGCATCGAAGCGGGTCACTGCATGGACGCCGACATCGGCGGCACTGATGGCTGGCAGGTGACGTCCTGCACCCTTCTCAACATCACGATCGGCGGCTTGACGTTGACCGCTGACCAGCTTGCGACCGCGTTTGGTGCAAAGTTCGTCGTCAGCTTCGAAGAGCGCGTCGCGGAGGAATATTACGAAAGAGAGGTGGCAGCATGATCCGCCGCGCCTTCCTGAACATCACCGCCAGCGACATAGCCGGGTGCGGACTGGTGGTCTTGCTTGCCCTTCTGGCAGGGGTGGTCTGATGCCCCGCGACGTTCCGGAATGGATTGGCAAGACCGACAACACCGACCCGCCGCCCCGCGTCAAGGACCGTATCTGCGAGCGCCAGGGCGGCAAGTGCGCCACCTGCAACCGCAAGCTGGGGATGGCCGGCGAGCCTGCCGAGTTCGACCACATCCTTGCTCTGATCAACGGGGGGCAGAACCGGGAGGCAAACCTGCAAGCCCTGTGCGGCCTCTGCCACGTCAGCAAGACCCGCGACGACATGGCCGTGAAGAAAAAGAACTCCCGCGTCCGAGCCAAGCGTCTTGGGCTCAGGAAGCCCAAACGCAGAATGCCATACCGCCGCTTCGACGGCACCCCCGTTTATCCGAAGGACTGACACCATGACCGAGATCACAAAAGTCAACACTGAACAGCACGTAGAAAATCAGCATGCGCCCGCAATTCCTGCCAGCGACCCGATGGTCAGCATGATCGAGCGCATCGCCATGTCGCCCGACCTGCCGATCGACCGGCTCGAGCGGATGATGGACATGAAGGAGCGGATGGACGCCAAGGAGGCCGAACAGCAGTTCAACGCCGCCTTCGCGCAAGCCAGCGCTGATTTCCCCGCCATCCCGATGCGCGGCGAGGGCCACAACCGCAGGCCCTACGCCACCCACGCCGACATCGTGAAGCACACCCGCCCGACCCTGTCGAAGCACGGCCTGTCCCTGTCGTGGGACACCGTGGTCAAGGACGGGGCCGTCACCGTCACCGCGATCCTGTCGCATGTCGGGGGCCACGCTCGCCGCACCGAAATGGTCCTTCCCGCCGACACCAGCGGGTCGAAGAACGCCGTTCAGGCTGTCGGGTCCACCCAGACCTACGGAATGCGATACACGGCGCAGGCGATCCTTGGTCTCTCGCTTGGCGAAGACACCGACGACGATGCGCAAGCCCTGTCCAACACCATCTCGCCAGACCAGGCGCAGTCCCTCCGCAACATGATCACCGAGACCAGCAGCGACGAGGTTAAGCTCTGCGCGTTCTTCAATGTCGATCGCCTCGAGGATCTCCCCGGCAAGGCATACCCCCGTGCAGACAAGATGTTGCGCGCGAAAATTAAGGAGGCCCAGCAATGAGCGGCACCATCCACCACATGGAACAGCGCAGCGACGAGTGGTTCCAGCACCGTATCGGGCGCGTCACCGCCAGCCGCATCGCCGACATCATGGCGATGACCAAGAGCGGCCCCGGCGCAGCCCGCGCCAACTACGCCGCCGAGATCGTCGCCGAGCGCCTCACCGGAGAGCAGGGCGGCAGCGGCTTCTCTAACGCAGCGATGCAGTGGGGCACCGATCAGGAACCCCTCGCCCGCATGGCCTATGAGTTTTCGCGCGATGTCGAGGTGGTCGAGGTCGGGTTCATCGACTACCCGCACATTGACATGGCCGGGTGCAGCCCCGATGGCCTTGTCGGCGACACCGGCATGGTCGAGATCAAGTGCCCGAATACCGCCACCCACCTGCGGACGATCGACACCGACAAGATCGAGGGTAAGTATCTCAAGCAGATGCAGTTTCAACTGGCCTGCTCGGGCCGGTCGTGGTGTGATTTTGTGAGCTTTGACCCTCGCCTGCCGGGCAACATGCAACTCTACGTCCAGCGCGTCCCGCGGGACACGGCCATGATCAAGGAGATCGAGACCGAGGTGCGATCCTTCATTCGCGAGGTAGACCTGACGGTTGAGCGCATGCGCGCAAAGTTTGGCGATGAGTCCGCGTAATGGGCCGCGCCACTCTCATCCTCTCTGGACCGACCGACCGACGCAAGGCGCACCACTGGATCGATCTGGCGCCCCCCGGAACCCGCGTCGAGTTCAGATCCAGCAAGCGGACCATCCCGCAGAACGATCGCATGTGGGCCATGCTGACCGCGTTGTCAGAGCAACTGGTCTGGCACGGCCAAAGGCTTCTGCCCGAAGATTGGAAAATGGTGATGATGGACGGCCTGAACCGTGAAGTGCGGATAGTTCCGGCGATCGACGGGCGCGGGTTTGTGAACCTCGGATCGTCATCATCCAAGTTGACGAAAGACGAAATGGTTGAGCTTCAAGATCTGATCGAAGCATTCGCCGACCAGCATGGCGTGAGCATCACAGATCCAAAAGCAACGAAACAGAAAGAAAAATTCGCATGACCCGTCCCGTCCTGATCCCGTGGTGGCTGGCAGCGCCGATGGCGGCGCATTTCCTCGCCGACTCGCTCGATCTGATCATACGCATATCGGGATATTTTCCATGATCGCCCGTCTGACCCCTGTAATAACGAAAGGAACCTGACATGACCTTCTTAATCCGTTTCTGTATCACCCTTCTCTCGTTTTTTTCTTTTGTTGTTCCTGCATCAGCACAACAAAATTTTGACCCCATTGTCTTGTCTACACATGAATCTTGGGAAGTGGTTTACATGGCCCAACACGGCTCTGGAATCGAGCCCTACTGTTTCGTTCGCACTGTTAATCCTGCGGGCTTTGAACTCTCAGTCTCATCTGGCTCGTGGGACACTGCGGGATCTATGGCAGCCCATTTTCCGGGGATTTCCAACGTCTACTCCGAAGCCGGTCTGGAACGCGTGCCGTATGAATGGCGTCTCCAAATTGACCGCCGCCCTTTTTGGACTTTTGAAGCCGTGCTTTTCACTTCGGAGTCTCTCGTAGTTTGGCGCTCAGCCGATGAAGCGGACCCCAATATCCAACGCTTCTTCACTCAATTTGTATCCGGTAACCAGATCCACATGCTCAATGACAATTATCAACCGATAACTTCCTGGAGTCTGACTGGATCACTGGCAGCCATCACGGCCTGGGTCGAGTGCGTGGATCGCCTCTAGCAACCTAATGCCCACAGGGGCGACTATATGAGGAGCCTGACGCATGACCGACCGACCGATCATATTCAGCGCGCCAATGGTCCGGGCCTTGCTTGACGGGCGCAAAACTCACACGCGGCTGGCGTTGAGCATGTCGCCACTGACCGCGCCCTACACCCCCGGCGACCGCCTGTGGGTGCGGGAGGCCTGGCGCACGCGCGTGACTGTTGATGACCTTAAGCCAAGCGAGATGACTCCTTTTGATCTTCCGCTTTGGTTTGAAGCTGACCGCGATCGCCCGGAATATGGCAAGCGCACTGATTTCGGTCGCTATCGCCATGCCCGGTTCATGCCACGCTGGGCGTCCCGCCTGACCCTGACCGTCACCGATGCGCCGGGGCAGGAGGTGGGCGATGTAATCGGCTTTGACGTGCATCGCTGCAATATCGACCAGATGCCAAAGGAGCCTGACGCATGACCCGCGATAGCCCCGCCAAGTTGCCGGAATGGGCCGTGGAGCCGATCTGGGGAACCGAAGCCTGTGCAAGGATCCTCGGCATGTCGCAGCGCAAGCTGACTGACATCCTGCGCGATAGCCCGCATTATGAGCGACGGGGGCGGGCCTATGTCTTCTACCCCGAACACATCGCAGAGCTAAGGAAGATCGGATGCCCCTCAAGAAAAAGAAAGCAACCAACGGTGTCTTCTACGCTACCGGCACCATCGGCGGACACCGCATTCGCCAGAGCCTTGGCACTCGCGACCAGCAACAAGCAGAGGAAGCCCGCGCGCAACTAGAGGCGCGGCTGTGGAATGAGCACGTCTATGGAGCCGAAGCTGTCGCCACGTTCGAAGATGCCGCGCTGTCCTACCTCCAGGACGGCCACGAGGGGCGATTCATCGCGCCCTTGCTGCGGCACTTTCGCGGGCGTGCGCTGCGGTCCATCAAGCCAAAGGACGTTCGCGACGCGGCCCGGAAGATATACCCGAACGCAGGGCCAGCAACCATGAACCGGCAAGGCATCACACCGGCGCGGGCCGTCATCAACCACGGGGCAGACCAGGGCTGGTGCCAGCCGATCCGCGTCAAGCAGTTCCCGGTTGAAAAGCCCCGGCGCGTGGCGGCAGGTGTTGATTGGGTGCTAGCCTTTTGCGCGGCGTCCGAGGCGCGGGGCAACCGCCGCCTGTCCGTTCTGTGCCGATTCATGTTCGAGACCGGCACACGCATCAGCGAAGCGACCAACCTGCGCCCGAAGGACATCGACCACATCAATCGCCGCGCCTTCCTTGGCAAGACGAAGAATGGCGAGGAATACCACGCGCACTTTTCCGACGCCTTGCGCGATGACCTGATGAAGCTGGCCGCAGTGAACGGGCGCGTGTTCGGCTACAAGTCGCGCAGTTCGATTTACGGGGCATGGCGGCGCACATGCGAGGCCGCTGGCATCCCGTATGTTTCACCCCACCAGGCAGGCCGTCACAGCCTCGCCACGATGCTTGAGGGCGAGGGCTGGTCGGCCAATGCCATCGCAGACGCGGGCCGCTGGAAAAGCGTTCGCCTTGTGCAGGACACCTACATTCACACGCAGGACAAATCCCGCGCCGCTGCCGACCTTATTGGCGAGAAATTGGCAAAGGGCCATTCCCCAAGGGATGAAAATGGTATACAATCCAAGGGGTTTAAGCGGAAATGAACATTCCCTTAGCAGGGGAGCGCCTTCGACCACTCGGCCACATCTCCGCCGACGCGAATAGCAGCGTTTCACCACGGTTTACAAGGCCAAAAGCCCCGTAAAGCGCAGCCCGCGCTGTCTGTGCGGATTCACCCCAAGCGGCAGAACAACGCAAGAACACGCTGGGGCATGTGGCAAAAATCTGGCAAACCCACCGGGCGCGAAGTGGAAAGGAAGACCAATGACCAAGAGTGACCGCATCGAGGAACTGGAAGCCAAGCTAGCGAAGGCGGTGGAGGCTTTGGAAAAAGTGCAAGCTTTTGTTCGTGATTTAGAACCATACGTAGATCAGGGCCACACCCTTGTGCCTGCGCTACACGATGCCTGCATGACGCTTATAGAACTAAAAGGCAAAGCCGTGGGGGACGTGAAATGACTACCCACACACGCCACAAACAAAAAGGCCCGCCCGAATTAACGGACGGGCAGTTTCCGCCACCGCGCTGGGTGGAATAGAGTGGCGGGTTACGTCACCACGGCTGAACCCAAAGGCCCGCCGCAGCAATGGAAACCGCGATGAGGGCGAGGATCAGAAGGATCGCTTCGCCAAACCAATCGGGGGGCTGTGTCACTGGAAAAGCTCCCATCATCATGATAAACATGATTGTTTTCGTTTTGTTCTAAGGGCATAATAGGCGTGCGCAACTCCTACGGCGCACTTAACCGGGACACGAGGAAGCTCCTACCCTTCCCCGCGCCCTAACCACAACTTGACCGAATGGGGGTCATGTCATGGCTGAGGCCAACTATTCCGATTCCGACTACAATCGCAAGCAACGAGAGTACCGCGCCAGAACCCGCAACGCGGTGACAAAGAAGTATGAGCGAACCAAAAAGGGAAAGCTCATGCGGACATATCGAAATATGCAGTCCCGCGTGACAGGGGTTCTGCAAAAGAAGCGACACCTATACGAGGGCCTACCGATCCTACCCCGCCAACAATTCTATCTATGGGCCATGTCTGACCCAGAGTTCCATCGGCTATTCGACCTTTGGGTTGATAGTGAATATCGTTGTGGCGCGTCGCCATCCGTAGACAGGATCGACCCGAGCAAGGGGTATGTTCTGGGCAACATGCGATGGTTAACGCACAGCCAAAACTCTGCGCAAGCAAGCGGGGCTAGAACCAAGCCGTCCGGCGTGAAACCTGCCCGTCGTGCGGGTGATGGACGAAAGCCTCGACGGCTTGTCGGTTGATGTATCCATTACGATGATGCCAGCCATCGGGGGGCGACGGACTGCGGATATATTCCACCTGCACGTTGTCGCCCTCCATTTCACCTGCCGCGCTTTTCAAAACGGTCATGCCGATATGGTCCTTTTCGCGGTCGCGCGGGCGAACCCCGATGCCCTTTCGGATCTTGTGGTGAAGGTGGTGCAGATACCAATATAAGTGGGGGCATTCGGAGATGTGAGACCGGGCTTCCGTCCGCATGGCATCACCCAAATTAGCTTCCTTGATGCCGTCGCCATGGGTCAGGCCTATTAGGTTAGTGCCAAAGCGGTAGTATTTGCGATGAATCTCAGAAAGGTAATACTCGGACGCCCCGACATTGGGGTGGTCCTCGAACAACGCACCGATAGTCTGCGCAACGGTCCAGCCCAAAACCCAATCATGATTTGACGGGATATGCACCAAATCCATATGAAGGCCCATTTCAAGGCCCATTTTGACAATCCTGGCATATGCCCGGCGCGCTACCCGCCAACCATTAAAGAGGCTGCTGGATGTGTCTTGCGGTGTTCCTGACGTGGTGGTGCGCTTGGGTGTGTCAATGTGCAGGATGTCGTTGCCCATGACAAACAGGACACGGGTGACACCCTGCGTCACGCCCCATTCCATGAGAACCCGGCTACCCTCGACTAGGCGATGTTCGGCTACGTTCTCATCGTATGAATAGCCCGTCTCACTCTTCATCGACAGCTTGAGGATGTGAACGTCTGCCGGATCAAGAACCAGCAGGTTTCCATCTTGCGGATCGAACCGCCTGGGCAGAGCGATTTCATCGTGCAGGGCTGCAATCGAATCCTTGATTGCGCCCGATATTTCCGCCTTGAAATCCACGATGCCCGCTTGGGACTTGAGCATCATGGAATAGCCCGGCACATCGGCGGTGGCCTTTGTTTTGACCCATGCGATGTTCGGAACCATGTCTGTTCCGATGGCCTTCATCCCGGCCTGAATAGCCGGGTCCACCTTCAACCTTTCTCGCGCCCGCCTGACGGTGCTTTCATTGACGCCGAACTCACGGGCCACGGCGTAGTTATCTCCGAGGCGCTGGAAAGCTTCCTCGTAATCCTGGCCTGTGTGGCCCTTGTTGGCCGACATCAGCGCGCCCCTATGCGCCCACACCGATGGGCGTGCAGGTGATATCCACTGTCTGCACATATGGGGCCAGCCCGCGCTCCATGAGCGCCTGCAAGAGGCCGTGATACGCGCCGGGAAGGGCCGCTTGGCATTCATCCTCGACCGGGAACCGCGCGGGGTGCGTCAGATCAAGGCACTCGGAATTGCCCTGAATATCCAAACACACGTTGGCGGTGATGCCATATTCGGCCACGGCTGGAGAGGCCGCTGCCATGGCGGCTGCTGTCAGGATCGCTTTCATTGGTGTTACTCCTTTTCGGCCACCGCGCATTCGTAAGCGATGCCCGCGTAGGCCATGAGATCCACCCAACTGTCGCGCTTGGTGGGGCTTGTCCGTGTTCGCGCCAGCTTTGTGGCGATGTGGAACACGGCTGCATCACGGGCGGTCATGTTGTGGCCGGTGATGGCATTGAAGATGTCTGCGATGATCTGGTGCGTCTCGACGGGCGACCCGTAGTCCTTATGGCGGTCGCCGGTCGTGAGGGTAATGGCTTCTTGAAGCAGGTCGGCTCTGTTCACCACGGGCAATGCGCCTCGCCATATTTGTTCTGCGATGCTATCTGTTCAGCCTCCGCACGATCCGTCCTGACCAGTTGCGCAGCCGTTTCGGGCGCAAACTCAATCGGGCTGCGAACCACGTCGCAAAATAACCCGCCGCCGGTC
>Ga0255049_10001337_pt1 | contig 13661 bp, 17 predicted proteins | sample JV7_2_3_MG_FD_183615 | JGI IMG/M metagenome (GOLD analysis project Ga0255049, IMG submission 183615) | Seawater microbial communities from Jervis Inlet, British Columbia, Canada - JV7_2_3 | ecosystem: Environmental > Aquatic > Marine > Inlet | place: Canada: British Columbia | collected 2016-10-06
GTGGTGTCAGTTGGCTGGATGCTGATCTGGCGCAAACCAATCAGATCGTCGTGGACCGGCATCGGTGGGGAAGCACAATGATCCCGCGGCCCGGCGGTCACCGCAATGGAGCGCGGCTCGGCCAGCAGGTCGAGTGCCGAGTAAGGGGCGACCCGGGCCCGGAAACCGTCGTACTCGGTTCCAAACACCCAATCGCTGGTGAGGGCCAGGCTGTCGGCCGGCTGCTCCCGGCTCGCTTCGGGGCCGAGCGTGAGCGTGACGCGGTCGGTGAAGGAGATGGCATCGAAGTGCTCGGGAGCCGGATCCTGGGCGAAGGCGATGACCGCGGCGGCCATTGCTTCCTCCGTCGGTGTGACCGGCTCGGCCTCCTGCCAATTCCCGAACTGCGAGTAACCGAACAGGCAGCCCAGATCACCGGTGAAGTCGACCGTGACGGTGCCCGAGGACAACTCCACACGAACCGAGGCGGCCTCCGGCCCGATTACCCGGCCTCCCTCGCAGGCCGTCCCTACCTCCAGCAGCATGACCCTTGACTCGCCGGCCGCCAGCAATGGTCCGGAGTCGGATTGGATGGCAGCGCTGGTGCCGAAGAGGGCTGCTACCGCTTCGCCTCCGACGCCAATCCCGGTCACCGAAAGGGGATCCTCCAGCGTGCAGGGATCACCGGAGACGTTGGTGAAGCGGAGCGGAGTGACCAGGCGCCCGGCCGCCCCGTCCTCCCCGAGCGAGCGAACCAGCAGGCCGGCTGGTACGCAGGCAGGAGTGGCCGGGGGCGGGAGAATCGTGGTGGGGGTTGGGAGAGTGGTAGGCGGGGCCACTGTGGTGGGAGCAGTCCCTACCGGATCATCGATGCGGCCGCCCGCAAACAGCAGGAAGGGGAGGCCGATGATCACCAGCACGGCAGTGGCACCGGCGGCGGCCAGCGCCCAGGCCGGGGCCCGGCGCCGGGCCGCCCGGGGCTCGGTGCGTTCAGCAGGGAAGGGCGGGGCGTCGGGGGCGGCGGCCGCCAGTTGATTGACCATTTCTTGCAGTCGGCGGTCCATCTGGTCAGTCATCGAGCAGCTCCTTGAGTCGGGCCCGGGCGCGAGCGAGGTGTTTCTTGACGGACCCCTCGGAAATGTCGAGCCGGGCGGCCACCTGGGCAGGGGTGAGATCCTCCCAATAGGAAAGAAAGACCGAGGCCCGCTGCTGCATGCTGAGCTTGTCGACCGCTCGCAGCACATCCAGGTCGATGGGCGATGGGTCCTGCGACAACGGGACCGCTCCCGCTTGCTCGCGGATACGGCGGCGCACGGTGCTCCGGTGATGAGTTCTGGCCTGGTTGAGGACCGAGCGGTACAGGTAGGCCCGGCGGTTGGCGACCCCGGCCCAGTGCCGTGACTGAAACGCTCGCAAGCAGGCATCAGTCACCACATCCTGGGCGTCGGAGGGGCCGACCAGGCCGGTTGCGAACTGGACGAGCTCTCCGCTGTGTTTGCGGTACGTGTCCTCGTTATCCGTCATCTCACCTTTAAGACGCCACCGGAAGGCGATTCGGGTGACACGCTCATTCAACTTCCAGCCACCGAGAAGCGAAGGCAATCAGCCCTGGGCCAGCTGCAATTCCAGACAGTCGATCTGCTCGCGCAGCATCTCGGTCAGCTCCCACAGCCGGCTGCCGGGGTCGTCCATGACCAGCAACTGCTGGGCATCGAGTGGACCGATCGGCGACAGGGCGCAGGCCTGATAGGAGGCAATGGCCGGATCCGCCGCCAGCTCGAAGTCGAGGGGAGCCCCCGGCTCGCCCAGCTCGGCTTGCAGGGCGGCCACCTTGCGGACGGCGTGGTAGGCCACGTCGCGTAGCCCCTCACCGTCGCCCCCCACCTCCAGATCCTTGACATCTTCCACGTCGGCAACCGGGTAGGGAGCATCCGGCAGCCATCTGGTCACCCGGATGCGCCTGGTGCCGGCAGCGACCGCCACCCACCGTCCGCCCTCAATCTCCTCGGCGTCCAGCAACTGCACGACGGTTCCCAGGTCGGCGCGTTCCTCGCCGCCGCCTACCTCCCAGCCGCGTTCGATCAGAACAACCCCGAACTCCGGCTCTTCCACGTCCTGCAAGTCAGACATCAAAGCCCGATAGCGGTCCTCGAATATGTGCAACGGCAGCAGCATGTATGGGAACACCACGTTCGACAGTGGAAGCATCGGAATCGTGTAGCCCATGGGGCAAGGTTACGCCGCGGTTGGCCTCACTCGGCCTCGAGGTTGGTGGCTATGCAGAACTCGTTGCCTTCCGGGTCCTGAAACACTCGCCACATGAACGTGGGCCACCGGTGCTCGTCCAGCCGGCTCGCGCCCAGCTCCTCGGCCCGGGCAGTGCTCGCTTCGATGTCATCGACGTGGAGGTCGATGTGCATGCGATTCTTGCCCGCCTTGCGCTCGGGGACCTGCTGAAGGCTGAGGCGGATTCCGCTGCCCTCCTGAGGCTCGAGGATCACATACTGCTCGACCCCGCCGGCGATCGAGACGCCGAGCAGCTCCGACCAGAACTCGGCCTGGGTGTCGAGATCGTTCACGTCCAGAACGATGTAGGCCAGGTGGGGTGCTTTCATCCGGGCATGGTACATCCTGCGATACTGGCGTCATGAAACCGAGTGTTGCCATTCTGGGCGCCGGGGCCCTGGGAGAAATCCTGGCCGGAGGCCTCTTGCGAGCCGGGTGGGCGCCGGAGGAACTGTCATTGGCGGCCCGCCGGGAAGAGCGCTGTGCGGAACTAGAAGAGCGCCTTGCGGTGGCCTGCCACCTGGATCCGGTAGCCGCGGCTGCCGGCAAACGGGTGGTGGTGGTGGCGGTGAAGCCCAAAGATGTGCCGACCTTGCTCACCCAGATCGGCGATGCCCTCGAATCCGACCAGCTGGTGGTGTCGCTGGCGGCCGGGGTGCCCGTCGCCGTCTTCGAGGCCTCGCTTGGGGAAGTGCCGGTGGTGCGGGCGATGCCCAACACTCCCGCTCTAGTCGACGAAGCGATCACGGCTTACGCCCCGGGTACCTTCGTATCGGAAGAAGCCCTCAAGGAGGTCGCTTCTGTGCTGGAAGCGGTTGGGAAGACTGTGATGCTGGAAGAGCAGCTGATGGACGCGGTCACCGCTGTCTCCGGGTCCGGTCCCGCCTACCTGTACTTGTTGGCCGAGGCGCTCACCGATGCCGCCATCCGGGAGGGGTTGCCCCGGCACGCCGCCCAGCTGCTGGTCGATCAGACTCTCAAGGGAACCGGTGCCTTGCTGGCCGAGACCGCCCTCAGTCCCATCAAGCTGCGGGCCCAGGTCACCTCGCCGGGTGGAACAACCGCCGCCGCCGTCCACGTGCTGGAAGAGAGAGGGTTTCGAGCCGCCATCGAGGACGCGGTGCGGGCGGCTGCCCAGCGATCGCGGGAGATGGGCGAGGCGGCGGCAGGCGAGTAGCCCTATTCGGACAGGCCGGGCGTGTTGGCCAGGCCATCAATCAGGGCGGCCAGCTCGGCGTCGGTCAGGTCGGCATCGGAGTGCAGCCCTCCGAACGTGTAGTACCCGGGCGGCATCGATCCGTTTCTGGTCTCATCTAGTGACTCGTCGCCGTCGCGTTGGGGGCGATCCCATTCCTGATAGTTCACCTTGTTGCGACCATCCTCGACGTGTTTCCAGACCGCCCACGAGAGGGGAGCGACGTTCGAGTACCACGGCCAAACGACTTCGTTGCTGTGACAGTCGAAGCAGGCCCGCACCATCAACTCCCTGGTCTGGGGAGTAGCCCACTCCGGCTCGGCGGTGACGGGCGGATTGCTGTGATCCCGGCCATACGGGACCGCCTGCGCCAGCAGGAACACAGCCAGGGCGGCAACCAGTGCGCTGGTGCCGAGGGTGCCGATCGGGGCTGTTGCCGGGCGGGGATCGAGGTGGCGGGTGCGTCGCCGGTAGATGGCAACGGTGGCGGCGCCGAAGCCGGCCAGGAGGAGGACCATGAAGAGAGGTGGCAAGCTGATGAGGGCGGCCGCCGCCAGTGCCAGAACCACAATCACAGCCGTCGTTATCGTTGCAGCCCGGTTGGCGCCGATCGCGTCCAGTAATCGTTGCAGCACTCTCTTGCTCCTTCGCGGCGTCTGGTCCTAACGCTATCGAGCAGTCCCGGGCAGCACTCAAGCGGCTCGTAGAATCGCCTCATGCAGCTGCAAACCATTGTGTATGTGACAGACATGGAGCGTTCGATCGCTTTCTATGAAGGCCTTGGTCTTGAGATCGCCTACCGGGGTGGGCCGGTGTGGACGGCGTTCCGCGGAAGCGACGGCGTGTTGGCCCTTCACCTGGTTGAGGAACTCCCCGAACCGGAGCGCGTGGCCGTGTCGCTGGTCGCCGACGGCACCCTCGAAGAGACGATCACCGGCCTTTCGGCCCGGGGGATCGATGCTTCCTCGATCGAAACCCAGCCTTTCGGGCGTTCAACTGTGGTGCGGGACCCGGACGGCCTCGCCATCCAGATCAACGAGCACGCCGGTTGAATCGGGCTTCTTGGTGCTTTCCAAAGGGGTCCCGTAACCTATGACCCCTATGCGCAGACTCCTCGTTGTGGTGTTGGCGGCCGGCTTCGCCCTGGCGGCGGCGGCGCCGGCATTCGCCCAGACCCCGTCCGACATCGCCGAGATCGTCGCAGTTCAGGGCTACTACGTTGAGCCCGGTGCGGAGCCCGTCGACGAGGCAGAGTTGGAGCAACTGATTAGCTCGATGGGGGATCTGGGTTTCCACTTCGTCCCCGTAGTTCTGGCCGATGACCCGCCCGGCGGCAACAACCTCTTCGCCGAGGCAATCGTGGACCAATTCGCTGATGACTCCACGGTGGTGGTCTTGAGTCCGGGCGAGCTTGGCTCCGACAGCCGGGATTTCGCGAGGGAAGCGCTCGATGCTGCCGGGCAGGACTCGCTCAATCTCTTCAGCACCAGCGTGAACGACGGTTTCACCTTGTTCGCAGACAATCTGGTGCCGGGAGTGGCGGTCGGTTCCGGGAGCGGGGCTGAGGACAGCAGCGCCACGGGCGGCGGTGGGTTCCCCTGGGGTCTGGCCCTGGTTGTTGGGGGCCTGGTCCTGATTGTGTTCTGGGTTGTCCGACGCCAGAGCGGGGCCGAGAAGCAGCGCAAAGAGGAGGACATCTCGGAGGCCAAGACGGAGATCAAGCGTCAACTCGACGAGATAGCCAACCTGATTCTGGAGGAGACAGACGCGATTCGGGTCTCCGGCCATGCCGAGGCAGGCCAACACCTTCAAGCCGCTTCGCAAGCCTACGCAGATGCCCTCGACCTCTATGAGGGGACCAGCACACTTCGTCAACTGGAAACCATCTCAGACTCACTGGACAAGGCTCGCTGGCAGCTGCAGGCGGCGGTGGCGATGAGAGACGGACGTGAGGTCCCACCCGAGCCGGTGGCCGAGCGTGCCACCTGCTTCTTCGATCCGGCCCATCGTCCCGCCACCGAGACTGCGGTCCTGCGCACCAGCGCCGGTGAAAGGGAAGTGAAGGTGTGCCCGCAGGACGCCGAGCGGCTTCGACGCGGCCAGCAGCCCCAGCCCCGCCAGATCAATGTTGGTGGTCGGCCCATCCCCGCTCCGATGGCTCCCAAGAGCTACGGCGGCGGCGGCTTCGGAATGATGGATGTCTTTGAGGTGATACTCGGAGGCATGGCGGCCTCCGGAGGTTTCGGCGGGGTAGGTCCGGCCCAGCCTCACTCACGGCAACACCGCAAGTACACCCAGGCGCGAGAGATCCCCACCACGCTGGAGCCGCGCAAGCGCGGCCTCGTTCTGAAGCGACCAGGCCGAAAGAAGACGGGCACCTCCCCGAAGCGGCCCCGGTTGCGACGACGCTGAGGTTCCGGTTGGAATGACCACGGAATCGTCCCCTATCATTGGCTGACCGAAAGATGGAGTTCAGGTAATGGGTTTTATGAAGCGCCTTTGGGGCTATGTCAAGCAGCTCTTCAAGAGCACCGCCGAAAAGGCGATGGACCCCGAGATCGAGATCGAACAGGCGATATCGGAGGCTCGGAAGCGGGATCAGGAATTGCGCAACCAGGCCGCCAAGGTGGTTGCCCACCGGGTGCAGCTGGAGTCCAAGATCGAGGACGCAGCCGACAACGTGGGTTCGGCCCGCGAGTTGGCAAAGAAAGCCCTGCTCAAGGCTGAGGAAGCCCGGGTTGCCGGCAACGTCGAGGAAGCAGAGAAGTGGACCAGGTCGGCCCAGTCGCTGGCCATGCGCTTGCAGGCGTCGGAGTCCAACCTGGACAGCCTCAAGAAGCAATACGAGACGGCTATGGATCAGGCGGAGAAGGCCAAGTCTGCCGTCAGTCAGAACGCTCTCCGGCTACAGGAGTTGGCGGCCAGGCGCCTTGAGCTGCTGGGCGCGCTGCAGCAGGCCAAGATGCAGGAGTCGGTTAACGATGCCGTTAGCGCGATGTCTGAGACGCTCGATGATGAGATCCCCAGCCTGGCTCGCGTCGAAGAGAAAATCGAAATCCGCAAGTCCGAGGCGATGGCACACGCCGAGTTGCGTGAAGCCACCCCGGAGGGTGCCGAAGCCGAGCTCCGTGAGGCCGTTTCGCTGGCCAAAGCGGACGAAAAGCTCGAGGAGCTAAAAGCCGAACTGGGACTCAGTAGCTAGGCGTTAGAGCGTTTGACTTGATAGAGCCGGGGCCGTCGCGCCCCGGTTCTTCTTTGTCCCAAGTCAAGACGTCCCACGACCCCGGCGGGCTGCGCCCGGCTTGGGAGTTGCTCGGCAACTCCTCGTCCGTTCTCGCAGGTGGGCGACAACCGAATGGGCAACGCGTTCTAGCTGTTGGCTGTTTGCCGATATTCCTAGGCCATTCGACCCTGGTCTGCAGAACAGGCGTTAGGCACCATATGCGTATCGATGCACATGCACACGTCTGCTCTGCAGACCGAGCCGGGAGGCACCTAAATGAGCGCCCCTTTCGAGGCGAAAGGAACCGCCTCACCACTTCGCCGACTAGCCGGCGGGTTAGTGGTGGTGGTGGGGATTGTTCTGCTGATAACCACCTTCACCAATAACCTCTTCAAGGTCGGTCCGGCCTTCGAGGAGATGATCGATGACTTCCGACCCATGCTGGCCGAGGAGTCGATCGCAACGGCCCAGGCCGATCTCGCCATGCTCGGCGATGTGGGAACAGAGTTCGAGACGGCGATCGTGCCCGCCATGTCCCAACAGCTGGGCATGACTCCGGAAGAATTCGTCGGCTTCACCGCCGCCAACTTCCCGGATGTTGCCAATGGTGTCGAGGCGCTCCCGCAGATCGTCACTACGTTCAACGGACTGGTCAACACGCTCGACCAGCAGCGTGACTTGTTCGACTCGGCTGATCAGATCCCGACCAAGGACCTTCCGGCTACAACAGTCCCGTGGGGCCTGGCCCTGGCAGGATTGGCCTTGATCGCGGCCGGCTACTTCCTCTACAAGCCGGGATGGCTGGGACTCTCCTTTACCGGGGGCCTCGGAATCCTGATCATCGTGGTGACCCTGATTCTGTCCCTCATCCCCAAGGCGGCCGACGCCGACGAGCTGAACGACAACCTGCAGCCCATCTACACGGCCGAGCTTGTTGCCCAGGCCAACGGTGCCCTCGGCACCGTCGGGGCCATGGGGGCACAGATGCAGGACGAGATGCTGCCGGCTCTAGCCCAGCAGCTGGGAATGAGCGGAGAGGAGCTCAACGGCTTCCTCGGAGCCAACTTCCCGGCAACCGCCCAGGCGCTGGCGACTCTGCCGGACGCGATGGGACGCTTCCAGGGTCTCGTCACAACCTTCGAGGACAACCTCGACAACTACGACACCCTCTCCGACGTCGAGTTCACCCCCATCATCTGGACGCTGTTCCTCAGCGGCTGGGTAGCGCTGGTGGCCTTCGGGCTGGCGTGGTGGTCCGACCGCCGCTCCTACTCGATGATCGACATGGCAAGCCCCGTTGACAGGACGGGTCTGAAGGAGGATGTGAAGGTCTAGGGCACACCGGCCCGTTAACCAATCACCCGCCGGGCAACCGGCGGGTGATTGCTATTGGATGTGACCGGTCGGGGAGTCCCATTCGGCCGGGCTTCCCGCCAGACGGAGGGCAAAGCCGGAGTGGCTCACCACGTAATCGCCGACCCGGGCATTGTCGACCAGACCAAGGCTGATCTCGCGTTCGGTCCCGCCGACGTCAACCTTGGCCCGCCGCTCCAGGCCGTCTCCTTCGATGATCTCGGTGATCTTTCCCGGCATTGCCAGACACATGCCTACACCACCTCGATGCTGAGCAACTCGATGTCCTGGGCTTGCGGCGCCGACGGATCGGTGTCGGTCGTGACATCGACCCTGGCCCCTTCCAGCATGGAGCCTGCCGTAGCCAGCTCGAGATGTTCGCGGAGATGATCGGCTGAGAGGTGGGATAGCGCGCCGAGCCGAACCGAGATCCCTGTCACCCGTTCGGCTCCTTCGGCCAGAGCGACGGCCTCGGCCCGCTCGCACAGCGATGCCACCAGGCTCAGCTCATGCATCGCCCACCTCAGCGATGACCGTCGCGACGGCTTCGGGCACGGCCGCTTGAACTGCTGGAGACAGCTCAGTTCCGGGGGCCAGGTCGGTGGCTTCCACACCCACCAACTGGACCTCGGCCGGAAGCTGGTTGAGGCTGCGCGCCAGCTCAATCGACTCGGCCAGGCCGATGCCGTGGGTTGACGCTTGCGAGCCGAGGTGGAGAGGAGAGTCGGTGGCCGACATGACGTGTACGGTCCCGGGCTTCTGCCGGCCGGTAAGGACGGCATCCACGACGACTACCCGATCCAGATCCGCCCATAGATCCAGCAGTTCGGCCGGTTCGCCGCCGGTGACGTAGATCGGCACGCGAAGGCCGCGGGCCTGCAACTCGTCGGCGATGAAGGGCCCGACTGCATCGTCCGACCGGGTCCGGTTGCCAACGCAGATGACGGCTACATCAGTCACGGTCGATCCGGAGGTCCAGGAAGTGGGTGGCACAGGAGATGCAGGGGTCGTAGTTGCGGATGGCCTGCTCGCACTGCCAGGTCAGATCCTCGTCCGACAATGCCAGATTGGCCGAGATCAGGTCGAACAGGTCGGCCTCAATGGTGGGCTGGTTCTGCGAAGTCGGTGGGACGATCTTGGCGTCCTCGATGATGCCGGCCTGGTCGATCCGGTAGCGGTGGTAGAGCAAGCCACGGGGGGCCTCGCTGATCCCGAAGCCGGTGCCGGCCCGGGGCGGGACGTCGATGGCGGGCGGTTGGGGTGGCCGGTACTCATCGATGATGCGCAACGACTCCTCAAAGGAGAGGATGATCTCGATGGCCCGTACGATGATGCTGCGGAATGGGTTGATCACCGGTGCCGTTAGTCCCGCCCGGGTGGCGGCGGCTGCCGCGTGCGGGGTGAGCTGTTCGTGGTTCAGGTTGAAACGTGCCATCGGCCCGACGTGATAGGGAGTGCCATCGCCGGTGACCGAGTGGAGGGCGTTGGATCTCTCGACATGCTCCTCATGGAAGTGGCTGTCGTACTCGGCGGCGCTGATGTCAAGCCCGGCACTGGAGACGACCCGGCCGCGAGCCATCGGGTACTCGTCTGGATGCCGCATGGCCACGAACAGGTAGTCGCGCTCCAGGTCGGGGAAGTTGAAACCGGTGACCAGATTGGCCGTGCGCAGCGCGGCGTCGAGACCCCACTCCAGGTCGGGCCGCAAGGTCTCCAGCTCGCGGCGGGTGGGCGCCCGGTAGAACCCGCCCACCCGCTTGTTGATCGGATGTATCTCTCTCCCGCCGACGACCTGGACGATGGCATTCCCGATCTTCTTCAGTCGCAGGCCCATCTCTACTTCCTCGGGTAGATCCTTGGCCATGTGAATGGCGGACTCGTAGCCAAGGAAGTCGGGGGCATGCAGGAGGAAGAGGTGGAGGGCGTGGCTTTCTATCCACTCCCCGCAGTAGATGAGGCGCCGCAGGGCCTCTATCTCGGGCGAGACGGTGACCCCGCAGGCGTCCTCCATCGCGTTGATCGAGGAGGTCTGATAGCCGATCGGGCAGATGCCGCAGATCCTGGAGGTGATGTCGGGCACCTCGGTGAAGTGGCGGCCCCGCAAGAAGGCCTCGAAGAACCGGGGCGGCTCAAAGATGCCGAATTCCAGCTTGGTGATCTGGTCGCCGTCCAGCTTGACATACAGCGACCCTTCCCCTTCGACCCTGGCCAGGTAGTTGACGTCGATTGTGCGTTCGGTCATAGCGACGCCTCCAGCTTCTCCGAGGCAGCCCGGTACTCAGGGGCGTAGCCGTTGTAGGTGCGCAAGGCACGGACCAGGGTGGGCTTGTCCACCTCCAGGCGCTGCCATTCGGAAATGAGCGACTCCAGGTTGGCGCTTTCCGATGGGCCGAAGCAGCCGTAGCAGCCCCGGTGGTAGGCGGGGCAGATGGCCCCGCAACCGGCCTGAGTGACCGGCCCCAAACACGGGGTGCCGTCCGCCACCATTGCGCAGGTTGTGCCCCGCCGCTTGCATTCGATGCAGACGCTGTAGCCGGGGATATCGGGCCGGCGCCCGTACAAGAAGGCGTTGACGACTTCCAAGAGTTGGTGTTTGCTGATCGGACAACCCCGCAACTCGAAATCAACAGGGACATGGTCGGCAATCGCGGTGGAGGTGGCGAGCGTGTCGATAAAGGCCGGATTGGCATAGACGGCACTGGTGAACTCGGCGACGTCGGCCCAGTTTCGCAGCGCCTGGATGCCGCCGGCGGTGGCGCATGCTCCGATTGTGACCAGGACCTCGGACTCGGCCCTCACCTGTTGGATGCGGGCGGCATCGTGGGGAGTGGTGATGGAGCCTTCCACCAGCGACAGCTGGTAAGGGCCGGGCGCTACTTCCCGCGATGCCTCCGGGAAGTTGGCGATTTCGATGGCACCCGCCACAGCCAGCAACTCGTCCTCGGCGTCGAGCAGGCTGAGCTGGCATCCGTCACAGGAGGCAAACTTCCATACGGCCAGCTTTGGTTTGCTCATCACACCTCCCGGATGTTGAGGAGGTGCTCGACCTCCGAGAAGGCTCTGACCGGTCCGTCGGCGCACACAAAGAGTGGCCCGTACTGGCAGTGGCCGCATTGGCCTATGCCACACTTCATGTTGCGCTCCAGGGAGACGTAGATGTCGTCCGGATGGAAGGCACGGTCGCGGAACGTGCGAGCGGTGAAGATCATCATGATGCCGGGACCGCACACCATCGCCACCGCGTTCTCGTCGAAGTCGAGCATGGGAATCAGCCGGGTTACCACGCCGACCGAACCGCGCCACGTGTCATCAGCGCTGTCAACCGTGATGTCCAGATCGATGTCGAAGCGTTGCCGCCATTCGCGAATCTCGTCCAGGAAGAGGATCTCCTCAGGACGGCGGAACCCGACGGCCAGCGAGACCTTCTCGAAGTCGGCTCGATGGTTGAGCACGTAGTAGAGGGCGGGCCGCAGCGGGGCGAATCCGATGCCTCCCCCCACCAGCACCACGTCCCGACCCCGGGCAGCCTCCAGTGGCCAGCCTTTGCCATAAGGACCACGAACACCCACCGTGTCTCCCGGTTGGAGGCGGGTCAGCGCCTGGCTGACCTTGCCGACGGTCCGGATGGTCTGGGTCAGCCGCTCGGGGTGGGCCGGATCGCCGCTGATTGAGATCGGTACCTCACCCACCCCGTAGGCATAGAGCATGGTGAACTGACCGGGCCGAAAAGAGAACCCGTCCGGCGCCGCGATATCGATGGTGAAGGTGTCGGCCGTCTCCTGATGCCGCGAAATAACCCGGGCCGGGGTCGACAGCATCGGGTGGGGAGGGGCTTCAGCCGTGGTCACCGTACACGTCCATGATCTGGAGGCGGGTGGCTTGCAGACGGGAGCTGATCACCGCCGAGAACCGCAGCAACAGGTCGTACCCAAGATCGTGGTTCTGCGCTTTGGCCACTCGCAACGTCTCCCCGTCCAGCACCGTGGCCTCCACAGGTTCCACCACCCGTCCGTCCCATTTCCAACGGTGGGGAGGGAAGATCCAGGAGAACCCGGCCACGTCGCCCTCCCGCAGCGTGGCGATGCGGATGACACCGCGTTCGCCTCCATCGAGCTCCAGCGCCAGGCGTCCGGCAGAGATCAGGAAGCAGCGGTTGGCTTCCTCACCCACCCGGAACAAGTACTCACCCTCTTCGAAGCGGTCGCCCCAGGCGCAGGCGGCGAGAGTCTTCATGTGTTCTTCGTCCATCCCGGTCAGCAAGGGATGCTCGATGCGGACAACGTCACCGGTGGGCATGGGCAGTCTCCTCTGTGCGGATGGCTTTGATCTCTTCGGTGATGTCGATTCCCACCGGGCACCAGGTGATGCAGCGGCCGCAGCCGACACAGCCGGACGTCCCGAACTGGTCGATCCAGGCGGCCAACTTGTGGGTCATCCACTGGCGGTAGCGGGATCGGGTGGAGCTGCGGATAGGCCCGCCGTGTATGTATGAGAACTCCAATGAGAAGCAGCTGTCCCAGGTGCGCCAGCGCTCCGCATTTGCCCCATCCAGGCTGGGCCGATCCTCGGTAGTGGAGCAGAAACAGGTGGGGCAAACCATGGTGCAGTTGGCACACGCCAGGCAACGGGCGGCGACGTTGTCCCACCGGGGGTGTTCGGCGTTCTCGTAGAGCAGTTCCTTGATCCCGGTCGTGTCGAGAGAGCGGCCCATGTGCTCAGAAACCGAGGCCAGGATCTCGTCGGCGCGGACGCGGTCGGCGGGAGTGGCCGGGACCAGCGGCAGCTGACGCAGAATCTCTGCTCCTTCGGGCGTACCCGAGCCGATCAGGAACCGGTGGTCGTCACCGGTCAGTTCCGTCAGCACCAGGTCGTAGCCGTCGGTGTGTTCCGGCCCGGTTCCCATCGAGGCGCAGAAGCAGGTTCCCCCAGCCTGGGTGCAGTTGACGCCGACGATGAGGGCCCGGTCTCGAACCGAGGCGTAGTGCGGATCGGCGTAAGCCCCGTCGAACACCCGATCTTGAATCCCAATCGCGGCCATCTCGCAGGCCCGCACGCCGAAGAAGGCGTACCGGGGAGGGTCCGGGTCGTCGGCTTCGATCGTGAAGGAGCCGTTGTTCTTGTGGGCCGTCGACAGGAGGGTGTGGGGGGGATAGAGGTACTGCTTCCAGGAGTCACTGGGCAGGTTGTATCCGAACAGAGCCTGGTCGGGTCGCTCCGCTATCCGGTACATCCCGCCGTCGTGGAGATCGGTCTTTCCCACCGGCAGATCGGAGCTGGTGGCGACGGGTCCGTAGACAATGCGGCCGTTCTCGAGGATGGGCCCAATCGGCTGATACCCGGAGGCGATCAGGATGGCGAGCAGTTGGTCGAAATCCTGTCGATCGAGAATTGACGCCGCGGCCATTGAACTGACAGTACGCCCTGGTTGTGTGGTTCGACAGGGACCTTCGTCCGAGTTTGCGGGACCACCGGCACCATCCGCTCCGTGGTCGCGTGCGTCACAGTAAGACTGTGGCCGACTCTATGACCTCACCGCCGCCGGCCGGTGCCGGTCTCTTTGTTCGCTACGCCTACCCGCCCAACCAGAGGGGTTACTGCGGTCCGGAGGACGTTCAGGCCCTGGTC
>Ga0255049_10001343_pt1 | contig 13609 bp, 16 predicted proteins | sample JV7_2_3_MG_FD_183615 | JGI IMG/M metagenome (GOLD analysis project Ga0255049, IMG submission 183615) | Seawater microbial communities from Jervis Inlet, British Columbia, Canada - JV7_2_3 | ecosystem: Environmental > Aquatic > Marine > Inlet | place: Canada: British Columbia | collected 2016-10-06
CCTAGTCCTGTGCCAACACCAACACCTAGTCCAACTCCTAGTCCTGTGCCAACACCAACACCTAGTCCAACTCCTAGTCCTACACCTGGAACCACTCCTAGTCCGACACCTGGTACAGACGGAACCGGAACAGACGGAACAGGAACAGATGGAACCGGCACTGGCGATGGAACCGGCGATGGAACTGGAGATGGAGATGGCACTACCACTCCACCATTAAACGGAGATGAAACCACTCCTTATCAAGATGTAGATTACACGCCTATTAATATTAGTTATCCTGGTTATATTCCTAGAGATTATATTGCGCCAGGCGTTAGTTATTCACCTGAGAACCCTCAAGGTTATACGGCGTTTGACCAACCACCTTATGAGCCGTATGTTTACAACCCGCCACCAGTACAGTCATATATGGATGGGCCACCATTGATTTATGAGCCGTTTAGCACTTTGCCATCTGTTTATGAGGCCATTAACTCATTGTCAAAAAAACCAAAAGGCTATCAACCACTGAGTCTTGGCAATATTCAATTTATTTTAAACAACATAGGAAAAAATTATGGCAACGGATAAAGATATTCTCGAATCCAATGAGGCTGAACTAATACTCGAATCAGAGGTCTTTAAAAAAGCAATAAAACAACTGCATGATGAATATGTGCAAATGTGGATTAATTCCGAACCAAATGAAGATGGTTTTAGAGAGTTGATTCATGGTGCTGTCAAAGTTATTCCTGAGATTGAAAAACACCTCAGAATAATTGTTGAAAAAGGCAAGATTACCAGGGCTAATTTGAACCGATTACGCAAAGTAATTTAACCTTTTATTGCTTTACAAATACCAAGGGGTTAAAATCGGTCTAATTATTCATTAATTTTTACCAAGGATAATAATATGACCAACACGGCAAAGCCATTGGATTTACAAACAAATATGGACGAGGCTGTAACCTCACTTGAGAAATTTCTGGATCCTGTAGAGGACAAGCCAGAAGAGGCTCAAGCAGAATTACAAGCCGATGAAACTGTTGAAGAGGAAGTTGACCAGGAGGAAGAACTCCAAGCTGATGACCTTGAAGAAACAGAAGAAACTGAAACTCTTGACGATGAACAAGATGAGCTAGAGGAAGTTGATGAACCGCAAGTATACGCTGTTAAAATAAACGGCGAAGATGTTGAGGTTACCATCGATGAACTTCAAAACTCGTATTCAAGACAAGCTGATTACACTCGTAAGACTCAAGAACTCGCACAACAGCGAAAGGCTGTAGAACAACAACAAAGCGAGGTTGCAAAAAACGAGACGATCTATAAGGAACTATTGCCCAGAATGGAATCCGCTCTAAAAGAGGGATTGGGTGATGAACCGGATTGGGACAACCTTTATTCTAGTGATCCTATTGGATACGTTCGAGAACGCGATTTATGGAATGAGAAACAACAGAAATTGCAAGCGGTTCAGGGTGAACAGCAACGCCTTCAAGAAGAGGCTAATGCTAAACACGCTGAACAAGTATCTGCTTATATGCAGTACGGAGACGAGCAATTACTAAAAAATCATGTTCCTGAGTGGAAGGATAAATCCATCGCACAAAAAGAAAAATTGGCGATTCGAGAACACGCGATAAATGATTTGGGATTTACAGCAGAGGAAATCAACCAAGTGTATGATTACCGATTGTTGTTAGGGTTAAGAAATAGCTGGATGCAAAATAAAACGCAAAAAGCTGTGAAGAAAAAACCCACCCAAAAGGCATCCGCTAGAAACAGAGTTGGAAAACCTGGCGCAGTCACTCGGAAAAACAGTAGCACTCCTTTAAAAAGATCGAAAAAGCGCTTGGCTAAAACTGGGGCTATCTCAGATGCGGCTAAAGTGTTTGAACAATTAATTTAACCTTTTAATTTCTGGTTTATCCAGAAAGGAGTCAAAAAATGGCGCAAGTAACAAACGCTTTTGACACTTATGAGGCTACGTCTGACAGAGAACAGTTATCTTCGATAATATACAATATCTCTCCACAGACCACGCCTATGTTGAGTGCCATTGGCAAAAATTCAGTGAAAGCAGTCACATTTGATTGGCAAACGGAAACACTACCAAGTGCATCTGGAACAGGTGAGATAGAAGGCTTTGAAATTTCAAGAGCCGCCACTACCGCAACTGTTCGTGAGTCAAATGTAGCTATGATTCAATCTAGGAATAGCACCGTCACCGGATCGCAACAAGCGAGTGATCCAGCGGGTGTAAAATCTCAGATTGCTCACTTCATGGCTTTAAATGCTAAAGCCCTAAAGAGAGACATGGAAACGGCGTTGACTGGTAACTACGCAAAAGTAGCTGGTTCTGCATCAGCAGCAAGGCAAACCCGATCTTTTGAGTCTTGGATTACATCCAACACTTCAAGAGGAACAAGTGGCGCTAACGGAAGCGCATCAGCAGCAGCTACAGACGGCACTCAACGCGCTCTCACAGAGGCATTACTAAAAACAGTCTTACAGACTGGATTTGGAAATGGTGCTGAAATGAGCATGGCGATTTGTGGCCCTTATAACAAAACTGTTATATCTGGGTTCACTGGTCGATCCAACGTTAGACAAGTCATTGAAACAGATACCGTAGAGGCATCTATTTCTTTGTACGCATCTGATTTTGGTGAGCTAAGAATCGTTCCTGATAACTTTAGTAGAGAACGATCTCTGCTCTTAGTTGATCCCAACTATGCAGCAGTGTCATATCTCAGAGACTTTGAATCTGTGGATATTTCTACTGTTGGTGACGCGATTACCAAAATGCTGGTCGTTGAATACGGACTACAAATGAGCAACGAAGCTGCTCATGGAATAGTCGCTGATTTAAACACTAGCTAATGTAGTGATGAGAGGGGTTGAAATGATATATACCCCTCTCAATTTTTTAAGATGACAATAAAACGAACAACACTTGATTTGACTAAAACGCTCAAATCAGAATTTATAACCCAGGATGATAAAACCATTTATCACACAGCTCAGAATGTACGCCCTGTGATAGAACACGCCAGAGCATTAAGAGAATTAGAACCAGGCAAAACCTTTAGACACGCGGCTGAAATACCCAAGGTGATTTGGAATAAAGCCTTGAGAGAAGGTTGGCACAATGACAAGAAAGCCTGGAAAAAATGGTTGAATGATCCTGATAATAGAGCCTTTAGAGTTTGGCAAGGAAGAATATGACCTATAGTGAATTAAAAACGGCAGTTGCCAATTATTTAAACAGAAGTGATCTCGACTCAATGATGGATACTTTTATCCAACAAACCGAGGCAGAGCTGAATCGAAAGCTCAGAACCAAAGACATGATTAAACGAGCAACGGCCACCGCTGATGCTCAATATTTAACGCTACCGACAGACTGGTTAGAGGCAATTAATGTCGAAATTACATCCGGTACTTTTACCCCTCTTTTTCAACAATCCATCGAGAGCCTTGATACTTACAGGAAAGCCAATGACAACAGAACAGGTAAGCCGGTTTATTTTGCGCTGGTTGATGACACCATGGAATTATGCCCTACCCCTGATGGCTCTTATACGTTACAATTAACCTACTATTCAAAGATTACCGGATTGAGCAGTAGTAATACTTCAAACTTTGTCTCAACAACCTACCCTGATGTCTATTTATACGGCTGTTTAAGAACAGCATCGATATATCTTATGGAAGATGATCGTGCGGCTGGTTTTACCAACCTATTCGACAAGACATTAGAGGAAATGAGAATGGAACAACAACGAGCCGCCTTCGGCAAAGGATCATTGATCCCCAGGCGAAGGACTTACGGCAGAACCCAAAAACAGGTTGTTTATTGGGGCAATAATTAATTTTAATTAGAGGATTTTACTATGGCCGGTTTTAGCGATTATTTAGAAGATAAAGTATTAAACCATGTATTCGGCGGCACAGCTTACACAGCACCATCAACATTATATGTGGGATTATACACAGCCGCACCATCCGATTCAGGTGGTGGTACGGAAGTTACTGGCGGTTCTTATGCCAGGAAGAGTATGGCTGCAATGACAGTCTCAGGCACTTCGCCAACACAGGCAACCAATGGCGCAGCCGTTGAGTTTGTCACCGCTACTGGTTCTTGGGGTACAGTGACTCATTGTGGAGTCTTTGACGCAGTATCAAGTGGCAATCTACTTGGTTGGGCGGCACTAACCGCATCCAAAGCAGTCGCATCAGGAGATGTATTCAGATTTGATGCGGGTGATCTCGATATAACTTTGGCGTAATAACATGGCCTCCATTGGCTATGGTCAGTATAACTATTCTAAGGGTGCTTTTGGCAACCCTCAGTATGAGTTTGCTGTTGCATCAATAGATGAAGTTTCAGGTCTAACCGCCTCTGCTAGTCTTACCCTTAAAGCGGTTGCAAGCATAGATCAAACATCAGGATTTACCTCTGCTGGTACTATAGTCTTTCCGGCATCGGCAACTATCGCTCAAACCAGTGGCTTTACCTCAACAGCAGAAGTGGTCAAACTTGGTGCTGCCACCATAGCCCAGACATCAGGCTTTACCGCAACCGGCACTCAAATTGACAAAGGTGAGGCCAGTATTGACCAAACCTCTGGGTTCACCGCAACTGCCGAGGTCGTTAAATTAGGCGTTGCCAGCATTGATCAAACATCTGGATTCACAGCCACAGGCTTAATTATTCTTGATGGCGTAGCCAGTATTGATCAAGTCAGTGCAATGACAGCAAGCGGAGTACGCATTGCTTTAGGCGCTGCCAGCATTGACCAAGTGAGCGCCTTTAATGCAACTGCGGAGATGGTTATTAGTGGTGTAGCGACCATTGCAGAAGTTAGCTCAATGACGGCACTTGGCGGCATTATTTATTATGGTGAAAGTACGATTAGTCAAGTTAGTGGTTTTTCTGCATTAGGTAGTTTAAAATGGGAACCAGACGTGCCAAGCACTACTTCTTACACTGATGTAGTCAATCCAAGCACAACATGGACTGATCAGTCTCCTGATTCAACAACCTGGACAGATATAGCAGCTTGAAAAGGCTGTTAATTAACATTTGCATATATATAGGAAAAAATTATGGCAGATACAACAACGACTAATTTGTCTTTGACAAAACCAGAAGTCGGAGCCTCAACTGACACTTGGGGTACAAAGCTTAGATATTGAGCCGTATTAGAGTAATCTAATAATGAAAACTCGGTGAATTGCTGGGAACTCCTAACGAACTAAGACGAGGACAATCAGCACCCAAGCCAACGAAAGGTATTAAAGTAGTTGGAAGGATCAACGACTAGGGAGTGAGAAACCAATCAATAATCTCCCCAAGAGTGCCGAGCAACCCACAGGGTTGATGATATAGTCTGAACTTATAGGAAACTATAAGAAGTAAATCATAAACAGATTTACGGTAACAAATTGAATACCGACATGGATCTAATCGATGCTTGTTTTTCAAGCACCGGTACATCAGTTGCTCTAAACATTGACGGCGCTGTAATTGACTCAAGCCCGATTGGGGCGACGACGCCTTCAACGGGTGCTTTCTCTACATTGTCTGCGAGCGGTGCTTTAGACCTTAATGGTGCTGTTCAGCTTGATGCCACTTTAACAGTAGGCGTTAATGACACTGGCTATGACGTTAAATTCTTTGGTGCTACTGCTGGAGCTTATATGCTTTGGGACGAATCGGCTGATGACTTAATTCTTGGTGGTGCCGGTGGGTTATCTGTAGCGGGTGCATCAACTCTGACAGGTGTTGCAACTCTGACAGGAGGATTCACTGCAAGTGCGGCATCGACAATTACTACAGCAGATAATTTAGACACACTTTCTCTTATCTCTACTGATGCTGATGCTGGTGCTGGCCCAAATCTCAGACTATATAGAAATTCAGGTTCACCAGCAGATGGTGACTCAATAGGTAAGATTCAATTTGAAGGTAGAAACGACAACTCGCAAGATGTGGTTTATGCTGAATTGTTCGGTGAAACTTACGATGTCTCAGATGGCACAGAAGATGGTCGTTTCTTTATAAAAACAATGGTTGGCGGTACATCTACAGATAGAATGTATATGAATTTCAATGAAACTGTTTTCAACGAAGGATCAGTAGATTTAGACTTCAGAGTCGAGAGCAATGGCAACGCCAATATGCTCTTTGTTGATGGTGGTGCTAATGCGGTTGGTATTGGTACTGCATCGCCCACACAAGAATTACACATTGCGACAACAGAGGGCGCGACAGGCGATGTTACATTGGTTTTGGACACAGGATCAGGTTCTTCTGCTGGTCAAGATGCGGTTATTCAAACATATAGGGGAAATGCTGATCTTCTCTTTTTAATGGGTTCATCGGAAAAAATGAGAATAGACTCATCGGGCGATGTTGGAATCGGCACCGCAAGTCCAAGTGCCTTGTTAAGTTTAAATAAGACTTATGATAATGCTGCCTTTGTAATTAGTGATGATTCAAGTGCTGGAGATTATGTAACTTTTCAAATAAAAGGTGGTCAATACAATGGCGGTGTAAACAAGATAGAAGCCATAAACACAACTTCTTTGGCTTTTGCTACTGGTGGCGGAACGGAAGCAATGAGAATAGACACATCGGGCAATGTTGGAATTGGTACTGCAAGCCCAAATACTAAATTACACGCAGCTACAGGCAGTAATGGTTCTGGTCTTGTTGATGTAGCAAGATTTCAAAATACAGGAACTACTGCAAATGATGGAGCTAGAATACAACTAACAGCAGGTACTTCTACCTCTGGTGCAGGAATTGGTTGTTTAGGAGATGCTTTAAATTCTGCTCATTTAGTATTTCATGCTGGTGGTAATACAGAACGCATGAGACTAGACTCATCGGGGCGGTTGTTGGTGGGTGCAACATCAGGCAATCAACGACTTCATGTTACTGATAATGCTAATGATAACACTGTCTGTAAAATACAGAATAGTGGTAACAGCACACCTTATGGGATGGCTATAGAGTTTAATGGTGCGGCACCCGATGACAATACTCGTTATTTTCTAAAATGTGCAGATACAGGCGCAGACCGCATGAAAATCTACAGTGATGGTGATGTTTGGACAGCCGATGCTGGAACATTAACGTCTGATAGAAGTTTAAAAACTGATATTGCAGATGCAACCTCAAAACTTGCTGACATCAATCAACTACAAGTCAAAAACTTTAAGTGGATTCCAGAGTATCATCCAAATAAACAAAACAAAAACATAGGCTTTATTGCTGATGAATTTGAAACAGTGTTTCCTTCTTTGGTCACTGAGCATGAAAACCCGTTAAAGGATGAAGATGGAATTGTCAAATCAATCAGATATGGTGCATTGATTCCAATATTGGTCAAAGCAATACAAGAACTCTCAGCAGAAGTTGAGCAATTAAAACAACAAGCACATGAAAAGTGCGATAACTAAAAGAGGAAAATTAAATGGCTAATACTTACGCATGGGATTGTAAAACAGTTGACGTATATCCCACTTACGAATCTGAAAGCGATGTAGTCTACAATGTTCACTGGCGTTTAAATGCGACTAGCGATCAAGACGATGCTGAAGGCAATCCGTATGCTGCAAGTGTCTATGGCACGCAATCTATATCACTAGAAGATATAGGCACTGACTTTATCCCTTTCGCTGATTTGACTGAATCTGACACAGAAGGCTGGACTGAAACAGCTATAGGCGAAGATGGGGTGCAAGCAATGAAAGATGGTCTTGACTCAGCGATTGATGAAGAAATAACGCCAACGACTGAGACTAAAACGATAGGCGAATAATATGGCCCTTGTAAGTGTCACCCCTCCTCCTGGCGTTATTACCAATGGCACTGATTATGCCAACAAAGGTCGTTGGGTTGATTCAAACCTGATTCGCTTTCAAGACGGTGTTTTGAAAAACATTGGCGGTTGGTCATTATTAAAATCCACAGCATTGACTGGATCACCGATTGGTATGTTTGCCTGGAAGGATAATTCCGGTAATAACCTTTTAGCTGTCGGCACCAGGGAAAAAGTTTATGTCTATTATGATAAAACGCTGACTTGGTACGATATTACGCCGACCTCGTTCATCACTCCAAAATCTCAAGATCCTCTTGGTTTCGGGGCATTTACTTACGGATCAGAGGATTACGGTGATGCCAGGTCTCAATCTGGATTGTCATTTGCCAAACACTCCTACTCTTTTGATAATTGGGGTGAGTGGTTGATCTTTTGCTGTTCCAGTGATGGGAAAATTTATAGGTTCAGACCAGACTCAGGCAGTGGTTCGCCGGATGCTGCTGGCACAGCGCTAACCAATGCACCCACTGATTGTTCGGCAGTTTTGGTGAGTAATGAGCGACATATTGTTGCTTTAGGCGCGGGCGGCGACCCCAGAAAAATACAATGGTCATCAAGAGAAAATTCAACCTTGTGGACAGCAGCCAGTACCAATACTGCGGGTGATTTACAGGTACCAACCACCTCTGATTTGTTAGCTGGCATCAAGTGGCAAACAGACATCATTTTATTTACATCGAGTGGGATTGCCAAGCTCTATTATTCCGGCCAACCTTTCGTTTATGGCGTGTCTGATGCTGGCACCAACTGTAAGGCCATCTCAGCAAGAACCATTGTGCAAGCTGGTAATTTCTTGGCTTGGTTAGGTGAGAAATCAATTTTTGTCTATGACGGTTCAGTTAGGGAAATTCCATGTACGGTTTCAGATTTTATTTTTGATAACATTAATAAACAATATTCAGGTGCGGTCTGTGGTGGACACAACAGCTCGTTTAATGAGATTTGGTGGTTTTTTCCAAGCGGCGAGAGTAAGGTGCCAAACAAGTATATAACCTGGAACTATTTGGAAAAAGTGTTTGCTGTTGGCACTCTTAATCGAGGCTGTTACATTGATGAAGGTGTTTGGGATTATCCGATTGCTTGTGATGAAAATGGTTATGTATTCAAGCACGAAACCGGCAATCTGTTTAACAGTTATAACCTTGGATCCTCTCAACCTTATGCAACCAGCGGCGCTATACAAATAGCTAATGGCGACCAGTATGTGCAGTGTAATCAAATCATTCCAGACAGTGAGGCTAACACCCTACCTGGTGTTACTTTAAGTTTTAAAGGTCGGTTTACCCCTTTGGGTGCGGAAACGGATTTTGGCTCATTTACCTTTGAGGCAGACGGTTATACCGATGCGAGATTCAGCTCTAGGCAAGTGATGTTGACTGTGACCGGTGATACCAACCAGGACTTTAGTTTAGGCAACATTAGATTGGATGTTAGAAACAGAGGAAGGAGATAATGGCTAGACAAGCCTTAACGCGACCAGGTGTTGAATACAACCGAGGCTATATGAATAACCTGGTCAGTGAAATAGAAAACAGAGACGGTCTATCATTTAAAGCCGGAGAAAGGATTGAAGTAAACGGTTTTGATAGCACCCAATTAATATTAGTGGCACCCGATGGAACCAAGTACAAACTCAGCGTTGACAACTCAGGCAACCTTGCCACCACCGCAGTCGTTTAGACAAGAGTGGGAAGTGCAATGGCAATGGTGTAAGCCATTGATTGAAACGTGCTTAAAATATCAAGAGGAATACTGTATTATGGATATTTATGAAGGCATAGCAACAGGTAAGCTGATGTTATGGCCTCATCCGATAAGTCAAAAATCCGTCATCGTGACGGAACTGATTGAATTCCCACAATATCGAGCCATGAACCTATTGTTCTTGGCTGGCAATATGTCAGATTGTGAGGATATTCTCGAAGCAGTCACCAAATTTGCTCGTATCGCTGAATGTAAAAAGCTCTACGGAGGCGGGAGGATTGGGTGGCAGCGATACGCAAAAAAACATGGATTTAAGAAAGAAAGGATTATAAGCAAAACATTATGAGCAAAGGCGCAACAACATCAGCAACATCTCTTGACCCACAACTCAAGGAAAAATATTTACAAGCCTACTCTGGTATTCAATCAGCAGCAGAAATTCCGTTTACACCCTACACCGGTGATTTGGTTAGTGGATTTAACCCAGACCAATTAGACACCTTTGCAGCCACCAGAGGTATGTTTGGCGATGCCATGGGTTACAACCCCAGGGCTGAATTGGCGGGCATGGCGACAGGGCCATTGGACATTGCTCAATATCAAAATCCTTACCAGGAACAAGTTATTGATGCAGCGATTAATGATTTAGACAGAGCCAGGCAAATACAAATTGCGGACAGTCAAGATAGAGCTATTGGTGCTGGTGCCTTTGGTGGATCCAGATCAGCTATACTTGAAGGAGACGCTGATCGTGGTTATTACGATGCCGTAGGTAGAACTGCTGCACAACTTCGTTCACAGGGTTTTGACACGGCTGCCGGTTTAGGTATGCAAGACAGAGGTTTTAGAGCTGGACTGCAAGGCGGTCTTTTAGGTGATCAATACCAAACATTAGGCTTACTCGGCGGCATTGGCGGTCAACAACAAGGTCTTGGTCAATCAGGATTAGATGCGACTTATGGACAATTCGGTAGAGCTGTGGATTATCCTCTCAGACAAGCCGGTTTGTTATCAAGTGCAATCTCAGGATTGCCGTTTGAAGGTCAAACGACACAACGTAAGAAAACAGGCTTTGGTGATGTTCTCGGTGGATTGTTTGGATTAGGTACTGCAATGGCGATGGGTCAAACAGGGCCATTTGGACAAGGAAATATTTGGGGGCCAAGTTAAATGGCTTACCAACCCTGGAAACCTAAAACTGTTGCTGAGATCATGCAGATGATGACTCAAGGCGCTCAACAACCAGGTCTTAATACTCAAACGCCTGGTTATTTTGGTCAGATTAATATGCCGGTACAAACTGGCCCAGGGTCAGGTTATAACCCAAGAAACATATTGCCCAACCCACCACCACAGCAACCACCACCACCAGCCAACGTAACACCCAAGAACCAAAAGGCAGCAATCATTATGGGTGCTTTATCCGATATATTCAGAGGACAAGACACAACGCAGAATACGCTTGCCAGGCAACAGCAAATGGTGGCTATGGATGCACAGAGAAAGGCACAGGAAAGATTTGATGCGGCTTATGCGGCAGCCAATCCACAGATGCAAGCAATTATGGGTCGATATTCACCTGAACAGTGGACACAAATACAAGGGCAAGTAGATATTGCAGCGTTGCAACCTACAAAACAGCCAAGCATCATACAAGAGTATGAATATTTAAGAGAACAGATGCCTGGTTTAACGCTTGAAGATTTTTATTCAATGAAAAAGTCATCAACGAATATCAATATGAATCAAGGCAACAGAATGTGGGATTTCAGTTTAGATAACCTTCAAAAAGACATGGATGCGGTTGATGCAAAAAAAGAGTTAATTGACAGGGTTGGGCCAGCACATGAATTATTGTTATCTGGCGATGTTGAAACAGGTTGGTTCACAGAGAAAACACTGCCTTATATTCAGGCTTTTAAATCAATGGGCTTTGATGTCGGTGAAAATGTTGGCGAGCAAGAATTTGTTTTAGCCACTTCAGCATGGTTAGTGCCAAAAATGAGAGAGAAAGGATCGGGTTCTACATCAGACACTGAAATTGTTATGTTTGAGAAAGCCGCTCCGTCTTTTGGTAAAACAACCGATGGTAATTTAATTCTCATGGGAACAATGTTGCAAACCGCAGAACGAGATGCCGAGCTTGTTAGATTAAAGGAGGATTATATTTTAGCTAACAATGGAAATGTTTTTGGCTTTGGTAATTATTTAGATCAACTTGCACAAGAGGGTAAAGATCCAAAAATATATGAACGGTTTGGCAACACAAATGATGTTGTGACCGCTTTTGGAAACAAACAAATCAAAGACGGCGAAGTTATTATAATGGGTGGAAAACTTATCGTCTTTAGAGAAGACGACATTATTTAATCATGGCCGAATACATACCAGGAATCAGTAAACAAAAAAGTTCTGATGTCGGCGGAGTCAGAGATTATGCTCGTGCTACATTAGGACAAGGACTAGCTTTTGGCTTTGGTGATGAAGCAGAAGCGTTTATTAAATCACTGGTCAGTGATAAAGAATATGACGAAATAGTTAGTGAGGTTAGGGCTGACATAAACAGATTCAGAGAAGAACAGCCTGTCGCAGCTTATGGTGCTGAAATAGGCGGCGCATTACTTCCAGCCATTTTTTCAGGCGGCACAACACTCGCGGCAAGAGGTGGTTTAGCTGGCGCACAAACCGCAGCGAGAACAATAAAGCCTGTTACAAGCGCAATCAAAGCCAATCCAATCAAATCTGCAACAGCGCAAGGCGCACTATATGGTGCGGGAACAGGCGAAGGGGGTGTGGTTGATCGTTTACCTGGTGCTGTTATTGGTGGAGGATTGGGTGGGTCGGCTACTGGTGTGCTAAGTAAGGTTTTGCCCAGAGTCACCCCAAGCGCAAGAAAATTATTAGAAGAGGATGTGCCACTAACGCCTGGACAAGCCATGGGTGGAAAAGAAGGCGGTATTATTGGCGGCGGAATTAAAGTTGGCGAAGAGGCTTTGTCAAGCGTTCCTGGAACAGGCGTTAATACAGCGCTAAGAAAGGGCCAAGAAGCGTTCAATAAACTTGGATTTAAGAAAGCAGTAGAAGGTATTAAGGGCATTGATATTAATTACAATTTGCCGGTCAACCGTTTGTATAAAAACGTCCAAAACCAATTAAGTAAAAAATACAAAGATATTGTGCCTAATTTAAAGATCCCAAACATACAATCACTTAGGAAAAAGATACTAAACGACCTAAACAGCTCTACTCTTGATTTCAAACAACGATCTGTAATTGTGAATAGATATTTAAAACCACTTGAGAATAGAAACCAACTTAAAGGCAAAGAGGTGCAAAAACTTTTACAAAAAATAAAGAGAGACATCAAGACAAAACAAAAATCACCAGACGTTAGTGTTATAGATGAGTCTGAGGTTTTGAAACAAATACAAGACCTAGTTAAAGGCAATACATCTGGGATCAAACAGCTCAATCAACTAGACAATGCTTATCAGCAAGTGCAAACATTGGGCGATGCTGCGATAAAATCAGCCGATGAACTATATACACCAGCACAACTGAGATCAGCAGTCAGGGGCGCAGACCAATCAAGGGGAAAAATACAATTCAAAAGAGGTGATGCAAAATTACAAGATTTCTCTGAAACATCACAAGATGTATTAGGAAGAATGTTGCCTGACAGCGGATCAGCAACTAGAGGATTTGCTGGATATGGATTATTAGGTGGAACAGGGGCAGTAGGCGGAACACCTGGGTCACTAGGATTGGCAGCTTATTTGGGGCTATTGCAAAATCCCTATACTAATATTGCATTGAGGGAAGGTATTGATTTAACGAGTCAGGGCATACAAAAAACAGTGCCGTATGCAAGCGGTCAAGCCAGTGGCCTTTTTGGAAACTAAATCAAAAACAAACAAGCCGTCTGAATCAATAACCCAATAAAAGCCACTCGATACATAAACTTGTATCGATCAATCTCATTAATCAAATTGTCGCGTTCCTTTTGACTCATTCATGGTTTT
>Ga0255049_10001344_pt1 | contig 13609 bp, 10 predicted proteins | sample JV7_2_3_MG_FD_183615 | JGI IMG/M metagenome (GOLD analysis project Ga0255049, IMG submission 183615) | Seawater microbial communities from Jervis Inlet, British Columbia, Canada - JV7_2_3 | ecosystem: Environmental > Aquatic > Marine > Inlet | place: Canada: British Columbia | collected 2016-10-06
CAGTCGCCGCGGCCGGGTGCCGAAGAGCAGGATGATCCGCAGCGCGATCCGACGGTGCAGGCCCCAGCGCTCCATCGCGATCGCGAACAGGAACCCACCGATGAACAAGAAGATGATGTGATTGAAGTAGACCGCCGCCGTGGCCTTGCCCGGAGCGATGCCCAGTAGCGGGAACAGGGCCACCGGCAGCAACGCGGTGGCCGGGATCGGGATCGCCTCGGTGATCCACCAACCGGCCATCAGGATCGCCACGGCCGCCATGCGCGTCGGACGAGGGTCTTGCGGGTCCAGGTTGGCGAACAGGAGTACAAGAAACGCGATCAGCGGTACGAGCCACAGTCCGATTCGACGCTTGAGGGATTCCCGGCTCATCGATCACGATCCCAGGGGGCCATTAGCGGCGACGGCGTGGGACTCGGGTATCCGTCCCTGGTCGAACACCGCTCGAGAAAGGACGCTCCTGAAATGTTTCGAGCGACGGGGTTCCTGCTCCATACGCTTCCGGTGCGTGGTCCCGGCCGTGGCAAGTCAGGTAGCAGGTGCCCGAGCCGGCCACGCTGGACTCGAAGGCCAGCCGGCCGGTGCTCGCCGACGGAGAGACACCCGAAACAACCGTTTCCTCGCCGAAACGGATCAACGAGCGGTTGGCCACCGAACCGTGAGGGTTGTGGCAGGTGGCGCACGACGCCCGTCGCTCCACGATGTGCAGCCGGTGCTCGGGAAAGACCGGCGAGTCGAGAACCCGATCCCGCTCGTGACACGTGTAACAGAGGCCGTACGCCGCCGCCGATTCGGGGCTGCCATCGACGGTCGTGTAGGCGGCGCGCAGGATGAACGGCACCCGGGAGCCATGCGGCCCCGCCGGTCCCGCGGGGTCGCTGTTGCCGTGACAGTCGGTGCAATCGATCTCGGTTCCCGACAACGCAACGAAAACCGACTCGGAGCCTTCCATCGACGGTGCCTCGATCGGATGATACGAGCGGTTGTTCGGGTTGAGTAAGCGACTGATGTCGGTCAGGCTCTGTGTCTTGATTCCTTCCCGGCCGTGGCAGCTCTCGCATAACTCGAACTCGAACCGTGCGGGGTCACGGGTCGAGATGCGACGCCCGGTTGCGCCGCCGACGGTGGTTGCGAGTTGCGACGATCCGCGGTGCGGGGCGTGACAGGACGAACACGTGACCGCGCCCGGATCGGTCCGAGAAAACGCATCTTCGCTGACGGGGTGGGTGTACGGAAGGGAGAAAACCGAGGACAGGAGGGTCGGTTGCGTTCCGGGAGCGACGAGTCCGCGCGTCACCGCGCCGTCCCGTTGCGCGCTCGTTCCGTGGCAAGTCATACAGACTTGAGTCTGCGCGGCAGGGAGCATCGGCGAGCGGGAAACTCCATGCCCGTCGTGACAGGCGGCACAACTTCCCGGCACGACACTGGGATCGGTGTGCGGGCTGTTCGCGTGGGCCACGGTTGCCAGGACCGCCGTCAGCAGTCCCGCGAACGCTCTCAGCGCAGTTCGTGGCATGTCAGGCAGACCTCACCGACCGTCGGCTTGACCCAGAACCTCGGGACCCGGCCCGGCTGGTAGTAGCGATCCGCGTGGGCATCATGGCACGTGGTGCACTGCATCTTCCCGCGATCGTCCAGACGAACGGTCCTGTCCGCCTTGATCACGCCGAGCGGCCGCAGCCCGATATCCCTGTCGCTGTCGAGCGCTCCGCGGTTTCCATCCGGCACCACGAACGAGATCGGGTGGCTCCCGCTGAGGTCCGTCCCGAGGTGGCCCCGCCGGCCGCGACCCAGACGCTGCGCGCCGGCCATCTGGATCGTACGCGGCTCACCGGCGATTTCGCCCAGCGCCACCGTGCCGTCGTGGCAGGACAGGCACAGCCGCGAGCTTCCGTCAGGTTGCGGCGCGGGAATGATGTCGCCCTTGCCGGTCCTGATCCGTGACGTTTCATAGTGCTTCACGTTGGACAGCGCGTGGCCCCAGAGTGGCTCGGGTACGACGGCGTTGTGCGGGATGTGACAGAACTTGCAGATCTCGGTCTCGTTGAGTGCACGGACTTCGCCGGGACCGCTGACCGAAAGATTGTGCACGGAGGAGGCGACGTCGCCGGTGTCGCCATGCGTGGACAACCCGAATGTGGACGCCAAACACGTCAACGTCAGGCACAGCGGTAATGTCGCCCGACCACGGATCATGCTCCGCCCTCCGCCCCACGATCTACGAGTTGAAACACCTGGAGACGGCGGTTGAACGAATCGACGACCGCAACCCGGCCGTCGGGATGGGCCGCCACGCCGGCGGGAAACGAGAACTGCGCCAGGCCCTCACCGCGCGTGCCGAGACTGATCAGCAATTTTCCGTCGGCAGCGTACAACGTGACGCGATCGAGGTGGGCGTCGGTGACCCAGATTTGCCCTGCGCTATCGATGGTGATCCCTTTCGTGCGCGGCATCTCACCCGGCGAGTCCCCGAGTTGGCCAAAGCCGCCCAGCGCTTCGCCGTTTGCCGCCAACCGTTGGATTCGAAAGTTGAGCGTGTCGCCGATCAGCAGGGCTTCGCCGTCGAGTGCGATGGATGTCGGGAAGTTGAAGTCGCCGGATGCAGTTCCCCGCTCACCGAAGCTTTGCGGCTCCCCATCCGGGGTCAGCACGAGCACCCGGTGGGCCCCGGTCTCGACAACGAAGACCCGTTCGCCGGAGCATGCAACGCCCGTCGGACGGTGCAAGTCTTCCGCCAACCAACGCACTCGCCGAAGCTCCCGATCCAGCAACGCCACCTTGCCCTCCACCGCGTCGGTCACCACGATCCCGGATCTGCAAACGGCCAGACCGATCGGGTGGGCCAACGCCCGCTCCGGGGACAGGTGGATACGGCCGCGCTGATCGATTCGCGCCACCCGGCCCGCGTCGGGGTCGGTGACCAGCAGATCCTCTCCGTCCCAGGCCACGGCGTAAGGCCGACGAAAGGCGAACGTCGCCTCGTCTCCGCCGAGGCGGCTCAGTAGTCGCGCCGCGTTGCGTTCCAGCCGGCCGTGAAGCTCGATCACGCTTTGCAAGCGAACCCGCGGGTTGTCCGCGGGCCACCCCGGTTCACCGGCCGGGCGAAATTCCAACGCGCGATAGTTCGTGCATCCGGCGGCCAACAACAACAGCGCGAATAAAGTGCCGCGGAGCGCGTTGGCTGCCGAGATCAACGAATCACCCCGCGTCGCTTGGTCCCGGTGAGGATCGGCAGCGCTCCGGCGAACCTTGTGGAGATCGACCAGGTCACGCCGCGGTGGGTACGCTCACTCCCGCCGTCGAGCCGCTCCATGGTTTCGTAGGCGAAGCCGTCGAGGACCAAATGGCCAAAACGCAATGTGACCCCGGCCTCGTAGCGCTCCCCGTCGACGTCCGGTGACGCGGTCAGTTCGCGCGTGTCTTTGCGGTAGGACGCCCTCAGCGTGAGATAGCGCCGGGGAGTCCACGACGACGAGGCCCCGACGAACGACACATTCTGTTCGTTCAACCCGAGCCGCTCGACGCGTGTCTCTCCGACGGTGCCAGCCAGGCCAAAACCCTGTTTGCTAAACTGTAACTGGCCCGTCAACGATTCTGTTTCGAAGGGTGCTGCAACACCCGATCCGGAGGATCCTGTACTCGTCCACTCACCCCAGGCGCCGATGCGGCTGTGATTCCAGCGGTGGTCGAACGTCAGACGGCTGCGATACCGGTCCTCGGTTCCCAGCCCGTCCCGCGGTAGTCCGAGGTCGGGCAGTGTAATCGTCGGTACGGATGTCAGCCGGAGTTCGTCCCGTGTCACATCGAACTCCAACTCCTTCCGAAGACCGCTCGACCGTCCGTGAGCCAGCGAACCATTGAGTCCCCAGGCGAACTGGGACTCGTCGACATCGCCCGGAGAGTTCTTATAGTCGATACTTCCATAGCTCGCACGCGCGCTGAACATCGCGTCCATCGTCCGCAGGGGCTTTCGCCAAGTTGCGGATAACCCCGCTCGCGGCGACATGACTTCGCGCCCGTTCGACGACTGGGACACGTAGGAACCGAACGGAGCGATCTCCAAGTCCGCCGACACTCGCCAGCGGTAGAAAACAGAGAATCCGTGGCTCTCGATCGTCAAATCGTCCTCGAAGCGTGTCGTCCCGATCGTGTAACGCAGATCGAGTTGATCGTTGTCGCGCAGTTGGTGCACCAGTCGGTTCCGTAGCCGAAGATTGTCCGTGGTCGACGTGGACCCGTTCGCCACCGTCAAGCGCCGACGCAAGCCCCGCCCGAACATCTCCCACTTCCAACTCTGACTGATTTGCGCGCGCTCGTCGAGGTTGACGAAGAAGTCCTCGATTCCCAGGTCGATCGCTCCGTAGTCGCGCTGCCGCCGCTCGAGCCGTAGGCGATGACGGAATCGCCGGCCACGATTCCACTCGAGAAACTCTCGCTCGCCGCGCTCGTTCCGTGTGTCGGCGCGGAGGAAATCGATCGTATTTCGCTCCAATCCGGCCACGACTCCCGCCAACGGACCCTTCCTCACCCGCATCTGGCCACCCCAGACGGTGCTGGTATCGGGTGCGCCCGCCAGCAGGAACGGATCGTCGACCGCCGACTCGGCGTAGTCGTACATGCCGTGTTGTAGATAGAGGCGGATCGGGTAGGCGCCGCGCGGGATCAGGTTGAGGTCGGCGGCCAGGCCGAGACGGTCGGTGTCGTGGCTGTTCTGAGTATTGATACGCGAGAGCAACGCATCGACGCCGATGCGGAAATCGGCGATGGCCGGGTGCACGATGAAGCCGTGAAGGTCGAACGACAGTTCGACACTATCCTCGTTGAAATCGTTGAGCAGTTGACCATCGACCTCGTTCTCAAAGGTCCGACCGGTTAGCCCCACGCCGGCTTCCCACCACCACTGGCCGGGCCGCTGTGCCATGGCCGAACCGGGCACAAGGAGCAGCAGCGGCAGCAGGACGCGAATCCACGGATGACGGAAGAGCCCCGCGGGGCTCCTGCCCGAATCCATCAGATTGTGAAAAGTTTCCGGCACTCCCGCTCCTGGGACTGCGCGGGAAGGCTGCGGCGAAGGCCGCAGCCCCCCGCCGCAGCCCCCCGCCGCAGTCTCGTTTGCCACTTGCCTCCTATTTCGAGTGACAGGTCGAACACAGCGCGCTGGCTGCGTTATCGATGACCAGGAACGGTACGTTCGTGTCGTCGTGCGGATCGTGACACGAACTGCACTGGACCTTACCGGCTCCATCGAGCAAGGCCGCAACCACAGGGGTGGTCGCCGGGTCCGCGAGTTCACCGTCCGACGTTGACAGCGCGGTGTTGTACGTGAAGTTGACCGGGTGATCGTCGGACAAGCTCGTGCCCATGTCCGCACCCGTGCCCGAGATGCTGCCGATGAGCCCTTGGGTCGTCACGGCCCCCGAGTTCGGCGGGTTGTACAACGACCCGAGAGCGATCGTTCCGTCGTGGCACGACATACACAGGTGTGTGGTCGTCGCCGACCCAGCGACCGCCGCCCCAATGTCGGCGATGTCGTTGGTTAGTTCCAGTGTGCTACTGCCGTAAACGCCGTAGCCCCCCGTGGCCGACAGGGTGTGGTTCCAGAGCGGATCCTGCCCGGTTGCGGCGGCGTCCATGTGCGGGGTGTGGCAGTACGCGCAAACACGGTCCGCCGCGTCCCCGGGCAAACTGGAAAGGTCATGGCTGGTGCCGGCGACCTGGGCCTGGGCCAGTCCCGGCATCAGCACAAGAATAGCGCCCAACAATAGGGCTTTCTGTAATCGCATACCTCCATCTCCTTGTTTCAACTCCCCCGAAGGGTCGCTTCGTGGAAGTCTGGGTTTGTCATTCTCATTCAACCTTGTTGTCTATCCTTTGATCTCCTTACTGCGTCTTGGCGCCAAGAAAACGAAAAATCTGCAAGCGGTGGCCGAGTTGGTCGACCACCGCGAATCGGTCACCGTGCACGGCAATCCCCGAAGCTCCCAGGAATCGTCCGGGTCCTTCGCCGCCCTCTCCGATGAAGGTCAACAGTTCGAAGCTCGCATCGAAAAGTTGGACGTTGTTGTAGGCGTTGTCGGTCACGTAGATGAACCCGACCTCGTCGACCGCCACGTCCTTGGGACGGACGAAATTGGAGAATCCGACACCCTGCTGGCCAAGTTCGTCGAGATACTCGCCATCGGCGGCGAACACTTGGACGCGGCAGTTGATCTGGTCCACGACGTAGAGGTTGCCTTCGCCGTCGAAGACCAGCGACGTCGGGAAACTGAATTTGCCTTCGCCCCGGCCGCGGCCACCGAACGACGAGAGTCTCTCACCGGCGATGTCGAACACGACGATCTTGTGAGCCTTCGAGTCGGCGACGTAGAGCCGCGAGCCGTCGGGCGACACCGCCGCGTCGGTCGGATTGAGCAGTTCGCCTTCCTTGCCGTAGACCGCGACGATCTTGCCGTCTGTGTCGAAAGCCAGGACCTTTTGGAGCCCGACGTCGGCGACATAAATCCTGCCGTCCGCCCCGACGTCCAGTCCGAGGGGGGTGCGCAACCTCATTGGGCCTCGGGTGCCGAACACGTCCATCCGGTGATCGTCGAGATCGAACCGGATCAGGGCTCCCGTGGCCGAATCAGTGACGAGCAAACGTTCCTTTCGGTCCCAGGCCACGGCGAACGGCTTGCGAAGATAATCGTAAGGGCCCGCCTGAGACGCGCCGAGCAATTTTCTGCGCAGGCGTGATCGCGCCTCGACGTCGACACGGCCGAGGATTACTCGCTCGAGCTTGACCCGCGCCTCGTCGGGCGGCGGCGGCCAGACATACTCGGCGAAGGGGTCCTGTTTCGAGTCCTTCTTGTTCTTTTTCTTCTTCGCGTCCGCGTCACCGGCAAATCCGACGAGCATAACGGCGACCGCCAGAAACGAGACCAAGATGTTTCTTGAATTCACTTGCATGCTCACTCTCATTACTTGGGATGACATTGGAGGCAGGCTTCCATCGAGGACGCCGCGCTCCACTGAAACAGACCCTTCGAGCGTCCCTTGTGGGGGTCGTGACACGTCAGGCACTCGAACTCGCCCTCGAAGTTGGTCTCGGTCCTGGACAGTTCCTTCTCCGTAGGCCGCCCGCGAACGCGATGGTTCATCACCGGGTGGTTGTGCTGGCCATCCGGCGTGAGGCGCAGGCCGGCCATCGCTTTCATTCGTTCGGACGGAACGGTGAACCGGTTCATCAGCAGCGTCGTCGGGCCGTCATCCGGTCGTAGGTCGACGCGGGTGCCATGGCAGGCCAGGCAGAGTTCGCTGCCCGTTTCACGCAGCAGATTCGGTTTGCTACCCGCGTGCGGCTCGTGGCACGCCTGGCAACCGATGAGATCGATCACGCCGTGAGCCACCTCGCCGGGCCCCGCGGCCTGTTCGTCGTGGCACGCGGTGCACTCCTGGCCCGGCGCCCCGAGCAATAGCCGTTTACGACCCGAAGCGTGGGGGTTGTGACAATCGGTGCAGTCGGCAACCTCCATCGCCAGATGCGGCACCGCCGCGGATTCGGCGATCTCGGCGATGTCTTCGTGGCAGATGAGACAGACTTCGGAGGCGGAGTCTTCGATGAGCCGATCCGCGGCGCCATCGTGACAGAGGTCGCAGCCGTCGAGGACCGGAGCGTGCAGGTTGGCCGCGAGCAGTTTCGGGTGGCCGGCGCCGTGCGGGCTGTGACAGCTCGTGCAGTCCAGCGAAGCGAGCTCCGCGCCCAGGTGTGACCCGATCAACTCCACGTCGGTGGTGTCGTGACAATCGCTGCACAACTCGCCCGACGGGACGGTGAGCAGTTGGCCTTGGTCGGATTCATGCGGCAGATGGCAGGTGAGACAGTCGTCGGCGGCGACGACATGGCCGGTGTCCGCGAGCGCTCCCTGCACGATCGCGGCGTGGCAGTCCGCGCACAATCCCGGTCCGGTCTCATGCAACAGCATCCGCTCGCCCATATGAGGATCGTGGCAGGCCAGGCAGCCCGCACGCCCCTTCTCGCCACGCATCGCGGCGTGCACGACGATCCCGTCATCTCCCGCGAGACGGACGTCGCCGTGACAAGCGGTGCAGAGTCTCTCGCCGCGAGCGGTGAGCCGGATCCGTTCGCCAAAGGCCGGGCGGTGGCAGCTGTTGCAGGTTCCGTCGCCGAACGGCCGATGCAGGTTGGCGGCGACGAGCATTCCCTTGGTGTCGGAGCCATGGGGTTGGTGGCAACTCTCGCAGGCGGCCCCTCCGGGGAGGGCCTCACCGTGCGACTCCACCAGGTCGGTGGGGTCGTGACACGACCCGCACAGCTCGTAGACCGGCTCGATCAGCAGATGAGGCGCGTCGCTCGCGTGCGGATCGTGACAGATCACGCAGGATGCGGTCACCGGATCGTGCGGGACGGCCAGCTCGGCGTCGGCGGCCGCGGTCAGATCATCGTGGCACAGGAGGCACAGCGTAGGCTCTTCCTCCAGGAGCGAGACGCGGGTTTCGGTTTCCGAGATCGAGAACTCGTGGCAACTGGTGCAATCCTCTTCCGCGGGAACGTGGACGGCGGAGCGATCCTCGACGAGTTCCCCGTGGCAGGCGGCGCACTCGGTGGCGTCGAGACGAACCAGCGCCGGGTGCTTGGCGGCGGCCTCCGCCCCGTTGGGAGCGTGGACGGCGGCAATCACGATCGACACCGCGAGGATGCGCCAACCCGATATCGCCGGCTGTTGCATCCGTCGTCGTACATGTCGAGCACCTCGACGTCTCACAGTGCATCCCGCCGGGCTACCCGCCCCTGTTGACCCAGCCGGCGTCATGGTCGTGACAGTCGTCGCAATTCCTTGAGACATTGTGCGTGTGGTCGCCGCCGCTGTCGTCGCGACGGTGATGGTTCGTGCGCGTGTGGCACGTGTTGCAGGCACCGTTATACGGCGCGGTATTGGTCGCCCAGCTGGTCCCGGCCGTATCGATGTCGATGTAGTACGCCAGCCGGCGGACGCCGTCCCCGGGGTCCGGCGGAACGGTCTCTATGCAACTCGGGTCATCTCTTATGCCGCTGTCGCACTCCCAGCCGATCTGCAGATCGTCTTCGTAGCGTTTGTTTCCGTTGCCGCCGTTGTCGCCGGCGACGTCGTCGATGAGCGGCTTGCGGATGCGGGCGATCCCGTCGGTTGAGTTGGCCTCGACGACTTTCGGGCCGAGCAGCTTGAGGTTCGTGTTCGAACTCGCATCACCGGCGAGTAGCGCCGAGTGATTGGTATGGCAGTCCCGGCAGCCGGCCTTGAACACACCGTACTCGCCCGTGTTTTCATGCACCGCCGCCTCGAGCGCGTCCGCCCCGCTGGGGCTGGTATAGCTACCGTCGTGGCAGCTGATGCACACGACGTCGACCTGATCGTCGGTCAGGTCGGACAAAACGCGGAAGCCGCCGTGGAATCCACCCAGGCTGGGATCCGCGTGACACTCGATGCAGGTCATCTGGGCCGGTGTGGCGGGTGCTGCCACGACGAATAATCCGGTGCCCAGCAGCACCGGGACGAGCAACGCCGATCTGCGAGTCTTAATCGTTACCTCCCGCGCCGCGATAAACCTCCAGGCGCCGAGCTCCCCGATTGTTACTGACGAATACATCGCCGGACTCGGGATCGATCCACACGTCCAGCGGGAGCATCAACTCACCGGGCTGATTGCCGGGTGTGCCGACGCGATCGAGCGTTGCGCCGGTGGTCCGATCCAGTACCAGGATCCGGCCGGCCAGCGGGTCCGCGGCGAACACCCGCCCGTCCGGGCTCACGGCCATTCCCTGCAGCCGTACGAACTGGGTTGTCGGATCGGTGCTGCCGTCGCCATCGATCTGAGACAACAGGTCGCCGTCAAACGAGTAGATCAGGATCCGTGCCGGTTTGCGCGAGCTAAAACTACCGCGCGGATCGCCGTAGTCGCTGACGAGTATCTCTTCGCGCGTCGAGTCGACCAGCAGCGACACGGGACTCAACAGCTCGCCGTCCTGATCGACCGGGGCAAACGCATCGACAAACGTACCCCTGCGATCGAAGACCAGCACCTGTTTCGCCGCACCGTCGAGCACGAACACTCGCCGGGACTTGCGATCCACGTCGATGGAAATCGGGTTGCCGATCAGCCCAGTCGTGTGGCCCAGGTTGTATTCAAAATCGAGCCTCGGCCGGCCGTGCGGGTCTGGCCGGCGGTAGCGACCGCGCGGGAACCCGCGGGGCATGCGGTAGACCTCGACGTTCATCGTCTTGGTGTTGCCCACATACAGCCGCCGCTCCGAGGTCGCCAGCCCGAACGGGGCACCCTCGTCGGGCAGCGCGAAGCTCCAGACCGCTTCGAGGCTGTGTGGGTCCAAACCGATGATCGCGCCATGGGTCCGGTCCGTGACAAGGATCAGATCCTTGGGGCCGGCGGCGATCCGCCGCGGGTTCTTGAGTGTTTGCGCTTCGACCGATCCCGCAAGCCCGACCACGAGCAGCAGCGCAGACGTCACCGTCCGTGTTCCCACCTTCGGCCCGTTCGTTGGCATCGTGCCACCCTCCGCGGCGGTCGCTTCAATGCGGTTCGCAAATCATGTAAGGCAAATGTATAAAAAGCGCCGGGTGCAAACAACTTGCGATTTTCCGAAACCGCTTTGTCGCAGCGTACGGGAACCACTCATGTTCGTAAGGGAAACCCGATCCGAGGCTATTCATTGATTCTTGTCGGCGCTGCGCGTGGCGCGTCGACAGGGTGTCTACGGCACCCAGGCGTACCCGATCTTGGCGAACAACGTCCGATCGGTCTGGATCAAGTCGGTCGGGTTCAGCGGGTCGAGTTGATTCGCCCGGTTGTCCGCGTAGCCGACGAACAACGCCGTACGCGGGTTCAGTTTGTAGGAAAACAGGAACTGGTTGAACAGATCCTCGTTGTCGATCGGCGGGGCCCCAAAGCCGGGGCTATTGTCGAAATCGACCTGGTTGTACTGTGCGATCAGCCGTAGGAACATCCGCACGTTGAACTGGTACACCAGCCGCAACTCGGTGATGTGCGCTTCGAACAGCTTGCCCTCGACGAGGTCGAGTTCGCGGTAGCGGCGCGACAGGTCGAGTTTGGCGTGACGCCCGATGTTGTAACCGATGTCCGCACCCCAGCGCATTTCGTCACCGTGTCGTGCGATCCCGGGAGACGGTGCAAACGAGAAATCGAACCGATCACTGGCCCCGTAGTCGAATTCCAACCGGATGTCCTTGGTCGGCCAGAACTCGAACTCGGCGTTGATGAAGGACTCCTCGCGTTCGACGCCGTTGAACCGGCGATCGCGAACGCCACCGCCGAGGAAGGTAAAGGACTGCATGGCCGCCTGAATCCAAAAGAACGCTTCGGTCTCGCGCTCGATCAGGGTGCCGTCCTGCTCGGTCGTCTCGTCCCAGTCTCCCCCAACGTTGATCTCGCCGTACCAATCATCCTCGTCGCCGAGCCAGCGATACTGTCCACCCAGGATGGTCATCTTGAAGTCGACCCGCGAGGCGAACCCGAGATCGGCGCGGAAGGTGTCGTCGTAGTCCTGGTAGGTTCCACGGACGTTCCAGTTCCGTTCGTTGTGGCTGTAGTTGAGGTACAGCGCGCTTCCGTCGAACGATCCCGTGGGTTGCCCGTTGGCGGCCGCCACGGAAGCTTCGTATTCCGTGTCGGATCCGAGTGCCTGGAATCGGATCGTATCGGTTTCCGTAGGCCGGATGACGGTATCCAGGCCGTAGACGTAGTTGTGGTACCGGCTGCCGTCGCGCGCCGTGACCAGCGCACCGATGGCGGAGTTCTTGCCGATGTCCACGCGGTAGCGCATCACGGCCGCCGTACTCTCCTGATTCAGGCGCACGATTGACGATCCTTGCGAGGCGGGGAACAGAAGCGTCGTCTCCTCGTCCCGCGCCGCGAAGACGCCGATCCCGTGGCGCCCCTCTTTTCCCGTAATCTTGGCGCCCCACGAGGGATCCGCGACGGTCCGCGTGTGGACCGCGTTGATCGGCGAGTTGAAAATATCCGTGCCCTCGAGGAAGAACGGACGCTTCTCGGGGAAGAACAACGTGAACGGCTCGTTGACCGCGAACTGGGCGACGTCGGCTTCGACCTGGGAGAAGTCCGGGTTGACGGTGCCGTTGAGCGTCAGGCTCGGCGTAAAGCCCCAGCGCACGTCGAGACCGAGGTCGGTTTGCGACTCGTCGGTGGCCAAGCCCCCCGTCGGGTTGGCGCTGTCGATCGCTTCGGAGTAGCCCGAAGTCAATGTCGGGTTGATCTCGAGGTTCTTGCCCGGCTCGGCTCCCTCGAAGCCGGTCATCTTCGACGCCTGGCACAGGTAGCACGAAATGTCACGGTCGAGGGGATTGAGCGCCAGCCGATAGCGGTACTCGCGCGGCCAGAAACGGACGACATCGATGCCCCAGGTCTGTTCCTTTCCACCGCGTTGAAAGCGCAGCGACGAGAACGGGATCGCCACCTCCACCTCGTAACCGCTTTCGGTGATGCGACCGGCGGAGTTCCAGATCGCGTCCCAGGATTCGTCCTCGTTGCCGTTGACGTCGTCGTTGGTCAGGTCCATCTGGACCCCGAGCGGGTTGACGAAGAACTCATAGGCCTGGCGCTCGTCGTTGAAGGTATCCACCACCATGCCGATGAAGTCGTCGTTGAAAGCACGGTCACGGTCGCTCAGGCGTGCGCGGATTTTCTCCGGCTCGGGATCGGTGGCCCGGCAGCCGAGGTAGATCTGTGCATCGTCGTAGGACAGGAAGCAGGTCGTCGACACGGGGGCCGGTGTGTTTTCGCCCGGACGGGTGTTGTAGGGCAGATCCACAGCGAGGGCCTCCTGCCAGGCCGATTCATCGAGCGTGCCATCGACCCGGATGTCTCCGGTCGTGCGCGGGATATCGTGATTCGTGCGGGTCGCCGACGTGGATGCCGCGAGGGGCAGGGCCGCGATCGCCGGTAGAACAACAGCAAGAAAAAACCTGTTCCAGCGACACGGCACGGAAATGCCCCTCCTTCCCCGGGGACTCAGACGTTTCAGACCACCAAAAGGTTTGAATTGTTTTCCCAGCCTGGCGACCGCCGGCTTCCGGCGGTGGGAACCCTCCTCCTGTGGGTGGAACCGGCGCCCCCTGGAGCACGCTCAGGGAGCGGACGCGGCTGAAGGTCTGCCGGTCCAGCGCATCGCGTCCGAACAGGACGTAATAGATCGTTCCGGAGCCGCTCTGGGAGAGATTGACGACCTCCGCCCAGGTCGCGTCCGGGACCGTCCAGTTCGTACCGGTGATTTCGAACTCGGCGCCGGAATCCACGCGCGGCCATCCGAGGTAGGGCGTGGCCGCGAAGCGAACCCGATACCTTTCGTTGTGGTTCGCGTCCCAGGTAAGGGTCGGCGGCTGGTTCGTCTGGAACTCCGCTCCGGGCGGGGGGAATGTCAGGGTGGGCGGCTGCGCCGCCGCCATGCGGAGGGCCCGAACCTCGAGTTGGCCGATGTTCTGCGCCGGCACGTTGTCCGGGATGATCCTCCAGAAGATCGGTGTCTCGCGGAAGTCGGGGCTCTGCGCCAGGAGCAAGATCCGCCCCCAGAGTTGAGCGTCGG
>Ga0255049_10001345_pt1 | contig 13597 bp, 15 predicted proteins | sample JV7_2_3_MG_FD_183615 | JGI IMG/M metagenome (GOLD analysis project Ga0255049, IMG submission 183615) | Seawater microbial communities from Jervis Inlet, British Columbia, Canada - JV7_2_3 | ecosystem: Environmental > Aquatic > Marine > Inlet | place: Canada: British Columbia | collected 2016-10-06
AGTCCTGGGTAACCTGTCCATGACGCAAATTCAGTGTGTCGTATTGCTCGTGGCGGCACTACTCGCGTTAACCGTCCAATCGAAGTCACGAAACTCTACGGCATAAGAGTCGGCCCGCTCAAGTTCGAGCGCCAGACTCCTGGGTGCTATCAGAGTCACGTAGTCGATCAAGCCGTTTTTCGTGATGTGACCGTTCGCGCGCTGCCAATTCAGAAAATCATCTTCGAACCAATTGAATATGGCCGCCAGGTATACAGTTTTACTGTCGTGATCGATTGTCACATTGGACGGATTACTAACAAATTCCGTAGCCGCGTCTGCGAGCAAGGTTTCCAGCGCGTCGCCTGTCGGCAATTCCGGTCGAATGACCGGACAGCTTTCGCTGGCGCAGTTGAGTACGAAGTGAATGCGCGGGTCCTTGTACTGTTTCCGAATCTTGTCGTTTTCGACAACCAGCAGACTGTAAGCACGACCGCCAAACAAATAGCGGAGTTGGTAGAAGAAGCCCATGCCCTTTATCGCTTCTAACGGCGCCTTCACGTCGGTGACGCTGTCGAGAGGCCAATGGCTCAAAACACTTCTGATGACGTAGGCGTTGTAACTGTACAGCCAGTACGCGAGTTCATCATTGCGTGTTGCGAATCGTTCGGGCGTGGCTTCCGGGCTATAAGCTGCCACGGCCGCCAGGTAGGACTCGAGCTCGGCGACGGACATCGGATCGTTATACCAGCGCTCATAATCCACGTAGCCGCCGTCGTCGACGTACACACCAAGGAGTTGCTCGAATGCGGCGTGGCTGAACGAGTCTGCCGGGAAATCGCCAGCAACCGCCGCATTGACTGGCACCAGTTGCGGCCGGTTCACCCAGCAGAAGCCGGCCACGACCAACGCGGCGCCAATCAACACATAAATTACATATCGCACGAATGACAAAGACCCCTATGAGCGACGATTTATTACTCCGCAAACGGTAGTATCGCCCGGATGGCAGCGATCCTCTCAATTTCAGCGCTTGATAAAACCTACGCCGGCGGATTTCAGGCGCTAAAGAAAATTAATCTCGACATCGAGCGTGGCGAGATCTTCGCCTTGCTTGGACCCAATGGGGCAGGGAAGACCACACTAATCAATATCATCTGCGGCATCGTCAAGCCGACCGGTGGGTCGGCGACGGTCAACGACCATGACATCGTTACGGGCTTTCGGCATACGCGCGCAGTGATCGGCCTGGTGCCGCAGGAATTGCCCGTTGAATCATTCGAGACGGTCTGGAATACCTGCAGCTTTAGTCGCGGCCTGTTCGGCAAGACGCCCAATCCTGATTACGTTGAGAAGGTTCTGAAATCGCTGTCGCTGTGGGACAAGAAAGACAGTCGCATCATGGAGTTGTCGGGCGGCATGAAACGCAGGGTGCTGATCGCCAAGGCGCTGGCGCATGAACCTGACCTGCTGTTCCTCGATGAGCCGACAGCCGGCGTCGACGTCGAACTGCGTCGCGACATGTGGGATGTTGTGAGAGAGCTTCGCGAATCCGGCGTAACGATTATTCTGACAACGCATTACATCGAAGAAGCGGAGCAGATGGCCGACCGCGTCGGCATCATCAATGACGGCGAAATTATCCTGGTACAGGAAAAGACGAGCTTGATGCGGGAGCTTGGCAAGAAGCAGCTTTTCCTGCACTTGCACGAAACTCTGACGGAATTGCCGCAAGCTTTATCGAGTTATGAGTTGGCGATCGGCAATGACGGTCGCGAGCTGGTTTACACCTACGACACTAAAGAGGATCACACCGGTATTACGGCACTCCTCGGAGAGCTACAGGCCGTCGGTATCCGCTTTAACGACCTGAATACTTCACAAAGCTCACTGCAGGATATTTTCGTCGACCTTGTGAAGTCGCCGCTATGAATTTTCCGGCGATCAAGGCGATATACAAATTCGAAATGGCGCGAATGTTCCGCACGGTCGTGCAGAGTATCGTTGCGCCTGTATTGTCGACGTCACTGTACTTTGTCATTTTTGGTGCCGCGATTGGTTCGCGTATCACCGAGATCGACGGCATCAGTTACGGCGCGTTCATTGTTCCCGGCTTGATCATGCTGTCGATAATGACCGAGAGTATTTCAAATTCGTCTTTCGCGATCTATTTTCCGCGCTTCACCGGTACGATTTTCGAGGTATTGTCTGCACCCGTTTCCTACATTGAAGTTGTACTCGGATATGTTGGTGCGGCCGCGACAAAGTCCATCATTATTGGCTCGATTATTTTCATTACTGCGAATTTCTTCGTAACAATCGATTTGGCACATCCGTTCGTGGCCTTGTTGTTCCTGGTGCTGACCTCGGTATCATTTTGCCTGTTCGGTTTTATTCTCGGCGTGTGGGCGGACGGCTGGGAGAAGCTCACAATCGTGCCCATTCTCGTGATCATGCCGCTAACGTTCCTCGGTGGAACGTTTTACTCGATCAAAATGCTGCCCGAAACATGGCAGACGGTCAGCCTGTTTAATCCGGTTGTTTACCTGATCAGTGGGTTTCGCTGGAGCTTTTATGAGAACAAAGACGTCGGCATATGGCTTAGCATCGGTATGACAGTTGGTTTCTTGATCGCCTGCCTGCTGGTGGTTCGCTGGATTTTCAAGTCCGGCTACCGGCTTCGGACTTAGATCGCTTTGTCGAGAGTACTTTTAATCGTAGTCCTGATAATTGCGGGCGAGATGGTGTTCGGACTGCCATTTCATACGGCACGGTATTTTCGACCGACGATGCTCGATGTATTCGGACTCAGTAATACTCAGCTAGGCGACATTTTCGCCGTCTACGGCTTCACTGCAATACTCGCCTACTTTCCTGGCGGCGCATTGGCGGACCGTTTTTCTGCACGTAATCTGCTGAGCGCATCATTGTTCGCCACCGCGGCCGGCGGCCTGTATATGGCGACAATTCCTGACGCCCAACAGCTGGCAGTGCTGTACGGCTACTGGGGATTTACAACGATTTTTCTGTTCTGGGGTGCGCTGATTCGTGCGACCCGTGACTGGGGTGGCAGGAAAGCGCAGGGCATGGCCTTCGGCATCCTTGAGGGCGGGCGTGGTCTTACCGCCGCGCTTGTCAGCAGCCTTGGCGTGATGATCCTCGCCGCGCAAATGCCGGACGTTGTGGAGCAGGCAAGCGATGAGGAGCGTCGCGCGGCCTTTCGGAGCGTCATTCTTCTATATACCGGCATAACCGCATTCGCTGGCGTGCTGGCGTGGTTACTGATTCCCGCCCGAAACAGGCCGGAACATGCGCGACCGAATCCTTTGGAAGGGATGTCCCTGGTTTTGCGCAGGCCGATCGTATGGGCTCAGGCAGCTGTGGTTGTTTGCGCATATTGTGGTTACAAGGGTGCCGATAATTACTCCCTGTATGCGGTGCAGGTTCTCGGCATGAACGAGGTTGACGGTGCTCGCTTCGCGACCTGGGGTGCATACATTCGCCCGTTTGCGGCAATCGCAGCCGGACTTGTTGCCGATCGCTTCGATGCTGCGCGATCAATCGGCGTGGCGTTCGCAATTCTCGCGTTAGCGTATGCGCCACTCACATGGCTGGTGCCTGACGCGTCGGGCGCGAACCTGATCTATGCGAGCATCTTCATCAGTTTTTTTGGCGTATTCGCGATCAGGGGAATTTATTTCGCGCTGCTCGAGGAAAACAAAACGCCGAAGCACGTCACGGGCGCGGCGGTCGGACTGATGTCGGTCATTGGTTTTACGCCCGATTTTTTCTTTGGCCCAATCTCGGGGCGAATTTTGGACGCATCGCCAGGCGTTGGCGGGCACCAGCACTATTTTCTTTTTCTGGCCGGGATCATGCTCGCCGGATTCATGGCAATTGCGTGGCTTATCTGGCTAAGGCGACAGGGTGTGCAAAAACTCTGGCCGATTGAAACAAAATCCTAGATAACCGGGTCTGTGTGGCTGATACTGAGTGCTGGGGAATAGCGTGAAGCAAGCAAATATTCGAGAGCAGGTTCGCCGTAACGCGGTCGCGCTGATCAGTTTGTTTATCGCCGTGACGGGGCTGCTGTACAACACCTGGCGCAATGAGCACAGCGAAAATAATCGCAATCAACGCTGGGCGTCATTCGAGGTGCTCGTCATGCTGGGCGAGTTGCAGGAACTTGTTTACCTCAGCTATTACGATCCGGACCAAAGCGACGACAGCGACTTCCGTCGCGGCTGGGCCAAGGTTCTGACGATTCACGACCTGTCCTCGGTACTCGATGACCCCGTGCCAGCAAGCGCGACAGAATTGCATGCGGTTTGGGGGCAACATTGGCCGGGACTTGAGAAGCGCCAGAAGGCAAGCAAGGACGCGATAGAAGAGGCCATCAACAAGCTGCGCGACTCAGCGCTCATGACGTTAAACGATCTCGATTAGGATCGCCTAGTTACTAAGGTTCAAGCCGATTACAACGGGGTCGTGGTCTGAAAAGCGGTAGGGATTTGTGCCGTCGAAGATCATTGGATCGCGACGAGCGTTGAGATTGTAGTCGTGAATGGGCGTTTCGTCGGCGTTGACGTGCCACTCCATCGTTCCCGCTACTTGCGATAACAGGCTCTCGGAAACCAGCGCGTGATCCAGAACGCCCGTCTGGCCACGGAAGACATAGGAATAAGGGCTGGCATCGGGCGAGACTTCAAGCAGGTTCTTGAACCCGGCGTTGGCAAAGGCTGTCAGCGGATCCTCCCTGAGGTCGGCATTAAGGTCGCCAATGACTAAAAAGTCAGGGTCGTTGCTCGTAGTTGGATCTTTTTTCAGCCAGTCGGCAATGGCCGCGGCGGCGGCAGCGCGAGTTTGATTGCAGTTTCCCTGGCCGTCATTGATGTTCGGATCACCGTCGCCGTCGCAGCTCGAGCCTTTCGACTTCAGGTGATTGACGACAATGGTCAATTTCGCGCCATCGCGATTCTGCACAAAGGTTTGTGCCAGCGCAGGCCGATTTCGTCCGTCCTTGAAGCGCGCATCTGTGGACTCGGTGAGAATCGCATGAGGCCCGCTGGGTGACACGCTCGCAGTTTTGAAAATGAACCCGGTCTTGATTGCGCCGTACCCAATTGAACCGGTATTAACAAACGCATAGGTATCTGCGCCCATTGTATCGTTCAATGAGGTGACGATTGATTGCAGTGACTCGCTGGCGTTGTTCTCGAGTTCCATCAATCCGACGATATCTGCATCAATCATCGCGAGAGCCGTCGTTGTTTTCGCGAGTTGCCGTGCAAGTTCTTCCTCATCGCCAGCGCCGCGACAGCCACTCGTTCTGCGAGGGCCGCAAACGTCCTGGCCGGAATCTATTGTCGAAAAGAAATTGAGTACGTTGGCGCTGGCAATTCTCAGCTCGCCGTCGATAACCGGAGCACCCGGACGTGAATTGTCGGCAACGAACTCGGGTTCAGCTGTTGCCATGAGCCGCCAGGTTTCCATTCCACTGCCGCCGCTACCGCGCGAATATCGCAGCACGCCCGTCAGTCCCGCAACCGAACTTCCGACTCGCACAAACGCGTCGGACGATCTCAGGTATCGAACCGGAACTTCACCCTGACCGCGTCGTCCATCGTCAAGCATAATGCTGCGCGCCGCCATTGTTTCGCGATGGAGAGTGTATGCGGCGACATCAGGCGCATTGCGATTTGAGAATTGGTAAAGACGGCCGCCCTGGCTAAGGCCCACTTCTCCAAAGCGCTCAAGGCCATATAAGTCGCCGACCGTCAGCGTTTGGTCGAAACGAATCAACATGCCCTCATACTTTTCGAGGTCGGCTATTTCCTGTCCATCCGAATTGTTAACAATGCCTGCCGCGGGCAGCGTGACGTCAGTTGTCTGTACCGTACCGACACCACGGGCCGTAACCGACGTGCCGGCGATTTGCGTTTCTCCGAAATGCTCTTTGACGGCACCAGTGATCGACACCCGATCGCCGACACTCACGTCAACGTGCGGCTCGTCACCGTCGAACACGAATATGCCGTCGGATGTCATCGCACTCGCATCCGGATTCTCCGCTTGCAAAAAGAAGCCGCCGAGATTGTTCGCGACATCCAGGTCATTGTCCTGAAAATCGCCGGTGACGATGCCCTCGACAGTAACAGTCTGGCCCGCAAGCGGGCTCGCCACGTCTTCACCCTGGATGTCGGAGATGCTGGTTCCCCCGGGACTGTCGGATGACGGCGTGCCGGCGCTGCCATTGCAGGCAGCGAGTGAAAGAAAAAAGATTGCGGCGAGCAGTCGGTACATACGATGCTGGATAATTTCAAACACGATCCGCCCGTTATAGGCGCGAAGCGATTGCGGGTCAATCGGGTGACGACTCTGGTTGGCCCAAAGGCGTAGCGTCGCCGCAAGACGAGTGCTTAGGCCCAAGATACGGTAAGCTCGGAAGCGCGGGATAACAGCGAACAGGAAAAGTTAAGATGAAAATTAGTCTCACGCTGGCCATGGCAGCTCTCGTCCTGCTGCTCACGGCAACCGCAGGCAGCAAAACGGTCGTCCGCGAATTTAGCGGCAACAAAAACACGACAACTGCCGAGTTCAGGGTCGACGGCCCCTGGCTGCTCGACTGGCGTCTCGATGCGGACTACGAAAATCTCGTGGCGCTGGATATTGTGCTGATCGAAGCGCGCACCGGAAAACATATGGGTCGCATCTTGCACACCACGTACAAGGGCAACGGCCTGAAACTGTTCGAGGAAGGTGGCGTCTATAAATTGCGTATCAGCTCGACGCTGGCGCGCTGGCGTATCAAGATCGAGCAGATCACGCCTGAGGAAGTCGAGCAGTACACACCGCGAAGAGACAACAAGGAATAGCAGTGCCCGCAAAGATGACAGATCTTGCAAGAAATCAGGGCAGCGCCGTTATCAGTTTCGCAGCGGTGATCATCATCGTCTTCGGCCTGCAGATGGCCACGGTCTTGCTCGTACCGTTTCTGATAGCGACGTTTCTCGCGCTGATTACCGTGCGACCAATGCTGTGGATGCAGCAGCGACGGGTGCCTGCATTCCTCGCGGCGCTGATTATCGTGACAGTGATCATGTTCATCCTTTTTGTCGTTGGCACGGTCGTCGGCCGCTCGATCGCAGAATTTACCGACGAGCTGCCTATTTACCAGAAACGCCTCGACATACTTATCGATGGTTTTCTGAATTTCGCCGTGCAAAAACTGGGATTTGATGCGTCGATTGAGAGCATTGGCGACATGATTGACCCCGGATGGGCGATGGGCTTGGCGGCGACGATCCTGAATGGCCTTAAAGATGTACTGACAAACACATTCCTGATTATCTTCACAACAATCTTCATTTTGCTCGAAGCATCCAGTGTCGGTATTAAGGTCGAGGCCGCATTTGGCAAAGGTGCCACTTCCATGGGAGAGGCAAGAGCGTTCGTGAAAAACCTGGGACGGTATCTCGGGATCAAGACTATTGTCAGTTTTGCCACGGGATTTTGTGCGTTTCTGTTGACGTGGTCGATCGGCCTGAAATTTCCCCTGCTATGGGGGATGCTCGCGTTTCTCCTGAACTACGTGCCGACCATCGGTTCGATTATTGCGGCAGTCCCCGCGGTTTTGTTGGCGCTTGTGCAGCCTGAACTTGGCCCTGGCGCGGCAACACTGACAGCGGCCGGATTTGTCGCCATTAATATAGCGTTCGGCAATCTCATTGAGCCGCGACTGATGGGCTACGGCGTCGGCATCTCGCCGCTGGTCGTATTTGTTGGCCTGATCTTTTGGGGCTTCGTATTCGGGCCGGTCGGTATGTTGCTGTCAGTGCCATTGACCATGACGCTCAAGCTCGCGCTCGAAAACGACGAACGCACGCGCTGGATAGCAATATTCCTCGGCTCAGAGCGGGACGCTCAGTACGCACTCACATCGCGAGCGGTTCCGAATCCTCAAGCTGCTCCAGAAGATTAATCGCCACGCCGACGAAATCGGTATCAGTGATAATTCCGCGAAGCTTGCCATCGACGACAACCGGCAGGCAGCCGATGTGGTGCTTCTCCAGGAATATCGCAGCCTGGCGCACGCTGGCGTGCTCATCGACGGTCGCGAGGTCAGTCACCATTACTTCGTCAATACATATATCCTCTGCATGAATGCGACTGTCGTCATCACGCAGTCTTGAATCGCTTGCTGCAAGGATATCGGTCAGTGTCAACAATCCGACAAGTGTCTCGTTTTGGTCAACGACGGGCAGGTGGTGAATGCGATTTTCATGCATTAGAGATCGAGCTTCGGCGAGCGATGACGTTCTCGGTATGGTCACCAGGTTGGTGCTCATAATGCTCTCGATACCAAACATGATTCTTCCTCCTTTCTGACTCAATTTTAGCCAGCAAGGCGGAGAATCCTATTGCGACTTACACCTACATTTTTAAGCCGTCTGAGCGGTTTTAGTCTGCAACCCCGATTGATTTGACAAAAGGTTGCCATCGGGGGTCATCGTGTAGTGAATTGAGGAAGGGATCTACCCGTGCCCCGACGGTCCCTGGGTCGTGTACGTCGCGACTTTTCTCCAGCCACTCGAATGCCTCGTCTACGTATCCGGCATCACCATAAAGCGTCGCGAATTGATAGGAGTTCGATACGCCGTATTTTTCCTGGTAGGCCTCGGTTGCCGCGCGCCATTCGTCCGACTTGCCTCGCCTCCCCAGTGCAAGAATCAGCAGGTACTCGCGCTCCCACTCGATTTCTTCTTTGTGGGCAAACGCTTCCGCCGCATCGATATCGCCCTGCATCAATGCGACTCTCGACAGGCGCCCGTCAATACGCGCAATAGTGTCATTGAGTTCAAGAACGTCCTCGTAGGCATCGATCGCAGCCGGGTAATTGCCAGCATAGAAATGCGCGTCGCCTAGCGTTCGAATACTCGTGATCATGAGTGGGTCCATCCGCAACGATTCTTCGAATACCAGTACCGCATCCTCGGGTTGGCCGAGGGCTATCAAGCCGACGCCGTACCAGTTCCTGGCTGGGATATGTTGCGGCTCGAGTTCGAGCGCACGCCGGAATAGACTCTGTGCTGCAGCGAATTCCCAGTCTGCAGTTGCCGCTACCATGCCCTGAACGAAGTGCGCTTCGGCCGACTGCGGATCGAGCTCAATTGCCTGGTCGGCGTAGGCGCGGATGCGCTCATAACCCGCGAGAAAATCATGACCGTCCCCCGCCCATCCGCTAACGGATTGCTGCTCGAAAAGCGCGCGAATTATGTAGGCGTTCGCATAATCGGGGTCCAGTTCAATTGCCCTGTCGATCGCTTCGATGCCGATTACCAGGTTTTCCGCGTTGGATTGTTCAAGAAAGTACCGTGCTTTTAGGTATAGCTCATAGGCCTCCGGATTGTCAGTGCCAAAGTTGGTGACGATTTCGCCACCAAGCAAAGTTACTTTCAGCGCCTCGACAACCGCGGCGGAGATTTCGTCCTGCACGGCGAATACGTCGGTCACCTCGCGGTCGTAGGTCTCCGACCACAAATGAAAGCCGCTATCCGTATCGATAAGCTGGACCGTAATTCGTAATTGTGTGTTCGATTTACGCACGCTGCCTTCAAGAATATGCGCAACGTCCAGCTGTTCACCAATTTTGCGCAGGTCATCGGTCTTGCCCTTGAACGCAAACGACGATGTGCGACCGGCAACGTGTAGTTGGGGAATTTTTGAGAGTACGTTCAATAACTCCTCCGACAGGCCATCCGAGAAGTACTCGTTATCCGCGTCGTCACTCATGTTCACGAACGGTAGTACGGCAATCGACAGTTTTTCAGTTGACGTTGGCGCATCCGGTTGCAGATAAAATTTGTCGATTAACAGGAAGCCAACGGCTATTGCCAGAATAATTACCGCGCTTTTATTGAGCTTGCGACCCGTATTCGTGGTGACCGATTGGCTACGGTCGACATCCTCCTCGCGCTTGATACCTTCCGGCGTCATCTCGAATGCCCAGGCGAAGATCATCGCAAATGGGAAGCCAATCAGAAGCATCGCGGCAATCGCCGACGTCATCCAGTCGGGCAGATGTAGCGCCGGAAACATGACATCGACGATCTGCATCGTCACCCATCCGGCGACAACGTAGACGAAAGCTACTTTAAAGACGTTGCGGCGCTTTATTTCTTCTAATAGTTTGCGCATTGCAGGTCCATATCCATGGAGCCGGGATTCTAGCAAACAGGATGGATATACGCATTCTCGTCCAGGGGCTAGCTCATCAACTCATCAATAACCGGACATTCGTGCAGCGTCTCGTCGATACACTTCGACTCAAGTCTCAGCAGTGCTGTTTCGAGTTGTCGCAATTCGTCCAGGCGGGCACGAACGTCCTGAATGTGAGCGAGTATGAGTTCGTGTACGTCCTGGCAGGTCGAGTTTGGGGCGTGCGCCAGGTTGGTCAGGCGACGAACTTCATCCTGACTGAATCCCAACGCCTTGCTGCGAAGGATGAAGTCCAGCCACTTTTGATGCGATGAGTCGTACGAGCGATAACCGTTGGCTGTTCGTATCGCCTGTGGCAACAGCCCGATTTTCTCGTAATAGCGAATGGTTTCGCGCGAGCAATTGCAGGTCTCCGCAAGGCTTCCAATACGCATAATCACTTGACCTTGTAGTAACTACAGGCTTTAGTCTAGCACCTTACCTGGCCCGAACGGGAAGGAAAGCTCCCGCATGAGCGATATGCCCGATAAAACAGTTGACCTGCGCTCGACGATTACCTGTCCAAAGTGCGGACACCAGCAGGCCGAGACCATGTCGACCGATTCCTGCCAGTTCTTCTACGACTGCACGGCTTGCGCCGAGTTATTGAAGCCCCTGGAAGGCGACTGTTGTGTTTTTTGCTCCTACGGCACCGTGAAATGCCCGCCGATTCAGCTCGGCGACGGCTGTTGCTGACGAGGTGGAAGTGGAAGAGGATCGAAAAGTAGCGACAACAACCGGCGGTGCGATTGGCATGAGTGCCTTCGCGTCGTTCATCGGCCTTTGTTGTATCGGACCCTGGGCCGTTGTGCTGTTTGGCGTTTCAGGCGCCGTGACAATGGCACGATGGGCACCATTGCGTCCCTACATTATTGCTGTGGCCGCCCTTATGTTGGCCTGGGCATTTTGGCGCGTATATAAAACAGAGCCGATTTGCGAAGACGGCTCGTGCTCGAAGGGACCGTCTATCTGGCTGAAGGTCATGCTCTGGGTGGCGGCGGCCATGGTCGTCCTGGCTTTTTTTGCGGACGATCTGCAATGGATCCTTGTTGATCCAACACCCGAAGGATTGAGAAAGTGAACAAACTCATCGTGATGCTTGCATGTGCCTTGTTACTCGTTTCCTGTGTTGATGAACAGGCGCCGCCCGCGGCGCCCGACGAAGAGCAGGCAGCGCAGTACAAAGTGCTTGATGCAGATCTACAGGTCTTGAAAGATGAATTCAATGCTAATGAGGGTCGCGTCCGGCTGATGTTCCTGAGCGGGCCGACCTGTGGAATTTGTCTGCGCGGCATGGCAGACCTCAATGACGCATTTCTGGCCGAAAGGCAAAATGACGATCGGCTTGTCACGTTTGTCGTTCACGTGCCGACACTCGGCGCCCGCGAGGACCACGTCGCCGAAACAATTCCTTTGCTGCAGGGTCCGCGCATTCATCACTACTGGGAAGACTCCGGGATCATCGGCCAGCACTACTTGGAAGTGATGGATGTGTTTATGTACGTGTGGGATTTCTGGGCGATCTACGGACCCGACGCACGTTGGGAAGGAACGCTGCCACCCAAGCCTGATTACTTCGAGCACCAACTCGGAAGTACGTCCGGCAGATCGCGCGGATTCCCGGGAGAGCTGGTTCTCAATGCTTCGCGCTTTGCAGGGAAAGCAATGGAGTACGTCGACGGCGTGGATACGAATCAATTTGCGAACGAGGCGGGTTCGATCGCCGACGAAGTGGGTCGTTTGGCCGATGGCACCGAGATACCCTTTGTCGCTCAACCACGAAACGTTGCCGTGCGGCAACACATCATTGGCAGGGGCGGTTACGCAAACCTAAAGCGCATCCAAGGCATTCAGTTGAAAGGCACGCTGGAGGCGGGCGGGCAATCATACTCGTTGAGTGTGACGACTCGTCGACCGAACACAATGCGGCGTGAGTTATCGCTCGGTGATCGATCATCAGTTGCCGAAATAGAAAACAACGCGGCAGTGGTTGACGAGATCATGAACAGGGGCTTGCCAACGGAATTGGAGGCGATGCTACTCGAGTTGTTCGAGTTTGACGGCTTGTTTGTCGAGTGGCCAGACAAGGGTCATGAGGTTTCGATGACTGGCATGCGCAAGTTCGGCGAGATTCTTGCGTGGCGACTGCGGCTGCAACAAAAGAATGGACCGGCCTGGAACATGTTCATCGACAGTCACAGCGGCGACCTTGTCAACATGGAGTTACTTGCTAACGAAGAAGTCCAGCTAAGCATCCGCCGAAGTGACTTCCGTGACGTATCCGGATTTCGCTATCCGCACCGAATTGAGTATATGGGATCCGACAACGAGCTCATCGCGCGGGAAACATTTGATTCGATTGTTGTGACGCAGGAAAACTTCGTGATCGACGACGAGGCGGTAACACACTGATGGCCACCACCGATCTGAGGCTTGATGAACCGGGCACCCTGCCCAGGCCCGGTCCGGTGGGGAGAATCGTTCGACTGGCCTTCGGCGCACTTTGCGCTTACTACGTCCTGGGCATCGTCGATGTGTACGACAGCCTTATGGATGGCCAGGGACATGTGCGTTCCGTCATCTGGAACGGTGTCCTGATAGGGATTTTTCTTATCAGTTATGTCATCAATATTGGCTATTCCAGAGACTGGAAAAAGTGGCCTGCCGTCGTTAGCGCGTGCGTGTTTCTATTGCTCGGCGCTTACGGATATTTCAGTCAGGCAGCGTTCGAGACAGAGGCGCTGGCACGCACGATATGGGTTTGGGAATTCTATCTTTTTACCCATCTTGGCATTTCATTTCTTCTGGCCACATTGCTGGCGACGCCGGGCTGCGAGATGCGTGCGATTCCCGATTTGTACGCCCGATTGAGTGGGAGCTCAGCGAAAGAGCACATCTGCCCGGTTGGCCCGTTAACCACGATTGATCACTGGGAGGCGAGCCACTAGGTTTTCATTCCCTCACTCAAGATGGTTGAATGCCGTTTAAGGGGAGTGAAATGTCCGGGTCCAGTTTCGTTCGCGTAATCAAGCGCAAGGAAGTACTAACACTCGCCTTTGGTGCGATGATCGGCTGGAGTTGGGTCGCGCTCTCGGGGGGCTGGATTGCTTCTGCGGGTAGCGTCGGTGCGATGCTGGCTTTCGCTGCTGGTGGTATCGCAGTGATCCTGGTTGGCCTGACCTACGCTGAGCTTGCTGCGGCGATGCCGCTCGCCGGCGGCGAGCACGTTTATTCCTATCGCGCGCTGGGCCGCAACGCATCGTTTGTTTGTACGTGGGCCATTCTCCTGGCCTACGTCTCCGTCGTGACGTTCGAGGCGGTCGCCTTGCCGACCGTGGTCGAATACATCTTCCCGGGTTAC
>Ga0255049_10001346_pt1 | contig 13593 bp, 8 predicted proteins | sample JV7_2_3_MG_FD_183615 | JGI IMG/M metagenome (GOLD analysis project Ga0255049, IMG submission 183615) | Seawater microbial communities from Jervis Inlet, British Columbia, Canada - JV7_2_3 | ecosystem: Environmental > Aquatic > Marine > Inlet | place: Canada: British Columbia | collected 2016-10-06
ACGATAGTTTTTGGTACCGCGTGACCGGGGCCGAGGGCACGGAGTTCGTGCGCGTGGATCCGCTATCAGGCACGCGCGCGCCCGCCTTCGATCACGCCCGCCTGGCCGCGGCGTTGTCGGAGGCGTCCGGCGAGGAATACGCCGGTACCGACCTGCCCTTCCGAAGCGTCGAATTCGCGTACGACGGCGGCACGGTCTTCTTCGCTGCCGGCGAGAGTGACTGGGCCTGCGATGTCGCCAGCTACCGGTGTTCGGCTGACCGCCGGCCCGCGGACGCCGCGCCTTCCCGCACTGAAGTCCTGTCGCCCGATGGCGGCCAGGTCGCGTTCGTTCGGGACCACAACCTGTGGGTGCGTGAGGTCTCCAGCGGGGAGGAACGCCAAACTACGCGCGATGGCATCCTCGACTACGGCTATGCGACCGACAATGCCGGGTGGAGGGCGAGCGACCGGCCCATCCTCAAGTGGTCACCCGACTCCAAGAGGATCTACACCTTCCAGCAGGACCAGCGTGGCGTCGGCGAGATGTATCTGACCGATACCCGCGTCGGCCACCCGAACCTGAAGGCATGGAAGTATCCGCTCCCCGGCGACTCGATCATCACGATGGTGGAACGCGTGGTGATCGACATCGACCATGGCGCCGTGGTGCGACTGCAGATGCAGCCCGATCAGCACCGGTCGACGACGTGCGACGACATCGCCTGCGGACGCGGCTGGAACGACGTGCAGTGGAGCCCGGACTCGTCCTCGGTCGCGTTCGTTTCCACGTCGCGCGACCATCGGGAAACCTACCTGCGCCTCGCCGACCCTGATACCGGTGCCATGCGCACGGTGCTGCACGAGAGCGTCGCGACGTTCTTCGAGGCCGGCAACGGCGGGGTCAACTGGCGCTACCTTCCGGACAGCAACGAGGTCATCTGGTATTCGCAGCGCGACAACTGGGGCCACCTCTACCTGTACGACCTCGCCAGCGGCGAACTGAAGCACCAGATCACCACTGGCGAAGGCAACGTCGGACGGCTGCTGCGCGTCGACGAGGAGAATCGTCTGCTCTACTTCACCGGCGTCGGCTTCGAGGCGGGTCGCGACCCTTACTTCCAACACGTGTATCGGATCGGCTTTGACGGCAGTGGCATGACCCTACTGACGCCCGAGGATGCCAACCACACGGTGAGGTCGCTGTCGCCATCGGGCGCGTGGTTCGTGGACAACTACTCCACTCCCACGACGCCGAACGTGGCGATGTTGCGCAGCTCCGACGGCGCGGAAGTAGCACAGCTGGAGGAAGCCGATATCTCGGCCCTGCTGGCCACGGGCTGGCAGCCGCCGGTTCCGTTCACCGTCAAAGGCCGCGATGGCGAAACCGATCTTTACGGTCTGATGTTCCAGCCGACGCACCTGGACGTGAACAAGAAGTACCCGATCATCAACAGCATCTACCCGGGCCCGCAGGCAGGCAGCGTCGGCAGCCGCAGCTTCTCGGCGGCGCGCGGCGATGCCCAGGCGATCGCGGAACTCGGTTTCATCGTCATCAAGCTCGACGGCATGGGCACGCCGTGGCGATCGAAATCGTTCCACGAGACCTACTACGCCGACATGGGCGACAACACATTGCCGGATCAGGTTACCGGCATGAGGCAGCTGGCCGAGCGCTACCCGTGGATCGATATCGACCGTGCGGGTATCTGGGGTCACTCGGGCGGCGGCTACGCCACCACCGGCGCGATGTTCCACTACCCCGACTTCTTCAAGGTCGGTGTGTCGCAGGCAGGCAACCACGACAACCGCGTGTACGAGGACGACTGGGGCGAGAAGTGGCAGGGGCTGCTGGTCCGCGACCCGGACCGTGGCACCAACTACGACAGCCAGGCGAACCAGAACTTCGCCGCCAACCTGAAGGGCAAGCTACTGCTCGCCCACGGCACCATGGACGACAACGTGCCGTTCTACAGCACGCTGCTGGTCGTGAACGCGCTCATCGAGGCGAACAAGGACTTCGATCTGGTCCTGCTACCGAACCGCAGGCATGGCTTCGGCAACGAGCCTTATATGATGCGCCAGCGCTGGGACTACTTCGTCGAGCATCTGCTCGGCGCCGAGCCGCCCGCCGACTACGAGATCGGTCAACAGCAGCGCCAGCGCTAGGGCGTCCCGCAGATCCTGGCCTCGCCAGCGCGGAGCCAGGATCAGCGCTGCGAGCAGCTCAGCGGTAGTTGGTGAACTGCATGTCGATCTCGAAGTCGTGCGCCTTGAGCGCGGCGATCGCTTCCTGCAGTGCGTCGCGATCCCGACCCGAGACGCGCAGCTGCTCGCCCTGGATCGCCACCTGAACCTTCTTCAACTTCAGGCCCTTCACGAACTTCACGATCTCCCGCGCCTTCTCGATCGGGATCCCCATCTGCAGCGTGACCTTCTGCCGAACCGTGTCCTTGGCGGCGGCCTCGACGGCACCGTACTCGAGCGCCCGTAGCCCGACCTTGCGGCGGACCAGTTTCTGCGTCAGCACGCCGATCAGGTTCTGCAGGGTCAACTCGCTGGCGGTTTGCAGGGTGAGAATGCGCTCACCCTTGTCGAAGTCGATGCGTGAATTCGTGCCCTTGAAGTCGAAGCGTTGGGACACTTCCTTCATGGCCTGGCTCACCGCGTTGTCGACCTCGGCCAGGTCGACCTCGGAGACGATGTCGAAGCTGTTGTCTTTCGCCATGGCTGCTCGTGCGCGGCGTGCGCCGCATTGGTTGGAAGGTGCGTTGACAGCAGTCTAGTTGCGGGCGGATGCGCCCGTTTTCTGGTCGGCGACCAACTTGGCCGGGAACCGTTCGGGCCTCCGCGGCAAAGAGGGAACGACATCGTCCGATCTTTCTTTGTGCCCGCGAGGCGACGTGCCCATGAGTGTCATCGACGTAGAACACGCTGTCCGGGGTCGCTACGCAGAAGGAGCCCAGGCCCGCGTCTCCGATCTCTGCTGCCCCACCGACTACGACCCCAGGTACCTGGAAGCGATTCCCGTCGAGGTGCTCGAGCGTGACTACGGCTGTGGCGACCCGTCGCGTCACCTGCGTGAGGGCGAGACGGTGCTCGACCTCGGCAGTGGCACCGGCAAGATCTGCTTCATTGCCGCGCAGGTAGTAGGGCCGACCGGCCACGTGATCGGCGTCGACATGACGCCGGAGATGCTCGAGGTGGCGCGCCGCAACGCGCCTGTCGTTGCTGAAAGGCTTGGTTTCGCCAACGTGGAATTCCGCCGCGGCAGGATCCAGGACCTGGCGCTCGACCTGCACCGTTTGGATGCCGAACTGGCTGACCGGCCGGTCGCCTCGTACGAGGGCATGGTCGCGGCAGAGCAGCGCGCCAGCCACCTGCGGCTCACCGAACCGTTGGTGGACTCGGCTTCGGTGGACGTGGTGGTCTCCAACTGTGTCCTCAACCTTGTTGACACGGCCTCCCGCGAACAGCTCTTCTCGGAGATCCACCGCGTGCTGCGCCGCGGCGGCCGCGCGGTCATCTCGGACATCGTTTCCGACCAGGAAGTACCCATCGAGATGCAGCAGAATCCCGCGCTGTGGAGCGGCTGCATCTCCGGCGCCTTCACGGAGTCGGGCTTCCTCGAAGCCTTCGAGGAAGCCGGCTTCTACGGCATTCGGGTGTTGGAGCGGCAGGCAGAGCCCTGGCGCACGGTGGCGGGATTCGAGTTTCGTTCCGTCACAGTCGAGGCCTTCAAGGGCAAAGAGGGTCCCTGCCTGGAGCGCAACCAGGCCGTTGTCTACCGTGGTCCCTTCAAGGCGGTGCTCGATGACGACGGCCACCGGATGGAGCGCGGCCAGCGCTACGCCGTGTGCGACAAGACGTACCAGATCTACCGCCGCGCACCCTATGCGGAGTACTTCGACTTCATCGAGCCGCTCGCGAACATACCGCTGGACGAAGCGCAGCCGTTCGACTGCAGCCGCACGGCGCTCCGCCATCCGCGCGAGACCAAAGGTATGGACTACGACGTGACCACCGCCGCCGTGCCCTGTTGCGAACCCGGCGATTCCTGCTGATGGCTCAACCCGCACTCGCGCCGGCGAAATTCGAGGATCCCGACGTTACGGCCGCGGGCGAAACGCGCGCCTCGGTGTCGCTGCGTCGGCTGGACACTCTCTGGTTCAACACCGGTACCCTCTGCAACATCGAGTGCGTGAACTGCTACATCGAGTCGAGCCCCGTCAACGACCGCCTGGTGTATCTGAGCGCCGACGAGGCGCGGACCTACCTCGAGGAGATCGAGAAGCGCGGGCTGGGCACCCGTGAGATCGGGTTCACCGGAGGTGAACCCTTCCTGAACCCGCAGTTCCCGGACATGCTGGACGAGACTCTCCAGCGAGGGTTCGAGGTCCTGGTGCTCACCAACGCAATGCGGCCGATGATGAGGTCGGCGGTGCGTGCGCGCTTGTCGGAGATCGGGAGGGCGCACCGTGACCGGCTCACGATTCGCGTCAGCCTCGATCACTACACAGAGCACCTCCACGACAACGAGCGCGGACACGGCGCGTGGCGCGCCGCGATCGTCGGCATGCGCTGGCTCGCCAAGGAGGGATTCCGCGTGACCGTGGCCGGCCGCAGCTGCTGGGGCCAGAGCGAGGCGCGGGCACGAGTGGGCTACGGGCAACTCTTTGCCGACGAGACGTTCCCCATCGACGCCGAGAATCCCGCAGAACTCGTCATCTTCCCGGAGATGGACGGACGCATCGACGTGCCCGAGATCACGGTCGACTGCTGGAACATCCTCGGCGTGGACCCCGCCAATATGATGTGCGCTGGCAGCCGCATGGTGGTCAAGCGCAAGGGCGCGGCCAAACCGGCCGTCCTCGCCTGCACGCTGGTCCCCTACGACTCGCAGTTCGAACTCGGCAATACGTTGGCCGATGCCGTCCATGACGTGCGACTGAACCACCCGCACTGCGCCAAGTTCTGCGTGCTGGGAGGCGCTTCCTGTTCCGCCGCCGACTAGCAGCTAGTCGGTAGCCGGCACCTCGTCGTCCTGGCGCTGGGCGTCGAACACACCGTTCGGCTGGGTGAAACGCGCGGTGGTTACTGCCCCGTTGTCGTCCATGAGGAACTCGACGCTGAATCCTTCTGCGCCAGCAGTCGTGAACGCCGTGCCGCCCTTCGGATCCAGTTCGAAGGTGGGTCGGTGATCGCACCGGTCGTGTCCATGCGGAACTGGGCTTTCGTGCCATCGAGCTCGACCTCGTCCCGGTCGGCACGTGTTCTATGACCCCGCCACCGGCGGGCAAGTGGAGAATCGGCGGAACCGAGATTACTAGAGCTGATCATCGCCGTGTGGAGGTCCCAGATCCGGTTCCAGCCCAAGGGCCAAGTCACGGGCCAACGGCGCTAGAGCAGGACGGATCGGCTAGGATATCGACCGACGATGAAGTGCTCATCCTGCTCCGCCGAAGTGCCGGAAGGCTCGCGGTTCTGCCCTTCCTGCGCCTCCCCTCTGGCATCGGCCGTTGAGGACTCTGCGCTCGCTCCCACCGCCATGGCGCCGGAGGGCGGGTTTCCGACCCAGTCCAGAGCTCGTTCCCAAGCGACCGACAGTGGGCCGGCGACCGACGACGGCAGTCGCTTCGTACCCGGCACGCTCCTCGCCGAGCGCTACCGAATCGTGGGCCTCCTCGGGCGGGGAGGAATGGGAGAGGTCTATCGCGCCGATGACCTGAAGCTCGGTCAGACCGTCGCCCTGAAGTTCCTGCCCGAGGTCGCCGAGAGGGACGAGGAGTGGCTCGCGCGCTTCCTCCACGAGGTCAAGATCGCCCGCCAGATCTCCAACCCGAATGTCTGCCGCGTCTACGACATCGGCGAGGTGGAGGGCCACCATTTCCTATCCATGGAGTACATCGACGGTGAGGATCTCTCCTCGCTGCTCCGGCGGATCGGCCGGTTGCCGCAGGACAAGGCAATCCAGATTGCACGGCAGGTCTGCGCCGGTCTCGCCGCTGCGCACGACCAGGGGATCCTGCACCGCGACCTCAAGCCCGCCAACGTGATGATCGACGGGCGGGGCAACGCCAAGATCACCGACTTCGGTCTCGCCGGGCTGGCCGAGAGCATCGCCGGCGAAGAGGTGGGCTGGGGAACGCCGGCCTACATGGCGCCCGAGCAGCTGGCCGGCAGAGAGGTCTCGGTCAGAAGCGATATCTATGCGCTCGGCCTGGTGCTCTACCAGCTCGTCACCGGCGAGCAGGCTTTCAAGGCGGACTCGCGAGCCGAACTCGCGAGGCTCCATCGGGACTCGACGCCGAGTCGTCCTACCAGCGTTGTCGAGGGCATCGATCCGGCGGTCGAGCGGGTCATCCTGCGCTGTCTGGAGCAGGAGCCCGGTGACCGTCCGGCCTCCGCCCTGGCGGTCTCGGCCGCGCTTCCCGGAGGGGATCCCTTGGCGGCGGCCCTGGCGGCCGGGGAGACCCCCTCACCGGAGCTGGTGGCCGCTGCCGGCGGGGCCGACGCGATGAACCCCGCCCATGCTCTCGCCCTGGCGGTGCTGGCGGTGGCGTTGTTCGCGCTGGGTGGCTCGCTCAACGGCAGAAACCAGATCCGGGCCTACCTGCCCCTGGACAAGCCACCCGCCGCGATGATCGACCGAGCCCAGGAGATCGTTCGCCAACTGGGCTACACCGAGCCGGTCTACAGCTCCCCGGTGGACACCGCCTTCGGCCACAGTGTGTGGGCCGCCCAGCTTGATTGGATTGAGGAAAACAACGATTCGCCCGACCGTTGGGAGTCGCTGCGCAGTCCGCAGGCCTACGCGCTGAGCCTCTGGTACCGCCAGAGTCCCGTAACCATGCTGCCAAGGCCGGCTTCCGGGTCGTTCGCGGGAGGGAGGGTGGAGCGCTGGAACCCGTTTCCCGGGGTGACCGGCGAGATCCTGGTCTCCCTGGACCTCGCGGGACACCTGGAGTTCTTCGTCTGCGCGCCGCGCAGGTACGTCGAGGAGCTGGCGCCGGCGGTGGAGCCGGACTGGTCGCTACCGTTCGAACTGGCCGGCCTGGACATGGCGAATTTCGAGCCGGTGGAGCCCCGCTACCAGCGGTACATGGCTCCCGACCAGAGGGCGGCGTGGGAAGGCACACGGCCGGAGGCGCCGGACAAGAGGGTCCGCATCGAGGCCGGGATGTCGGAGGGCCGTGTGGTGCTTTTCGGCATCCTTCCCTCCACCCAACTCGAGTCGTTGGCCGGGCAGCCTGCGAACTTCTCCGCGATCTCCGCCCAGTCTGTCGTGGGCATCGGCATCGCGATGGTCACGCTGATAGTCGGCTACCTGCTAGCCCGACGGAACACGCGGCAGGGTCGCGCCGACCGGCAAGGGGCTGAGAGGCTGGCCATGTTCGCCTTCGCCATCACTCTCCTTCTCGAGACGCTCCGGGCCCACGTCCTGTTCACGACGGGCGGCGCGGGCCAGATCCTTTCGATCTTGGGTGCGGCCATATTCAGCGCCGCCTTGATCATGATGCTGTATCTCGCGCTGGAACCCTACGCGCGCCGCGTCTGGCCGTCCATGCTCATCTCGTGGACCCGTCTTCTCGGACGGTCAGCCGGCGGCTGGCGCGATCCCCTGATCGGCCGCTCGGTGCTCTTTGGCCTCGTGGCCGGCTCCGCGAACTCACTCCTGGGGCCGCTGGACTACCTCACGCGCTCGGCCATTGAGGGAGCGCCCGCCCGCCCCGACCTGGGGAATTGGGCAAGCCTGCTCGGACAGCGTCACGCACTGGCGGAAGTCGTCGCGGCTATGACCGATGGACTCATGGGCACCCTCTTTTTGACCTTCTTGCTGGTGGCGGCCCGAATGGTTCTTCGCCGCCAGTGGTTCGCCATCGTGGCGGTGGCCGCGGTGGCCGTCTTCTTGTTCACGGGAGTGATTCAGGACAGTCTTGTGGGCACCCTGGTCGCCACCGTTTTCGCGGCGGCGGGAGTGATTGTCCTGTTGGCGGTGCTCCTGCGGTTCGGCCTGGTCGGTCTCCTCGCGGCCATGCTGGTGGGCAATCTCGAGGTTCTTGTGAGCACGCCGAACTGGACGGCCTGGCACGCCCAGCCCGCGATCCTGGCGCTGGTCGTGGTGGCCGCGCTGGCCGGTTACGGCTTCTGGGCCGCTTCCGCAGGAAGGAGCTTCATTGGCGAAGAGGCGCTGGACAGGGTCGGCCTCAGACCGTGAGGCGCAACCTTCTCGTAGCTGTTTAGCAGATGGCCGCTAGGGGCGGCGATTCCAGCGCTGCTTCAGCTCGTCGAGCCGCGCCTGCAACGTTGCCTCGGGCAGCCACACGCCGCGTACCATGGTCCCCGCGAGTTTGCTGAGATTGGCGATCTTCTTGGTGGGGTTCTTCTTCACGAGAATCAGGTCGGCACGCTTGCCGGTCGACACCGTACCGGCAACATCAGCCTCTGCGAAGAAGACGGCCGGGTTCAGCGTTCCCGTCTGGATCACCTCGAGCGCGGTCAGCCCGGCCTTCTCGAGCAGCTGCATCTCGTCGTGCAGCGCCGCGCCCGGCACGACGAACGGCGGGCCTCCGGCGTCCGTACCCAGCAGGAGCCTATCGACGTGGCCGTTGGCCTTCAGCTGCTTGACGATGTTCTGCTGCACGCGCAGTTCGCTCAGCCAGTGCCCGCGATCCTTCAGAAAACCCGGATCGCGAAACTGATTCTGGGAGGTCCATAGAGCGGCTGCGGTCGGTGGCAGGTACTCCATGCCTGGCGAGTTCGGAAGTTGCGCGAAGAGGGCGTCGTCTACGGTCGCCGCGATGACGTCATAAACAACCGCGGTCGTCGTCACCCAGGTCCTCGCTGTCGCCACCTCCAGGACCGGGCCGGCGAACTGCTCTACGAAGTTGGCCGGTGTGTGCGCCGTAGTCGACAGGATCTCCTCGATGTGGGCGATCATCAGCGGCTTCTGGGCCAGTGTCGTGGTGATCGGAAACCCCGGCCGCAACGCATGGCCGATCACGGGGATTCCGAGCGCCGCAGCGACCGAGAACACCCGCTCGAAGGCCGCCGGCGTGGTCACGCTGTGGCTCTTGATCCACTGGTAGCCCTTCTTGGCCCAGCCGCGAATCTCTGCCTCGATGGCATCGGCGTTCGCGTAGTTGGCCTCATCGAGTCCCGGGCTGGAGAAACGCAGCCTTGGTCCCACGACCTGGCCGCGATCAAGGTCGCGTTGCCACTTGAAAGCATCCGGGAATCCCCACACATCGAAAATCCCGGTGATGCCGCTAGCCAGGAGGATCGTGTACAGGTCCGCCGGTTCGAACTTCTCCGGAAGCGCGCTCAGGTTGCGGCCGTGAAAGTGCATGTCGTTGAGGCCCGGCAAGAGATACTTGCCCTTGCCGTTGACGATCTCTGCGCCGGCTGGGACCTCGGTGCGGCGTGACGGGCCGACCGCGGTGATCACCCCATCCTCGACAACGACGGTCATCCGCTTCTGGATCTTCGCATCGGCGGGATCCATGCTCACCACGTTGACGTTGACGAACGCAGTGACGGACTTTGCGCGTAGCGGCGCGCTGGCGGCACTGCTGGCAGCGGACCCTGACAGGATGACCGCGCAAAGCAGGCCGAGAAAGCTTCCGCGGCGAGCCGCACGAGCAGCAGGTACGAAATTCATGGTGTCGCTCTCTCCTCGAGAAAATCGCAGGTGTCACCTGGGGAGCGACGAGTGCGAACGCACTGATTCTAACCAGGCGCAGACCGTGGCCGCACGTCTGTTTCGGTAGCGGTGTAAGCGCGGGTATAGGCTTGCGGTCACGGCTATCAATCGCCTGCTCCACTCCCGGCCCGAGGAACACGATGGATCACCGACTTACCTGCCGCGCGCTGCTACTTTTGGTTGCTCTCACCCTGCTTGCCGCCCCGGTGGGAGCGGCGCAAGAGGAGGCGGCCGACGGGCCGGGCGGCGTCGGCAAGGCCATCGGCGCGATGCGTCTGCGCAGCATCGGCCCGGCGTTCATGGGCGGCCGGATCGCCGACATCAAGGTGCATCCAGAGGACGACAGCACCTGGTATGTGGCGGTCGGCTCGGGTGGTCTGTGGAAGACCACCAACGCCGGCATCACCTGGACGCCGATCTTCGATGATCAGCCGTCGTACTCGATCGGCACGGTCACGATTGATCCGAACAACCCGGACGTGATCTGGGTCGGTACCGGCGAGAACGTCAGCGGCCGTCATGTGGCCTGGGGCAGCGGCGTTTACCGGAGCCTCGACGGCGGCGGGTCGTGGCAGCAGATGGGACTCCCCACCTCGGAGCACATCGGCAAGATTCTGGTCGACCCGCGCGACAGTGACACGGTGCTGGTCGCGGCCGAAGGCTCTCTGTGGGCCGCCGGCGGTGAACGCGGCGTGTACAGGACGACCGACGGCGGGGTCACCTGGGCGGCGGTACTCGAGATCGACGAGAACACCGGGGTGACTGATCTCGAGTTCGATCCCTCCAACCCGGATACCGTTTACGCCGCCGCGTACCAGCGGCGCCGTCACATCTGGTCGCTGCTCGGCGGCGGCCCGAGTTCGGGCATGTACAAGTCGACCGACAACGGCGCGAGGTGGCGGCGGATTACCCGCGGCCTGCCCAGCGGCGACATGGGCAAAATCGGCCTGGCGGTGACCCCGGCCGACTCCGATCTCGTGTACGCCACCATCGAAGCCGATCGCGACGAGCGCGGTCTCTATTTCTCCAGCGACAAGGGCGAGAGCTGGGAGCGACGCAGTTCCTACATCTCCGGCGGTACGGGTCCCCACTACTACCAGGAGATCGAGGCCTCGCCAGAGGACGCCGATCTCGTCTACCAGATGGATGTGTTCCTGCACGTCACGCGCGATGGCGGCAACAGCTTCGACAACCTCGGTACCGGTCGCGAGAAGCACAGCGACAACCACGCGTTGTGGATCGATCCCGGCGACGGCGAGCATCTGCTCGCCGGGACCGACGCGGGCCTGTACGAGACGTTCGACGAGGGCACCACGTGGCGGCACTTCCCGAACCTGCCGGTGTCGCAGTTCTACAAGGTCGCGCTCGACAATGCCGAGCCGTTCTACAACATCCTCGGCGGTGCTCAGGATCTGGGCACGTTGCTCGGCCCGTCGCGCACGATGAACACCGAGGGCATCCGCAACCAGGACTGGACCGTGCCGCTCGGCGCCGACGGCTACGGCGTCGCCTTCGACCCCGACGACCCGCACACCATGTACATGGAGACTCAGATCGGCAACCTGCAGCGGGTCGATCGGCACAGCTACGAGGTGGTCGACATCCAGCCGCAGGCGGCACCCGGCGACGCTCCCGAGCGCTTCAACTGGGACGCCCCGCTGTTGATCAGCCCGCACTCGAGCGCACGCCTCTACTTCGGCTCGCAGCGCCTGTGGCGCAGCGACGATCGGGGCGACTCGTGGACGACTGTGAGCGGCGATCTGACGCGCGACACGAACCGCTACACGCTCGAACTCATGGACCGGGTGTGGAGCGTCGACGCGCTGTATGACAACGGTGCCATGTCGCAGTACGCCACCTTGACCGCGATCAGCGAATCGCCGGTGCAGGAAGGGGTGCTCTACACCGGCTCGGATGATGGTCTGATCTGGGCGTCCGAGGACGGCGGCGACACCTGGCGTCAGGCTGCCGCTCTGCCCGACGTGCCGGAGCGCGCCTTCATCAACGATGTCGAGGCCTCGCAGCATCGAGCCGGGCACGTATTCGCGGTGGCCGACGCGCACAAGACCGGCGACTTCAGCCCCTACGTGTTCGCCAGCGAGGACTACGGCCGCACCTGGACCTCGATCGGCGGGAACCTGCCGGACGGCACGATCGTGTGGTCAGTGCAGCAGGATCACGACAATCCGTATCTGTTGTTCCTGGGCACCGAGTACGGCATCTACGTAACCGTCGACGGTGGCGGCGACTGGCACCAGCTTGGCGGCGCGCCGCCGATCGCGTTCCGCGACCTGAAGATCCACCGCCGCGACAACGACCTGGTCGGCGCCACGTTCGGCCGCGGCTTCTACGTGCTGGACGACTACAGCCCGCTGCGCGGCATCGCCGATGGCGCCCTCGACTCAACGGCCGCCCTTTTCCGGGTGCGCGACGCCTGGTGGTACCTGCCCAACGAACCGGGACAGGCCAAGGGCCAGCCGACGCGAGGGTCGGACAGCTTCAGGACCGCGAATCCCGACTTCGGCGCCAGCTTCACCTACTTCCTGAGCGAGGTGCCCAAGACCGCCTCCGAGCAGCGGCGGGATCGCGAACTCGAGCAACGCGAAGCTGGCCAAGACGCGCCGTTCCCAGGCTATGACCTGCTACGCGAAGAGGCCGCGGAGAGCGCGCCGCGCGTGCTCTTGCTGGTGCGTGATGCCAACGGTGAGGCGGTGCGCTGGATCGAGGGACCCGCACGCGAGGGACTCCAGCGCGTGAGCTGGGATCTGCGCCATGCGGCGCCCGATCCCATTGATCTGAGCACGCCCGCATTCCGTCCGCCGTGGGCCGGCGACCCGTCGGGCCCGCTCGCCGCCCCCGGCGAGTACAGCGTCGAACTGATGCTGCTCGCCAACGGCACCATGGAGTCGCTCGACGATCCCCAGGAATTCACGGTCAACGCCGTGCCCAACCTCCCCGGGAATCCCGACTTCGCCGCGGTCGCGGCGTTTCAGGGCGAGGCCACGGCACTCCGACGGCGCGCCGCAAACGCCGGTAGGCAGATCGGAGAGACGCGCGAGAAACTGCGGTTCATGCGCGCGGCGCTACTCGAAACACCGGCGGCCGATCCGTCGCTGTTCGCCCGCATGGACGAACTCGGCCGGGCCCTCGACGACCTGCAAACTCGTCTCTTCGGTGACAACATTCGCGGCCGCCTCAACGAGCCGGGCGAGCCCTCGATCGCGGGCCGCATCGGCCGCGTCTATGGCAACGCTACCTCGACGCGACAGATGCCGACGGCGACCCAGCGCGAGAGCCTGCACCTCGGCGCGCTGGGATTGCAGAGCTTCGAGGGCGACCTCGCAGCACTGCTCGAGGGCGACCTCGCGCAGCTCGAAGCCGACCTCGAGGCGGCGGGAGCCCCATGGACCCCGGGCAGGAGAGGCGCCAGGTAGCGGCCAGCGATGATGACAAAAAGCCATGGTGGGCGTGACACAGAATACATTCTGATGTAAACATTACTTTGTAGAGTAATTATTCCCCCGTCGGATCGAGGGCGTCATGGCCGCGCAGTTCCTGGCTGAGTTCGAGTTGTATGTGATGCTGGCGATCGCGCGTCTGGGCGACGATGCCTACGGGGCGGCGGTGCGCAACGAGATCGAGGAGCGCGCCGACCGACCGGTGTCGATCGGCGCGCTGTACGCCACGCTGCACCGACTGGGCAACAAAGGACTGCTGGAGTTCGAGGAGGCCGAGCCAGGGGCAGGCCAGCGCGGGCGGCCGCGTAAGTACTGCCGCCTGACACTCGACGGCCGCAGCGCGATCGAGCACTCGACCGCGAAGCTCCACCGGATGATGGACGGCGTCGCCCTGGCCGACCCCGGGAACGGACGATGAGCGCGCGCCGGGCTCCGCGATTCACTCGCTGGATCC
>Ga0255049_10001347_pt1 | contig 13590 bp, 9 predicted proteins | sample JV7_2_3_MG_FD_183615 | JGI IMG/M metagenome (GOLD analysis project Ga0255049, IMG submission 183615) | Seawater microbial communities from Jervis Inlet, British Columbia, Canada - JV7_2_3 | ecosystem: Environmental > Aquatic > Marine > Inlet | place: Canada: British Columbia | collected 2016-10-06
TTCGGTCTCGACAAAGCGGCCAATTTCGAAGGCGACTGGCATCTGCGCGTCAGCGAAACGGTCGCAACCATCGCAGCGAATAGCGGACAAAATCCGTCCACCGTGCAACGCCTTATCGACGAATCAAGTCTCCGGCTGCTCACCACCCGTGACGCGCGCATCAGGCCCGGCCGCGACGATAAAATCCTGACCAGCTGGAACGCGCTGATGATTCGCGGACTCGCCATCGCCGCGCGTGCGCTACAGGACGAATCACTGGCCTCGGCTGCCGTAAAAGCTCTCGACTTCATTCGTCACAACATGATTATCGACGGTCGACTGTGTGCAACTTATAAAGACGACCAGGCGAGATTCAACGCTTACCTGGACGATTATGCATTCCTGCTGGATGCGACGATCGAACTGTTGCAGGTCCGCTGGAACAGCGAGCACCTGAAATTTGCCGTCTGGCTGGCCGACCGGTTACTCGCCGATTTTACGGATGCGGAACACGGCGGGTTCTTTTTCACGGCCGCCGATCACGAACAGCTGATCCATCGCAGCAAACCGATGTCCGACGAGGCGCTGCCGTCGGGCAACGGCATCGCCGCCCTCGCGCTGAATCGTCTCGGTCACTTGCTCGGCGAAACGAGATATCTCGACGCCGCGGCTGAGACAATCAACGCGGCCGGCGGTGCACTCGAAGAATTTCCGCACGCGCACACGTCACTGATCACGGCACTCGATGAAATCATTGCTCCCGCCGAAATCGTCATCGTGCGCGGCGAGACGGAAGAGATCTCCAGATGGGCGCTGGCCATCGGCGCGGTCTATACGCCGAAACGACTCGTGTTTGCGATCCCGGATGACGTTACGGACCTGCCCGCCGCACTATCGGCACGTACACCTGCCGATCAGCCGATCGCCTATATCTGTCGCGGCACAATCTGCAGCCCACCGCTGACATCATTAGAAGCAATCGCCGCCGAACTGGACAAATAAAGCCCCCGAACGGCTACTTCGGTGTCGCGCTCAACGGCCTCCGTATTCTTACCCCGGTGCGGCTAAGACCAATCAGGGAAAGACCAAGAAATCACAGCCAACCACCCACAAACCTTATTTTTAATTGGTTTCCTGCAATCCCGGGTTCGCTTCAGCAAGCGACTCGCGCAGGCGCTCGATGTAATCCGGCGGAAACGTCCAGACGTTTGATTCGTCGGCCTGCACGAGGCCACGCTCGGACGGTCCGAGCCCATACATAAGTGTCATCAGGATATCGCTGCTGGCCCACGGGCTGGTGCGGAAATAGCCGTGTCCGTTACCCTGATCGCTACCCGCAGTACCCGTGACATTGATCAGACTAAAATCGGCCTCACGCTCATTCAGCAGGTCGGAAACATGCAAAGGCGTTTCCTGCCACATCTGCCCGAGTCGTTCACGCCGGGTCAGGAACTGCGAAAAACTGAGCGCCTTGTCCGTTTCAGACACATAGAGGCTCATATGCCTGGGTATTTCGAGCAATCCGTCGGCAAGATAGGCACCGAAAATCCCACGATCCATGTCACTGCCGACAAAGATCAGGTTACCGATGCGCTGTTGGGCATGTATTTCATCCGGAGTACTGTCGTAATGTATTAACGCCAGTTGCTCGAAGGCCCGCGCAACCAGCCGTGTCCCTGCACTATAGCCCACCACATGTATCTGCTCCGCATCCGTCTCATCGGCCAGATAATCAAGAAATATCCTCAGGTTACGAGCATAGCCGGCCGCCGTCTCCGTATCCTTGAGATAGGCCCATTTGCTCGGCGTCGATGGCCAGGCATAGGCGATGAATACACCATCGTAACCGAGGTAATGCCAGAGCTCCGTGGCGACGAGAATGGGATTCTCGAATGTCACTTTGTATCCGTGAACATAGACATATACATGTTTTTGTTTTGACACCGCGAGTTTTGCATTAACGCTGTCGGCAAATCGCCTGGCCGGCTCACGCGGGTCCTCTCCCAGCGTAAACGGGTCAACGAACGGTATTGCGGACAGGTCAAGCGGACCATATTCAACAACATCCGTTACCTTGACCGGATATTTCTCGGTGCGATTTTTCAACAGGGAGATGCGGCGCGCTTCTTCCCAGGTCATACCTTTCTGGCCCAGCTCAATTTTTGCAGCGCCAAGACGCAGATAATTTCCGACGGCATTGCGATAGAAACGCTCCAGTTCACCTGGCCCGGCGGGCTCGCGATCGGTCGCATATAAGATGCCTGCGTAAGGCAAATCGGCGATCGGCGAAGCGTCACTCAACGGATTAAACCCTTCCGCATCATAGACGTCGGGCGCAGGCATCAGATCGATTTCCAACGGTGCCATGCTGCTGCAGCCGACCAGCAGGGTCGCCGCTGACAGAAGGATCAGGTTAACGGTGATGAGTTTCAAATCGGTTCCTGCATGCTTGCTTCCATGCTCACGGTAATTTTCGCAGGCAATCGCTCACAAGTGCAATCAAAGCTCTACTATTCCAGAACAAAACCGAACAGGATCATCATTATGTGCCTGCCGCCGGTCGGACGACCTGTCGGTCTGCCGTTTACTTTAATCGCTTTTTCGGTTCACAATGAAATTGTCACTCACCACGCCAGGCTGACATGAAGAATCGGCTACCCACCAAAACCAGCAGGCGCAAACTGCTCGCGGCATTAGGCACGCTGCCGCTCTCATTCGGTGCAGCCCGTTGCCTGCGAGCCGCCGAACGACAGGATGTCATTATTCTCGGCGCGGGTCTGTCGGGCCTTTACAGCGCGATGCTGCTCGAAGAACAGGGCTTCAACGTCATACTGCTCGAAGCATCCGACCATGTCGGTGGACGCGTGCAGACCCGCACCTTCGACGGTATCCGGCATGAATTAGGCGCCAGCGATATCGGCGTCATGTATGCGCGCGTCCTGGACATGATGAGACGCCTGAAACTCGAGCGCGTACCCAGTGCGATCGGCATCAAGCCATACAGTTATCACGTGCGCGGCCAGCTTCTGAACGAGGACGAGTGGGCATCGTCCGGCGTCAACCGAACCGTGGGCGACGAACGTGCGATTGCACCGGCAAAACTGCAGTCACACCTGCTTGCCCGTTATAACCCTCTCGTGAACCTGGATGACTGGCTGCAGCCCCGTTATTACTCACTGGATATTCCGATCGCACAATATCTCGCCAACGAGGGCGTTTCCGATGAGGCCATCCGTCTGTTCGGACACTCGTACAACGGCATCGGCATGAACCGGACATCGGCTCTGTCACTCTTTCGTGACACGACACGCACCCGGTTCGGCATCAAGGCCTTCATGGAAATGCAAAAGGCCGGGCAGCAGGTCGCACCGCTGAGCCAGGTAGCCGGCGGAAACCAGCGTCTGCCCGATGCGATGGCCGCAAGCCTCAGAACAGAAATTCGTTTCGGCAAGGCGGCGGCGGCCATTTATCATGACGGCAAGGGTGTCGAAGTCACCTGTAACGACGGCAGTCGTTACCAGGGCGACTTCCTGATTTCGGCAATCCCGCTCACCGCGCTGCGCCGTATAGAATTTACGCCGACGCTGTCGGCGGACAAATCCGCCATTACGCATCAGATGGAATATTACGCCGTCACCAAGTTTTACCTGCGGCCGAAAACCCGCTTCTGGGAAGCCGACGGTTACGCTGCGAGCATGTGGACGGACGGGCCTGTCGAACGCGTGTTCGCCGGTACGGACAGCAACGGCGACGTTCACTCGATACTCGTCTGGATCACCGGTCAGGGCAGCCGCCGTATCGACCAGATGGATCGTGAGACTGCGACCCGCTTCATACTCGATACATTGGCGCGCATCAGGCCGTCGACGAAGGGCCAGCTTGAGATCATGGGTTATCACTCCTGGGGCAATACCCCGTATATCAACGGCTGCGGTCACAGCTACTCCGCCGGGCAAATAGAACGTTACGCCGTGAACCTGCCGAAGCCCGAGGGCCGCATTCATTTCGCCGGCGAACACACGCGCCGGCATGAATTCGGCATGGAATCTGCCATGGCGTCGGCCGAACGGGTGCTCGGCGAGATTCTGCAGCTCGCATGACCGGCCGGGCGCCGTTTAGAATAAATAATTCTTATTGATCTGCAAAGAACATTAAAATTGACAAAACAATAGTTTGGGCACAGGCTAGCCTGACGGGGTACAGATTCCTTCGCATTCGTCCGTCCGCATAGACAGGAGACCACGAACATGTGGATACGCAAGAACCATAAAGACCAATTGAGCAGCAAAAACCTGCCGCTGCCGACACAGGTCGTATCGAACGAAGAATTCGTGCCGATGCCGCAGACGCTGGACCAGCAGGCCGTCGAAAACCTGATTCTCGAAATGGCCGACGAATATGGCCGCAGACTCGGGCTGTCACGGCGGGCATTTTTACAGACGACCGGCGGTATGGCGGCCGCATTCCTGGCGATGAACCGCGTATTCGGCGAATCGTTCAAAGTCTCCGAGGCCGAGGCACTGGAACCCGAAGCTTTCGCGGAACAATGGCCCAAAGATCAGTTCATCTTCGACGTGCAGACGCATCACGTCAAAGACAGTATTGCCGGACCGACCATGTTCCGCAAAATGACCGGCAAGCTTGGCATGAACCCGGCGTTGGCCGGTGAGAAAAAGGCTCCGGATACACTGCACCGGGAAAATTATTACAAGGAAATCTTCTTCGACAGTGACACCGTCATGGCGATGATTACCGGCGCCGTGATCGGTAAAAAGGAGCACCATGCCCTGCCGACGGAAGAAATGGTCAAAACCCGCGACCTGCTTAACGAGGCCGCCGGATCGCAACGCATGCTCAGTCACGGGCTCGGCGACCCGACACTCGACAACGCACTCGAAGACCTCGAGTTCCAGGTCAAGGAACTCGGTATCGATGCGGTCAAGTTTTACTCGGGTAATCCGACCGGGCCGTGGCGACTCGACGATGAAAAAATCGCCTACCCGTATTTCGAAAAGTGCCAGGAACTGGGCATCAAGAACCTGAGCTTTCACAAGGGCTTGCCGATGCCCGGCAAGGTGCCGGCCGGCAAACCCAAGGGCTATTACTGGATGCCGGACGATATACCGATCGCGGCGAAAGCTTTTCCGGATCTGAACTTCATCATCTATCACTCGGCGATGGAGCACATGGTCGCGACGCTGCCGCCCGGCAAGAGCGGGATCGGCGATGACGGCTACATCGCGTGGACAACCGATCTGGTCAAGTCGGTCAAGGAAGACCCGTCACTAACCAATATCTACCCGGAACTCGGCACCGTATTCGCATTCTCGGTTGTCACGCACCCGGAAATCTGCGGTCACCTGCTGGGCCAGCTGTTCGACGGCTTCGGCGCCGAACGAATCCTGTGGGGTACGGACTGCATCTGGTGGGGCTCACCGCAATGGCTGATCGAATCGTTCCGCCGCTTCCAGATCCCGGAAAACCTGCGCGACCAGTTCGGCTATGCCGAAATCACCGACGCACAACGCGACATCATTTTCGGCAAGAACGCTGCGGGCCTGTACGACATCGATGTCGATGCTGTGCGCAAGGCCGTCCCCGGAGACAAATTGACGCAGATGAAAACCGCTTACCGCGAGGCCGGTGCGGAACCGAGCAACACGACCTACGGCTGGGTACTGGCCTAGGAGGCAATGGAAATGAAAACACTCAAGCTTGCGGGAATGATCGCCCTGCTCTTTGTCGGCATGCTGACGGCACAGGCCGCGGACAAGCCGGCGCTCGAAACCAATCAATGCGCCCCGACCGGCAACCTGCGCGGAGATGCGCAGGCCGGGCAGGACATTCACGTCGAACATTGCGCCGAATGTCACGGTTACGACGGCAAGGCCGAGGTCATCGTCATGCACATGGACGAACCCCCGCGTGACCAGACCGATGTCGAATACATGAAAAATCTGAATGACCAGTTTCTGTATCTGGCCATTTGCAAAGGTGGTGAAGCCATCGGTAAATCCCTTGTCATGCCTGGGTGGGGCGATATGCTGACGGACCAGGAAATCCGCGATCTCGTCGCCTGGATGAGGACATTTTCGGGTACGTAATTCGTAAAAAGGGGTCGAACCGCATTTTCTCATCTTGAATTCAGAGGCCAGTTTCATGCTTGCAAGGTGGATGAAAAAGTGCGGTTCGACCCCGTTATTTCCGAGCGGATGCAAGAACTGTGATTAGAAAATGGGGTCAGACCCCGGTTTTGCCGGTGTTGTTGCTCGTTGCAGCCACCGCTTATTCCGCCGACTGGACGTATTACGGGTTCGATCAGGGGGGTTCGCGTTTCTCACCCCTGACCCAGATCGACCGGAGCAACGTCACGGACCTTGAGGTGGCATGGACGCACCGTTACGGTGACCTGCCACAATATCCGGATCGGAATAACTTTGCCGGATACCACACGACACCGATCCTGTTGCCCGAGGCAGCCGGCCGGTCGCTGGTCATTTGCACGCCGTTCAGCCGCGTCATCGCCCTCGACCCGGCGACCGGCAAAGAACGCTGGAGCTACGCGCCGAAACTCGATCTGCCCGAGATCCCAAGCCGCCTCAAATGTCTCGGCGTCGCTTACTGGCAGGACCCCGAGCCGTCACAGGACGAAGTCTGCACGCATCGGATCATCTTCGGCACCCACGACCGGCGCATCATCGCCGTCGATGCAAAGAACGGTTCTCCGTGCCCCAGTTTCGGCGCTAACGGCGCGGTCGACGTCAACCCACTGATCGCCGCCGCGACCCCCGCACACCCGGACCCGGCCGGAACGACTTTTTCAGCGCCGCCCGTCATCGTCAACGGCGTGGTCGTGATCGGCAACATCAATAACATGAAGAATCAGTACGCGAACGCCCCGAGCGGTGCGATCCGCGCTTTCGATGCCCGCAGCGGAAAATACTTGTGGAGCTTCGATCCGGTACCGCGCAACGACAACGACCCACAGGCAAAAAACTGGACGCCTGACGCCCTGACCAGGACAGGTGGCGGGAATGCGTGGACATTATTGTCGGCGGACGAAGAGCGCGACCTGGTCTTTATCCCGACATCGAGCGCTTCGCCGAACTTCTACGGCGGCACACGGCCGGGTGACAATCGTTATGCCAATTCGGTCGTCGCACTCCGGGCCGCTACGGGTGAAGTCGCCTGGCATTTTCAGCATATTCATCACGATGTCTGGGACTGGGATACGCCGTCGGCGCCGATCCTCGTCGACATTACCCGTGACGGCCAAACCATTCCGGCCGTCGTGCAATTGACCAAACAGGCGTTTGTATTCGTCCTGCACCGGGAAACGGGCGAACCGCTGTTCGAAGTCGTGGAACGACCGGTGCCGACGGACGGCGTGCCCGGCGAGGTCCTGTCACCGACCCAGCCTTACCCGACCAAACCGCCGCCGTTGATGAAAACCGGCATCGAACCCGAGGATGCCTGGGGTCTGACCTTCTGGGATCGCGGTCAGTGTCGTGAACAAATCGAGAACGCGCGGCATGGCGATATTTTCACGCCGCCGAGCACCGACGGCTGGATCATGTACCCGAGCACGGCCGGCGGGCCCAACTGGGGCGGTGGCGCATTCGACCCGGCACGCAATCTGATCGTGACCAACGTTTCCAAGGTTGGGCTCTGGCTGCGACTGTTGCCGCAGACGGAGATTGACCCGGAGGCTGCATTCGATGCCTCGGCGGGTGCGCCGATGGGACCCCCGGCGCCCATACAGGGCACCGAATACGCACTGAAACAGAGAATTTTCCTGAGCCCGATTTTTAACCCGTGCACGCCGCCGCCCTGGTCCAGTCTCGTGGCTGTCGATGTCGCCAGGGGCGAAATCGCCTGGGATGTTCCGCTGGGCACGATCGAAAAACTGTCGCCGATACCGATTCCGCTGAAGTGGGGATCACCCAATGCCGGCGGACCGATTATTACGGCCGGCGGCCTGGTTTTTATCGGCGCGACCGCGGATCACAAGTTGCGGGCATTCGATATCGATACCGGAGATGAGATCTGGATCACCGAAACTCCCAGTGCTTCGCACGCGACTCCGATGACCTACGAGATAGATGGCCGCCAGTTTGTCGTCATCGCCTCAGGCGGTCACATGTTCATTAATCCCGGCGCTATCGATGACTGGCTCGTCGCCTATGCGCTGCCGAAAGACTAGACGGACGGCATGGACCTCAGGCAACTTAAATACTTCCGCACCATTGTCGATCAGGGCAGCTTTCGCAAGGCTGCGGATGCACTGCATATTTCACCGCCTGCACTGAGCCTGTCGATCAAGGGACTCGAAGACGAGCTGGGCGTCTGCCTGCTCGATCGCAAGCCCGGGCACATCATGCCGACCTCCTTCGGCCACTCGTTGTACCGGAGAGCGATCGAGATTCAGAATAATGTCCAGTCAGCGCTCGACGATCTCAACGAGATTCGCGGTATCGGCAGCGGACGTCTCGCGATCGGCATCCTGCCGTACGGCATTCCGGCGACGATGGGACGGCTGATCGGTCAGTTCAACGCACGCTACCCGAACCTCGAGATTCGTATCGGTCTCGGTTCGGCAGATTACCTGCGTAACCGACTGGCCAATGCGGAACTTGATTTTATGGTCAGTGAGATCGACGATGCTCTGTCGGACAGCGCCTTCGAACAGGAACCGTTGTTCAAACTACGCTACGGCCTGGTCGTCGGTCATAAACATCCTCTTGCCGGAAAGCGCAATCTGACACTGAAGCGAGTACTCGAATACCGAATCGCATATGCCCGCACATGGCGCAATGTGCTGAAAAACTGGAACGAGACCTTTGTCGAAGAAGGACTGCAGCCGCCTCGCCCTTCAATCGGTGAAGCGACGGACTTCTTTTTCATTAATATGATCTCGAACTGCAACGCGGTTGCGGTACTGCCGATGATCGGCACATTTATGGATGCCATAGAAGCCGGTCAACTCAGCGAGCTGCACGTACCGAAGGTGGACTGGTCGAGTACGGTGGCGCTGGTTTACCGGGCCGGCGAGTCGCTGTCCCCGAATGCCCGGCTGTTGCGCGATGAAACCCGGGCCGCCTTATCGGAATTGACGGCTTGAGATTACCGAATAAAGGCCGAATGGCCGGTTTTGTCCGTGTTGTCCATACAGTGATCGACCGGGCCCGAGAAAATTTGGGAAAAGACCCGGCCTTGCCGTTAATATAGAGCCTTGATGTCGGGATTTACCGGGAAACTATAATAAAAGGTAACGAGACAGAACGGGGCGGATCTGTATTGAAAAAAACAGGAATCCGGATATAAAAAAGTTTGATTGGTATGTTAGTGCTCTGAGGAGTCAATTTGATATGAAAAAAATGTTAAGTCTGATTATTGTTACTGTCGCTCTGATGAGCTCGGGTAATGCCTTTGCTGGTGCGCATGAAGGCGGAGGCGCAGGTGCTTCCGGCGATGGCCATTGCAATTACACCCAGGAAAACATGTTTGCCGGACCGTTCAAGGTCTGTGACATGCCGGCCGATGCGGCTGCCTGCGAAGAACTCGGCAATACGGACGATAATACCGATGCCGTTCAGGGCGACGGCGCTTGCGCGGCTGAAGGGGCGGTTGGTACCTGCGATATGGGCGATGTCAAACGCATCTATTATGAAGGCGACCCCGGCGGTCTCGAAATCGGTTGCGGGTTCCAGGGCGGCGAATGGATTAATGCCGAATAATTGCTGGCCTAAAACTGTAAAAATAAAAAAGGCAGGCGTAAGCCTGCCTTTTTTATGGGCGGAACGATTCAGCCTTTACGATATGACCGTTCTCAAATCCTCTAATCGAGCTGAGACCGATACGTTCCGCAGAAACCGGTAATGGCCTCGTTGAAGATTTCCGGGTACTCGACCATCGGGTTGTGCCCCGCATGGTTAATCACCCTCAACTCCGTCCGTGCGGCACTCGCACTGGCAATATCGAAAAACTTCAGGCCGGCATCATAGTCACCCATCGGGTCATTACGTCCCCAAACTACGAGGTGTGGCACCTTAAGCTTTCCGGCCGCCAGTTCCTCGAGCGTATCGGCGCGCAGACCCTGAAAGTACGGGTGCCCGGGACTCATACGTATGGCGGCCAGTGCGTCCTTTGCTGCCTTGATTTCCGGGCGTTTCGATATTTCGTAACGTCGCTGCATATCCGACCACATCAGGTTGTTGCGGGTATAGCCCATAAATTCACGTTCACGATAGAGGCTTTCGACCGTGGGGCCGTTCGGAGGAATCACGCTCGTCAGCAGGTATGCAAAACTGCCGACACCATTCGACTGGCGATCCAATGGTGCGAGTCCCGTCGCGACGCTGACGACACAGCGCACCACATCCGGGTGATCCAGCGCGACACGCATGACCGGCCAGCCGCCCTGCGAATGACCGACAAGATGCACACGCGGTAATTCAAGCGCCTGGATGAAGTCATAGAGATGATCGGCGCTACGCTCGTAGTAAGTCTCGTAGTCCGCCTGCGTGCGCGGATTATCCGTATAGCCGTGACCGAGATTATCGTAAGCGATCACCCTGAAATTTTTGGCCAGCGCGTCGAAATTCTGTTTCCAGAACTGTGCCGTCGGCGATATCGGGTCTGGTTGACCGCCGTGAACCAGGATAATCGTGTCGGGACCGGAGCCTTTTTTGAAATAACGGGTCCGATACCCGTTGACGTCGATATATTCGGCATCCTTATCCCGCATCGAATCCGCCCAGTCCGGTTCAGGCAGAGACACATAGGCAAGACCCGCCTGCCCCTGCTGCTTGCCGCCAAGATCGGCAACGACGACCTTGGCCGGGAATCGCTGCTGTCCCATGATCCTGACAAAGGCCGTCAGGCGCTTCTTGTCACATACCAGCGGTTCGACCGGCGCCTGTTTGCGCCGTTTCGTACTCTGCGGCAATGAATACCACTGACTGGGACCAAACTGACCGCTTTCCATCGAAATGGTCGCGACCTCCTTCTGGCTCAAAAGACTGATTTCGGGCCATTGGGGGGAACGCGGAAACTCGAGTCCACCGGAACACGCCTCGTCAAGACGACCGGCCTTACCGGCCTCAATATCGAGTCGATAGGCGTTGCCTTCCGGATATCGTATCGGACTCAGCGTGGCGGCACCCAGCCGCTGAGTCGACGGCACATCGATGGCCAGACCGGAGCAGACCTGCTCACCGGTTTCTGGATTGCGCACGCCGAGACTCGCCGGTACTGCCTCGTTTGCCGCGGACAACCACAGGTAAATTCCGCGTTCCTTGCGATCGGGTGCACACTTGCGAACCCACTGCGCGTAATCGACGACGATGCCGGTTTCATCAAGGCCGTCGAGCGCAAAATTCTTCGGAATATCCTTGCCGCAAATCATAAAGGGTGATTTTTCACCCCGGTCGAGCCGATTGTGATCGATAGAACAAACCCCGGCCGCCAGACTGTTCGACAGCCAAACACACCCCAGCAGGCAAGCCGCGAACCGTTTAATGATTTTCGTATCAGACAAGAATCATCTCCTTAACTTATCCAGCCGAAAGAAAGACTTAAGATACGCTGTTCAACATGGACCGGCGAAAAGATATCACTATCTCCTCGAAGTCCGGAAAATTACAGCCGGATCAGGCAAAAATAAACTTCAGCAGGAAAAAGAACACGATGGCCAGGATTGCGCCCGCGGGAATCGTGATAATCCATGACAGGAAGATTCTCCCGACGACACCCAGGTCGATAGCCGAAATACCGCGCGCCATCCCGACACCCAGAACGGCACCGACGAGGGTGTGGGTCGTCGAGACCGGTATGCCGGTGCCGGAGGCAATAACGATTGTTGTCGCCGCCGCCAGTTCGGCGGCAAATCCACGGCTTGGCGTCAGGTGAGTAATTTTACTGCCCACCGTTGCGATCACATGCCGGCCATATGTCGCCAGTCCGACAACGATGCCCAAACCGCCGAGCAGCAGAATCCAGATCGAGACCGGTGATTTCTGAGTGAGCGCCCCTTCCTGCGCAATACTGATAACGGCAGCCACCGGACCAATCGCATTGGCGACATCGTTGGAACCGTGTGCAAATGCCATGCCACAGGCTGTCACCACCATCAGCACCGCAAATACCCGCTCAACCGTAAAATAATGAAATTTCTTTTCGGCCTTGCGATTCGGTTGAATACGCTGAATAAAAAATTTGCCGATAACCGCGACAATCACGCCCGACCCCGCTGCGATCATGTACGCATTGAACGTCGTCAAATCCAGACCGATATGCTTGAGTCCCTTGAACATCGTCACGAGGGCCATCATGAAAACGGCGAGAAAAATATAGAACGGCACATAGCGCCGGGCTCTTTCGAGCGGATCGGGACGCGACAGGATCAACCACTGTACCGATTTGAACAGCAGAAATGCCAGGGTTCCGGCTATCAGGGGCGAGGCAACCCAGCTGGCGACAATCTGCCCAACCATCACCCACTGCACAGAGTCCATGCCGATACCGACTATCGCGAAGCCAATGATCGCGCCGACAATTGAATGTGTCGTTGAAACGGGCCATCCGCGCCGTGACGCAATCAGCAACCACATACCCGCGGCCAGCAATGCGGCCAGCATGCCAAAAACGAGGTATTCGGGCGTGTCGGTCAGTGACGAGGCATCGATGATGCCTTTGCGAATCGTTTTCGTAACCTCGCCACCTGCCAACACCGCCCCGGAAAATTCGAATACGGCAGCAACGATCACCGCCTGTTTGACGGTAATGGCCTTCGAACCGATCGAGGTCGCCATCGCGTTCGCGACGTCATTGGCGCCGATGCCCCAGGCCATAAACAGGCCGAAAATTGCAGCCAGCGCGATATAAATCAGCGCGTTATCCATTAAGCAAACCTCAGTGAGAGAGCAGCAGTTCCAGGCGGCGGCCGATCCGCTCGGCCATATCCCCGATTTCCCCGATCAGTTCGATGACCTGGTACAGAAAAATGACATCGACCGGCGGCAGGGATTTTTCCAGGCTAAACAGCTCTTCCCGAACCTGCGCCTGCATTTCATCCGTTTCGTTCTCGATCTGATCGAGCTCATCAACAAGCTTCTCAACGAAATCGGCTTCGGCACCGCGGAATCCGGTTGTATAAAGCTCATCCAGTTCACGGACGCTTTTGCGCGCCTTCTTCGCGGCATCGCAATTTCGCTGCACAAACTCATTAAAGGTTTTTTGTATCTTCTCGGGAATGTGCATCTTGCGACCCAGAACGATGCCGGAAATATCGCGGGCCGTATTTGCGATCTGGTCCTGAGCCCACAGCAGGTTCAACAGATCTTCCCGGGGCACGGGCATGAACATGCTTTTGGGTAGTTGACCGCGAATCTGTTTTTTCAGTTCATCGGCTTCCTTTTCCAGGCTGACAATCTTGTCACGCCACATGCTGGCCTCGCCCCATTCATACACCATGACCTGCTCGAAGAAAGGCAGGAGCGCGCGGGCTGCCTTGAAACAAACCTCCATATGTTCCTGCATCGGTGCAACGGGTGATTCGCCAAAGATTTTCGTGATGTAATTCGCCAACGATATATCCTCATCGATAAGAAC
>Ga0255049_10001349_pt1 | contig 13586 bp, 14 predicted proteins | sample JV7_2_3_MG_FD_183615 | JGI IMG/M metagenome (GOLD analysis project Ga0255049, IMG submission 183615) | Seawater microbial communities from Jervis Inlet, British Columbia, Canada - JV7_2_3 | ecosystem: Environmental > Aquatic > Marine > Inlet | place: Canada: British Columbia | collected 2016-10-06
GGTGTGCACGCGCAACAATCCGAGCTGTGACGCTTGCCCCGTGAGCGCCGACTGCTGCGCCCGGGCGTCGCACACCATAGCCGATCATCCTGGCCGCAAGCCCAGGAGAACAAGGCCGTTAAAGCAAACGACAATGGTGCTTGCGGTTAGTGACGATGCGATCTATCTTGAGCGCCGCCCGCCCGCTGGAATTTGGGGTGGACTCTGGAGCCTGCCGGAGCTCACCGTTGGCGAAGTTGACAACTGGTGCCAGCAAAACCTGAACGGTTTTGACGAGCGCGTCGAATCCTGGGCCAGTCTGCGCCATAGCTTTAGCCACTTTGATCTGGATATTCATCCCGTCGTAGTGCGCGCGCATGCGAGCTCGCGTAAAGTTGCCGATAACGGTGATTCAACGTGGCATTGTCTGAGTGACTCACCACCAGGCGGCATCGCCGCACCGGTGCAAAAACTGATCGATACATTGAAGACAGGTAACTATGTCCAGAACCATTGAGTGTGTAATGCTCGGCGAGGGTGCCGAAGGAATGGATTATGCGCCGTACCCGGGCGAGCTCGGTCAGCGCATTTACGACAATGTTTCAAAAGAGGCGTGGCAAAAATGGCTGGCGCACCAGACGATACTGATCAACGAGTATCGCCTGAGTCCGATCGAGCCTGATGCACGAAAATTTCTCGAAGCCGAAATGGAGAAGTTTTTCTTCGGTGAGGGCTCGGCGGCGCCTAAGGAATACGTCCCCCCGCCAGAATAATTGTTGGGGCGCCTCTCACCGTAGAGCTGTTGGAGCGCCTCTCACCGTAGAGCTGTTGGAGCGCCTCTCACCGTAGAGCTGTTGGAGCGCCTCTCGAGGCGCGAATGAGGCGTTCTGAAATCGTGGTGCGATTTCGCCTAGCCCAAGTCGCGCTCCGAGGAGCGCTCCTACCGCACACAATACTGAACGCTAAATAACCGCTCGGAATCCACCCACACTTTTTTCACCCGGAACCCAGCCTGGTGGGCCATCGTGGCAAAGCTGTCAAGCGTGTACTTGTGAGAGTACTCGGTAAGAATGGCTTCGCCAGCCGCAATCGAAATCTCCTCGTCGCCAGTTGTGATCGTTTGATCCTTCGAACTGGTCAAGCGTATTTCCACGCGTCCTTCGACCGTGTCATAGCGTGCGCTATGTGAGTAAGTATCCAGGTCAAAATCGAAACCGAATTCTCGATTGAGGTGGATTAACATGTTCAGGTTGAACTCAGCCGTAATGCCGGCACTGTCGTTGTAGGCGCGCTCGATAACCCCGGCATCTTTCTGCAGGTCCACGCCGATTAAGAGGGCGCCGCCCTCACCGGCTTCGCCGTACATGACTTCGAGTAATTCTTGCGCCGCTTGCGGAGTGAAGTTGCCGATGGTTGAGCCAGGAAAGTAAATGATGTTTCGAAGCGGCATTATGGACGGGCTTGGCAACGCGAAAGGACGAGTGAAGTCTGCAACGACAGGAAGAACCTCGAGCCCTGGAAACTCTGATCGAATCGTGTCCGCCGACTCGAGGAGGTGATCCGCGGAGATGTCCACCGGCACATACACCGCGAGTCTATCGAGACTATCAAGCAAAGTGCGCGTCTTACGGCTTGAGCCGCTACCGTACTCGATCAAGCTCGCTTGCGGACCTACCAACTCGGCGAGCTCGGCCATATTGTCGCGCATGATGCCGAGTTCGGTCTCGGTCGGATAATATTCGGGCAGATGCGTAATGGCGTCGAACAATTGTGAACCACGCTCATCGTAAAAGTATTTAGGTGAGATCGATTTCTCGGGTCGTCGCAAGCCCTCGACAATCTCCGCCAGTTCCGTGCCCGGGGCGCTCATCCGAGACCATCCTTAGCAAGGCGAAAGCCAAGAAACTGCCAGCGTGAGTCGGGATAGAAGAAGCTGCGATAGCTCGCTCGAATATGGTCCCGGGATGTCACGCAGGAGCCACCGCGAATCGTGATTTGATTGCACATGAATTTGCCATTGTACTCACCAAGCGAACCCTGTAGCGGAGTAAACCCGGGGTAGGGCGTGTACGCGGATGAAGTCCACTCCCAAACGTCGCCGAAGAACTGCTTCGTGCTACCCGATGCCGGATGCCAGAAATTCTCGCCCACAAAATTACCCTGCAGTTCTTGTGTGTTCGCCGCGAGCTCCCATTCAAACTCCGTAGGCAGTCGCGCACCGACCCAGCGGGCGAAGGCATCGGCCTCGTAGAAACTGACGTGACATACAGGGGCGCTTGCGTCGATGTCCCGTTGGCCGCCAAGCGTGAATTCCGACGTCAGGTCATCGCTCCAGTACAGCGGCCGATTCCAGCCGCGTTGATTGACTGTAGCCCAACCGTCCGATAACCAAAGATTCGAGTCGCGATAACCGCCATCATTAATGAACTCGAGAAACTCGCCATTGCTCACCAATCGCGCGCCAATGCGGTGCTCGTGTAACAACGCATCGTGGCGCGGCAGTTCATTGTCAAAGCAGAACCCTGGGCCTTGTGCACCCACGCTGTGAACGCCACTTGCGCCATCAACGTAAGCATACGCATCGGGCTTGGTTGCTGGTGGGTTTATCAAGTTCGGGTTCATGGGGGGCTGCAGCGGGTTTTGTGACAACACATGTTTGATGTCGGTGAGCAGCAGTTCCTGATGTTGCTGCTCATGGTTCAGGCCGAGGACGACCCGATCCTGCAGCTCCAAATTGTCGCGCTGTGTCTGCAGCAATGACACCATGGCCGCATCGACATGCGAGCGATAAGAGACGACTTCGCCAAGTGTCGGTCGCGTCAACATGCCGCGCTTCGGTCGCGCGTGCATCTGCCCGGCCGAGTAGTAATAAGAGTTGAACAGATAGTCGTAGGTATCATTGAGACGTTGATACCCGGCGTCGAATGCTTCGAGGACAAAGCGCTCGAAAAACCAGGTGACGTGCGCCAGGTGCCACTTCGTCGGGCTGACGTCTGGCATGGACTGCACGACTGTGTCCTCGGGCTCGAGCGTGTTGCACAGGTCGAGCGTCATCGATCGAATGCGCTTGTAATCTGTCAGCGTGGATTCTGTGGAAGATCGGCTCATGTCGACATTATCTTAATGGCAGTTCGGTTTTCTTCAATACTTTGCGAATCGCGACGCTGGAATTGACACGCGCCACGCCCGGCAGGCGCGTCAGGCCCTCCTTGTGAATACGCTCGAAGTCGGCCATGTCCTTGACGACGACACGTAGCAGGTAGTCGAACTCCCCGGTCATCAGGTAGCACTCCATAACTTCGGGAATGTCGCGTACGGCCTCCTCAAAAGCGGCCAACTCACTCTGCTCCTCGCGATGCAGGCCAATGTGCACCAGCACATCGCCGGGCAGGCCGGCAGCGGACTGGCTGACCATCGCCACGTAGCGCTCTATCATGCCGCTTTCCTCGAGCGCCCGGACCCGCCGCAGGCACGCCGATTCAGACAGATTGACCAGCCCGGCCAACTGTTTATTACTGATGCGCCCGTCTCGCTGCAATGCCTCGAGAATTAGCGTGTCAAATCGGTCTAATTCCATAGCAGAAAATTGCGTTAAAATGAATAAATAAAGCAGAAAATGCCACAGTCCAGCCTGGATGTCATCTAAATAGCAAGCAAATGGCGCAATTATCGAGGTATTCTGTCACCAGAGCATGAGAGACGGGAGGGCGCTCGTGAAAGTCGGGATACCCAAAGAAATCAAGACGCTGGAGTTTCGTGTCGGCATGACGCCGGCCGGAGTGAGTGAGCTTGTGCACGATGGCCATGAAGTCGTCGTCGAGACCAATGCCGGATTGGGTATTGGCATGTTTGATGCGGACTATGAAAAGGCTGGCGCCAAAGTGCTCGGAACGGCGCAGGAGGTGTTCGCCGCCGCCGACATGATCATCAAGGTCAAAGAGCCACAACTCAACGAGTGCGAGATGCTGCGCGATGACCAGGTGCTGTTCACGTACCTGCATCTTGCGGCTGACCCGGATCAGACCAAAGCACTTGTCGACTCAGGCGTAACAGCAATCGCATACGAAACCGTAACCGCTGATGACGGTTCCTTGCCGCTGCTGACACCTATGTCGGAAGTCGCTGGCAGGTTGTCGATACAGGCTGGCGCGTATCACCTGCAAAAAGCGAACGGCGGGCGTGGCGTGTTGCTAGGCGGTGTGCCAGGCGTAGAGCCGGGCAAAGTCGTCATCATTGGTGGTGGCGTATCGGGAACGAATGCTGCAGACATGGCTGTTGGCATGGGTGCCGATGTCACCATTCTCGATCGATCGTTGCCGCGTTTGCGCGAACTGGATGACATGTGGGGAGGCCGGGTTCATACGGTCTACTCCACGAAGCACGAAATCGACAGATTGGTCCCGGAAGCCGACCTCGTGGTTGGTGCTGTGCTGATCGCGGGTGCGGCTGCACCAAAGCTGGTAACGGCACAAAATGTGAAGGACATGCACTCGGGCGCAGTCATGGTCGATATTTCAATTGACCAGGGCGGTTGCTTCGAGACGAGTCGGCCAACGACTCATGCCGAACCGACCTACGTCGTCGATGATGTTGTGCACTACTGTGTGACCAACATGCCGGGCGCTGTGCCGCGGACAAGTACATTCGCGTTGACGAATGCGACCTTGCCGTTTGTCAAAGCGCTGGCAAACCTCGGCTGGCGCGAAGCGTTGATCCAGGACTCACACCTGGCGAATGGGCTGAATGTGCATTCAGGCCATGTGAACCACGAGGCCGTAGCCCACGACCTGGGCTACGAGTACCGGTCGGCCTCAGCCGCTTTGAAAGCAGCCTGACCCCTCTCTCCCCCCGATAGGTTCAGGCAGGCAATGGGCCGGGCGAACGCCCGGCCCTTTTTGCTGTCAGTTGATCACGACTGCACGCGGATCGAGTATCGCCCTTGGATCGGTTTCGGTGGGCAGGTAAACCTCGACCGTATACTCGACCGTATCTCCAACCGCCAAAGTGTCCTTTACGCAAGTGCTGACAAATATGTCGCTCGCCTTGCCGGATATTTCCGTGAACCAGATATCTTCCGGGTCTCGTTTGCCCTTAATCTTTATGATGGCATCTCGGTAGCTTTTCGCCCCCCTGCCTTTCAATTGTGGGATCAGGTAGAAACGAAACTCCTGTCCTCTTTCGACCTCGGATAAGGGAATGACAATGACGCGGGAGTCACCGTAATGGACGATCGTGTGTGTCCACCCAAGACCGTCGCAACTATTAGCAACATTCTTCTTGATGAATTTGCCGTTTACGCAACCAGCCATTAATGCCGCGCCAAGCAGTATTGCTATCGCTCTTTTCATAGTCGTCTCCCGCTAACGCTCTGACCCGATCATAGTACGCTCAGGGCGAATTACCTGCATTCAGCACTTTCTGAAATCCGGGATGATCTTGCAGCACAGCCAGATGGGGTTCAGCTGCAAGCATCTCGATGGAGTATCCTCCGCGCACCGCCGTCCCCAGTGCGGCCAATGCAGCACCCATGTCCTGATTGCGTGCATGTATCAGGCCGTCTATGTAGTGTGCGTACGGGTCGCCGGGTGCTAACGACAAGGCCTTTTCGATCAAGGTACTCGCATCGTCACGCTGGTCCAGCATAGCCTTGATCCAGGCGAGGTCCATGAGCACACCCGGATCGTTCGGGTTTACAAGCAGCGCTTCGCTGGCCAGCGCCTCCGCCGTGGCAAAGGCATCGGCCGCTGCCGCGGGTTGATCAAAGGCCCACAGCGCGTCGCCGAGATTCGACCAGCCAAGGTGGTAATTCGGCGCAAGATGGGTCGTACGCCGATACGCCGCAATAGCGCCCTCGAAGTCGGCAAGGTAATAAAGCATTATTCCGAGGTTGCTAAAGGTTGTCGGCCGCTCCTCTATCGCGATTGCTTTTTGCATGGCCGGCGCAGCGGCCGCGAAGTCACCGGCAAGCATGTACGCGGTTCCGAGGTTGGCGAAACCAACGTCATTGCCACGGTCGAGCGCGACAACAGCCTCGTACTGCTCAGCCGCTGCCAAGTAACGCCCCGAATTGAACAGGAAATTTCCGAGTTCGTTATACGCGGACCAGTCGCCTGGGTGCAGGCCTGTAGCACTTCGCAGGTAGCGCTCCGCCTCATCCGGTTTCTGTTGCAGCGAGTAAACAATGCCAATGCCGGTTAGGGCCTCGACGTTGCTTGGGTTGGTTTGCAGCGCCTGCATATAGGCCCGCACCGCATCATCGTACTTGCCGGTTGTCTGATAAAGCTCGCCCATAGCTGCATAGACGACATCGAGATTAGGATTCAGCTCGAGCGCAGTTGCGCAGGACGATTGGGCCTTGTCTATGAATGACGGGTCGACGACATCCGAGTAGCGGTGTGCGTAGACGGCGCATTTACCGGCGTGGGCAGCAGCATATTCCGGGTCGATTGCCAAAGCGGAATCGAACCAGTCCAGGGCGACGCTTATAGATTCGGTCGATGGTGATTGAAACGCCTCTACACCGCGCCGAAAAAGAATATAGGCGTCCAGGCTAGGCTCGTCGGAATCGACTTTTGACACTTCTTGCGTGTCAGGGGGCAGCGCGACGCGCACATTGGCTACGGTCAGCTCAGTTACCTCATCCCGAACATCAAAGAAATCGTCACGCTGCCGGTCGAATGTCCGTGACAGAACGTGAAAACCGGTTTCCGAATCGATGAGTTGTACAATGACGCGAATCTCATCGCCGAGCATTTGTACGCTGCCCTCGAGATACATTGCGACACGAAGCCGGTCACGGACTTTCTGCGATGCCGAATTCGGTTCGAGAGTGTATGCATCGCCGCGCGCAGAAACGAGAAGCCCCGGCACACGCGATAGCCGCGTAATTACATCGTCGACAAGGCCATTTGCGAAGATTCGTGTATCGTCGCTGCCATCGATGTTGAAGAATGGCAGCACCGCAATCGAGTTCTCCAGCACTGGTGGCAAAAACGTCGCACGTTCAGCCGCAATTACGACAGGTGCTTCGGCCTCAGGTAGGCCCACGCTCTTGTCGTAGAAAAAAACAGCTATCGCCGCGATCCCAAGCGCTGTGATTACAGATATGTAGGTTCTGCCGAATCGTCGTTTGCGCGCATCGGCTGGTGACAATTCATGGACGACTGCTCGCCCGTCACGAAATTCCAGAAACCATGAAAGCAAAATCGCGATCGGGAATCCGGCGATCACAAATACTGTTACAAACGTGCCGGCCCATTGCGGCAACAGCAACTGCCCGAAAACGATATCGGCAATCTGAATGAGCAACCAGCCCAGAATCAGATAGGCGAGAGCAGTCTCGAGCACACCGCGTTGTTTGAGGTTTTCGAACAAGCCCAGTTCGGCCGTACTCACGCCACCTTTTGCGCCGAAAACGATAGTGGCCGTGTCTGTGGCTGCGAGTACCGGGCTGACCAACAGCCTGTAGCCGCGCTTCGGTAGCGTTTGGATGAATTCGGGATCTTCGCGATGATCGTTCAGGGCGTGACGAATTTCGCTGATTGCGTGACTAAGGGCTTCGGTCTTGCCATGGTCGGTGCCCCAGACCTCTTGCAGTAATGCCTCTCTCGTGACCAGTTCACCCGGGCATGCGGCCAGGCTCAGCAAGACCTCCATTGCTTGCGGTGGCAAGTGTGCGGTGCCGGTGCGGCCCGTAATCCTCCCTTTCGGGGGCTCGACGAGCAGGTCACCGAGATAGAAACCCTGTAGCAGATCAGCGTTCAACAGGCCGCCTCAACACGCCCCAATAATGACAGCATAGCACCGGAACAGGCCGCAAAAGAGGACCAGGCACCTTGACTCACGCTGCTCGCGTCGGTCTAATACCCCGCTCTTTGTAGGAGCGCCCCACGGGCGCGACACGCGTGTAGGAGCCCGCCCCGGCGGGCGACAAAACATGGCCAGATAGCGGGGTCGCGCAGCGACAGGGTAGGCCAGGACTGAAAATGACACGCATGTGTCATTGCGAGAAGCGAAGCGACGAAGCAATCTCGTTGCAGTGCCAAAAAATGGCCAGGTAGCTCAGTTGGTAGAGCAGCGGACTGAAAATCCGCGTGTCGGTGGTTCGATTCCGCCCCTGGCCACCATTTCAAGCCCCTGTGGTTGCACGTAATTACGAGCGCACCGAAGCAATCTCCGAGTGCTTTCAAAAAAACCTGCGTGAGTTTTGCGTGAATAATGGCGCCGCAACGATGTGCAGTTGCCAGGCTGATGCAGCCGCGCCCATTCCGGACGCAAACGCAGCCGAAGATTACTGGCCGGACACCTGAAACCGCACGGTATCGTGCAATAGCGGCAGACTCTTGACTCGGTACTCGTGACTAAAGCGCTCATCGGGAACAGGCTCTACTGTAGCCAGACCAAAAAAGCCGACAAAATGCACAAGCGTGCGCCAGGTATAGCAACGGCGCGCCTCTTCCTCCGGAGTAAAAATCTCGTGCTGCGGTAACTCGTCCAGCAGCATGGGAAAGGCGCACAGAAAACTGTCTTCGTAAAACTCATGAGGCCGCCAGGTATCGCCATAACGCATCAGAAGATAAAGCGCAAAAAGGAATGCAGTCTGAATGAACCGGAGTTCAGGGTAACGATCGCGATAACTCCAGTTGAATCGTTCGACATACGCCTTGAACAATCGGGGGTAGAGTGCGGCCAGCCCTTTCCCGGCCAGCAGCGTGCGGCAGTTGCGGCTGAGAATGAACTTGCCCTTGTATTTTCGGATGAACCCCGCGAGTTCTGCTGTCAGGCGGGTGATGTGCAGGTCAAGAAAATCCTCCTCCCGGTTGATGCCACCAAAGCGCGTGTTCTCCCGGTAGACCTCTTCACCCCAATAGGCAGGGGCAGCCTCCCGGCAGAACTTCCGGGGCAGGTTTCCCTTTGCAGTCGGTTTCGTGTCGAGCACCTCAGGAAAACGGACCAGCTCCGGTGATGTAAAAGGGAAGTGCAGCAAGCGGTGCATCTGCTCCGGCGACAAACCATGAAACTCGTCGAGCGGTCTCTGATTTCGCTGCTGCGTATGGCGCCCGACAAATGCCTGGACTTCATTCAGTGACCCGAATTGCATGCCTTCCATCGCGTGGTGCAGGTCTGCGGACGCCCCTGCCGCTCCACGCTCAAACGGAATGGCTTCCTGCTTGAGCAGGCAGCATTTCTTGAATTTTTTTCCACTGCCACATAGGCAGGGGTCGTTACGGCCAGTCGCTGGGATTTTCATGCCGGGGTCCGAGATCGTTGAGTATTGAATAATACCTTTTCGGTGCCTAACCCTGGTCACTGATTTTGGATCTTGCATCGCGACGTATGTCGGGTGTTAGAGTTTAGTGAAACCACCTGATATCCGTTTTAATGAAGCTTCACATCCTTAGCGACCTACATACAGAGTTTGCCGATTTTTCGCCGCCTGAAACTGGTGCAGATGTTGTGGTTCTCGCCGGCGACATCGGTGTTGGGTTGGGTGGCATCGAATGGGCGACTCGCCAATTTCCGAAAGCACCAGTAATCTATGTGCCGGGAAACCATGAATTCTATGATCACGATATTGGATTGACCAATGAACTAAAGGCATCCGCACCGGCCAATATCCACGTCCTGAATGACGACAAACTTGAGCTCGACGGTATCCGATTTCTGGGCTGTACGCTGTGGACCGACTTTAATCTGCACGGTGAAGGGGAAGCCTGGTTCGCAAGACGACGGGCGAAACGATTGATTGAAGACTTCGCGTCGATCCAAAATGGCGGGAGACGATTTACGCCGGAATATTCCGTCGAGCTTCATGAGACGAGCAAAGCGTGGCTCGTGGGCGAGTTGAAAAGTGAGTTCACTGGGCCGACAGTCGTCGTCACGCACCACCTCCCGGCATCAACTTCCGTAGCGAAACGATACGCAAACGATTCATTGAATCCTGCATTCGCCAGCCGACTGGAAGATCTGATCGAGAAGTATCGGCCCGAATTGTGGGTTCACGGGCATACCCACGTGCCTTGCAATTATGAGTTATTTGATACTCGGATTATCTGCAATCCTGGCGGATATCCTGGGGAGAATCGCCGTTCCGGGTTCAGGGAAGACCTGGTTGTCAGCCTTGGTTAGAGAGGCCTTGCCCAAGTTAACCCATGAAACAGCGGACAGATTACATAGGTGACGCTTTCCTGATCAAGCTTAGGCTCCGGCCAGTCTCTCAAGCTTTGAAACGAGGTCGGGCAACCTGGCTTGGCTACCGGGATCTCCCGGCAAATGGCCCGGAAGAGCTTCAAGAAACGCCCGTTTCTTCAACAAGTCTTTCAGCCGGCCACATATGTACTGTCGCAGGACTGTTGCCGATTCCCTGACTTCATCTTCCATGCCAGGTCGACCGTCGATCACGCAGATGACATCTTCTAAATCATGGCTCATCACATAGTCTTCTTCACCACGCCCGTCGAAAGCCGCGAGTTTCGTGGCCAGAAAGTGTGAAGCGTTGATCAGACGAATGCTCATATTATTTGGAAGTACAAACCGCTTAGCGGTCTTGATTGCGCTGGCGTACCAGTAATTGGAGAAGCCCAGGATACCCTCGTCCGTAGGCATCACATCGAGCAATATTCCGTGGCCGATCCAGCGACAGATTGGCGCATCTCTTGAGGGGTCTACCTCGAAACCACGCCCGCGCAGCCGTTTTCCCATTTCGTGGTATTCGGCTATCGACGTGATTTCCGTGACGGTATCTACGTCACGAGTGACCCTAACAGGAGGTGCTGCTGAATCCGTTATCATAAGTCCCACCGCACATCCGCCCAGGAACACAAGTTCGTCGCAGATCGGCCCGAGTGCCTCAGCCGCCAATTCCAGAATTTCGATGTTCGGGTTTTGCGTTCTAGCCATAATTCTTGAGTTTCTTCTTGAGTTCCTTAGTCGCCAACGTTTTTTCTCTTGTACGTCCTGCGCGTAGCGCGTCGGCGATGACCAAGAGCTCGTAGAGTTCCGGATCGCGTCGGGCGGCATTTGGTGCGGATTTGTATAAGGGCGCTAGCGACTCACCCCGGACATCGCCGGACGAATCTGGCCACACTACCGGTTCGTCGCCATCCAGAAATAGAGCCGCAAATGGAGGGGCGCTCGTCAGTGTGGCCATTCCTCTGCTCTTTGCCCCTTTCTTGGGAACAAAAAAGTAGCGCATGCCGTGAACCAGAAATTCTTCAAGGTTTCTAACGTGCACGCGTACCTGGTCGTCGGTTTCGTAAGCCAAATCTGACTTTATCGCTCTTTGAACGGCAGCATGTACTTGGGAAGGGCTGAGATCGAGCTCAGTCGCCAGAGAGTTATAGGTCCAAGGCTCGTCACGTCGGGCGACGAGCTTTAGAAGGACGAGAACGTCTTGTGACTTAAGGCTCATAATCATGTTCGATATTCGAGAATCCAGAATATAGAATGCCTCATCGGGGTTGGATAAGCAATGCACGCCCAGCAAATAGGCACCACTTCTGGAGTTCGCCCGACCTGACAGACATTCAATCGGGCTAGAATCAACCCCTAGGAGGACAGCATGAGTAGCCACAGATATTCATCGGAATTTCGTGCTGAAGCCCTGCGTGAGTTTTGCGTGAATGAGTTGTGCACAGTCCTGCACTGTGATGCAGTTTGAGCAACGGACGCCCCGGTAACTCTTTGAAATATATAGCCTCAGGCGAACCAACTCGCGACTGAAAATCCGCGTGTCGGTGGTTCGATTCCGCCCCTGGCCACCATCTCTCGAAGGGTGTTAACCGGTCACATGCTTTACAACAAATGCCGGAGTCATTACTAATATGTTTTCACTCGGCGAGTTTTCCAAGGTTCCGGACCTTGTGAGTAACACGGTATACGTATATTCCGAAGCCCTGAGCTGCCCCAGAGACGAAATAATTGCTCCTTAGTGGCGGTCATTGTTTGTATGAAAATGCTGGCGAAAACGAAAACATCGAATCTATATCCGCCGCTCATCATGACAGGCTTGCTGTTCACAATGACACCGGTGATGGCTGCTGACGTTGGTGATGTCGCGCCAAATATTGAGATTGCGACTCAAGACGGAAACGTAATACGACTGGCGGAATTTCGCGGACGAAAGCCGGTCTATTTGGTTTTTTGGAATACCTGGTGTACGTATTGCATCAAGAAGACCACCAGATACGGGAAAATGCAGGAGCAATTCGGGGAGAAAATTGAAATCATCGCGATCAACACCAGTTGGAGCGATTCTCCAGAGGAGATGCGGTCATTCGAAGAGCGATTCAACACCAATTACTCAATGGCATTTGATTTCGATGAACTGATAACAGATCGATATAAGGTAACCACTGTTCCCACCGAGTTCATCGTAGATACCAATGGCGTTATCCGATATCGCAACGGCGTGCCCGAGTACGTGGTGGCCCATCTTCCCGACTGGCAGGTGCGATCTGCATCGTCAAAAGAGACGGCTCAGCCGGTGGACACCAAGTGAAACGTCCAGAGGACACTGAGCCTGACGCCGCATTATCAGGCACTGAGGCAACAGACAAGAACCGCTTCGGTCGACGGGCATTTCTGTTAGGTGGCGGTGCCGCCGCAGCAACTGCAGCTGCATTGTTGGGGCTACCTCCGGCTCTACGCAAAGAGCTGACACAGGAGACCCCATTCGTCCTTTTTTCAGCTCGACAAGGCGATACAGTTATCGCCGTGCAAGAGCACCTTTTTCCGCATCTTCCGGATTCTCCCGGCGCAGCAGATATTCATGCGCTTGCCTACCTCGAACAGGCCATCACAGCTCCCGGTATTGATCCGGATACGCGAAATGTGATCGTAAACGGCGTTGGTCGATTGCAGGATGCCTGCCGTGAGCGATTTGACATACTTTTCGATGAGGCTCGTTTTGAGCAGCGGGAGCCGTTGTTACGTTACCTGGCTGACGAAACACATTGGGGTCGTGCCTGGCTATCGCTCTTGGTGTACTACATTTTTGAGGCGCTGTTGTCTGATCCTGTTTACGGCGGAAATCCAGACGAAATAGGCTGGCGATGGCTGGAGCATCAGCCAGGTTTTCCACGACCGACCACTGACAAGATCTACGGCAAATTGTGACCATGGATTGCGATGTATGCGTCATCGGTAGCGGTGCTGGCGGAGGGCCGATTGCGCTGACGCTGGCAGAGGCCGGCTACTCTGTCGTCGTGTTGGAAAAAGGACCTTGGCTCACCGAGAAGGATTTCTTCAAGGACGAAATTGCCTGTTGCCGGCGCAACACCTATTCCCGAAATCTCCGGGAAGAGTTTCATGTCGTCGAGCAAGACATCGGCACCAAAGGCTGGGTTGCGAAACCAACCTATGATTCAAACTTTGATCTTTGGAATGGCAATATGGTTGGCGGCTCATCCAACCTGATGAGCGGCTATTTTCACCGCCTTAAACCGAAGGATTTTCGGCTTTTGACCGAATTTGGTGCTATTGAAGGCGCTAACATTGCTGACTGGCCCATAAACTATGAGGAATTGGAGCCTTACTACGCCAAGGCGGAGCAAGTTGTCGGGATCTCTGGTCGCGTGGTCGATCACCCTCATCAAGAGCCGCGCTCG
>Ga0255049_10001350_pt1 | contig 13581 bp, 23 predicted proteins | sample JV7_2_3_MG_FD_183615 | JGI IMG/M metagenome (GOLD analysis project Ga0255049, IMG submission 183615) | Seawater microbial communities from Jervis Inlet, British Columbia, Canada - JV7_2_3 | ecosystem: Environmental > Aquatic > Marine > Inlet | place: Canada: British Columbia | collected 2016-10-06
GTCCTGCCCGGTGCCCAGGATCTCGGGCTCTACCCAGGCAATCCCAGCGACGGTGGCGCCGAACAAGAGCGGCCGCATCCAGCGAGCCGAAGGCACTCGCACCAACTCGACGCCGTCGATCAGCTTCAAGAAGAGCCAGCCAACCAATGCGGCGAGGACACCGAGCGATGCATAAAGCAGGAGCTCGCGAGGGTCGCGCACCCGATGCGGGAACGAGCGCAGAATCAGGTCCTCACCGACGAGCGATCGCGTTGTCACGGCAGCCGTCACCGAAGCGACAACAACAGCATTCAGGTGACGAATGGCGAAGTTGCCAAGGATCACCTCCATTGCAAACAGCATCCCGGCGATCGGCGCATTGAAGGACGCTCCAATCGCCGCCCCGGCGCCCGCAGCCACCAGGCTGCGCACCCGATCCTCACCGAGTCCTGTATGCCTGGCGATCGATGACCCGATAGACCCTCCGATTTGAACGATCGGACCCTCTCGGCCTGCGGACCCACCTGTTCCCAAGGTGAACACGGTGGTGAGAATCTTGAGCGGTGCCGCCCGTGTCGGGATATATCCGGAGCGAATCGCCAGCGCCTCGGTCGTTTCCGGCACGCCGTCGCCTGCCGTCTCGGGCGCGAAGCGGCGGGCAATCCACCACGCCAGCAACACGCCTATGGGGACGGCGATCAACACCGACACCCGGACGTCACCCACCCGCTCACCGAACCAGCCCATCCAATCAGCCACGAGCTCGAGAGCACCGATCAACGCAGCAGCAGCCACCCCTACGACGAGACCAACTGCGATCGAAAGAGCGAGGAATACCGCCGTGCCTCGTTGGCGGATTGGGGTACCGATACGGTCCCAAATGCGTCGGAGCATGATCTTGGAGGTTATCGCTTCAGGCGATAACTACCCGCACGGGAGGATCGCACCGCACCGGTAGTAGTGCAGGTAGAGGAGTTGGGAGCGATCGAGCCCGCGATCGGCGACGCCCTCGACGAGGGTCGGAGCGAGCACCGGATCTACTTCATCAAATGGCAGAACCGATATGCGGTAATCATCTTCAGCCAAACAGAGGGTCCCGCTGTCTTGGCAGGAGACCGCCTCCCAGCCCTCGGCGCGCCAGAACCGGATCAGTCTTCCGGTCAGCGTCGGGGCATCGAGGTCGCGTCCCATCAGCAGCACCCCGAACCCGTCGCAAGCCTCATCGGTGCAGGTCGCGATCGAGTCAACGATCTCTGATTCAGCCAGAATCGGAAGCTCTTCGATGGCAGGCGCCTGAGGCGTGTCGTCTGCCATGACGGCAACGATCGTCCCCAACGCCAGCACCGTGAACAGACTGGCAAATGCGATACCTACGGTGACCATCGAGGGCGGAAGGTGGCGAGCCTCCTCGATCATCTTGCGAGGATTCCCAGGGACCGTGCAACCTGGAACAGCGGCGCCAGGAAGCTCATGGACCGCACGTCATACATCGAAGAGAACGACATGCGGCGAGTCGCAGGTTCCTAGACGAGCTCGATGATCGCCATCTCGGCGCCGTCACCACGACGGGGACCAAGACGGAGGATCCGGGTGTAGCCACCCGGGCGTTCGCTGTACCTCGGGGCAACTTCATCGAACAGGCGGGTCACCACCTCGGTGTCTTCGATGTCCTTGAGGATCATCCGGCGATCGTGCAGCGAGCCACGACGAGCCTTCGTAATCATCTTCTCGGCGTACGGCCTAAGCATCTTGGCCTTGGCCACCGTGGTGGTGACGCGCTCATCCCAGAACAAGTCCTGAGCAAGGTTGCTGAGGATCGCCTTCTGGTGACTGGGGCTCCCGCCTAGGCGAGGGCCTCTCTTCGGTCTCGGCATTAGGCAGGGACTTCCTCATCGGAAGCGGCTCGCAGCGACAGTCCCAGCTCGTCGAGCTTGGCGGTCACTTCGTCGAGACTCTTCTGGCCGAAGTTCGTGATGTTGAGCAGCTCATCCGGCGTCTGCGTGACCAGTTCCCCCACGGTCTGGATCTGGGCCCGGCGCAAGCAGTTACGGGGGCGCTCGGAGAGATCCAATGCCTCGATCGGCAACTCGAGGTCGGGTGAGGCCGACTCGGTAGTGACTACATCACCTAGATCGAGTCCCGGGTACTCACCGACCTCGGCAAAGAGCCCCATGATCTCGTTGAGGGTCTTTCCGGCCGAAGAGATCGCCTCACTCGGAGTTACCGAACCGTCGGTGTGGATGTCCATGATGAGCTTGTCGAAGTTGGTCATCTGGCCGACCTGAGTGCTCTCGACAACGTACGCCACCTTGCGCACAGGCGAAAAGATGCTGTCGATCGGGATAACCCCGATCCCTTCGCCCTTGTTGTTCTTGTCGGCGGTGCGATAGCCGACACCGCGTTCAGCGACCATCTCGACCTCGAGCTTGCCGGAGGCCGAAAGCGATGCGATGTGGTGATTCTTGTTTACTACCTCGACGCCAGCCGGCAGCTTGAAGTCACCAGCGGTCACGTCGGACTTGCCCTTCGCCGAGAGGTAGAGCGTCTGCGGCTCCTCGACCTCGAACCGCAGGACGACTCCTTTGAGGTTCAAGATGATGTCGACGACGTCCTCGACGACGCCGGCGATGGTCGAGAACTCGTGCTGCACGCCCTCGATCCGCAGGCTGGTGATGGCTGCACCGGGAATGCGCGACAGCAGAGTGCGGCGAAAAGTATTGCCGAGTGTGTAGCCGAAACCAGGCTCAAGCGGCTCGATGATGAACCGGCTGCGAAGGTCCGATACTGGATCTTCGTTTATCTCCGGTCGCTGGACGATAAGCACGATTTGTCCCCTTACTTCGAGTAGAGCTCGACGATCAGCGTCTCCTGAACCTGGGTGTCGATTTGCGCCCGGTTCGGGAGGTCTGTGATGGCGATTTTGCGAGCGTCGGCATCCACATCCAACCATTCGACCTCGGCTCTGTTGCCTGAGGTGTCGATGGCGTGTTGGACGACGAGCATCTCCTTGCTGCGATCTTTGAGTACGACGACGTCGCCGGGACGTACCCGGTAGGACGGCACCGTCACTCGTTGGCCGTTTACCCGAAAGTGCCCGTGCGAGACGAGCTGACGGGCCTGCGACCTAGAACCGGCGAAACGGGCCCGGTAAACGACGTTGTCGAGGCGGCTCTCCAGGATCCGAAGCAGGTTTTCGCCTGTGATTCCCTTCTGGCGAGCGGCCTGCTTGTAGTAGCCACGGAATTGCTTCTCCAGCACGCCGTAAATCCGGCGAGCCTTCTGCTTCTCCCGCAGCTGGATGAGGTACTGGGTCTCGCGGATGCGGCCCCTGCCGTGTTCACCCGGCGGATATGGCTTGCGCTCGATAGCGCACTTGGAGGACTCGCAACGAGCCCCCTTGAGAAAGAGCTTGGTGCGCTCTCTACGACACAATTTGCAGACTGGTCCGGTATACCGAGCCATGATTCAGCCCCTCCGGCGCTTCTTGAGTCGGACACCGTTGTGCGGAATCGGCGTGATGTCGCGAATCCCGGTCACTTCCATTCCCATCGTCTGGAGGGTGCGGATGGCGGTTTCCCGTCCCGATCCACTTCCTCGCACAATCACATCGACCTTGCGCATCCCATGCTCCCCCGCACGCCGGGCTGCTTGCTCTGCCGCCACCTGCGCCGCATACGGCGTCGACTTGCGTGAGCCCTTGAAACCAACAGTGCCACCGGACGTCCACACGAGAGTGTTCCCGTCCTGATCGGTGATGTTGATGATGGTGTTGTTGAAACTCGCCGTGATGTGGGCCTGCCCATGGAGGATGTTCCTCCGCTCCCGGCGACGGGTTTTCTTCTTTTCAGCCAACGCGCAAACTCCTCAAATTCCTAGATCTTGGGCGCCTTCTTCTTCCCAGCGATCGCCTTACGCGGTCCCTTGCGGGTGCGGGCGTTCGTATGGGTCCGCTGGCCGCGCACCGGCAGCCCCTTGCGGTGACGGATCCCTTGGTAGGAACCAATCTCGACCTTGCGCTTGATGTTCTGCGAGACCTCGCGCCGCAAGTCACCTTCGACCCGGAAATTCGCCTCGACGAATTGGCGGATCTTCTGCACATCCTCGTCGGTGAGGTCACGAACCTTGGTGTTCGGATCGATGTCGAGAGATACGCAGGCATCCAAGGCGCGGCTGTGACCGACGCCGAATATATAGGTCAAACCGATCTCAACCCGCTTGTCACGGGGAAGGTCGACTCCTGAAATTCTTGCCATTCGTTACCCCTGCCGCTGCTTGTGGCGAGGATTCGGACAGATGACCCAGACACGACCATGGCGCCGGATGATGCGACACTTTTCGCACATCTTCTTGGCGCTCGGTCTTACCTTCATGTCTGGCCTTCATCTCGTGCCGGTGACGGGCGCAGACGACACCCCGCGGTGAAGACTGAAGCCCGACGACGGCAGCCGACTCGCTGTCAGCGGTGTCGTCTCAACTTTGTGCGGTGCAGAACCGATTCACCAGGCTTTTCAACAAGGTAATACCAGCGCGCACACCAAACGAGCCCCGAAGGGCCGGACGGGAAGAGTAACGCGACACTGAAAAGACCACAAGTTAGGAAAAGCCTCCAATTCCGGGTTAGAAGACTCCCCTAGGTGGTGATCGAGGCCACGTTGAATGTGGTGTTGAACCGCCGGCACCAAATCCCGGCCGTCGCCCAATCGGCGATATCGACATCGGCGGCAATCTCGTAGTTCTGGTTTCCTTGATTGCCCTTTAGCTCGCCAAGGATGAGGTACTCACCATCGGCGTAGTCGTCGGCGCCGGACACCGCCCGATCCGACAAGATGACGACGAGGTCGGGGCCGTTGTCAATATCGAGATCCTCAAACCTCAGCACCCTGCTCCCATCCTCCAATTCGAGTACCAGCACAGTTCCCGAGCCACCGTGGGCGACATCGACGAGGGTGCTTTCAGATATCACCATCGGATAGGCAACCGGCGGCACAGTGGTCGTGGTCGGTACCTCGTCGCTGGGCTGGGTGGTCGTGGCGGCTTCAGGCTCAACGACGGTCGTCGTGGAACCCGGCGATGTCGTGCTGACCACAGCTGCGGTCGGGATGGTTTCATCCACCCGCTCATCGATAAAGGCCTTGTGCGGCTCGAACCACACAAACACGAACACGACGAGGGCCAACCCGATGAAGGCTCCAATCGACGTCAACTTCCTATTGCGGCGTATCCAGTCGAACACGTTTCTCCCCGATGGCGACGGTAGAACAACGGTGGCGACCCGCACCGAGTTCCTGGGGAGTGAGGTCTCTCGTTCTTGCCCGGCCGGACTTCACCGCCTGCGGCGGTGAACAGGCGTAGCAAACGGCGCCGAACTCTGTGAGGCACGATCGAGGGCCGGGTTCGAGACCGGGTAGGGGTCGAAGCGTCCCGAGCAAGATATGGTCCGGCCTCCTCCGCAACGTAGAACGTCGCGCCGAACCGGAGGCGAGGCTCGGTTGAGAGGCGGTTCGAGGCCGAACAGGACTCGAAGTGGCTCGACGAGGAGTGGGGCCCCTGCCCGACGGCGGCCGTACTTTGCTAGTCGCGGGAGGCGGCACCGGCCGCCGACCTACGGCAGAGTGAGAACCTCTGGACCGTCGGGGGTTATCGCAATCGTGTGCTCGAAGTGAGCCGAGAGCAGCCCGTCGCCAGTGACCACCGTCCATTGGTCATCGAGCACGCGGGTCTCGGGAGTGCCGAGGTTGAACATCGGCTCGATACAGATCGCCATTCCCGCTTTTAGCTTCATCCCCTTGCCGGGAGTGCCAAAGTTGAGCACCTGCGGGTCCTCGTGCATCTGGAGCCCGATGCCGTGACCGGTGTAATCACGCACCACCCCGTAACCATGCGGCTCTGCGATCTGGGAGACAGCGTGGCCGATATCGCCAAGCCGGGTACCGGGGCGAGACATCTCGATGCCGGCCCACAACGCACGCTCGGTCACGTCGATGAGTTGGCTGGCCTCGGACGAAATCTCGCCGATGCCAAAAGTGATTGCAGCGTCGGCGTGCCAACCGTCGAAGATCGCACCTGCATCGACCGAAAGGATGTCACCGTCTTTCAATTCGCGTTTTGACGGGATTCCGTGAACCAGCTCGTTGTTTATCGACAAGCAGGTGTTGGCCGGAAAACCGTGGTAGTTGAGGAAGTTGGGAGTGCAACCCCCCTCCTCGATGATCCCGGCTGCAATCACATCGAGGTCGATGAGGCTCACCCCGGCCTTTGCTTCTTGACGCACCGCTTCATGGATGCGGGAGACGACGACACCGGCCGTACGCATCCGCGCAAAGTCCTCTGACGTCTTGGTCGTGATCAATTCGCCAGGACCGCCACGACCCGGGCCAGCACCTGGCTGATCTCACCGACTCCATCCACCCTGGTGAGAAGACCTCGGGCCTCATAGAACTCGATGAGAGGAGCGGTCTGCTCCTCGTACACCGCAAACCGGGTGCGCACCGCCTCTTCCGTGTCGTCACTGCGGCCACGGGCCAGAATCCGTTCAACAACCTCTTGTTCGGGCGCCTCGAGGTTGATGACCGCCTGCAGTGCTCTCTCAGGTCCCAGCACACCGTCGAGGGCTTCGGCCTGTGGAGCCGTACGCGGGAAGCCATCGAGTAGGAACCCACACACGGCATCAGCACTGTCGAGTCGCTCCTCGACCATGGCGATCACAATGTCGTCGGGTACCAGAGCGCCAGAATCCATGATCTCCTTGGCGCGGATCCCCAACTCGGTGCCCTCGTCGACGTGATCGCGCAGCATCACACCAGTGGACACGTGAGGAATACCCAGGGCCCGACACAGCATCTCTGCCTGAGTTCCTTTCCCGACTCCGGGAGGCCCAAGGACGAGGAGGCGACGGCCCATCAGGTCGAGTCTCCTGTCCCCAGTCTCCGGTCACCGGCCTGAGGGGAGGGAATAGTCGACTGATGACTGAAGACTGACGACTGATGACTGGAGGCCGAAGGCCTCCTCACGACAAGAAGCCCTCGTAGTTGCGCATCATCAGCTGGCTTTCGATCTGCTTCATGGTTTCAAGGGCCACGCCCACCACGATGAGGATCGAGATACCGGAGAAACCAAGAGTCAGGTTGAACCAGATAGCCACCAGTGACGGGAGAACCGCCACGCTTGCGAGGAACAACGATCCCGGCAACGTGATCCTCGACAGGATGTGCTCGAGGTAGCGCGTGGTCTGCGATCCCGGCCTGATTCCCGGGACGAACCCACCTTGGCGCTGGATCATGTCCGACTGTCGGGCAGGATCGAACTGGATGGCGGTGTAGAAGTAAGTAAAGAAGACGATCAGCAGTCCAAACATCACCACATACCAATACGTCTGAGCGCTCACCAGGTTGGTATCGATGAAACGGCGCACCGAACCAAAGAAGCCTTCAGCCGGGATCGATGTAGCGATCAACGCCGGGAAGTAAAGAACACTTGAGGCGAAGATCACCGGGATGACCCCTGCGGTGTTGACCTTCAGCGGGATATACGTGCTCTGGCCACCCATGATGCGACGGCCACGCACCCGCTTGGAGAACTGGATCGGAATCCTGCGCTGGCCCTGATCCACGAAGATGATCCCGGCAGTCAGCACCAAGAACATGGCTGAGACTCCCCAGAACTTGACGTTGGCGAAGCCGCCGGCCGAAGAACCGAGGACGGCGAACTGAGCCGGAATCTGGCTCACGATGCTCACGAAGATGATCAGTGACATCCCGTTGCCGATACCGCGCTGACTGATGAGCTCACCAAGCCACATGATGAAGGCGGTACCAGCCGTAAGGGTGATCACGATGATGAGCACCCTCCCCGGCGTGTAGTTCGGAATGAGGTTGATGCCGCCGGTAAGCACGCCGCGGTTGAACAGGAAGGTGAGTCCGGTCGATTGAAGAAGCGCCAGGACCACTGTGATATACCGCGTCCATTGGGTGACCACTTTGCGGCCGGCCTCGCCCTCGTCCTGAAGCCGCTGCAGCCTCGGAATCACGACGGCCAGGAGCTGCATGATGATCGACGACGTGATGTAAGGCATGATCCCCAGTGAGAAGACCGAGAACGTCTCGAGTGCGCCACCACTGAACAAGTTGAGCAAGCCGACAATGCCGGCGGTTTCCGCCTGATCGGCAAAGGCCTGCACCTGATCGATGTCGACGCCCGGCACCGGGATGGCAGCACCCAGTCGGTAGATCCCAAAGATCATCAGCGTGAACAGAACCTTGTTCCGGAGGTCCCGGATCCGGAACATATTGCGATAGACGGAAAGCATTTGTTACTGGTCCTCTTCGATCGGGTGGGACTCTATCGGGGTCTAGGCCCAAGTCCCCAGTCTCCAGTCTCCAGTCTCCGCTGATGGATTTGCTGATGACTGGGGACTGACGACTGATGGCTCACTTCTCGACTACTTCCACGGTGCCGCCGGCAGCTTGGATCGCGGCAACCGCTCCGACGCTGAACGCATGGGCCTTGACGTTGAGTTCCTTCGTCAACTCGCCCTCGCCGAGGATCTTGACCGGTCCCCTCTTCTTGGCAAGTCCATGCGCCCTCAGCTCATCGGGTCCTACAGTCGCTCCGCTGCGGAAGTCGTTGAGACGTTGGACGTTTACAACCGTGTATTCGACCCGATTGCGGTTCTTGAAACCCTTGAGCTTGGGAAGCCGGCGGTACAGGGGCATCTGGCCGCCCTCGAACCAGGCGGGAACCGTGTTGCGGGCCTTGGTTCCCTTGGTCCCGCGGCCAGCCGTCTTGCCGCGACGGCCGCCTTCACCTCGCCCGACTCTGATCTTGGTCTTCTTGGAGCCCTCCGCGGGCTTCAGATGATGCAGCTTCATACTTCCTCGACCTCCACGAGATGCCGGACCTGGTGAATGAGCCCGCGCACAGTGGGGGTGTCCGGACGCTCGGTGCTTTGACGAATCTTGCGCAGTCCGAGCGTCTTGACCGCCGCGCGAGTCTTCGGCTTCTGACCGATGATGCTGCGCATCAGGGTGATCTTGAGGGTGTTGGGGTTTGCCACGATGAACTCCGCTTAGTTGTCGGCGACGGCCTTGCCGAGCTCTGCCGTCCGGTACGCGGCAAGCAACCCTGGCGGCGTGATTTCCTCAGGCGTCTTGTTGCGTCGAGCGGCAACCATGTCGGGACGCTCTTGGGATAGCAGGGCATCCATGGTCGCCTTGGCAACGTTGAGGTGGGTGGGCGAGCCGAGCGACTTCGCCAGCACGTCCTTCACCCCGGCAGCCTCGAGAATCTGACGCACCGCTCCACCTGCGATGACACCGGTTCCCGGCGCAGCAGGCTTTACGAGCACTCGCGACGCACTCTGTGTCCCGGTGTTGGTGTGAATGATCGTCGTACCTGCCATCGGGATCTGCACCATCTGCTTGCGAGCTTCCTCAAAGCCCTTCTGGATGGCCGTCGGCACCTCTTTCGCCTTGCCGTAGCCGATGCCGACCTTGCCTTTGCCGTCGCCGACGGTCACTAGTGCGGTGAAGGAGAACCTCCGACCACCCTTGACCACCTTGGCGACGCGGTTGATGTGAATGACGCGCTCGTCATATTGAGGTCCTTCGGCGGCGCGGCCGTCGCGGCGTCCCCGATTTCGGTTTCTGGTCGTCACAGCGTGAGTCCTTCCTCGCGCGCGGCGTCGGCCACTGCCTTTACCCGGCCGTGGAACTTGAAACCGCCACGGTCGAATACGACCGAACCGATTCCAGCGTCCTTGGCGCGGGCAGCAATAAGTTTGCCGACCTCCGTCGCCGTCTCGATAGTGAGGGTGCGATCACGCAGCGCCTTCTCCTGCGACGACGCAGCGGCCACGGTGCGGCCGGACTCGTCGTCGATGACCTGTGCGTAGATGTACCGATTGCTGCGGAACACGGCAAGCCGCGGCCGCTGCATGGTGCCCGCCACGCGTTTGCGAACTCTGAAATGGCGGCGCCTGCGGGCATCCTGACGTGAGCCTCTCATGCGACCGCTCCTGCCTTTCCGGCCTTGCGGCGGACGTACTCGTCCACATACCTGATGCCTTTGCCCTTGTAGGGCTCGGGGGGCCTTACGGCTCGGATATCGGCGGCCACTTGGCCAACGAGTTCCTTGTCGATGCCTCGCACGATGATCTTGGTCTGCTCCGGAACCTCGAATTCAATGCCGGCCGGCATTTCGACGTGTACCGGGTGTGAGAAGCCGACTTGAAGCTCGAGCGTCTTGCCCTGGAGATTGGCCCGGTAGCCGACACCGACGGTCGCCAACTCCTTCACATAGCCCTCGGAAACCCCGATGACCATGTTTGCCAAAAGCGCCCTGCTCAGGCCGTGTAGCGCACGGGCCTCACGATCGTCGCCATCACGCCCGACGTTGATCACACCGTCTTCCATCTCGAACGAGATCCGGTCGCTAAACGTCCTGTTCAGCGTTCCCTTGGCTCCCTTTACGGTGGCCGTTGCCCCGTCGAAGGTCACCTCGACGCTCCCCGGCACCTCGATGGGTGCGTAGCCAACCCGACTCATCACCACACCTCGCAGAGGATTTCACCACCGAGTCGGCGACGGCGCGCCTCCCGATCGGGCAGCAGGCCTTGAGACGTCGAAACCACGGAGACGCCCAGACCCCCGTTTACGCGGGGGATCTCGGAGGCACCGGCGTACACCCGACGCCCCGGCTTCGAAATTCGGCGCAGACCCTTGATCACTCGATCGCGGTCCTTGCCATAACGCAATGTGAGCTCGATGGTGCGATGCGGGCCGTCAACCTGCATGTCGTACGAGTCGATGTATCCCTCGCTCACGAGCATCGTCGCAAGCTGCTCCTTCAGCTTCGAAGAAGGCATCGACACCGTCGGATGCAACGCCAAGTTGGCATTACGTATCCGGGTAAGCATGTCCGCAACTGGATCGGTCATCATCGTTACCACGAAGCCTTTCGTACACCAGGAAGCTCACCGCGATGGGCGAGCTGACGCACGCACAGGCGGCACATGCCGAACTTGCGGAGATAGGCGCGCGGACGCCCGCAGCGGCCGCAGCGGTTGTAGCCGCGAACCTTGAACTTCGGCTTGCGATTCGCTTTTGCTATTTGAGATTTCTTGGCCATGTCACACCCCTGCGGTTTCGGTCTGCTGCCGGAAAGGAAAGCCGAAGGCTTCGAGTAGTGCCCTTGCACCCTCGTCTTCCTTGGCGGTCGTACAGATCGTGATGTCCATGCCACGCACCTGCGTCACCTTGTCGTAGTCGATCTCCGGGAAGATCAACTGCTCGGTCACTCCCATCGAGTAATTCCCGCCGCCATCAAACGACTTCAGGTTGAGCCCACGGAAGTCCCTGATGCGAGGAATGGCCACGGCAACGAGCCTGTCGAAGAACTCCCACATGCGATCGCCACGCAACGTGACCGAGGCGCCAATGGCGACACCCTCGCGAAGTTTGAAGTTGGCGATCGACTTGCGAGCGATGTTCACCTTCGGTCGCTGACCGGTGATCGTCATCAGGTCATCGACGGCGCCGTCGATGAGGTTCTTATCCGTCATCGCGTCACCGACGCCCATATTGAGCACGATCTTGTCGAGCGTCGGGATCAGCATCTCATTCTCGAGTCCGAGCGCAGCCTTTAGAGCTGCCTTGATCTCGTCGTGGTATTGCTGTTTTAGGCGCGGAGTCATAGGTCACCTCCACACTTCACGCAGACACGGCGCTTGTGACCGTCAGCGTCAAACTTGTGTCCGATTCGGGTAGGACCACACGAAGGGCAAACGATCATCACGTTCGATGCGTTTATCGGCATGTCCTTGTCCACGATGCCGCCCTGCATCGTCTGACCGGCCGGCTTGGTATGACGACGAGCGGTGGCTACCCCTTCGACGATGATGTTGTTCGTCTCGGGATAAACCTGGGCGATGCGGGACTCCTTGCCCTTGTCCTTGCCCGAAACCACCATCACCTGATCACCTTTGCGGAGTTCCATCAGAGGACCTCCGGAGCGAGCGAGACAATGCGCATGAACTGCTTATCGCGCAGTTCGCGGCCGACGGGCCCGAAGATGCGGGTGCCTTGGGGCTGACGCTGCTCATTGAGGATGACGCATGCGTTGTCATCGAAACGGATATAGGTGCCGTCGGACCGACGCCGCTCCTTGTGGGTGCGAACAACCACGGCCTTTACGACCTCGCCGCGCTTGACCGACCCCCCGGGAATGGCATCCTTGACCGTTGCTACGATGACGTCACCAATTCCGGCGTAGCGACGACCCGAGCCGCCCAGAACCCTGATGCACAGGACTTCCTTGGCGCCAGTGTTGTCGGCCACCTTGAGCCTGCTCTCTTGGGCGATCATCGGGCGCGCTCCACGATCTCCACCACACGCCAGCTCTTCGACTTCGAGATAGGGCGGGTTTCCATGATTCGCACCGTGTCGCCGTTGCGAGCCTCGTTCTCTTCATCGTGGACGTGCAGCTTGGTTTGTTTGCGCACCGTCTTTCTATAGACGGCATGACGTGTGGAACTGGCGACCTCGACCGTCACGGTCTTATCGCGCGCGTCGGACACGACCACACCGGTACGCACCTTGCGGCGCCCGCGATCACTCATCGCCCTCGTCCTCCATCTTGTAATACGCCTCTATCTCTTGCTCACGGATCGCCGTTGCGATGCGGGCGATACCACGCCGAACATCTTTCACACGCGAGGTGTTGTCCAGTTGGTTCGTGGCCAATTGGAACCGAAGGTTGAAGAGTTCTTCCTTCGATTCCTCCAGCTTCTCGTGAAGCTCCTCGTAAGGGAGTTCCCGCAGCTCTGAGGCTTTCACAGTTCCTCCCTATTCACAAACTTGCATTTGACCGGCAGCTTGTTGGCGGCGAGTCGCATGGCCTCACGAGCAAGCGGCTCATCGACTCCCGACAGCTCAAACATGACCCGGCCCGGCTTGACAACCGAAACCCAGAATTCGGGGTTCCCTTTGCCGGAACCCATGCGCGTCTCCGCCGGCTTCTGGGTAACCGGTTTGTTGGGGAAGATCGTGATCCAGACCTTTCCTCCACGCTTGATGTGGCGCGTCATGGCGACACGAGCGGCTTCGATCTGACGAGAAGTGATCCACCCCGGCTCCATCGACTGGAGTCCGTAGTCGCCGAACGACACCGAGGTACCGCCCTTGGCCATGCCTCGCATGTTGCCGCGATGCTGTTTGCGCCACTTGACGCGCTTGGGCATCAGCATGAGCTAGGCCTCCTCGCCCGTACTTGTGGCGTCATCGTCCGCGGCCTTATCGGCAGGTGCTTCGGCGGCAGGCTCTTCGGCGACGGCGGTCTCGGCCTCGGGTGCCGCAGCTTCAGTCTTTTCTGCCTCCTCCACCGGAGTCTCCATGTCGGCGGTCGCCGTCTCGACCGACTCTGCAGTCTCGGCCGCCGCTTCGTCAGGGGCTACCTCGAGCACTTCGGCAGTTACGTCGCGCTCCTCGACGAAGTCCGCTCCGGCCGAATCGGCATCGACCTTCTTGCCGCCGCCGGCTTCGACCATCTTCTTACCGCCGCCGGCTTCCACGAGTCGCTTGCCGCCACCGGCTTCGATGATGCCGCCGC
>Ga0255049_10001352_pt1 | contig 13570 bp, 17 predicted proteins | sample JV7_2_3_MG_FD_183615 | JGI IMG/M metagenome (GOLD analysis project Ga0255049, IMG submission 183615) | Seawater microbial communities from Jervis Inlet, British Columbia, Canada - JV7_2_3 | ecosystem: Environmental > Aquatic > Marine > Inlet | place: Canada: British Columbia | collected 2016-10-06
TCTTCATTAGATAGGACTTCCAGGTCCGAGACCGCAGTGTGGAGTACTGGGTCCCAGTTCACGAGACGTTTGCCCCGGTAGATCAAGTCGTCCTCATAGAGTCGGACGAATGCCTCGGTCACCGCCGCGGAGAGTCCGGGATCCATCGTGAACCGTTCTCGCGACCAGTCGACCGAACTCCCAAGTCGTCTAAGTTGCTGGCTGATTCGATCGCCGGAGCGGGTCTTCCATTCCCAGACACGCTCGACGAATGCAGCTCGGCCGAGATCGTGCTTCGATTTTCCCTCGCCGGCCAGCAGCCGCTCTACGACCATTTGGGTGGCGATTCCGGCGTGGTCGGTTCCGGGTTGCCATAGCGTCTTGCGTCCGCGCATTCGCTGGTAGCGAGTCAGCGCGTCCATGATCGTGTTGCCGAATGCGTGGCCGATGTGCAGCGTACCGGTGACATTCGGTGGTGGGATGACGATAGAGTAGGCATCACCGTCGCTCGACGGTGCGAAGTAGCCCGCATCCTCCCAGCGTTGATAGTGCCGCGACTCGATTTCCGCGGGTTGATAGCCTTTTGCCACTCGGGTGCCTCGGCTACTCGTCGTCGATCTCGACGTCGAAGTGCTCTCGGAGCACCGTGTCGATGAGCTCCGGAAGTTCCTGGCGGAGCCGGATCAGGACTTGCTCACGGAGTGCGGACTCCATTTCAGATATTGCCGACAGTAATAACTGTTCCGTCAGGTCGAATGCGCCTACCGAGAGCTTGGTCTGAAGTTCTGCGATCAGTATTTCCCCATCGAAGGGGGGCTCGTCCGACTCTGTATCGGGTCTCGGCTCGTCGTCTACGACATCGGTGAGCACCGGGATATCGTCGTTGTTGGTAGATTCATCGTGCATGCGGATCTCAGATATTGTGCGTGTTGAGCTCGTAGCCTCGGTCGCGATAGTAGCGAAATCGCTCCCGTCCGCTCGCACGCCTGGCCGGATCTGCGTCTATCACCTCGACGACACGGTGATAGCGGCTGAAGAACTCCGGTACCTGCGCCGCCATGTTGATCATGAGATCCCAGCTCTGGCTCACCGGCGTATCCGTCGGTAAGCCTGCAGCGGGATCACCGCGACCGATCAACACCGGTTCTTCATAGGGTGGCGTCGAGTCTTGCGCAACGACTCGATGCGGAATGAAGCTTCCCTGGGAAAAAGTCCAGAGCAGCCCGTCCAACCGTGTCGCAACCACATCGTTCTCAGAGTGCAGGTACACTTGGAGTTCGCGCTGCCTGGCCTTCTCGGTAATGCGGCAGGCGAGCCGCAGCCAGGAGTCGTCGGAACTCGTCGCAAGTATGTAGAAGTCGACCTGGGTCACTGTCGTTCGCCGGTTTCTTATAGAGCCAATAGAAAATCTGTTAGCAGGGGTACCGGGCGTCCCGTGGCTCCCTTCTCGGCGCCCGAGGTCCAGGCCGAACCCGCTATGTCCAGATGAGCCCACGGCGTGTCGCCGACGAATCGGGACAGGAACTGCGCTGCGACGCTTGCGCCCGCGTCGCGGCTGCCGATGTTGGCGAAATCGGCGAACTGACTCTTTAGGGATTGCCCGTATTCGTCATCGGCCGGTAGTCGCCAGGCCGGGTCGAGAGAACGCTTGCCGGCGTCGAGTAAGGCGTCGGCCAGTTTATCGTCATTGCTGAACAGCCCCGTATAAAGATGACCGACGGCGACGACGCAGGCGCCGGTCAACGTGGCAACGTCAAGAAGGTAGCGCGGTTTGAAGCGTTTGGCGTAGGTCAGTGCGTCGCACAGTATCAGGCGTCCCTCGGCATCGGTATTTAGAATCTCTACGGTCTGTCCCGACAGCGTCTTGACAATGTCGCCCGGGCGGCTCGCTCGGCCGCTAGGCATATTTTCGCAGGCGGGCACGATTGCGATGACGTTGAGATTTGGCTGCAGCTCGCCAAGGGCTGCCATCGTTCCCAGAACCCCCGCTGCGCCACACATGTCGAATTTCATCTCGTCGAGTTTCGCCGGTGGCTTGAGTGAGATGCCTCCGGTATCGAACGTGATGCCTTTGCCGCAGAGCACGACCGGTGCGACGCGTGTGCCAGCGCCGCGGTACCGTACGATGATGAATTTCGGCGGTTCGTCGGCGCCTTGAGTAACGGACAGTAAGGCGCCCATACCCAGACGCTTCATCTCGCGTTGGCCTAGTACCGTCACTTCCAGGTTCTCGTAGCGTTTGCCGAGCGCACGGGCTTCACGCGCGAGATGAGAGGGCGTGCAGACGTTAGGCGGGCGGTTACCGAGATTCCGGGCAAGGTCGCTACCGACCGCGATGGCACGGCCGTCGTTGATACCGCGGCGGACTTCTTTGGTATCTCGCCGATCGGCTACGGCAACGGCCAGTTTCGCCAGCTTGTTTTTCGCTTTGGACGAGGTCTTCAGTTCATCGAAGCGGTAGAACGCGGAGCGAGTCGCCTCGACGGTGACACGGCCGGCGTAATATGCGTCGAGTCCCCGATGACGCGTATAGGTCAGATAACTGGTGGCTTCCTTGAGGCCGGTCTCCTTGAGCCCGCGCGTTGCGGTGCTCAGGGTCTGCCGGACGCGCTTGGCGTCGAAGTCGGCTTGTTTGCCGCAGCCGACGAGCAGAGCGCGCTCGGCCGCCGTTCCCTGCAGATGCGGGACGAGTAGGGACCGGCCGAGCGCAGCCGATGCATCGCCAGTCTTAAGGAGTTGGCTCAATAGGCCTCCACAGGACAGATCGACTTCCCGAGCCGGCCCTTTGAGCCCACGACCCTCAAAAACCGGAAGAATCGCACAAGCGGTTTTCTGGCTCGCCGGCGCGCCGGTCCTGACGGGGAACTCCATCGCAATCTCCTAGTGACTCATCAAACTGGCCGCGTTGGGCCACTACCAAGCGGCCGCCTGGAGCCCTCGTCGAACCTTGGTTCCGAGGCTCCCACGCGCTTGTGTTATCGTGTCCAAATCCCAGCCGAGAAAAGTGCGGGCTAGTGTACTCGATTAGCGCAACGTACTGAAAATCCTCTCATCCCTTGAATCTGATCAGTCGTTACATACTCCGCGAGACGTTCGTTGCCTGGTTGATGGTGACGATGGTTTTGTTCGTCATTCTCATGAGCAATCAGTTCGCGGAGATCCTGGATGATGCGGCCGCAGGCAGACTTCCTCGCGACACGGTTTTCGCGATACTTGGGCTTTCCTCGCTGCGTTACATCACGGTTCTTACTCCGATCGGGCTGTTTCTGGGCGTGATGCTGGCATTGGCGAGATTCAACCGTGACTCGGAGATGGCCGCACTGGCGGCTTGCGGGGTCGGTCCCGCAAGACTTCTTGGCCCGATCAGCGTATTGACGCTGGCGCTCTCGGCTTCCGTGGCTTGGCTTGCTCTGGTCCAGACGCCCGGCGCGTCGCGTTCGATCGAAGAGATCAAGCTGAGGGCGCAGGATGAGTTGGAGCTGGGCGTTTTGGAGTCCGGGAAATTCACGTCCCCAGACTCAGGCGATACGATTGTCTATGCAAAGGAAGTCACGGGAGAGGAAATCCACGATGTCTTCATCGAGCATCAGGCCGACGAGCAGGTCGTCGTGATTCTCGCGGAACGAGGTGAGCGTGTTCACGATCCGGAGACGGGGAACCTGACCTTTGTGCTGTATGACGGCCGGCGCTATGAAGGTGTCCCGGGTGAGAAGAATTTCCGCGTCGTCGATTTCGTCGAACACGGTATGCCGATACGAACAAAGAAAGACGAAGAGCGAGAAGAGCTCGTCGAGACGAAGCCGAGTTCGTTGCTGCTCGCGTCTACACTGCCGGAAGATCGGGCAGAGCTGCAGTGGCGAATCTCTTCACCGATCATGGTATTCGTTCTCATGCTGCTCGCCGTACCGCTTAGCCGCTCAAGGCCGCGCGAAGGCCGTTATGCGCGCCTGGGCGTCGGTATTCTGATCTACATCACTTACGCTAACCTGCTTTCAATCGCTCGCGTTTGGGTGGAGAGGGAAGAGGTTCCGCAGTGGATTGGGCTGTGGTGGGTCCACCTCGCGCTCGGGTTGGTGGGACTATCGCTGCTCGGCCGAGAATCCGGGTGGTTCGTTTCGAGCCCTAGGGTACGTCGCGCGGGGTTGACGGGATGAACTTGCTCGACCGCTACATCGCAAGCGCGATCTTAAAGGGCGTCGCGAGTGTGATCGTTGTCCTGCTCGCCGTAGTAACCGCGGTCGAGTTTGTCGGGCAACTGGATGATATCGGTACCGCTCAGTATCGAATGAGCGATGCTTTCGCGTATGTGGCTTTGCGTGTCCCCCGCTTGATCCTTCAGATGCTGCCTGCTGCCGCGTTATTGGGAGCACTGCTCAGTCTCGGGAATCTCGCCGTGCACAGCGAGCTCGTCGTGATGCGAGCGAGTGGCGTATCACGTTTCCGGATGTTGGGCTCCGTCGGCATCGCGGGGGTTGTTCTCATGGTCGTGATGGCGCTGCTAGGAGAGTCCTTAGCGCCGTCACTCGGTTCGTACGCGCGTCAGCTACGCTCGCAAGCGTTACTGGATAGTGTTGATATCGCGAATGCGCGGTCGACGTGGATGAAGGACGGCGATCGAATCTTTAATTTTCGACGTGCCGATGACGGTATTAGTTTCGGCGGCGTATTTCTATTCGAGCTCAACGCTGAAGGCTCTCTCGATCAGGTCGTCAGCGCTGATTCCGCAGCGATCGATGCTGAGGCACGCTGGATTCTGGCCAACTACGCCGCGACACAGTTCGCCGAGGACAGCATCACTTCCAGCGCTGAGCGCCGGTCGGTACAAAATTACGATCTGAGTCTCGAGTTGCTGGGGCTCTCTGAAGTGCGTCAGGACCTGCTGGACACGCAAGGACTGAAACGCTACATCCGTTACCTCGAGCAGAACGACTTGGACGCCGATCGCTATGTGACGGCTTACTGGGCTCGGATGGCCGATGTCGTGTCGGTGTTGCTGATGACACTGCTCGCGCTGCCATTCGTGTCCGGCGCCCTGCGATCCGCCGGAACCGGCGGTCGTCTATTGGTGGGATTGTTGATTGGGCTCGGCTACTACGTGGTCGCGGAGACATTTGTGAATAGCGGTGAGGTATTCGATCTCGATCCGCTCGTCGTCGCCTGGCTGCCGAGCGGTGTGCTGCTTCTAATCACGAGCGTCGCGCTACTCCGAATACGCTAGGCCGATCCGTCGGCGATCAGAACCACACGAGTCGCGGACAATCGGTCGTGCCAGCAGCGCCGGTCGCGATCCAGCCAAGCCCAGAAAAATCCCAGGCCCGGTGGGAACAGCAGCAGCCAGGCCGAGGCGTAGCGCACCAGGGCATCCCGCCATCTGAGGGCGCTCCCGTCGAGTCGCTCAACTCGAATTTTCCAGGCACGCATGCCAAGTGTCTGGCCGCCGTGAGTCCAGAACCAGCCGAAGAACAGGATGTTGAGTGCGACGAGGCTGACATTGAATCCCCAGGATGCGGGAGAGAAGGCGGTACCGCCGCGTAATACGATCAAGATGAGTGTGAAGGTAAACAACAGCGCGGCTACCAGCAGGCTGTCGTAAACCATCGCCGCAAGGCGACGGCCCAGACGCGCGGGCGGGCGTGGTAGGCTTTGTTCCATTCGTGCGATTGGAGCGGCGGAGGCGACTGGAGTTTAACAGGACGGCCCGCAGACACGAGAGAATGACGACAGCGCTTCGGAGTGGTCGATGGACTGATAGAAAGTCAGCCTGGTATCGGGTTTTTCGAATAGATAGTCGCAGCGGAGTGAAATGACGAGCGAGACGCCAGTTCGATCTGTATTCAAAGTCGCGAGTCTGCCGATCAGTCTGTGTATCGGGGTGGTGCTTGGCGTCTTTATTGGCGCGCTCTTCGGTCAGCCCGGTATTGGCGTGGCTGTCGGGGCTGCTTTGGGCCTATCTGTCGGTGTGTCGTTGTCGGCAGCGTTTCTAGTGTCGTTTTTCGTTCGCGAACGCGAATAACGGGGTGTCCGGCCCGACGTCGAGCGAATGGTATGTCTACGTTGTGCGCTGCGTGGACACGACGCTGTACACCGGCATTGCCAGGGATCTCCAGGCACGAATCAATCAACACAATACGGGCCGCGGCGCCAAGTACACCCGGAGCCGGCGACCCGTAACCTTGGTTTATCAAGAGGCAGCGGCCGACCGCGGCGCGGCCCTGCGTCGAGAACATGAGATCAAACGTATGGCGCCGCAGGCGAAGCGCACGTTGGTCGCAGAATAGGCGCTCGCGACAGCGGTAAGGCGCTATTCGGAGATCGGTGCCGCCCGGCTGCCCGGTACGAAGTACTGAGCCTCTCCGACTGTCAGCAACTCATGCAACGCGGTTAGGTTCCGCTCACGACGCTCGTAGCCGCGCCAGTTGCTGTATTGGGGGAACGTATTCTCGCGGAGCATCGCCTCGAGTGATACGCCGCCGTCCACGGCCTCTCGCACTCCAGCATGCAGTAGCCCGATGAACTCGGTGAAGTCGTCGAGATCCTGTTCGGTAGCGACTGGGCCGTGCGGTGGCAGGTAGGTATCGACGTCGATGGCCTTCATCGCGCGAAGCACCCGGATCCACTCGGCGACCGAAGGAGTATAGGAGGTATTGGCCCAGCTTCGATTATGAAAAACGCCGCCCGTGTGCAAAGCCCGCGCGTGCGGAAAGTGGATAAGTGTGTCGCCCTCGTTCTGGCCGGCGCCCAGGTAGATTAGCTCTACTGTGTAACCGCCCAGATCGAGCGTCATATGAGAATCGAAGAGTATGTCCGGCAGGACGAGTTCGACTTTTGTCCGGTCCTGGCCGCGCTGGTCGAACGGTCTCGTCGCGACTTCGTAGTCGAAACGCTCGAGAATGACCGTCTGTGTGTCTCGGTGGGCGATGATTGTGGCTCCCTCGCGCGCGAAAACCGAGTTCCCCATGTAGTGGTCGCCGTGGAATTGACTATTGATGACCCAGCGGATGGGCGCATCGCTCCGCTCACGAATCTCTGCCAGCAAAAGCTCTGCATCGTCCGGGTGCATCCGCGTATCGACAACCAGAATACCTTCGTCGGTTATTAAAACGGCGGAGTTGGAACCGGCGAAGTCGTAGTTGAAATACAGATTCGGGCCTACCCGCAGAAACTGTGGCGCCGGCGCTTCTTGGCCTGCGGCCTGGAAGACGATGCCGATCATGAGCAACAGTAAGACGGCCAGCTTCGCGCGGCATGGCCCTGGAGGCGAATCGATTCGTCGCATTCTGCAGCGATCCCGGTGGCATGCGTTTGAGGGTTTGACGCTAACGCGGGGCTTCGGGCATTGCAAGATTCCGTCTCGTGGCGAATGAGACCCAGGTCACAGAATTCTGGCGTGAGCCGGCGTAGGTTGGTCTGCAGTACTCCTCAGACTTTCCCCCTGAATTGCCCGGCTTCGCGCCGGGCTTTTTTTTTGCGCGGGCGAGACCTGGTGCTTGCTGTAGGATAGGAGAATCGCCTTAGAGCGGGATCACCCAGGGAGACGCCATCGATGAAGCCGTTAATTGTGACCTTGCTCTTGTTCTTGCTGATCGGCCCTGTTGAGGCTCAGAATGAGCCGCTGTCGATCGAGGGCTTGCAGTTGCGCAACGCGAGGTTGCTGGTCGCAGGCATGGCATTCGGAATTGGTAGTTACGATGACGAACTCGCTTCGGCCGGCCAGACGCAACTCTTTTGCGCGCCCGACGACGTCGACATCAGTGGTAATTACCTCTGGGAACTCGCCGAAGAGGAACTCGACGGAAATCAGGATCTCGCGACGGTTGCGACGATCGTTCTGCAGCGACTTCAGGCGCTTTATCCCTGCGCTCCCTGAGGCCAGCATGATTTCGCGTAACGCCGCTTCGGCTCTGTCCAGGTAGCGTGACAGACTCAATCTGAGCCGTCGTCACCGCGGTTGTCGGTTGAGTCCAGCCCCGGCTGGAGGCGTGGCTCTGGGTCCCACGCGCAGAGCTGCGCTAACGGGTATCCGGTTAGACTCTCCAAGCGCTTCGCGTCAACATTATTGGCGAGCTGGGGGATTTCGGTGTTAACGATTGTTAGTTCGATATTCCTCATCAAGCGCAGTGTCGCGAAGACGGTGAATAGCAGCGGTGACCTGAGTCACATCTGGTATCGATCTGAGATTAAGTGAAGTGTAGAAGGCGTATTCTGAGCAGTGCGTCGAGAAACCGCGACTGAAAGGACCGGTGAGTAGATCACTCTCGTTCGATTCGGCGATCGGAGAGAGCGTTGATCGGACGAGAGGGTTAATCCTCGCCGGGCACGAAGGAAAACTGGGTGTCTAGCACATCGGTCGCGTCGAGATCTTCGTATCCATCTAGAAATCCGTCACCGAGAATTTCAGCGTCAGTTAGCTGTTCGGACTCCGGTTTATATTCGAATATCTCCGTCGCTTCACTATTTTCCATCTCATCCATTACATCATCGTCTATCACAGAAGTAGTTGCTGGATCGATCTTGGCCGTATGGTTCATGACTCCGCCTCATGCAGTTCCAGTGCCGTGAAGGTTCTGATATTTATCGGCTGAGTTATGTGATGAAAGTCACTATTATGTGCAAACGATCGGGTGAACGAGGGCGTCTGGTTCGTCGCCAACTCGTCTGCTTGATGTCAGGCGTCGGCCTCGCTATATACTCGATGTCTTAGCTATAAGAACAGACCATTCGGCAACGGATAAGATCTATGACGTGGTACGGATTGGCGAGTGTGAAGACGGCGGGCGCTGTCCGCACCGCGTTGGTCTTCGATGGGCGTCTATTTGACCTCGAGCGGACAGCCGAGTCGCTCTCGGCCTCGATTGACTGGGCACGGTCGAGCGTCGATGAACTTCTTGCACGTTGGGCTGATGTCAGCCCACAACTCGATCGACTCGCCGAAGATGCCGCTGCTGCTCTGTCCGAACTCGAGGAGTTGGCCGTCGGCCCGAACGACCTGGCTCCGCCGCTGAGGCCGGGACGATTTTTCTGCGCCGCGGCGAATTACGTCGAGCACGCCAATGAGATGGGTACGGTTCTCGCGGCGAAGTCCGATAGCAACCCGTACATGTTCATAAAACCGGACACCTCCCTGATCGGCCACAACGACACCGTGATCATGCCCGCTGCGTCTGCGCAGATAGACTGGGAGATCGAGTTGGCAGCGGTCATCGGGCATGAGGCGCGCCATGTTGGCGTAGAGGAGGCGCTGAGCTACGTCGCGGGCTACTCGGTTATCAACGATGTGTCGGCACGCGATCTCAATGTCCGTGACGATTTTCCGTTTAAGATGGACTGGCTTCAGGGTAAGTGCTTCGATACGTTCGCACCGCTCGGCCCGTGGTTCGTGCCGTCGAGTTGTATTGAGGACCCGCACAATCTGCAGATGGAACTCGCCGTCAACGATGAAGTCATGCAGGACGCCAACACCGGCGCCATGATCTTCGATATACGGGAGCAAATCGCGTATCTCTCGTCCATCCTGACTCTGAAGCCCGGGGATGTACTTGCAACCGGGACGCCCACAGGAGTTGGGATGGCTCGGGGTATCTATTTAAAGCCAGGTGATGTGATGACCGCATCGATCGAATCGATTGGCACGTTGCGTAACCCGGTCGCGGCAGAAAGCCGCTAGAAATTAGAGCGCGCGATTGCCAGGTACGTAACGTCGACCGGTTCGGGTGAAGATCGAAAGACTGACTATTAGGAGTAACCCCATGAGATGGGCGCATTGCGTCGTGTTGTTGATGTTCTGCTCTTTTGCTCAGGGGCAGGAATATCTGCAGCTCGATTTTCCTAGCGCGGTGGCGACGATGCTTCTCGCGATCGACAGAGAAGGCGACGTCGTTGGAGAGTTCAGGACTCGGACCGGGCGTCGGTACGGCTTTCTGCTCGATACGGAAGGTGTATTCAGGACGATCGACGTCGGCGGCTCGATTGACACACGGCCCTCAGGAATAAATCTTCATGGCAGCGTTGCAGGAAGCTATCAGGACGGCGACGGACAACAGCACGGATTTCTCCTGCAGCGCGGCGAGTTTACGACGATCGATTACCCTGAGGCCGTCCATACCCGGGGTCTGGGGATCAATGGACGGGCCGACATCGTCGGGCGGTATGAAGATGCGGTAGGGCGCCTCCATGGATTCTTTCTGAGGCACGGCAACTTCACGGTGATCGATTACCCTGAGGCGCTTCAAACAGCTTCCCGAGGCATCAACAATTACGGCGTGGTTGTCGGTCGCTACGTCGATACCACGCAAGTGGCTCATGGTTTCGTGCTGAGCGACGATGAATTTACCGTAATCGATGTCCCCGGAGCGATGGAAACCAGAGCAGCCGGTCTGAATGGTCGCGGAGACGTTGTTGGTAGTTACGAAGATGCCGAAGGTATTCACGGTTTCTTGCTGCGTCGCGGAACCTTCGTGACCATCGAGTTCCCTGAGGCCATTGCTACGACTGCTACAGGGATTAACGACGACGGGACGATCGTCGGGTATTTCCAGGATACGGCGGAACAAATTCACGGCTTTGTCTTGGAGGGACAGAGCGTCACTTCGGAGCCATGACCGACGACTTTTATGTGACCGACTTCGAAGTCGCGCGTGATCTCCAGGAGTACATTGATTCGGGAGGCGGAGACCGCTGACTAGACTTCTATATTGGAGATGTGAACATGCGAAAGGCTCTAGCAGTATTTATCACCGTTGTTCTGAGTGGCGCTTTAACTGGCTGCGGCTCCGGCGAGCGTAACCAGGACGGTGGCCGAACGGAAGCCGAGACGCAGCAAGCCCTCAGCGACTCTACGTTTGGGCCCATGTCCGACGCAATGAATCGCGCGGAAGATGTAGTGCAAATGCAGCAGGATCGCTCGCGCGAACTCGACGAAGCGCTGGATAGATCCGAAGGGCGTTAGGCCAGGCGAGTCTTATCGAAGCCCCGCACTCGGCGGGGCTTCGAAAGGTCTTCTCTATTGACCAACCGCCTGGGCGAGCGCGTTCCAGTTACTCGTAGAGCGGTCAGCGCTGCTTGCGGCGTCGGCCGTGCGGCAAAAACGCGTCGGATTCCGAGCCTCGGGCTTGGGGCGACTCTCCGGCGGGCGAAGGGTCACGAGCAGCTTGTCGATCTCCTCGGCAGATAAGAGCCCTCCGTCTTTGCGGACGCGGCCGCTCGCTATGTCGGCACGCAATCGGCGTAGTGCAAGTAGAACGGTTCCGAGCTCTAATCTGATTCGATCACCGTCGGCGGACTGAAAGCCTGGAGTGAGTCCATTCACCATTATTATTCTCCTTATTATGGCACCCGACCATGCTACCGAGCATGACTGTAGGGTTCTGTGATCTGGGTCACGAACTGTGAAATGAGTCACACTTTAAGGTTCGTGCGACCGATGCCCAGAAAGCGTGTTAGCGGCGGGATCTATTCCCGCGACTGCCCAGCTCGGCATCGTACCGGCTGAGTAGCCGTATGATCTCGCCGCGGTTAGCCTGCACAGCGGCATCGAGCGCAGTTTGGCCGTTGAGCGCACGAATGTTCGGGTCAGCTCCACGCTCTAGCAGCGTCCGAGCAATCTCTGGGTCGTTCCCCCACACGGCGTGTTGCAATGCGGTCATACCGGATTTTTCCTGGGCATTGACGCTAGCGCCGTTCTCCAGCAGGAAAATAGTCACTGCCGCATGAGAGTGATTCGCAGCGTAGTGAAGCGGTGTGCTTCCGAGTTCGTCCCTCGCGTTGACCTCGGCGCCGCTTTCGATGAGACGCATTACCGCAGGAAGATCCCCCTCATACGCTGCGCGATGCAGGATCGCAGTAGAGTCACTGCTGGCCGCAGTCGAGAGCATCCCCAGAAAAAGAAAAGTTGCGTACCTCATGGCTTCAACGGCGAAATTTAGCATACGAACGACCGTAGCGTTCCTATCCGGCTACTCGAAGTCGTCGAATCCGACATTGACTCCTGGAGCGGCCCAGTCTTCGATTGCCATCGGCTCAAGCATCGGTTCGCCTAACAGTGGCGTTGACAGCAGGTAGAGCCCGGTATTTGACGCCAACCAAACCAGACGGCGGTCCCACTCGATGAAGACGTTATCGGAGTCTCTGTAGTGAGAAAAAACGTCATCGATCGTGCCGCCCTGTCCCGGGACAAAATAACCAGTGATTTTAGGGTTTGCGGGATCGGCCAAATCGTAAAATTGCAGGCCGCCATTGAAGTACGTATAGGCCGTGATAGTGGAATGCGACTGTCCAGGTGCCTTCAGATGCGGCATGTTATGGGTACTGAAACGTCCTCGCTTGTCGCAGAAATGCTCATAAGGCGCCTCTTCCGGCGGGACGGGTACCGGCAGTATCGAGATCATCTTTGGATTCGTCTTGTCACTGACGTCGAATACATAACTGTCGTACCAGGGGCCGGCAACACAATGGGGCATCAGAGCTTCGGGGTTGGTGATAATGATGTCCCTATCGAGGAAAGCGACGCTCGAGGAATGAAATTCAATGTGCCGCCCCGGTCGGTAAGTTTCCGGCCGCCACTGGCCGGTGGGTTTCGGGTCTTCAATATCCGTTAGATCGAAGATCATAAAACCGAACGAACCCCACGTACTGTAACCGTAATCCCCGCCGTCCTCGACGCGCTCGGGGACATAGAATCCACCATGCTGGCTCGTGGAAGAAATTTGATCGCCGTACTCACGCCACTGCTGGTACTCGTTTTCTTCGTCCTCATGCATACCCGGCACCCACCAGTAGCTGACGAATTGCGGATTAGTCGGATCCTCGACGTCGATTATCTGAATACCGTTGGCGCGACCGGACTCGGAGTTCGAGAAGCTATCGTCCATCTGGCTATCGAGGTACGCGTACTTACCGCCGTCATAGTAGTTACGATGCGTTCCGGAACCTTCCTGTACGGCTCGGCTCGGGTCGCCGCGGTCCACGCTATAGTCGGCTAAGTGGACGATGTTCTCCGGGTCCGACACATCGTAAAAACGGACGCCCCTCAAGCCTTCCGCGCCCGGTTCCGTGACCTGCGCGCCGCTCATCAGGATCCACTTGCCGGAAGATTGGCTATAGGCGACCTGGATCTGGCTGCCTATATAAGCACCTCTCGACACCACGGATAAATTCATCGGATCCGTGACATCGAAGACTACGCCGCGCTGGAAAAAGTACCGCCGCTCGCCGATGCTCATCATCTGCAGCTTGCCGCCGTAATTTTCTCCCGCAAAATAATGGCGTAGGACGGAGACATTGTCGGCGTATTGATTGCGATCGAGCTCGTCGGCCAGACGGTAATGCCCCAACACGGCATCTTCATAGGTCGGATGAGCGAAAGTCGCGTTGATACTGACGCATGTTAACAAGACAACCGCGGGCCCTGCTGTTAAGCCATGAAGTTTATAGCGACCAGTCATTGTTATATTCCTCTTAAACAATCTTGAGTAGTCCCGCTTTCACTAAAAGAGATCACGCGCATGCTTGTTGGGCAGGTGCCGAAGCGAAATATCATGGCGAAGCTGCCTTAACGCGGGATAGAACTCTCCGAGAGCACCACGTCTACTCGGTC
>Ga0255049_10001353_pt1 | contig 13566 bp, 14 predicted proteins | sample JV7_2_3_MG_FD_183615 | JGI IMG/M metagenome (GOLD analysis project Ga0255049, IMG submission 183615) | Seawater microbial communities from Jervis Inlet, British Columbia, Canada - JV7_2_3 | ecosystem: Environmental > Aquatic > Marine > Inlet | place: Canada: British Columbia | collected 2016-10-06
GGGACCAAACTCCACCTTTACTCCCGGATACTCAGACACCTTTTTGTACGCGGCATACAGCCCTTTTTCGCTCGCAACTTCGAGTGCAAAATGATGCAACCCAATACTTCCCTTATTATCAAAATATTTTGCACCATTATCAGACTGCCATAAGGTAATGAAAGCTTTCCCATTTGTAACAAATGCTGCCGGATATTCGGGGATTTCTTTAGCGATAGACCAGCCTAAGCATTTAGTAAAGAATTCTGTAGTTACCGGCAATTTGCTGACAGTTAAGCCTAAATGATGAGTATCAAGAATTTCCAATTTGCTCCCCCTTTACATGACTGAATGCTATTTACTTGCCAAATATACACGATTTTCAATCATAGTTTTATTTACTCAAATGGCCATACGTAGTGAGGTTGTTTTTGAAATCAGATTGATGCCACCATTGTAAAGTTTGAGTGTCCCTTTTTAAGGATTTCTGATGCCTGCCCACGAGGAAACGTGATGGCGAGATAGCCCCAGGATCAGGAGGCAGGAGGCCGACACGACCGGGCGAAAATGCAGAGCGTAGGCAAGGTATTCAGTGTGCCGAAGTACTATTAGCTTCTAATGAGCCCGCTGATATGTTGATTAACTTCTGCAAACAGTGCAGCAAACCCTTGCCTTCATGAACTCGGGTAACGATTCTTTACCTATCCACGTTCGTTCTTGGGTGAATCCATCACCACGTAAGTCGTGATTGAATTCACCTGGGGCAGCGCACCAAGTACATCGGCATGAAAAATCTTGTAGGCGGCAATATCGGCGACCTCGATCCGCACCAGGTATTCAATCGCCCCGGTAATGTTGTGACACTCGCGCACTTCATCGGCATCCTGCATGGCTTTTTCGAAGGCCAGCTGTGACGGCATAGTATGATCTGCCAGCCCTATAGCGAGGTAGGCGCTGAATCCCTTGCCCAGGACTTCGTGATCAAGCACCGCGCGATAACCGGAAATGATGCCGGACTTTTCCAGTTCCTGCACCCGCCGCAGACAGGCTGAGGGTGAGAGGCCTATACGATCGGCCAAGTCTATGTTGGTGATGCGACCGTCTTTTTGCAGAACACGCAATATTTGGTCGTTATATCGATCAATTTTAACCATATATTGATCAAGAGTACGTTTCTGCACATTATTTGCAATAATTTTCGAAACCTGTTGCCGTATGATCCCTGGCATGAAATTAGAAATCTTGACCGCTCTTTGCACTTTTGCTTTCGTCAGCTCTGTCACGCCTGGCCCAAATAACCTGATGCTTATGACCTCCGGCGCCAACTTTGGTGTATGGCGCAGCCTGCCGCATTTTTTTGGTGTCGTATTCGGTTTTGCATTGATGATAATCCTGGTGGGAACCGGCCTGGTTCAGGTGTTTGAGGCGTACCCGGTTAGCTACCAAATATTGCGGATATGCAGCATTGTCTATCTGAGTTACCTTGCCTGGAAGATAGCCGTTGCCAAACCGCAGAGTGTGGAATCCCGCGCTAAACCACTGACGTCATTACAGGCGGCGTTGTTTCAATGGGTGAATCCGAAGGCATGGGCGATAGCCTTAACCGCTGTCACGGTTTACGCACCATCGCAAAGTCTGGCCGCGATCGGGCTGATCGCCCTGATTTGCGGGGTGATCAATATGCCGTCGGTGTTCATCTGGGTATTACTAGGCAGCAAAATGCAGCGTTTATTGAGCAGTGGCGTTAGATTGAAAGTCTTCAATTACTCGATGGCGCTGCTGTTGCTGGCGACGCTGTATCCAACCATAATGAAACAATAAACCGTGAAGGTATCTATCACTCGAATAGCATTTTCTTCGGTGATGTAATCGTCCAGACGATCAGGGAATAATGTGGCTTGTATCCGTCATGTGCCTTGAATGAAACCGTTCATTGCATAGCCCATCAGTTGGAAAGTATGATTATATCGATAATCGAGTTTTCACACGGTCTGGGCACACTCCGGGCCCTCTTGATGTTTTTCTAATTGTCCGCTTTCTCGATCAAATTCGGGGTCACCCATTAAAAATGACATAGATTTTTGTCAGCCGGACGGTCAAGTTATATGAACGGAGCATAGAGCTTGTGGAATGTAAGGCCTGAGCCAGATTTTTCGCTCATGGTAAGCTCGGAACTGATACTGCGAATTAATAGCCAAAGCGATCCAGCAGGCTGTGCCACCTGAGCACAGCGGGTAAAAACCACGGGTATCCCGAATACAGCGGGCGGGTTTCAAATACAAGGTCATCGAGAGGGGTCGATCCTTCCGCGTCATTTAAGATTTTTAGAGCCGCCTTGCGGCCGAACCAGGTCGCACGGCCAACACCCGAACCACAATACCCCATAGCATAGTGGACGCCTGCCATTGTTCCCTCTGGTACCCGGCCGATGTGCGGTGCATGATCGAACGTATAAGCAACTGTCCCAGACCAGGCGTGACTAATGCCGGTTTTCTGTAGTTGAGGAAATACTCGAGTCATCAATCGATGCAGATCTCTGGTGTAATTCTCCGGCCTGTCTGCATAATCAAATGCCCGTCCACCGAAAACCATACGTGTACCATCAGGTGAAGGACGATAGTAGAGAACTAATCGACTGCTATCTCCAAAACCGTGCCGCCTGGGACTCAGTTCCTGCATTAATTCTGATGACAGGGGACCGGTTGAGATCATCGCTGAACGAAGTGGGATTACGCGACGCCTCAGGTAAGGAAAGCTGGGGTCGGTGTAGCCGTTTGTGGCAATCAGGACCTCACCACATTGAATGGAGGCATCCCCGGCCCTGACGCGATAGCCATCACTGCCTGGATTAATTTGCTCGACAGCGGCAGGCGCGAAAATGCCTGCCCCGGCTTTCAGTGCCAGCTTCGCCAAACCTTTCAGATAGAGTCCAGGATGCAGGTGACCATCCTGATGATAGACGATGCCACCTTTATAAAAATCGCTACCGATATGATCACGTTGCGAGGTTCGAGGTACCATCTCAAACGACAAATCTACTGCCTTGCACAGGATTTCTGCCTGTTGGGCAAGCTCATCATAGTGTTTTTTAGCGACAGCTCCCCTGAAACGGCCCGTCAGTACCAGTCCACATTCGATGCCTTCTCGTGAAATGAACTGTTTCAGCCAGGCCAGTATATCCATTGATTCACTTATGATGGCAGTGGCTTTCGCATCGCCTAATTTAGCTTTAAGTCCAGACAGGCCGAGCTTGTGAAAAGACGGTCCAATTAAACCACCATTCCTGCCGGAACAACCATATCCGGGATGGGATGAGTCCAATACCACAACCGATCTCCCAGCTCGCGCCAGTGTCAACGCTGCTGACAAACCAGTGTATCCTGCCCCGACAATTACACAATCGGCGTACGAGGGAATTTCGTTGGCAGGCGCCGCCAGCGGATCCAGGTTGAGTGGTTTACCATCGGCGCCACTATCCCACCAATAAGGATGATCCTGGTAGGAATCGAACAGGGTTTCAGACATCAGATGCGCTCGCTACAGTTAACTTAATACGCCGAATTATACAATCCCCTGTATTAATAAGTTAACTACACAATCGAAATAATCCGATGGGGAGCAGTATCGTTGGTATCAGGTTTTTTAATCTCCTCCCCCGGTAAATATCACCTCGTAATTCTTAATTTGTCAGCACCCCAGTCCCCTGATATTCTCTCTATAATGTGCCCACCGAACGCTTTCGCAGATACCCAGGATCGATAAATCAAATGCGTCACTATTTACAAATTGACCTCAGTAAAAAAACAGTAGAAAAAGAAAGTCTGCACGGCGAAGAAATTATTCGTGCCGGGAGATACCGTATCGCGAAAACCCTGTTACAGATGGATAAGGCGCAGGTAGATCCCCTGTCACCGCAGAACCCGTTGATATTTTCTGCGGGACCTTTTGCCGGCACCAACTTCTCCAATGCCAACCGCATCAGCGTCGGATGCAAGAGTCCACTGACCGGTGGAATCAAGGAAGCCAATGCGGGGGGCACTTTCGGCCTGGCCCTGGGTCAGTTGTCCATTTCCGGCTTTACATTGCACAATGCAAGCAAGCAATGGAGCATTATCCATATCGGTCAGGATGGGACGGTTAAATTCGAGTCGGCCGCCGCATACATGGGAAAAACCAATACCGAGGCTGCAGCCCTGCTGCACGAAAAATACGGCAAAAAAATAAGCCTGGCGCTGTGCGGACCGGTCGGTGAATACCAGGGGCTGGTGGCCGGCATTGCCTTCAGCGACGCCGATAGACGTCCCTCGCGACTGGCTGCAAGGGGTGGCGTGGGCGCGGTAATGGGAAGCAAAAAAGTCAAGGCGATTGTTGTGGAAATGTACAAAATGCCAGCATTTCACGACCGCAAGAAAGTCATGACCGCCGTGCGCCAATATAAAAAAATGCTCGACGAGAGCGCAGCCATTGCCAATTACAAAATGCTCGGCACCGCCTTCGTCGCCGATCTCAACAATTACACTGGCGGCTTACCGGTTGAGAATTTCAGCCGTGGCCGGCTGGTGGATACCGATATCGAGCCACTGAAGATGGGTGGGGACTATATAAGGGAACAAAACCTGCGACGTGGTGGTGATCACTCGCATGCGTGCATGCCCGGTTGCGTTATTCAGTGCAGTAATGTCTACGTCGATGAAGCCGGTAACGAGATGGTCTCGCCAGTCGAATACGAGACCATCGGATTGTTAGGAACCAATTGCGGGATTACCGATCCTGACGACCTGGCGCCATTAAACTTCACCGCCAATGATATAGGCGTAGACACCATCGAAATCGGGGCCACGATCGGGGTTATGATGGATGCAGGGCTGGCGAAATTTGGTGACATCGATTTCATGAAAAACATACTGGAAGAGATTAAACAGGGTAGTAAAGAAGGTCGGCTCTGGGCCCAGGGTGCTTACCGCGTGGGTGAGCACTACCAGGTTAAACGTGTCCCTGTGATCAAGCAGCAGGCAATCAGTGCCTACGACCCAAGAGTCAACGAGGTCACCGGCGTAACTATGATGATGTCGGCCCAGGGAGCCGACCATACCGCTGGTAACCTGCCCTTCTGGGACTGTAAAGACAAGACAACCGATGAAATCGTCGCCGCCAGTATGGGTGCGCAGGTTGTCGCGGCAGCGGCCGATTCACTCGGCATGTGCATATTCGGTCGCTCGGTTACCGACACCAACCTGGAATTTATCGCCGATGCCCTTAACGATGCCCACGACACAAATTTGTCCGCATCGTTTCTTTCCGAGTTAGGCAAGGAAACCCTGGAACTTGAACATGCATTCAACCAGGCGGCCGGATTCAACACCGGGGACAACGAATTGCCGCAGTTTTTTTACGATGAACCAGTTGAACCCACCGGTAAAGTAGCTCGCTTCCACAGCAACGATGTGGAAGCCAGCACCCGGCATTGGTGGACCCATGAGGCAAAATAATACAATAAAAATAACTTTTGAATTTCTTAAATAGGAGCCCACCTGTGGCCCAAAAAAATCACAATACCTTGCCCCTGGTCTATTCTTGCTCGGGGTGTTCCAATATTGCCCAACTGGCAAATCAAATAGCTATTGAACTAGACCGTGATCATATTGCAGAAATGTCCTGCATAGCGGGAGTAGGTGGTGGCGTGAAGTCCCTGGTAAAAAAGGCAAAGTCGGGACGAGAGATAATTTCATTTGATGGCTGCCCTTTGCATTGCGTAAAAAGCTGCCTTTCAATGCACGATATAGAATCCACATATCACTACACGCTAACCGACTATGGCATCAAGAAACAATATCATATGGACTTTTCGCCTTCGGATGTGAGTCATATTAAAGGCATAGTGATTAATGATATTGAGCATGCCTAACGGTAAACCCATACTGCATACTGATTAATTTTAGCTGGAAAATAGGGGTGCTTGATTATTGATTTTGCCTGATGCATCCATTTTGTTTCTCTTATTTTATGTCTTTGCCTGTGTTACTACCAGGCGCTTCCTGAAGACATCGAATGCGATAGGATCTTTGTTCTGGTATCCAATACGCTGCCGACGTTTCTCGTCCATCAGGTGATAACGCACTTCAGCTTCTACTGTAAGCGGTCCATCCTGTTCGCCTAATGAAAACTCCAGGCTATATCTGCGGGTCTCGTTATGCGCCAGGCGCGTGTCCCACAGGTCGACGATGAAAGGGCGCCACATTACGGTTCGTTTCAAGCTGTGACTTTCCTGCTTCAATACCTTGTCATCCCGGTTCTTCAACTGCAACTTTACCGTCAGGTGTCGATCAGGTGTGCCGGTAGGCAGGTAGTGAGCGGCACCAACATTAGTCAGGGTTAGCTCGAATCGTCGACTGTCATCGTCAGTTAGAACCTCTTCGAAGTTAAAAGCCAGCCCGCTTCTCACCATTTGGGGATCATGACCGCCGCGCCACAAGTGGCGACGTACGGATCGAGGTTCGCCGCCGGGTACAATGGGCCGTTGTGTTAGCGGCATGTGGCAGCCTACACAACCCAATGCATCGACGGTTTCGGTGGTCAAAATATCCATCTGCTTAACTGACTTTACGCCCTGACTGGTCTGGATCTCGGCAACGGTACCGCATGGGGGGAAGCGAAAAAAAGTATCCCAGCGATCTCCAGAAACCACATGGCAGCCCAGACATATACGATTCGGATTATCAAGTTTCCTGACCGGGTGGGGTGCATTTTCTACCCCGTATGTTCCAAGGATGAAACCATCGCGCAGGTGGCAGGCTGCACAGGTGACACCCTCCTGCTGGAGTTTGACATCGAAGTCAGGGTTGGGTGCTAGAACAGGATCCCATTTCTGCCGGTCATTGAAGCCTAATACCCGATACTCCTGCTGCCGGTCCAGCGGGGTATGGCAGTTCTTACAAATCTGCTGCTCATCGTCATAACGCCAGTCAACCTGAAAATAAGGGTCAGTCCAGGCCTGGCTATGAATGGTGGTGCGCCACTCGGCATAGAAATCACCGTGGCAGCTCGCACACTCCTCCGCTCGCAGGGTTTTGAATAGTGCGGGCAGCTGATCGGTGGCGACAGGTCGCTCAAAAGCCGGGGAGACCTCGAAAATGTTCATGGGACGGACAAAACGCCAACCGAGGAAAAGCGTTAAAGCGACAAGAAGTATGGAAATTAGAGTCGATTTTTTACTCATCTTAACTGACCGACGCAGCAAAAATCGAATAGTAACCCATAATTCGACACAGTACTCTCAACCTGTACAGGTGTCACTGACCTGGGATTTTCAGCACGCTAATTTGATATCGATGATATGGCCGTAATGTGCCCTAATCGGGTTTGCAAGCGCGTAATTAAAGCGCTGGCGAAAATTACACTCTTGTTAAACTACCATTCTAGAGCTCTTTTTAAAACGGTATATCCTTAATTACGTCTAATATTATTCTTGTTTGAGCATCCATTAAAACGATATCAGTTCCCACCCTGAATATTAAGAGTAACAGACGCCCTTTTATCGAAACACCAGGATTAACTCTTAAGGCAATGTCTTTGTTAATATAGACCTCCCAAACACAAGAGGATTTCCAATGTCAGAGTTGTGGCAACAATCTGCCAGTGAGATAGCAAAACTGGTCAAAAATGGGGAGTTATCTGCGGTTGAAGTAACCCAGAGCGCACTCGCCCGCCTCGACAGGGTTAACCCTGCGATCAACGCTGTGGTCACCGAGATGCCGGAAGAAGCGTTATCCGAGGCAAAACGAATCGATAAAGCTATCGCCAGTGGTGACAAGGCTGGAATACTGAGTGGCGTGCCGATTACGGTGAAAGTGAATGTAGACCAGGTTGGCCACACGACTACTAACGGTTTGCAATTGCAACGCGACCTGGTTGCGACTACCGATAGCCCGGTGGTATCCAACCTGCGTAAAGCAGGGGCAATCATTGTCGGTCGAACCAACACCCCGGCTTTTTCTTTACGCTGGTTTACACGTAACAGCATTCACGGCCATACCCTGAATCCACATAACCCTAAAATAACCCCCGGGGGGTCATCCGGAGGATCAGCGGCCGCAGTTGCCAGCGGTATCTGTGCTATCGGGCACGGGACCGACATTGGCGGTTCGGTTCGTTACCCGGCTTACGCCTGTGGAGTCCATGGCCTGCGCCCTACCCTGGGACGCATTCCGGCAATGAACTTCACCGGGCCCGAGCGGCACGTCGGTGGTCAGCTGATGGCGGTATCGGGTCCGATCGCAAGATCAATCGCCGATATACGTATTGCTTTCGAGGCGATGGCGGCGGAAGATTTGCGCGATCCCTGGTGGACACCGGTAGCCATTAATCTACCCCTGAAAAACAAACGCGTGGCACTGACTGTCAATCCTGATGGACTCAAAGTCGTGCCCGAAGTGGAGCAAGCGCTGCGAGAAGCCACCACAAAGCTCGAAAATGCAGGCTGGCAAGTGACTGAGGTCGAATGCCCGCCGTTGCGCAAACCTGCAGAGCTTCAGGCAACACTCTGGCTGGCTGAATTCCGCCGTAATCCCCAGATTATTGCGGATGAAGACGATCCAGACGCAAACTTTGTCTATGCGCAAATGGATGCGTTGTGCCCCAGGACTGATGTTAACGGGATATTAGATGCGATACAGAAGCGGGCCACTTTTATTCGTGAGTGGCAATTATTCCTGGATGAATATCCGGTATTAATTTGCCCGGTATCGGGTGAACTGCCCTTCCCGGATCTGTTCGATGTGGAGTCCCCAGCTGCGTTTCAACGTGTCATGGAAGCTCAACTCACCCAAATCGGTTTACCCTTGATGGGATTACCTGCACTGACTGTCGCTACCGGTGTTTCTGGTAACACACCCATTGGAGTCCAATTAGTCGCAGGACGCTATCATGAAAATACACTTTTGCAAGCCGGGGAAGCGATCGAACAAGGCGGGATCACGCCGAGTGTGATTGACCCGGTACGATAAAAACAGGTTTATGAATCAGCCAGATCTATCACTAATAGCTAGCTGAATCCGTTCCCTGTGTATTAGACTTAACTTTTAACCATCAAAAAGAGAATATAGAAATTGGAATACAAAGTATTTTTTACTGTTTTCACCGCAGTTTTTATCGCAGAGATTGGCGATAAAACACAATTAGCTACAATGCTGTTTGCTGCCGATAAAGAAGTGAGCAAGCTCACTGTATTTTTCGGGGCTTCCCTGGCACTAATAGTTGCGTCAGGTATTGGCGTCTTCGCTGGCGGCTTAATTTCCCAGTACATAAGTGAAAAGCAGCTGAATTATATTGCTGGCATCGGTTTCCTTGGCATAGGCATATGGACTATATTGAAAGCGTAGACCTATAAAAAGCGAATTCACCAGACCTCCAAAAGCACATCGACACTCGGATTTTTGTCGCCGGTAATTTTTGGGGCAAACCAGATAGCGGCAATTAAGAGATAATTATTAATATGGAAAATTCGATATCTGCTTCCTTCCCTGACATTTACCTGAGTCATTTTGAGCTTTATGTCCGCGATATCGTCAGCATGGAAGAATTTTATACTCGTTACCTAGGATTTGTTGTGACGGACAGAGGGGAAGGTAAAAATGCCATGGTATTTTTAAGCAGGAATCCGGATGAACATCACCAACTGGTTTTAAATCCCAGGCAGTCGCATAAAGCAGTAGAAAGCCCCGTTGATCATATATCTTTTCGAATTGATTCTATTGCAAACTTAAGGGTGTTCCACAAAGCCCTGTTATCTAGCTCAACAACATTTGAGACCGTATCACATGGAACAACCTGGTCTATTTATTTTCGCGATCCAGAAGAAAATCGTCTCGAACTATTTACCGACACTCCCTGGCACGTTAACCAGCCTTGTAAGTTTGAGATAGATCTTGGATTATCAAATGAAGAGCTACTTGAGTATACCGAACACAGAATAAAGGCATTGCCTGGTTTCAGGGAGGTTGAGGATTGGAGAAAATCACATATCAACTCCTTGACCGCGGAAGACGTTGAATAAGTTTTCCTATTGGTTTAGTTATGCATCTTGATTTTACCTACCGCATAATCATCGATTCTCTAAATCAAACTGACCGCGGTTAGCTTCACGCCGGGCATTCAATACTTCGAGGGAAGTTAATCCGGCTTTCAGGCTATATCTATCTGTCTGGGTCAGGCCAATATCTTTCAGCATGCTATCGCTCAATAGCAATACCTGTTCGGTACCCTGTTCTTCCCGCGCCTGCACCTTGTATCCTTCAATCTTATTAACTATAGCCGCTTTGATTTTGCCGAAAACACCTGCCTCAGAATCTTGTGCAAGGTTGTAATCGAAACTATGACCGTTTTTTGCACCACCGACGGATGCTACTGTTAATCTTAAAATGTTCATGTTAAATACCTTCAGTAAATATGGTTTAAAAAATGTTGCTGTTTTTTGTATCTGTCTCAACTGCTGTTTCGAAAAGTCATACTAGGCTATTTTTAATTGCATTAAAATTAGGCATAATGGAAATTCAATATTGCATTTTTGCAATAATATAGACGCGTGGAGAAACTGGCGATGAACTGGAGCGACCTTAATCTGGTATTGGCTGTCTGCCGGTCGGGCACGCTTTCCGGAGCAGCAAAATCCCTCGGCATCAACTACACAACCGTATTCAGGCGTATCAATGCCATAGAGAAGAAACTCGAGGTGCGATTATTTGACCGCCAACCTACCGGCTATGTGATGACCGAAGCGGGCGAAGTGATAAAACGCTCGGCCGAGCGTATCGATGAGGAAGTGATGGCGCTATCACGGGAATTACTCGGCAAAGATCTTCGCCTTCAGGGCAGTATAAGAATCACCGCTCCGGAAGGTGTCGCCTTGCGATTACTGGCGCCGCATTTGGCTGCTTTCTGTCATCAACATCCAGACATTACTATCGACTTGATCGCCACCAGCAGTCCGTTGCGACTCTCACAACGCGAGGCGGACCTCGCAGTACGAGTCACCAACAAGCCGCCCGATAACTACATTGGTCGGAGAGTCTGCAAGTGCCGATTTGGTATATATGCGTCCCCTGCCTATCTGGAAAATAATCAGGACCTGTCTCTCGATGAACATCTTTGGGTAATGTCCGAGGATAGTTTCGAATTTTCGCCGTTTCCGACCTGGCGAAAAAAATTCCACCCAAAATCACGAGTGGTGTTTAGTAGCAATAATACGCTTGCGGTCATTGATGCGGCGAAAAGAGGTCTCGGTATGACTCCTTTACCCTGCTTTCTGGGTGATAGCGAGCCAGATCTGGTCCGGACTACCGATACCCCTGATGAATTAACCCTCAGCCTGTGGATTTTAATTCACCCCGATTTAAGGCATACCGCCCGGGTAAAAGCATTGATGACATATCTTCTCAATGCGCTGGAAAATCAGAAACCAGCCATTGAAGGCATAGGCAAATGATTGTACGTCAACTGCATGTCATCAAAGCATAGTTAAGTATCGATAATAAAATATCGTGCCCGTGGATCTTGAAACTGTCGAATCTAGTGTATGCAGATATCTTCTGCAGGCACAACCAACAACTCGTTATCTGGTAGAACGAATGTCCCTGCTTCGGCTATCCATTCCAATACCAGCGTATCCAACGGGGTGATGGTGGCCGGCGCAAAGCCAAAGGCTTGTAGATCTAATGCCAGGTCTCCAAAGCTGTCGTTAAATACCACCATTTGCACGGTTTGACCTCTGGTAACGGGTTCCTGTGTAATGGTCCAGCCCAGATCGTTATACACTAGTTCCACCAGGGGTATTTGCGCCAGCAACTCAAGGTAACGGGAAAGATCGGCAATATTGTCCTGGCTTAGCTCGTCGACCAACAATTTCATGGTCGGTTGCTCCTTTAAAGCTTTATCTAAGGTTTCCCGAGTTGCACCTCGAATGGGTCCACCTGCCTGGCCGCCTCCATTAGCGACGGGTCCATGGCAGACAGCACAACCATATCCACCCGCCGTGAGGTACAGGTCTCGTCCTGGGTTGGGCGGTTCGGCCACTGCCAAAGTGCTCACGGTGGCGAAAAGCCATATGAGCTGTCTGATGACCTGGATCACATCAGTATTGATTCACCAGCGAAAACTTACCGTTGACATCAAAACCAATAACTCTAAAGCCGGAATATGCCTGGCCTTGTGGCGCCATGCCGGGGGACCTCCCCGGCATACCAGGTACTGCCAGTCCCTTCGCACCTGCCGGTGGGTTTGCTAAAAAACTGAGGATATCCTGCTCTGGAATATGACCTTCAAACAGATAACCATTGATAACAGCGGTGTGACAAGACCTTAATTGCCTGGGAACGCCCAGGCCATCTTTGACGCCCTGCAAATTAAAGGGGTGCTTCACCTCAACCTCATGGCCTTTGGATTCCATTATTTTTATCCACTCGGTACAACATCCGCAGGTAGATGACTTGTAAACGGTTATCGATTCTGCGGCAACGGTGCCAGCGAGGAACGATAATGCAAGTATCAGTGATCTCATAGGTAAACCCTCTTTTTAACGAGTCGGATGTGCATTTGAACGTCCCAAAAGAAATTATTAATAGTTACGTATGATTATTACAGCACTGCGGATAGAGGAAGATTTTGACCTGCATCAAATTTACTATCATTAATTAAAGCCCAGGCGTTACTGGGAGGCTATGAAATCAGGAACTACCGATCGAGAATTAGATAAACTAACGCTTTATTGGCACAACCCAATTAGCCTGCCACCCGTATTCGTCAAAGACTTAAGCGACCGGCTGCCGGTAGTTTATAAACGCTTAGGTAAATGAGAACGGATGTCTTCAATACTGTGCTTAACCAGGCTCTTGTTCACCTCACCTACTAGTAACTCCGTGCACTGTTTATTTAAACCTCTGCGTAACAAACCAAGAAATTTTGGCGCTGCGACCAGGTAGATTTTACGCAGATCACTGTTCGCTCGAAACTTTTCAATTTCACTGCATAATTCATCAGCAAAGATTTCTACCTGCTGTTGATGGGCTGCATTTTCATGCCCCATCGAATGCTTACCATAGCCCCCGGAATCACTTCCGCTGCCAGATCCATCGGCAACCAGATCCTGCTCGCGAAGGCGACTTTCGGAATGAATGTAATCACTACTATCGATTAATGGGCCATACCCACTCTCAGCCGACAGGATTCGCGCTTTACTGCTATCTGCAACAACTATACATATAGACATAATTGACCCCCGTTAATATTTCAATGGCATTTATAAGAGTAGGCAGTTAAGGATGATCGATCACTGATATAGATCAATATTTTCATCAAATAATGAAACACACTACCTATATCATCAGCGTTACTACGGCTTTTGAAGTGATTATTGAAACAGGTATTGCATTCCCCTGTTTCCGTTTGATTGGAGTTAGCATGCAAGTGACATAAGGTTTATACTTTTTATACATCAGGTCACTGCTGTCCCGTTAACTTTCAGTGAATTTGGCTGTAAGCCTTATTGATAAAAGTAATAAGGGCTCATAGAAACCATGAGACATGAAAATCAACAAA
>Ga0255049_10001356_pt1 | contig 13532 bp, 14 predicted proteins | sample JV7_2_3_MG_FD_183615 | JGI IMG/M metagenome (GOLD analysis project Ga0255049, IMG submission 183615) | Seawater microbial communities from Jervis Inlet, British Columbia, Canada - JV7_2_3 | ecosystem: Environmental > Aquatic > Marine > Inlet | place: Canada: British Columbia | collected 2016-10-06
GAATGGTGTGCAAAACGCCGGCCTGCAAATACGTCACGTCGACATTCCGGCCATCCGGCGTGTTCGCTACCGACACGACGAAGGTCCCGGTCCGGATTCGGTTGGCGCCTTGTGAACGCACGCCGGCTTCTAGCGCTTCTGCCATGGCAGCCAAACCGCCGGGAAAGGTCGCTGATCCGTCGTAATCGCCGATGTTCGCCATCGAGTTGATGCCGGCGAGTGCTGACATGTCTCTCGGATAAGCGCTAGCGTCAGTCGGGCAATAAGCATCGCACCAATCGATGACCTCTCCTGGGAAGTCGTTAGCAACCAGCCACTGCTCGAAATTAATAGCCTCAAGTGCCTCGATTTCGGAGCGCAGAGTCTGGTCAGGAATGCGCTCGCCTCTGTACAGAGATTGAAGTCCGGGGCCCAGCCGGCTGGCTGTGTCTTTGCAGGTTTTGCGGAATCGATAGAATGCTTGCCGCGTAGCTTCGTCGAATGGGAGTTCGTCGAAACCGCTTTGGTAAAAATCCGGAATAACCGTGCGACCGGCAATGTAGCCGACATTGCTTTGAATGGGCGATGGCGCAATACCAAATTCGGACTGCATGAAATCCACGAGTACAGATTGCACCCCGGTATAGGCCGCGCCTTCGGTGAAATAGATGCCGCGCCATTTCGAGCGCTGGGCATTGCCACCGCATCTTGGTTCTTTCTCCAGGCATACAACCTCGAGGTTGGGCAAATGATAGGCAGCAACCAGCGAATTGGGTCCTGCACCAATAATGACAACGTCTTTGTACTCGGCGGGCGGTGGTGGCGGAAACCGATGGCCGTCGCGAAGCTGGTGCGCGGGCTCCCTGACGATGTGGCGCCGATTCGTGCGAACGGCTGAATTCCCATCGGGCGCCTGACTATAAACTCTTTCAAACGGCACACCGGCCGCAGTGACACCAGCCACAATGGTCCGGACAAAATTTCTTCGACTCATCGGCATAGGAAACATCCTTTACGAAATTGCCCGGTGTGCTTCCACGCCGCGGGCGACCATCAAATCACTTTCCGACTTGCAACGCACGCAGCCGGTCGAGCACTTGATCACTAGCGGCTGCCTTCATCGCGTCGGGCATGTAGCTGTGATCGATCATGGCTAACAGCGCGGGCATTTTCGCTTCGATCTCGTTGATAAAGGATCGCACGGGCTTTTCGGAAATGCCAAAGCGGCGTGCAAGCTCGAGAAAGTCAACACCTGTGTAGAAGCCGTACTCCTCGAATTGCTCACTGAAACCGTCTGCGAACAGATCCAGCGCGAGACAGTCGCCGACACCGCGGTTCTCGAAGCTGCTGGCAAACAGACAGTCGTAATTGGGCGTGAGGCGATCGTAGAATCGCGTTGAGTTTACGGCGTTCTTCTGCAAGCTGGTGTTCTTTAGATGCATGTCATCGTTACCGATCAGGTACGCATGCACAATGCGTTGCAGGTAATCGAGTACCACGGTTTGTCGGCCGTTGGTCATGTCCAGGATAAGAGCGCCGGCCTCTTCGTGGCTGCGGTCGTACTTGTTGTCGCTTTGCATGTCGAAACCCTGCACCAGGTCTTCCTGGTGTAACTTACTGTTGTCGATGTCGTCGCGATCGAAGCGTCGGGTAATGTAGACCAGCTCGCCGTCCGCGAAACTCAACAAGCCGCAATCGGCGGTGCTGATGCCCAGTAGCTTTCCGCTTAACATTGCGGTGTGTTCATTCTCCGCGGTGTGTGGAAACTCCTCGGGGCTCGGCTTTAGGATGTAGCGGCCGCCGGTGCTTACCGGCTCGATTTCGTGCGCCGCATTGATGGTCATGGACAGTTTTTGTTGCATGCCGGAGATCGACAGACCTTGCGTGTAGCGAATGCTCTCTCGCTTGAATGCGGAGCGCGTATGACCCAAGGTCGGTTTGACGCGGAGGCTTGTGAACAGCTTGGTGAATGCGCTGTTCTGATAGTCCGGATACTTCGATGTCCTGGTGACCTCTCTGAGGCTGATTTTGCAGTAAGTCATGGCGATTGCTCGTCAGATAGGTTGGCTTTTACAACGGTGACGGCGCCGACCAGGTCTTTGCCGTTCAGTAGCAACAGACCAAAGCGGTCGCTTTCATCAACTTTTTGTTGCTGCGACTGCTGTTTTCTGAGCCAACCCTCCGAGACCAGGTTTTCAAAAAAAGGAAATAGTTGTTGGCTGACGTACGCCTCTTCTCGTAGCGGCAGATTGAAACTCAATGGCGTGCCGCCGGCGAGATATCGGCTGTTGTAGAGAAATCGAAATTCGTCGCTCGTTTGCGTCAGGACACCGGCGAGCCGATCTTCGAAATAGACTTCAGCTACCCGATCCACAGTTTCAGGCCAAGCGTGGTAAGGACTTTGCTAAGACTGCTCAGGTGAACGGCGGTATCGCCGTTCTCGATCTTGCTCAATGTGGCGTAGGCAACCCCCGACAGCTCCGACAGTTCCTGTAGCGTCTGTCCCTGATTCTTGCGCTCGTCGCGAATGAGTTCACCGACCCGATCGACCGGGCGCAAGTTACCGGCCTGCTCTGAGAGGCTGGCTTGTTTTCGGGCCTCGAGGTATTCATGGCGAAGTTCGTCGATGAGCGCGTCTATGTGCGATAGTGGTTTCATATAGAAAAACATATAATTTTGTCGAAAATGAAGAATAGATATAAAAATCCGTAAAAACAAGACAAATCATACGTTTTTGCAACCAATTTTGAAAAAAAACAAGTGAATAATATAGAAAAATATATAATTCCTGTCTGTTCTACGATTGAGGCGACGAATTGCGGCTTACGCATTCAATCAGGAGGCGTTGCTGCAATGTCCTTCTAGGTGACTAATTCCATCAATCGCAGAAGATACGTGCGGCCTTCCGTTGTATGCAGCCAGGCCAGACCAACACAGTTCAACACCACCGTGATCCAAAAGACCACCCGGAAGGACGTTTTCCGTGATTTGTGGCGAAGCGCTTGTTGCGCAATCAGCGCGCCGGGCCAACCACCCAATAATGCGAACAGGTGCAATGTTTGTTCACTGGTACGCCAACGACCGGCTTGCGCCGCCGACTTGTCGACGGCGTACGCGATGAACGTAATGACGCTGATAACGACGTAAGCGAAGAGGATATGTTGTGGTAGGCCGGTCTCGTGTACGGAGTAAGCGACTGCGGCGAGAAAGAGAAGAGCAATAGTGATGGCGAGAATAGAGGGACGTTTGCCCAAGCGTTGCGCTTCTTTTTCATTGACGAACTTGGCGTTCACCGCCTGGAACCGGCCTCGGTCGTCCTTTGCTATTGAGTAGACGACGACATCACCGTCAACCGGACGCAGGTTTTTTTCTGCAAAGGCTTTGACGTGAATAAATACTCGGTCACCGCCGTTATTTGGCGTGATAAATCCGAAGCCTTTGTCATCGTTCCAGCTCGTGATTTTTCCTTTGTGCAGCATTCCGGGCTCAGCCAACCGCGGCCCGCGATCTCGCGATCTGCTCATCAAACAACGCCTCAAGCGCGGCATTGCATCCTCGCAATCCGGCAACCACTTGAGAGGCCCAGTCGAAGTACGCAAGTTGTCGCTCCGGAGGCCAGTCCACCGGCGTACTGAACGCAACGTCGAAGATATTGGAAATCTTATCGGCCAGCTTCAGGGATTGGGCTTCTTTTGAGAGCTGCGGGGCGTGTGCAATTTGTGCCGCTTTTCGTTCCTGTTTCGGTAGCGACTTGTCATCCGTAACCTCCAACACAATAGAGCAGACGCGTGAGCCGAAGTGCGATTCGATTTCCTCACGTTCGGTTTCCGTGTCTTCGATCGTGTCGTGCAAGAGGGCGGCTTGCAGAAGGTCATGATCCTCTACCGCTCCTGCCTCGGACAAAATGGCCGCCACTTCGACCGGGTGATGAATGAACGGGGTCTCGCCTTCGCCTTTTCGAAATTGCCCGGTATGCTTCCACGCCGCGAACCCTGTTGCACGCCGAACCTCGGGTAGCGTCGCGCAAGCGGAATGTCCCCTGGAAAAACGTGTAGTCAATGCCGTATCCGCGAGTACCGCGGTGGCGAGTTCCAGCCAGTATTCTTCAGTCATAGTGTAGATAATACACGCGCGATCTCGAGCCCACCGCGGGTGACGACGCGAGGTTGCGGAAATTGACGATTGATATTAGATGAATTTGATCTAACGTGGTGCTCACGAAGCGTGCGCTCGGTCTCAGCACCGTTCTTCTCCCCTGTTATGTTCAATCGCAGCTTTTAGCGGTTGTCCGAACTTTTTCATTGCGAGAGAGCTTATGGCGTACAAACTATATTTCCGGGGTGAGTTATCTCCAGGTGTTTCCCGCGAGGAAGCGGCTGAGCGAATCGGCAAACTGTTTCGACAGCCAGCCGAAACGATCGAGGAGCGTTTGTTTTCCGGCCGCCTGGTCAGGATAAAAACGGTCGACACCACCGAGGAAGCAAAACGTATTGTTGCTGCTTTCGCGAAAGCCGGTGCAAAGCTCGAAGTGCGCAAGGTGCGAGATGAGGCAGCTCAACAAAGGCCGAATGCTGGCCCACGCTACGGGTTCATTGCCGGTATGGTTTTCGCGGTCGCCGTTGTCATCGCGGTGGCGTGGTACACGGCGCCTATATGGAAAAACAATCCGGCATCGGAAGAACAGGCCGCGGCGAGCCGTGCGCTGGCGACAGAGGATCTCATAGCGCTCGGTCATCTCGATATCCAGCGAACGACGAAACTACAGGCACGACTTTTCGGCGCGCCGGATCCGGATGCGCTGATGGCGGGCGAGGACAATGTATGGGGCAGCCTGGTTGCGGCAGGCATGGATCCGCGTGAGTTCGCCGACGATGTCATCGCCGCACTTTATACCGGCACCAACGGCCCAAGCTGGGCCATTGCAATACCCGGTCGGCCTGATGCCGATGTTGTTAGACAGTGGATCGACAGTCGTTACGGTATCGATAGTTACGACGAATCGACCAGCACATTTTATTTTTCATGGTTGGACGAGGAAACTTGCGTAGTGGTGCCTACTAAAGCTGCGCGCGTCGGGCAGGAGCGAGTGCTCTTTGCCGATGCGGCCAGGATCGACTTGATCTGGACGCGGCTCGAGTCCTCTGCAGCGGCGGAAGTGGGCATCGACGAGTGGCTCGGGATGACCGAGCGACAGGTACTGACGCTCGGCGTGTTTTCTCCGGCCACGATGGGGCAAGCCGCGGATGGCATGGCTGGCATGATGCTGGCGGCAGCGGGCCAGGCAGTCGAACCGGCGGAAGCGCTGTATTTTGGTGTGGCGCCGGCCATGGTGCCGCCCGGGGTCATTATTTCGGGCTCAATATCGAGCAACGAGCAAGCATTTCTCGATGAGACGCATGCCAGTGCGGCGAATTGGTTGGATGTCGCGAAAACTAATGCCGTGACCAGCAACCCGGATCTGGTCGATATCTACGACCGAATCTCTTTTTCGCTCGACAGCCGCACATTTAGCGCCGGTGTCAGACTCGACACGAATCTCGATACCGAACTACAGAGATTGTTTACCGCATTGTTTCGGAACGCTTTTCAGGCCGGGTCGATGCAGGCATCGGTCGGCGGTATGCCGCTCGAGGAGAAGGTTGACGAGAACCCCACTCCCTATACTGATGCTTCCGCGGATCAGCTCCAGCCTTATGCGAGCTTCGGCGACGGTTTGGTCAAGCCGCAGTGGCAACAGGGCCCATTTGCTCTTGCTGTGTCCAAGCTCGAACTGAATGACGACGGTAGGCTGCAAGTGTCGCTGAACGGTGAAGGGCGCGGGCTGGTCAACCTCGGCGACCGTTCGAAACTGGTGCGTCTGCGGGTCATCGACGTCACGGACGGCGATGGCCAGTCTCTGCTGTCAAAGCGCGAGTGTGGACCGGTGAAAAATCAGGGCTGGACCGATGCCGGCTTTGTATCCGAAGGCTCTCAATTCGTTGGCAGCGAGTTGATTCGCTTTCCGACCATTGCCCTCGACAAGGAGTTGTCGTTACGAGAAGGCGTGGATGCTGCCACGGTCTCTGCGATCCGCGGTGAGATCGAATATCAGCTTCCGGTGAGTGTTCGCAGTGTCGTGGTCGATGTGCCGCTGGAGGGCAAGGTTGTCGAAAGTAACGGTGTTCGGGTTCGCTTCCAGGCGGGTTCGGAACGCTCTATCAGTTACCAGGCGAGCGGTGACACGCGGCGATTGCTGTCGGTTCGGGCGCTGAACGCTAACCACCAGCCGCTGACAAACGGCGGTTCCATGTCGGGCGAGAACTGGCTCGCCGGTGGAGAGCACGTATCCGTAGACATCAATGGCGTGATCACAGCAGTGGAGGTCGTGTTGGCCGACAAGCTGGAGCAGCTGAGGTATTCGTTCGAACTGCCCGACGCTTATCCGGCCAATCGAGACGACAAGGCACGAAAAAGGCCGCCCGTTGCTACGGCGACACCGGACGAACTCGACGCTGCACTAAGTCTGGCTGCGCCCGATGTCGCGTTCCCATACAGTAAGCCAATGGCGACAGTCGTCGCCGGACCTGGCCTGCTGGCTGTTGACAGATTGCAGGCGTCTTCTTTCATGGGACTGGTCGCCCAGCTGAATTTGTTTGTCTCGAATAAGATGCCGCTGGCCGGTCAGCTGAACGGTAGCTCGATCGTTATTGATAAAGCTGAACTTGCAGACGGTAGTGAAATCGATCTCGCGCTTTCGAGCGCCGTCAGTCTTACTCACGACGGGGCGTACTGGATGAACGGCGAGTTTACGACGGACCCGGAAAAGCCATGGCTCAAGGGACGCGCCACATTGCAGATGTCCGACTATGACGGTGACACCCCCGAGAGCATCGATGGGCACATCATTTTTCGGGCTGCAAGGGGGACGAGCACGAGGACCATGTCTGTCGCGCCGGGCACTCAATTCTCGGATCAGGGAATCAATGCCGCCATATCGGCATGGCGACAGAATAGTCTATCGCTCGATATCAGTGACGGCGCGGAGCGGATTTTGTCGGTCGAAGCAATGGATGGCGAAGGTCAGTTAGTGGGGCGTGCGGTACGCATTGATGGTTCCGGTGCCGAGAGTACTGCCAGCATCGAACTTAATGGTCGCCCCGAGTCGTTACGCATCTTCTTCGCCACGGAACTTATCGAACACGAGTTTCCGTTTTCGATTGGAACCAGTCCTTAAGGACCAGCGAGTTCCAACCAGTATTCTTCAGTCATAGTGTAGATGATACACTAACTAGCAAATGAGCTACGAATACGAATATCCGCACCCGGCAGTAACCGTCGATGTTGTTGTTTTCACAATAGAAAATGACGATTTGAAGGTATTGCTCATCGAGCGCGACCTCGAACCCTTCGAAGGGGAATGGGCGCTACCGGGCGGATTCGTTGATATCGACGAGAGCCTTGGTGATGCCGCCAAACGGGAATTGAAAGAGGAAACGGGCGTTAGCGCGAACGTCCTGGAGCAGTATTATACGTTCGGCCGTCCCGATCGTGACCCGCGCGAACGCATCATCACCGTGGCCTATTACGCGCTGATCCCAAGTGATCAGTTGTCGCTCGCCGCGGGCGACGATGCCAGGGACGCGCAGCTATTCAGTACGGTCGATTTACCCGCGTTGGCGGGCGATCATGAAAGCATTTTCCGAGTTGCCAAACAGCGTGTAACGGAAAGGTTGAACGATGCTTTCTTCGCGTTTCGGATACTGCCGAAGGCATTCACGATGTACGAGCTAAGACGGGTTTATGAACTGTTCCTCGGCGAAGTGCTCGACAAGCGTAATTTCAGGAAGAAGATCATCGCGCTCGATCAAATTGAAGAGACTGGGGAGAAGCGCGAGTCTGTTCGACATCGGCCGGCGAGGTTGTATCGGGTGAAGGACGTTGACTGAACTAACTGCGGACTTTTCCCTCATTCCGTGCTGAGAGTCACTGGGTTCCCAGGATCGGCGGTCCACTCCTGGAGCGAGCCCATGTACACTGCAACGTCTTTGTAGCCGAGTCTGTGCAACGTGAATGCGACAGAAGCTGCGGCAACCCCTCCACCGCAATACGTAATTACTCGACTGTCAGCATTGCTATCGATCATCATCTCCAATTCGTCGAAATGACGGTAGAAGCCGGTTTCATCGAGAAGATCCGAGGAGGGCAGATTTGTGGCACTGGGGATATGGCCGGGTCGGCCGTACATAGAAAAATCTCCCCGATAGTGAGCATCGCCCAGCGCGTCGACAATACTGACGTCGCTGTCCTCGGTAGCCGCAAACACTTGGTCACGGTCCGCAATCAATTCGGGGCGGAGCCTGACAGTAAAATTTTTCGCAGGCCGGTTGACTTGATCAGTCGAAAGCGGCCGATCTTCGGCTACCCAGGCTGCAAGGCCGGCAGAGGGTATATGTCCAGTCTCATAGTTCGCTCAACCATTGCGTACTTACGAGGGCCTCCATCGCTGGTTCGTAGACTTCGTTCGAACAGCTAGTCGCAAGTATGATCACTGAAATCAGCGCAACCAAGAATCGTGCATGTTGAGTAATTGTCATTGGAATCTCCCATTCTTGCTTTTCGCGGCGCTGTGATTTTCCAGGGCCCGCGTCTCGCCTGGCCTCGTAAACAGGTCCACGTCCCGAAGACTCTCACGACGACTCGCGCGGTCGTCGGGCACGGCCGTCGGAACATGCATTCCGATAACCTCGTCAGCATCAATTCGATCCCTCAGGATTCGCCGGCCGTCGTTCGACAGGAAGAACCAGTAGGGTGGCATTGCAAGGTGCGAGTGTCGTTCTGTCCAGTGCTCCGGACTCTTCGCGAAATGTGCATCGTCCACGTCCGCGTCGCCAAAGTGCATCACGGTGGTTTCCTTATCGAGGGTCACGCGGAATACGATGTTTTCGACGTCTGCGCGACGGTCCGGCCAGCCTGAGTGGGGAATTCGAACAGCTTCGACAAGCAGCGGGCCGAACTCTATATCAGTCGCGGCCATCCCGTTTTCAAGCGACAGGCCATGCACGCGCTTGAGCAGTGGGTCCGAGGGATCAGCGACCAACGCGCGAATCGCGGCAGCGGCCTGTTCCGGCCCGAACAACTCTATCGACTGTCGAGCTCTGAGCAATTCCAGAATCGTGGCCGGATCGAAGTGATCCCCGTGGTGATGGCTGATAAACACAGCATCGATGCCGTCCCAGGGTTCGATCCCTGCCAGTAATGCGGTTTCGACCTCTGCCGGCACGCGATCATAAGTGTCGTGTTCATAATGAAATAGCGGATCAAACACGATCTTGGTGTCGGCGTGCTCGATCATGGCACCCATATTGGCGATGTAGACCGCGCGCGGGGCCGGGTCCTCGGCAGCGAGGGCCCAGGGCGAGAGGCTGCAAAGAAGCAGACAGGCTACGTATCGAATCATGGGCTTACCTTAGGATATTCCTTGCACAAGAAGTGTGGAAATGTACGACTTCGTGAAAAGCCAGTACGACGCCGGCGTGCCTTGGGAAGAGGCGACGGATTTTGAGAATGCGATTCGTTGCTATTCGCCGACCGCCTGGAACTCGTACATCGCTTCAACGATCGGTGACAAAGGCTCGCCGTGGCGGCCGAACCAGGTGTGATAGAGGCGGCGTATCCCCGCACCGCGGTACAGCGATGCGAGCGACTTGTCGGCCACCAGCCGGAACTCGGTGTCCCCGCGTGGAACCATCAAAGCGTAGGGCTCGAATGACAGCACAGTGCGAGTCAGCGCATACTTCTTGCTTGCATTTTCGTTTCTAAATACCTGCCCGAGCAGCGTAGCGCGGTCCGAGGCATAGCCCGCGACTTTTCCGGCGTTCAAGAGCCCCATGCCCTCGTCATGGGAACCCACTATCTGCAACTTTATTTTGAATTCATTGATTTCCATTACGCGGTGCAGCACCGCCTCAGTCGTCGTTCCGCCCGGAACGGCAATCTTGGCGCCGGCAAGATCGTCCACTGTGTCGATCGGCTTCGACTGGAGTGACAGCACCGCGCTGCCCGTAATGAAGGTCATCAATGTGAAATCGACACGTTCCCGTCTTGAGAGCGTTACGGTCGTCGTGCCACATTCGATGTCGACGTCGCCATTTTCGACCGCACTCAAGCGCTCTTCCATCGTGACCAGCGGCGTATAGATGATATTGATATCGTCGAGGCCCAACTGATCTCGAGTCGCGGTTGCAATGCGCTTACACAGTTCGATCGAGTAGCCGTTAACATTACCCTCGCTATCCTGGAAAGACAGCGGTGGTGCGTCGGGGACGTAGCCGATACGAAATTCGCCGGTCTCGGCAACTCGTTTGAGCGTGCCAGTGTGACTGTCAGCGTTCGACGTCGCGAATGAAAGGATCAATACCAGGAAAATCAGGGCTCGCATGGACTGTCTCCAAATTTGTACAGGCAACGTCGGACCAGTTTTACAATTCGATGCGGGATTGTCTGGAAATTAGGGTTTTTTCTACACCTCGTTACCGCTTCCGCAATCACATCGATACCGGCCGCAGACCCGAAGCCGATCATACGAAGGGCGTCTTTGACCCGGAGATACGCGGCAAGACAGATCGTTACGTGCTGCGTTTTAGAAAACCGGAGTAAAGGCCGTGCCTACTTTGGTGCCCAATCCAGGATCACCTGCCGTCACTCAAGCTAACCCGCGGGGTTAAGAATCTGCCGCTATTAGGCAAGCGTTCGTTGCACGAAATCAGGATCAGCCTTGATCATGCGAAGAAAATTTGCAGCTGCCGCATCGGGTTTTCGTTTTCCCTGTTCCCAGCCTTTGAGTGTATCGAGGCTCAACTGGAATGAGCGTGCAAAAGTCGCTTGTGACATGTTGACGCTTTTGCGAATCGTTCTAATCTCTATTGGAGTTAGAACAACATAGACGAACTTCGGTGCGGCAGCACCCTTGGCTATATTGGCCGCCTCTCTTAGATTGGCATCGAGCTCCTTGAAAAGCTTCTCGTCCATCGATTGTCTCCTAAGCTTGTGAGCTCTGTCCTCAAAGGTGCCGATTGGAACGAGAGTCTGCATTAGCTATGACCCAATGAACGATAGTGTAGTTCAATGAACCCCAAGGGTCAATCTCCTATTGTTTGGGTGCCGAATGTCATGATCGACTGATCATCATGGACAATTTGAAGTTGAAAGGTGGCAAATGAATCTGCCGATTAGCTCAAATTTCGCCTCCGGAAAATCTACCGAAAACGCCGCTCTATCCGACAAAATAGATAGTATTCCCTAGCAATATCAGCTAGTTAAAGCGTACTGGGCGGGACAGGGCCTGTGCTCCAAGGATTTGCCAAAGGCAAGCTGAGCTATTCCAAGGTGCGTGCGATCACCCGTATTGCCGATGAATCCAATGAAGATTATCTGCTGATGATTGCGGAGCACGGTACGGCACACCACGTCGAAAAACTGGTCTCGAAATACCGCACGGCGAAGCGCTTACAAGACACCGAGATCGCCAACGAGCAATACATCAAGCGAGAGGTAACGCACTACTACGACCACGACGGCAGCCTGGTCATAAAAGCACGCCTCCCAGCAGATCAAGGCGCCCTAATCGTCAAGGCACTCGAGATGGCAATGGACGCTGCGTTTGTAGGAGCGGTCCCAGGCCGCGACCACTCCCGCGACCCTCACATAGAAGATGGCCCCGGCGTTTACCCCAAGGGCACGTGGCCCGCGGGAACGTCCCGACGCATCGCCTGCGATAGCACCCTCGTCACGATAAAAGAAGACAAGACCGGCGAGCCCCTCTCAATAGGCCGCCGATCCCGAACAATCCCACCCCCAATGCGCCGCGCATTACGGGTAAGAGACAAAGGTTGGCGCTTCCCCGGCTGCACCAACACCCGATTTGTCGATGGACACCACATACAGCACTGGGCACGCGGCGGTGGGGAGTTTGTTTAACTGACAAAGCGGGTATACATGAGGTGATTGATATGTATAGATTTACCGAAAATCTTGACATGATAAAGACATCATGTATAGTTCTTGTAATAATTTATACATATAAATCCGAAAATGATCAAACCACTAACAGCATTGCCAAAACCTAAGCAACTGGAAACCCGCGCAGTCCTGAAGCAACTGGTCACGGCGCATCGCTATCTGGCTGAACTAAAAGGCGTCGCAGCGACCATCCCAAATCCAGAGATTCTGATCAGCACCTTGTCGCTACAGGAAGCGAAAGACAGTTCGGAAATCGAAAACATTTTCACTACGCAGGACGAGCTGTTCCAGGCCGACATTTTTTCAGGCTCATCCAAAAACGCCGCCGCAAAGGAAGTTCGACGTTATGCAGCCGCACTCAAATCCGGATTTGAGAAGATGCACGGCGACCAACTAATCACCGTCAACCGTATCGTTGAATTTCATCAGACATTAATGGGCAGCGATGCCGGTATCCGAAAATTGCCTGGCACGGTCATCAAGAATCTGACGACGGGCGAGACCGTCTTCACGCCCCCACAGGATCCTTCTGAAATCCAATCGTTACTGACCGACCTGGAGCGGTTCATGAACGACAATACCGTGTGCGCGGCAGATCCGCTGATTAACATGGCGATCGCGCACCACCAGTTCGAGAGCATTCACCCGTTCTATGATGGCAACGGCAGGGCCGGGCGGATACTCAACAGTCTTTACCTGGTCGCGAAAGGTTTGTTGGATCAACCGGTGCTCTATCTCAGTGGCTATATCATCGATACAAAAGCCGACTACTACAGCCTCCTGCAAAGCACCCGAAAGACGGGCAACTGGGAACCGTGGCTGCTGTATTTGATCCGCGGTGTTGAGGAAACCTCAAAGCTTACGATAGGGCTTATAGAGGCGATCAGAAACCTTATGAACAGTTATGAAGAAAGGATCAAGAAAGACCTGCCAAAGATTCACAGCCACGAGCTCCTCAATAATCTATTTCGCCACCCCTATACCAAAATTGAATCGGTTCAAGAGGATCTCGGTGTTAGTCGGCTGACGGCTAGCAAGTATCTTTCGGCGTTAACGGAAAAAGGTTTCGTCGAGAAGCATCGGTCCGGGAAATACAATTACTACGTGAACAGGCCGTTAGTCCGGATATTCAAATAAATGGCCGCCACTTCGGCCGGCGCGGTTGTATCGTACGAGCGCAAATCGTATTACTTGCAAAGCCCATAGCGATTACAGACGAAGCTTCGAGTCTCCGGCATGGGGCCCAGCTGCTCGACACCGCGGCGCCGCATCTCGCGTTCGAAGCGAAGAATGCGTTCGTTGTACTCGCGCAGTAACCGTTCTTTGCTCTCCTCCGAAACGAACGCATGCTCGAGTGAGTTTCGACCAAGCGTTTTGATTTCCTCCCACGACAACCGGAACTCGGTAGCGGCCACGTAGAACTCATCGGTCATCGTCGAGTCCCACATGCCGCGATCGTCACTCGACAACGCGACCGGTATCCCGGTGCGCAGGTACTCGGGAAACGGGTGTTCGGAATAGTCATTCACATACTTGAGCAACAGGTTGCTGATGAG
>Ga0255049_10001358_pt1 | contig 13525 bp, 10 predicted proteins | sample JV7_2_3_MG_FD_183615 | JGI IMG/M metagenome (GOLD analysis project Ga0255049, IMG submission 183615) | Seawater microbial communities from Jervis Inlet, British Columbia, Canada - JV7_2_3 | ecosystem: Environmental > Aquatic > Marine > Inlet | place: Canada: British Columbia | collected 2016-10-06
TGTTAATCTCTCCTATTTAATCCGAAGTTTCGATGAAATATCTCCCTATTTTTTTAAATATAAAGGGCAAGTACTGTCTGCTTGTCGGTGGAGGAAGCATCGCTGTACGTAAGGCAGAATTGTTGCTTAAAGCAGGTGCAAAAGTTCAGGTTGTAGCGAAACAGCTATGTACCTCGATGTCTGCTCTACAGCAACAGCACGATATCGAATGTTCGCTCAGGGGTTTTGTCGAGTCCGACCTGGAAAACGTCGATCTGGTAATAGCGGCGACTAATGATCGCAAGTTAAATGCCCGCATATCGAGTTTAACCGAATCGAGGCATATACCGGTCAACGTGGTAGATAACCCCGATCTGTGTAGTTTTATTATGCCGTCGATTGTTGATCGGGATCCCGTACAAATTGCTGTTTCAACCGGTGGCACATCACCGGTACTGGCAAGATTATTGCGATCCCATTTCGAAAGTACGATTCCCGCAGCCTATGGTGAGCTCGCAAATCTTGCCGATAGCTGCCGCGATAAGGTTAAAGCGGCGTTTCCTAATGTTGAAGAAAGGCGTGTTTTCTGGGAGTCGATACTCGATGGCCCTGTCGCAGAATACGTCTTTTCCGGTCGTGTCGACGATGCCAGGGAACTACTCAATGACCTGATTAAAACTTCTACAGCCAATCCGGATTATAAGGGTGAGGTTTACCTGGTTGGGGCCGGTCCTGGCGACCCCGATTTATTAACCTTCAAAGCACTGCGTTTAATGCAAAAATGTGATGTCGTGATTTATGACCGCCTCGTATCCGAACCAATACTTGACATGGTTCGCCGCGATGCCGAAAAAATTTATGCTGGCAAATCACGTGCACAACACCGCATCTCTCAGGAAAATATTAATCAACTGCTAGTGAGGTTGGCGCAGGAAGGGAAGCGAGTACTCAGGCTAAAGGGCGGTGATCCCTTTGTATTTGGGCGCGGTGGCGAAGAGATCGGCGAGTTAATCGAAAACAATATCGATTTCCAGGTAGTACCGGGTATTACTGCTGCTTCCGGTTGCACAACTTATGCCGGTATTCCGCTAACCCATCGTGATTACTCACAGGCATGTATTTTTGTTACCGGACATAAAAAAGAAGGTAACAGCGACCTGAATTGGGAAATGCTGAGCCATGCGAATCAAACCGTGGTATTTTACATGGGTCTGGACAATGTCAAACGTATCTGCGATGCGCTAAAGACCCATGGCCGGGAGGATTCCACACCGGCGGCTTTAATCGAAAAAGGCACCACCTCTGTACAACGGGTTTTTATTGGTGATTTAAATACCTTGCCCGATATCGTTGAGCGTAATGATGTGCGGGCACCTACCTTGATTGTTGTCGGCGAGGTCGTCGAGCTGCATAATAAACTGCACTGGTACAAGCCCGGCAAAGAAATAAAATAAATTGTATTGATTTACGCTTATTCTGACAAATGCATATTTAGAACCAGATTTGACCTGGGGATACCTCGTATTGGAAATTTCGGCACTACGTCAAGGACATAAAACTTATCGGGTCAGGGCCCGGATTCTGCTTCCTTTCACGCTCGTCATCCTGTCGGTAATCACGGCCTTTGTGGTTACCGCGTATATCCATGAAGATCGTGACCACGAGCGGGATTTAAGGGAAAGAGTGGCCGCGGTGGAGCGCCTGTTCCGACAGAGCCTTGAGAAAGATGCTTCTATGATGCAGGCCGCTCTGGCCGCGCTTTCCCGTAACGAGGGAATCAAACAGGATTTTCTTCAAGGTGATCGTGAAGCGTTACTGAAGAGAGCCTGGCCGGCGTTTGACGAGCTTCGGCAAAATAATCGAATCACTCATTTATATTTCACTGGATCGGACCGGGTTAATTTTCTACGCGTTCACCAGCCCAACCGTCACGGCGATGTCATCGATCGTATCACTACATTACGCGCAGCAGAAGTACGGGAGGCTGCGCGCGGCATCGAACTGGGACCACTGGGAACTTTCACCCTTCGTGTTGTTGTACCCTGGTACAACGATAGTCAGCTAATTGGTTTTCTTGAACTGGGCGAAGAAATCAACCACATCACCGAAGAGGTCCATGGAGTTCTCGAGGTTGATCTTCTGGTGCTTGTCTACGAAAAATTCCTCGATCCTCAACTATGGGAGAAAGGCCGGCAGATGCTTGGCCACCAGGATGACTGGGGTCGTTTCGGTGCCACCCTGGTTGTTGGCCGCTCCATGGATGAGATACCTGAAGCACTGATTAAAATTCTTGATCGGAAGGAGTACTCCTATGAGAAGGTGTTGCGGGTTGTTGAGGCGGGAAAAAGCCTTTACATCGCCTTTCTGCCCCTTACCGATATTTCGGGCCAACAGGTTGGCGACTTCATTGTAGTTCAGGATGTCACCGGACTACGTGCTGGATTTCGAAACTCAATGACCATGATTGCCGCTGTGTCTGTTTTAGTCGGTGGAATAGTATTCGTGATTTTTTATATGGTTCTCGGTAAGGTGGGACGGGGTTACCGGCACCAGCGCGAGATTGAGCTTCAGCTGGCACAGGTCAATACCGAGCATCATAAAATTGTTCAGGTAGAAAAGCTTTCCGCCATGGGCCTTATGATCGGCGAAATCGCACACCAGTTGAACAACCCGCTGGCAGGCGTGGTCAACATGGCACAGCTGGCCGCACGCGAAACCGATGATCCCGAGCGCATCAAGGAGTTGCTGGCTGAAATCGCCAGCGCAGGAAAAGACTGTCACGCATTTGTGCGGCGTATGCTGGATTTTACCAAGCTTTCCTGCTCCGAACATAAACCGACAGATATGAATCACCTGATTGAGGAAACAGTTTCCCTGTTTAAGGAGAGCGCAGGGATGGATACCACGGTAGTCAGTAAACTCGTCCCGGATGCACCGATCCTGGATGTAGACCCGGTTTTAATCCGCCATGCTTTGTTCAATCTGCTATCCAACGCCGCGCAGGCAAATCCACCCGGAGGGACGATTAGCGTACAGCTTTCTCGGGGCAAACACAGCGGAGGGCATGAGCCCGGATGGTGTTTGTCGGTTGCTGACGAGGGGCCCGGGATACCTGCAGACGATCTGAATAAAATTTTTACACCATTTTTCACTACCCGCAGCGAAGGCACAGGGCTGGGTTTACCGGTGGTCCAGCATGTGGCGATGCTGCACGAAGGGGAGATCAGTGCAGTAAATTCCAAAGACAGTGGCGCGCTTTTTGCTTTATGGTTACCTGACACAAGAAACTTTACAGGATGAATCCGGAGACCGGGATGGCGCAAAAGTTACTCATCGTTGATGACGACAGGCATATGCGAGTTCTGCTTGAAGGCGTCTTCCGGGGGAAGCCGCTAAAAACAGAGTTTGCCTGTGACGCGGCCGAGGCGCGCCGCTTGTTCGATGCCACCGATTTCAATCTAATTATCATGGATCAGCGATTGCCCGACGGTAACGGTCTCGACCTGCTACGGGAAATGCGGGCCGAACGTCCGCAACAGGTTGCCATTCTGATCACCGGATACGCCGATGTACGCGATGCCGTGCGTGCTATGCGCGAGGGTTTGTTCGATTACCTGACCAAGCCATTCGAAGACCTTGAAGCATTGGAGGCGGTAGTCGAAAAAGCCCTCGAACTGGATGGTGCCTACCGGGAAATTAACAGCCTCAAAGAATCTATGGAATCCGACGGGGGTGTACCCGTTCACATTGGCCATTCGCCGGCATCCCTGGCTTTACAAACCCAGATCCGGCAGGTAGCACCCCTCGACATCACCGTTTTAATCGAAGGTGAAAGTGGAACCGGCAAGGAACTGGCCGCCAAGAGCATTCATGCTCTCAGTCAGCGCGCGAGGCGGCGGTTTCTTGAGGTCAATTGCGGTGCGCTGTCTGAACAACTTCTGGAAAGCACACTTTTCGGTTATGAAAAAGGTGCCTTTACCGGTGCCGTCAAAACCACGCCGGGCTACCTCGAAGAAGCCGACGGCGGTACTTTGTTTCTCGATGAAATCACCGACATGAGCCCCAAGCTTCAAAGCAGCCTGTTGCGCGTGTTGCAGGAACATACGTTTTCACGTCTGGGTAGTTCGCAGACCCATTCCAGCGACTTCCGGCTGGTTTGTGCGACGAACAGGAAACTCATAGATGAAGTAAAGGCCGGTAACTTCCGCGAAGACCTTTATTACCGTATCAATGTGATATCTCTTGATATTCCACCGTTGCGCAATCGGGGTGAAGATATCGTGCCGCTGGCGGTGCACTTTCTAGATTATTTTAACGCAAAATTCAAAAAAACGGTGGGTCCCCTGACACCGGAAGCTATCTACCTGCTCGAACATTTTTCATGGCCAGGAAACGTGCGCCAGTTGCAACACACTATCGAAAAAGTAGTTGCCCTCCATTCCGAAGGGCCTGTCAGCTCCGTCGATCTGGATGATATCGCTCAGGATGTTGATAGCGGTGATGCCGAAGAGCAGGCTCTGCTCTCTTATCAGAAAGAACGTGCAGTTTTCGAGCATGAATACCTCACCCGCCTGCTGGAGCAGGCCCAGGGTAATGTCTCGGAAGCTGCTCGCCTCAGTGGCATCCCCCGGCAAAACCTCTATGTCCGTATGAAGCGCTGGGGATTGTCATAATATCGTGACAGGTGTCGCTATTTAACGACACTATTGCAGCCGTCTACTCGCCTCCCACAGGTTCGAAAGCCCCTGTTTCTGCTCTATTGTGCACTGGCACACAGATTGCACTCCTTAATTGTAAATTAATATTTTTGTTTACTACCTAGCAGGAGAAATATCATGAAACATCCCGCAATTGCAATAAGCATTGCAGCTCTAGTTGGTTTCGGGGGACCCGCTTATGCGGTCGATCCCGCGACCATCGACTGGTCGCAAGTGCCGACTAATTCACTGACACTTTTTTACCCAGGACAATCCACCTATCAGTGGCTGCGCAGCCGCGAACATAAACGCGCAGATATGCAGACCATTGAAGGTCAGGCATGCGTCGCCTGCCATAAGGACGAGGAAAGAGAACTGGGCGAACTTCTGGTTAAGGAAGGCCGACTCGAGGCCATGCCGGTCGAGGGTAAGAACGGCGTGATCGATCTGGCTTTCCAGACAGCTTACGATAGCGAAAATGCCTACTTCCGTTTCCAGTGGAAGACACTCAATGACTATGCCGGCACCGCGCACCCCTATTACCGTTACGACGGCAAGGAGTGGAAAGCGTTTGGTTATCCGAAACTGGATAAGGTGGTGCAAGACGGTGAGCAACCAGGTATCTATGAAGATCGCATGTCAATTATGATCGACGATGGATCGGTTCCGATGTTTGCCAATCAGGGTTGCTGGCTAACCTGTCACGATGGTCAACGAGATAGCCCAGATCGTCCCGATACCGCAGATGTGAAGGCCAATCAACTGTTCGCGCACCTGAAGAAGAAAGACGTGCGCAAGTATCTTCCATCAACACGTACTGATGAAAATGCCTCCTGGGATATGGGTAAGACCCCGGAAGAAATTGCCGAAATCAAGGCGGCCGGTGGTTTCCTCGACCTGATGCAATGGCGTGGTCATCGCTCTAACCCGGTGGGCATGTCTGACGACTTCTACGTTCTTGAGTATCGCAACAGCGATGCCGGTAAAAATCCGTTCGGTGGCAACAAGGGCAAGAATCATCAGCCCAAATACATGTTTGACGAGAAAAAGTTCGGCAAAAAGTCAGTCAGGATCGAAGACATTCGTAATATGCCTACAACCTTGATCCGCGAAGAAAACGCCGTTCCGTTTGATCCTAGCGCAGACTGGAAAGAAGGTGACCTGATTCCCAAGTACGTTGTTAGCAGGGAAGATTCCAAAGGATCGGCTGCCGACAACAACATGTCTAAGGGTGAATGGAAAGACGGTATGTGGACTGTTGTCTGGGCTCGCAAGCTGGGTCTCACCAATCCAGACGATAAAGAGCTTAAAATCGGCAAAGCCTATGACTTCTCCTTCGCCACCCATGACGACAACATCACTACAAGGGGACATCACGTTTCGTTCCCGATGACTGTCGGATTTGGTGCCGAGGCCGACATTGAAGCAACCAGGCTGAAGTAGGCCAGAACGACGACAAGAGGAAGCGCCCGACCTGAAGTGATGGGTCGGGCACAACTCTAACTACCAGAACCTACAATGAATTATTTGGATAAATGGAGGCCGCTGTGAAAATGACCGATTTATTCTCACGTAGAACCATATTCGTGATCGGTGGTGCCTTCACGCTCCTGGCCATCAGTTGGGCTATCGCGTATGAACCGGTAACCCGTAACCTGATCGCGCAGGATAGTCTTTGCAACTACTGCCATCTTGCGTGGGAGTTTAACCCTGATGCCAGACTGGCAGTTACTGGCCCTCATGCTTCTGAAACGCAGCCGGTTGAGTCGCAGGCGCGCTGTGTCGAATGCCATCTTCCCGAAGGTTGGTGGAATGCGACCTACGCGTATACACACTTTCTGAGTATTACCGATTTGTTCGGGCATTTTCGTGACCTGGAGTCCGAGCGATCAGGAAAGTGGATACCTCCCCGTGCGGCGACCGCATACCGTGTACGTGATCGCTTGTTCGAATATGACAGCGTCACTTGCCGGACTTGCCATATCGAGGGCGAGATTGAGCTCAACACTAAACGCGGGGTGAAAGCACACAAACTTGCGCTGGATGAAAGCAATACCTGTATTGAATGCCACAACAACCTGGTTCATCGCGAGGTTGGTTTGCGCAAAGGCGCCTTCAAAAAAACACAGTCACCCGTCGATTAGGAGCCAACTATGAATGCCAAACAAAGACAGTTAGCGAGCCGCAGGGGTTTCATGCAGAAACTCGTGGGCGGGGCAGCTGTGACTTCGGCCGTTGTTGCTGTCCCAGCCTTAACTACCGCGACATCCGCAGCGAAGGAAAAGAAGCCGCGAAACAAACATTACGGCATGCTCATCGACACTCGGAAGTGTATTGGCTGTCATTCGTGCAGTGTGGCCTGTAAGGCTGAATTCGACGTCCCACTGGGCTTTACACGATCCTGGGTCGAGTACACCGAAAAAGGTAACTATCCCAACGTGTCTCGGCATTTCCTGCCCAGGCTTTGCAATCATTGTCGTCATCCGCAATGCGTGGATGTCTGTCCGACGGGGGCCACTTACAAGCGCAAACAGGACGGTATTGTGGTCGTCGATACCGGACTCTGCATCGGTTGCAAATATTGTATTCAGGCGTGCCCATACGATGCCCGCTTTCTTAATCCAGTCACCGGATTCGCCGATAAATGTGATTTTTGTATCCACCGTGTTTCAAAAGGCCTAGACCCGGCTTGCGTCAACTCTTGCGTAGGCGGTGCCAGAATATTTGGTGATATCAGTGATCCCGATAGCGAAATTTCTCGCCAGTTGGCAACAAACCCTGTCACCGTTCTGCGACCGGGCAAGGGAACGGAGCCCAACGTTTATTACATCGCTGCCGACCATTCGAGTGAGCACGAAAACAAACGCGGATGGTATGACGTGCGGGTAACAACGCATCGTCGGGAAAAGAAGAGGAGATAGTCATGCATGAAGTTAATTGGGGTATACACGTTATCCTTTACCTGTTCCTGGCTGGCCTGGGTGCCGGCGCCGTCGTCGTCAGCGGTTCGGTGCTGCTACGCAAAGGCGGGTTCGGATCGTCGCGCTTTGCCGTCGCCAGGTGGGGCGCACTGATCGGTCCGATTCCGGCCATGCTCGGAACATTTTTGCTCGTATTCGAACTGGGTCAACCGTTTCGTGCGCTGAATCTGTTCAAGGTTATTAATCTGTCGCCCATGTCCATCGGCTCATGGTTTCTGGTGTTGTTTATTTTCTTCAGCCTGCTATATGCGCTGACCTTCCTGCCACGTTCGGCGGGACCGGGTGATCGACTGGCGCGGATGCGGCGGACTCTAGCCTGGATCTGTGTACCAAGCGGGATTGGTGTCGCCATTTACACCGGCATCCTGCTGGGTGCAATGCCGGCACGACCATTTTGGAATTCCCCTATTCTTGCCGGGTTGTTCCTGTTGTCAGCGGTATCCTCCGGGGTCGCCGTGATCTTACTGATGGGCGTCTTTTTCCGGCGAAAAAGCACCGATCCCGCTGTTCGCGACGATTACCACAACAGCGCCTATCTGCTGACCGCGACCGATGCCATTATTCTGGGTGGTGAACTGGTGATTATTTTCCTTTTCCTGCTGTTCGCTCAGCTGACCATCGGCGACGTGCGATACGCTGTCGCCGAGATTCTTCCCGGCGGCCAATTAGCGATGCCTTTCTGGGTTTTGGTAGTTGGATTCGGCGTGTTCATTCCGTTCGTGATCGAGATCATTGAGATTCGGCCCAGACTACTCAGTGGCGGGGTATTCAGGTCGAGGATGGCCGTCGAAGTGGTGGTGCCGATCCTCATCCTGATCGGCGGATTCACCTTACGTTACGTCGTCGTAATTGCCGGCCAGATATCGGCTTCGGCGGCATTGTAGAAACGGAGAGGCGGTATCATGATTAATCGTAGAAAATTTATCCAACTGGGTGCGGCGGTAGCAACCGTTCCGCTATCGGTTCGTTCGGCGTATGCGAAAGCCACAGAAGTATTAAAGAAAGGCGGTGAAGCCTATTCCCATTTCAGCGGAACGAAATTATCCCCTGTTCCGAGTATATGCGGTCAATGTCCAGGTCAATGCGCCATTATTGGCTATGTGGATGGAGGGCGGGTGGTCAAAATCGAAGGCCAACCAGGTTCAATCCGCAATCAGGGAAAGATCTGCGCCAAGGGCCAATCCGGTGCGCAGAAAATTTATGACCCGGATCGCATACTGTCTCCGCTGCGACGAATCGGCAAACGAGGTCAGGGGGAATGGGAAAAGATATCATGGGATGTGGCACTGAATGACCTGACTGCCCGCCTGCAGAAGCTTCGCGACGACGGAAATCCAGAGAAATTCGTGTTCCATCACGGCTGGATTCCGGCCAGCGCGGAAAAACTGATCGACGATGTTTTCCTGCCCGCTTACGGCACGGCTTCTATCGTCCAGCAAACTTGTCACGGACAAAGTGCACGCTGGACAGCCCATGAACTCACCTGGGGCGGGCGCGTCGATAATTGGGACCTGGACAACACCGACTTCGTCCTGAACTTCGGCAGTAATGTCCTCGAAGCCCACACCAACCATGTTTCGCTGGCCCGCAGGCTTGCGCTAGCCGCCGTCGATCGCCGGTTGCGTATGGTCACTTTTGACGTCAGGCTTTCCAATACCGCGGCCAAATCCGATCAGTGGATTCCCGTTAAACCCGGTACAGACCTGGCTGTGGCGCTTGCTATGTGCAACGTGGTGATGAATCAAGACCTCTATCGCGGAGTGGGTGAAGCGTTCCTGACATTTTGTCAGGTAACTCAGGACCCCAACGTTCCAACCGCCGACAAGATCACCGCTCTGAAGAAGCACCTGGCCCAGTACACGCCGGAATGGGCGGAAAAAATTAGCGGTGTGCCGGCCGCGCAGATTGTTGACATCGCCGCCGAATTCGCCACGGCAAAGCGGGCCTGCGTTATCAGTTCCCGGGGTGCTGATGCCCATTTTAACGGGGTCGAAACCGAACGCGCGATACAGATGCTCGCCGCCATTACCGGCAATATTGACAGCCCCGGGGGCCGCTGCCGGGCCATCAAGCCGGAATGGATCTATCCTGCCGGACCAAAAGACAAGCCTGTGGCGAAAAAAATGGTCTTTATCGATGATGCTGAAAACACTTCGGCACTGTCGAATTTCGGTACCGGCCACAGGGTGTTAAATCGTATCAAGGCAGGCGGGGAGCGTCCCGGCGTTTACATGTGGTATCACCACAATCCAGCCTATGCGAACGGCGACACACAGGAAGTAATCGACATCCTGAAAGATGAATCGCTACTGCCATTCACGGTCGCAGTGACACCTTTTTACGACGAAACCGCGGCGTTGGCAGACTTGATCCTCCCGGACGCTACCTACATGGAGCGCTACGACATCGATGAAGGTGTTTCTCCAAACCAGGTAGCCGAATATGCCATCCGGCAACCGATGATCGCCCCTCTGGGAGAATCTCGAGACTTCAAGGATGTTTGCTGCGACCTGGCTAAACGGCTTGGATTCCCGCTCGGTTTCAAATCTGCCGAGAAATTCGTCGAGTCCGCCTGCAAGCTAACACCACTGGTGAAGAAGAAGGCCCGCGGTTTCCGGCGCATGAAGAAAAAAGGTGTCTGGCACGACAAAAATGTCATACCCGTTTACGCTACCTACCGAAACCCGGTTGCTGCTGAGACGCTGTTAGCAGAAGAGGTTATATTTGACGAAAGCACCGGTGTTTACTGGGACTGGAAAGCCGCCGGTGTGAGCAGCAAAGACGAGGCGCAAAGGCAAGGTTACCGGCTCACAGCCAATGCCTCCGCGGGTTATGTCGGACAAAAATTCGGCGACACGGTCTACACAGGATTCAACCCCGGCAAGATCAATAAATCGGGTTACTTCGAATTATATTCGCCACTGCTGGCGGCCAAAGGATTGCAGGGATTACCGGCTTACGTCGCCATCCCCGGTCATGAAGAATTGACCAAAGAGCAATTGATCCTGACGACATTCAAGGTCAACGTGCAGGCCCAGTCGAATACCGGAAATGATAGCTGGCTTGCGGAAATCCAGCACCACAATCCGGCCTGGATCAATCCTGTCACTGCTGAACAGCGGGGTATTATTGACGGTGATGTAATAAAGATTAGTTCCGGAATTGGTGAGACCGAAACTACAGCAAAAGTCACACCCACCGTGGTACCAGGTGTTCTGGCCATGGCCACCCATGCCGGTCGCTGGCAGGGCGGTCGTTACGCCTCCGGCAAGAAATCACCCTTCGCCATCGAAGATCCTCGCCACGATGACCTGGTCTGGTGGACAGCGAGCGGCGGCCAGCTCAATAAAATAATTCCAGACAATCCCGAACCCATCAGTGGTCAGCAAAGCTGGATGGATACGGTGGTGACGGTAACCAGGGTATAGAAAATTTGTCTGTAAAAAAATTCGTCAGTGTAAATCGTTCAACAGCGAGACTCTGGTAGCACCGTCAACTGTGAGGTCATATGTGTATACAGGATGTTGTACACCTATGACCCAGTCGGCACCATCCTTCAACGAGCCTGCCATTTCATCTGAGATTTCAAAGCGCATGAAATGCACTGCCGAGGTTTTAGTCTCGGTTGAACGATCCAGGTCCTCATCGGCGATCGCCCAGACCTTATCGAATCCGGCTACCCGCATCCATACCATGTCCTCGACGCCCACCATTTTTTCCAATTGGACGGCTCTCACTTCCGGATCCGTGTATTCGATCATAAAAGTAGCCTTGAAATTTCGGCCACTCGGAACCATCGGGTTATAAGCTTCAAGTTCTTCGTTAATACCGTCTGCCTCAAATATCTTTTCAATACGCAACATTTCCTGGATCTGGTAAAGCAGGGTCAGACGATCTTCGAAGTACAGTGTCGCATTAGGCCCGAGCATAACCTGGCGATATTTTTTATGCGCTAATACCTGTCGACGAAATTCGGGGCGCCGCTCGGCGTACTGCTCCAGGCTCATTAAATCTTCGCGGGTAATCTGGCCTTGTTGGCTCATGTTAGATTCCATAGGCTTGTTTCAACAGGCTTATCGGGTGTACGGTTTCGCTGCCATCATTTAACCCTGCGGCGATATGATGGCCGGCCATCGGGCAGTCACTGGTATAAACATCGGGCGCTGCTTTTTTGATTCGATTGACCACGGGCCTGGCAATCTTCATCGAAATGTCATGATATTCCTGCTTAATCGCGTAAGTACCATCGTGACCGGAACAACGTTCGATGGTATCAATTTCAGTATCCGGGATTAACGACAGAATGTCGCGTGTCTTGTAACCGATGCGTTGCACACGTTGATGACAGGCTACATGATAGCTAACGCTGCCGATGCTATTTTTGAACTCAGTTTTCAGTAGCCCAGCCTTATGCCTTAACATCAGGTATTCAAACGGGTCGAAAAATGCGCTCTGTACTCGGATCACCCTTTCGTCTTCGGGGTAGAGTAACGGCAATTCCTGTTTGAATTGCAGGGTGCAGGAAGGTACCGGTGAAATAATGTCCCAACCTTTATCGACCACCCTGGCAAGGATTGCCATATTTTCATGTTTCAAAGACTTCACCGAGTCGAGATCACCCAGTTCCAGTTTGGGCATGCCACAGCAAACCGTATTGGGAATTACCATGGTTGGAATATCATTGTGTTCAAACACCGCGATTAAATCTTCACCCAGGTGGGGTTCGTTGTATTGACCATAACAGGTGCCGAATATGGCGACCTTACCCCGCGTTTTATCGCTGGCAACAGCCTTGCTTTGATCGGCCTTGTGTTGCCGCGTACGCTTACTCAGGGTACGGCTATGATAACTGGGTAACCTCGCTCTCGCGTCGACCCCGATTGCGCTTTCGAGCAGCGCGCGTGTATGTTCATTTTTGTTTACCGCGTTAACCACATTGGCAACAATCGGGATACTGGCGAAACTACCGATGCGGTCAGTGGAAGTAATTAATTTATCGCGCATTTTTGTTCGACCCTGCCTGAATCCAAGCGCCTTGGCACGCAGCATCAAATGCGGGAAGTCAACATTCCATTCGTGCGGTGGCACGTAGGGACATTTGGTTAGATAGCACAGGTCACAAAGGTAACAATGGTCTACTACCGAGCAGTAATCCTGCCTGGCCACGCCATCGACTTCCATGGTAGGGGATTCGTCAACCAGATCGAACAGCGTCGGGAAGGCGTTGCAGAGGCTGACACAACGCCGGCATCCGTGACAAATATCAAAAACACGTTCGAGCTCGTCAAATACTGCAGTTTGGTCATAAAAGTCTGGTTCGTTTTGACCCAGCGGGTGACGTGTGGGTGCTTGCAAACTGCCTTCACGGGATGCAGACGACATTGTCAGGTCCTGAGATTTGTGGGTTTAGCTGCAAGGAAAAATCCTTGCAGCCATAGAGATACAGGTGTTAGTCGTCCAGATTATCGAGTGCTTTCTGGAAACGATTCGCGTGCGAACGCTCGGCTTTCGCCAGGGTTTCGAACCAGTCGGCTATCTCATCGAATCCCTCTTCGCGAGCCGATTTCGCCATACCAGGGTACATATCGGTATATTCGTGAGTTTCGCCGGCAATCGATGCTTTAAGATTGTTTTCCGTACTTCCGATTGGCAGGCCGGTTGCAGGGTCGCCAACTTCCTCGAGATATTCCAGGTGACCATGAGCATGACCGGTTTCGCCTTCAGCAGTTGAGCGAAATACCGCCGATACGTCATTAAAGCCTTCGACGTCAGCTTTTGCAGCGAAATACAGGTAACGACGGTTAGCCTGCGATTCACCTGCAAATGCGTCTTTCAGGTTTTGTTCAGTTTTTGATCCTTTCAGGGACA
>Ga0255049_10001359_pt1 | contig 13522 bp, 17 predicted proteins | sample JV7_2_3_MG_FD_183615 | JGI IMG/M metagenome (GOLD analysis project Ga0255049, IMG submission 183615) | Seawater microbial communities from Jervis Inlet, British Columbia, Canada - JV7_2_3 | ecosystem: Environmental > Aquatic > Marine > Inlet | place: Canada: British Columbia | collected 2016-10-06
AATGGATAAGATAGCAGAATCAATTGAAGTACCATATGTATCAGTTAGCGTTGAAAATGATAAAGGAAAGAGAACATTTATAAATGAAAAAGAATATTAAAATGAAACTCAAACTAATAAGAACCAACAGCAGCGCAAATTCAACAAATGGATTGCTGTATGACATTACATCAGATCCAGAATTTATGTGCTACACTCTTGAAGATGAACCAAGAGAAGTGAAAGTAAAACATGAGACATGCATTCCAGCTGGTGAATACACTCTTGGATTGAAAACTCATGGAAGGTTGCATGACAAATACCAATACAGATTTGCAGACATTCACAATGGTATGATTGAGCTTTTAGATGTGCCAAACTTTACAGATATTTTGATTCACTGTGGCAATACAGACAATCATACTTCCGGATGTTTATTGGTTGGAGATACACAAGAGAACAACAACACAAAAGAATCAGGTTTTATAGGCAAGAGCACAATTGCTTATTTTAGGATCTACAAAGCCATATCTGAAGCAATAATGTCTGGAGAGCACTGCACAATTAATATCACAGATGATGTTATAATATGAGTGAAAGAAGTAAAGCAAAAAATGCTTGTGACAAAGCATTCAGCAGATTTGTGAGGTTGTCATGTGCTGATAAGTATGGTATGATAAATTGTATTACTTGTGATAAGCGTAAAAAATGGGATGAAGTTGATTGCGGTCATTTCCAAACCAGAGCAAAATTATCTGTGAGATGGTTATATGATCCAGAAAACGGATTAATCAACGCTTCTGCTCAGTGTAAACGATGCAATATGAGTAATGGAGGCCATTCTTATCAGTTCGGCAAGAAGATAGATGCTCTGTACGGCTCAGGACAAGCCGATAAAGTCGTTTTCATGTCTAATCAGATACGCAAGTACACAGTGCAAGAGTTAAGGGATATGGCGGCCTCATTTGAAGCGAGAGCAAAAGCCATATTACAAGAAATTTAGGAGACAAATATTGTTTTCTTATATTTGGGGTTGTGGTCAGGAACTACATATCCAAAAATTACGATGCTATTAAAAAAATGGCATGTACTATTGCCAAAAAAAGTCTGATTGATTGTGAGGAATTATGTCACATTGTGATATTGAGTATTTTAGAAAGCGATCAGAGTAAAATTGAGGAACTGATCAAGAAGAAGCAGTTGAGATATTGGTTGGCAAGGATGATGATGAATCAATATAACTCAACCACATCACCATATCACTACACATACAGAAAACCAGCTGAAAGACACAGAGAAGCGAAGCAAGATATTCTGCTGTGGTTTGATTCTGATATTGAAAAGAAGATAAAAGATGAAGAAAAGATTGACTTCATCAATTCTACTCTTTCAGAGATGCCATATTTTGATAAGACAGTAACAGAGATATATTATGAGCATGGCCATTCATTCAAAACTATGTCAGAGGATACTGGCATCAGTAAAACAACTCTTTTCAAAGCATTAAAACGCACAAAAAATGAAATCAAAAAAAAAGCCAAGCAAAGGACTTGGAGACACGATTGAAAAAGTAACAAAATTCACTGGCTTGAAAGCTGCTGTGGAATCCATCTTTGGAGAGGATTGTGGATGTGAAGAAAGGAAAGAGAAATTGAACAAACTTTTTCCATATGGAGCACATATGAGTGCAGAGGATCGTGATCTATATCACCAACATTTGATTAATTGGAAGAAGGGTGGTTCAGTGACTGCTTCACAGCAACATCTTGCCATTGATATTTGGATCAGAAGCACAAACAAGAAAAAGAAGTTTTCCAACTGCACATCGTGTGTAAAGAAATTCTTTGAGGATATTGAAAAACTATATGAAAACAGCTGTGAAAATGACTAAACCTATCAATAAAATATTTGCACATCCAAAAAATCCTCGATTGATTCGCAATGAAAAATATCTGGAGCAAAAAAAGAGCATAGAAGAAACACCTGAGATGATGGATCTGAGGCCAGTGATAATTGATGAAGATGATATCATACTTGGAGGACATCAAAGATGGAGAGCATGTAAGGAATTAGGTTGGAAAGATGTGCCAGTGATGCAATACACCAGAGAGAAACATTTGAAATCTGAATCATTTACTAAATTCAACAAAACATATGAGCTGGTTTGTGCTGAAATAGTAATCAAGGACAATACACACTATGGAGAATTTGATTATGATATGCTTGCAAATGAATGGGATGAATACCCATTATTAGAATATGGTGTGCCAGTCTGGGAAACTGACATGCAAGAGCCAAATTTTAATGAACTGACTGAAGAAAATAATAAACCTCCAACAGTTAAAATAACATTTTCAAATGAAAGTGATTTGTTAGAAGCAGAACATGAAATATCAAATATAGTAAGTAAATATGAAAAAGCATTTTACTCAGTATCATCTGAAAAATGAGATTAGAAAAAGCATCATATAAAGCAATTAAATATGCTTGTTTAAAATTTCACTATGCAAAAACTGTTCCAGTGAGAAATATATCATATTCTGTATTTAACAAAAACAATGAATGGTGTGGAGTTATATGCTATGGGTTGGGTGCTTGTGCTAACTTAGGTAAAAAATACAATGCTGTCTCTGGCCAATTTTTAGAATTAACCAGAATGGCTTTAAATGGAAAACAAGAAAGTACAAGCAAAGCAATGTCAATTTCTATTAAACTTTTGAAAAAGCACAAACCCTTAGTAAAAGTATTAATAAGCTATGCTGACAAAGGTCAAAATCACTTTGGAACAATATATCAAGCAACAAATTGGCTGTTTGTAGAAGAAAGCAAAAGCAGTGGAAAAGAATGTTTCTACAAAGGAAAATGGGTGCATGATAGAGGGCCAAGTTCTTTGCCAAAAGAACAGAGAGAAAAATTGCTATACAGAAAAAAATCAGGTAAATACAAATATATTTTTCCTTTGACAAAAGAGCTTAAAAGAGATTGCCAACAATTATCAAAACCATATCCAAAAAAAGAACTACTTAATTGAGCGATGAGGTCGATTTGAACGCCATCTCTTGACTGGAAGCCAAGTGTGTTACCATTACACTATCATCGCATATATGAGAGCAATATACACCAAGAAAAATGAATAAAACAGAAATAAAAAAGAAAGCTATGATGGAAGCTCTTGAAAAATCACTTGGTGTAGTCACTCAAGCATGTAGGATTGCAAGTGTATCCAGAACGCAATACTATCAATGGTTAAAAGATGATCAAGTATTCAAGAAGCAAACAGATGATATTGCAGAGATAGCAATTGACTTTGCAGAGAGTAAACTTCATTCTCTTATCAGTCAAGAGAACGTGCCAAGCACAATATTCTATCTCAAGACAAAAGGAAAGAAACGTGGATATGTAGAATCTCAAGAAATGACTATCTCAGAACCAAACAAAAAGCCAAGCTGGATTACAAGCGAGGATGAAGCAGAGTAAATCATATTATGACTGTAAGAACTGTGATACTCGTATCCAAGTACATCAAGGAGGAACGAGATCGGGCAAGACGTATTCAATATGTCAGGCATTGATTGAGTGGTGTGTGAACAATAAGAACTCTGGATGGGTAATTACGATCATAAGAAAGACCATGCCGAGCTTGAAAGCGAGTGTGATGAGAGATTTTTTTCAGATATTAGAGAATGAAGGATGGTATTCTCCTGCTCATCATAATAAAAGCAACTCACAATATATTTTGTTTGGTAATATGATTGAATTTGTTTCAATCGATATGCCCCAGCGCATCAGAGGTAGAAAAAGACACATAGCTTTTTTGAATGAGTGCAATGAATTAACCTTTGAAGATTTCACTCAGATAATTTTGAGAACGTCTGAAATAGTAATCATGGATTTTAACCCCAGCGATGTATTTTCATGGATATATGATAAAGTAATGACGAGAGATGATTGCAGTTTTTTCCAAACAACATATCTGGACAATCCATTCTTGGAAGAAAACACAATAAAAGAGATTGAATACCTAAAATTAACGGATGCAAATTATTGGAGAATTTATGGATTGGGTGAACGTGGTTTGAACATCGCTGCTATCTTTCCACATTTCAATCAAGTGGATGAGATACCAGATCGCGCACAATTTATTTCATTTGGTTTAGATTGGGGATTTACAAATGATCCAAGCGCACTCATATCAGTGTATAAAGATGGGTTGGATCTATATGCTCATGAACACTTGTATGAAACTGGATTGACAAATAATGATTTGATAAGAAAGATGCGAGAAATGGGAATTGATAGGCAAGAAATAATTGCCGATTCTGCTGAACCGAAATCTATAACTGAACTCTCACGACAAGGATTCTTAATCAAAGGTGCGAAGAAAGGTCAAGACAGCATCAGATTAGGAATAGACGTAATGAAACGACATAGAATAAATATAAGCAAAGAAAGCACTAATCTAATAAAAGAGATGCAGTCATATAAGTGGAAAACAGACCGAGATGGCAACCAAATCAATGAACCAGAAAGCGGAAACGATCATGGAATTGATGCGCTGAGATATGTGTGTTTGAATAAGCTCATGGAAAACTACTCTGGCAAATATTACATATCATAATGAAATTAACAGTACCTTCAGATGAAGTTCTATGTAATGAATGCGAATCTTTTATAAAGCACTACGCTAAAGAGCAAGTGATTAAGGAGTTAAGTGATTGGGTTCAATTCACGAAATCAATCAAGCCATCTGTGCTAAGTATGATGAAAGATAGAATCAAAGAACTTAAACAGAAGAAAGTGAATGAACTCACCTAATAGCATAACTAAAAGTGAATAAAATGAAAATAACAGTACCTACATCAGTTGCAGATATTACAGTAAAGAAATGGATTAAACTTTCCAAGACAGATGATGTGGTTAAGCGAGTAGCAATCCTCTGTGACATAACACCTAAAACAGTCAAGAGAATGACTATTGAAAGCATGGAAACTGTGAACTCATTGCTGGAAGAATTAGAAGATCCAAGCCAGACTGAGTTTGAGTTGTTTCCAATCATAGAAATTAAAGGAGAAAAATATGGTATACATCCAAACCTCTCAGAGCTTACTGTTGGAGAGTATGCTGATCTGGAGACAGCATGCGAAGATTCGGATGAGAACTTGCTTCAGATACTCTCTATTCTGTACAGAAAGGTCACACACGAATCACAAGACTTCTATCAGATAGCTCCATACACTGGAAGCGAAAACAGAAAGATATTCAATGAGATGAAAATGGACAAAGTTTTCTCACTACTCGCTTTTTTTTTGAATATAGGTCTGACCTTTATGAAAGATTCAGTGCGATCTTTGGAGGCGGTGGAGAGGTAGGTTCTTCAATGGCAAATAAATGGGGTTGGTTCGCTTCAATCTATCATCTGGCGGGTGGGGACATATTAAAAATTGAGGCCGTTACAGAGCTTAAAATTGAACAAGCATTCACTTTTTTGTGTTACGAATTAGACCTTTCTATATCTAAGAATAACAAAGACATAATCAAGTAAGATGGAAGCAAATCAATCAGAAACAACTCTATTCAAATTGTTGAAAGCATTTGATACATACGGAGCAGATAACGCACAAATTAACAGCACTGTAATTGGACCTATTGAAGAAATGGATGTAAAGAAAATGGATTCAACTCTTTTTCCTTGCTTATTTGTTAATCCAAGTTCTGCGTCAATTGATAAAGGTGAAGCAGAAATTTCACTTGAAATAATTGTTGCAACATTGCAACCAAGTGATTTGGAAGATCGTGCTTATGTTTTGAGCAATATGTTCTACATAATGAAAGATATCATTGCAATGGGGTATAATCACGCATACGATGATGATCTTTTCATTACCAGATGCACAATGGAATTACCAGTCAGTTTAGATCCCTTCATGGTCCGATTTGAAAATATGCTGATTGGATGGTCTGCAATGGCAAATTTCTCAGTAGATAATACAAATGATGTTTGCTTAATACCAATGAAATGATCACAATGATGATTGACAATGTGAAGTACGATGCACCACTCACTACAAAGATAATGCATGATGTAGCAATGAGATGGAAGAAGAATGCACTTCAGATGTTAAGGAGACAAGGACACAGAGCAACTGGAACACTGGCCAACTCAATGAAATTGGAATGGGAGTTGAATCAAGATAAAGATGAGTGGACAATTGAACTCACTCCGGATGTTGATTATTGGCAATATGTAGATTCTGGTGTTGATGGAGTAAACAAGAAATATAGTCGGGAGACTTTCAAATTCCTAAACACAGATACCAGAACATTCAGATTCACAAATAAGAAACCACCACTAAAAGCTATCATGGGATGGTTAAAAGTGAAAGGATATCAAGGACGCAATGCTAAAGGACAATTCATAACAGATAGATCATTTGGATTCTTAGTACAGAGAGCAATATTTCAAAGAGGATTAAAACCATCATACTTCATATCTAAAACTGGTAATAACATACTGAAGAAATACTCAGATCCAATTGCTTCTGCTGTTGGTCAAGATGTTGCAAATATCATAACCAAGATATTGTAATAAAATAACAGAACCGAACATATATAAAAATGGCATACATCGTAGAACAACAACCATCTGAAACAGCTCTCACCAGCACACTACATCCAACTATCTTCACAGTCTCTGATGTGGGATATAGTGGATATAAATACAGATTCGCATTAAAGGTGAAAGATGATGCTGGAACAATCTTGACAGTATTAGCATTGCAACCAAATAATAATGAAGCAGCCACATTCAATATCGCTCAGGTATTAGATAGCTATGTAAAGACAACTGAGATACAAATTCCACTCACTGATTCCAGTCATTCAATTCATCTGTTAGGTGCTAAGGTATTAACTCAGGTGTGTGCAAAGGGAGCTTTCACAGCAAGAAAATTTCTTGTAGATCTTGGATACATTAAGGCAACCACAGCTTCAGGAGCAGTATCATATACAGCAGCAGATACTGATAACAAAGTATTTGCATTAAGATGGTCTGGTCATACATCAGACTTTGCAGATTGGAGTGATGTTAAGTTGAATGGAGATCTGATATCTGCGTTCTCAGATAATGCTCCATCATATAATACTTCTATGCTAAGTGAAATTCCTTTGAGTGGAACTGCAACATGGCCATCAGGATTGAATGCTTTATCAAGTCTATTCAAAGACAATGTGACTATGACATCATTCAGAACATTAGCAACACCAACTGGAACTGCTACTGGATATGATCTGGATCGTAATCTAAATTACTATAAAATTAGAGTAATGAATGGAGCATCTGAAGTTGGTATTTATGACATAAACATTGCAACCTCTGGTGGAGTGGCATCTGGTTCAGTTGGATCAGATAGCATGATATCATTTGTAGGAGTTGGCCCGATGAACTTAAAATCACAAACTGCAAATGCAAGTCTTGCCACAGCGATCAACGGCACTTGGACTTATTATGATGTGGTTGCATATACAACCAGTGGCTTATCAACAGCATATCAACTGTCTGGAATATACAGATACACACAAGTTGATGCACCTTGCTTATATGATGCATTCACAATTGGATTTCAAAACAGAGCTGGAGCATATGACTACATTGATGTATTAGGAGCACAAACCAACAGCACCAAAGTAACAAGCAAATCAAAGTATGTAGGCAAGTCGGGAAACTATCTTGATACGAGTACATCAGTTGATTGGGCATCGTATGGAAGGAATGGAGGCACTACATTCAGAGATGTAAGATCTAAGAGAGGCATGAAAGTATCAACTGGCTGGTATGATGAAAGCAGAGATGTATTGATGGAATCATTGATAGTATCACGTAAGGTTGTTATGATAAATAGTAAAGGAGACATAATACCGATTGTTATTAAGGACACAAACTATCTGGAAAAAACGAGCTTGAAAAATAAGCTATTCGCGTATGATCTGAATATTGAATATGCAAAAGAAAGAATATCATGATTGAGCTTCAAGTAAGAAATGGAGATCTTTATGATTGGTTTCCTTTGGAACTTTCTGAGGATGCTGCTATACCTTTAACATATAGCTTTGCAGATCCAGAGAAGTTGATGAGCAGAGAAGCACCCTATTCAGGAACTTTTCTACTACCATTCTCAAACATAAACAATGATTTCTTTGAGAACTATTTTATGATAGACCTATCACAAGGATCATGGAGCACCGATATTTTCAAGCCAGAGAATCCAGTTCAATGCACTCTGTTGAATGATGGTGTTGCTTTGATAGAAGGAGTATTGCAATTATTAAGCGTATCTAAAACTGGACAAACGTATGAATGTGCTATCAGTGGAGGTGCAGGTGATCTATTCACTCAGATGGGCAATACTAAGCTGAGAGAAGTATTTGCAAATCCAACAGATTACCAGTATGATAATACATCAGCAAATGTCATTGCTTCATGGACAACTGATATAACAGATGGTAATGTTGGATCTGGTGTGCTTCGTATTCCATTAGTAGATAAGGCACTCAGTCAAGGAGGGCGGTTGTATGGTGATTTCGGAGTTGATGAAGGTGTATTCACTTCAAACTATTTACCAGCTACTCACCTCCTACCTTTCATGCAGATAGAACATATCTTCAGAAAGATACTATTTCACTTTGGCTTCTCACTTTCGAGTACTTTTATGGCAACTTCAATCTGGGCAAATTTGTACATGAGTTTAGGCAATGGAGCTAATGGATTGAAAACAACTCCATACTATGGATTCAAAGCTGGATTGACATCAGATATCACAGCTGGATCTGGTGGTGAAACTTTTGTGCTACCATTCAACACTACTTCTGGATCGGATCTATATGATCCAGACAATCACTTTGACGAAACATCATATTCTTTTATTGTGCCAAGTGATATGTGGGCAGTGTTTGATTTCTCATTTGAAGTAGATAATTCATCACAAGCAGACTTCTGGGGAATTTTCAATGTTGAATTAAACTCATCTGATACAGTTCTTGCAAGTTTCGGATGGTCAATGGTGCAAGGAAGTCCAATAACACAACCATTCTCATATACAATGCCACAATCGGTATTCTTGGAATATGGAATGGAGATTCAACTTACAATCACAACATATATGGAAGGTTGTGTAATTATAGCAGATCCAACAACAACATTCTTCAGATGGTTATCATATGAGAGCACACCGATAAGTGGTGAGCCAGTTGATACGATTGCTAATATGCCAGATATCACATGCGCTGCATTTGTGAAAGACTTAGTACAGAGATACAATCTTACTCTATTACCATCTACAAGTCCACAAGAACTCATATTAGAGCCATTAAGCGACTATATTGCATCGGGTGATGTATTGGATTGGTCTGAGAAATTAGATCACTCACAACCGTTTGTTGTAAAACCAGCCACAGAACTCAGAAGCAAAGATATCATATTCAATGACGGAGTAGATAAGGACTGGCCGAATCAATATCAGTTCACAGAATATGGAACTCCATTAGGTCAATACGGATACAGATCAGATGATACATATGCAGTTGGAACACATCAGAACAGCTCAGTATTTGGAGCAACAGCAATTCAACAGCTACCAACAGCAGATTGGAACTCAGTTGATGCAAACACGATAATATATCCACGTTTGTTTGGAGAAAGCAATGGCGCTCAAATACCAGTAGCACACAAACCAAAGATATTGTACTGGAATGGAACACAAACTACTGGAGGTCAAAGTATATACATAGGAACTACATCAACAGCGGTTTATGGATGTATGACACCATTTCACACGCTACCAATAACAGATTCAACACAATCAACATATTGGAGGCATACATTAAAACAAGCATCTGGATCACCTTTGATTGGTCAAAATTATGCACTTGGATTGGCCAGATCTTATTGGAGTGAATATCTACAACAGATATATTCAGAGGATGCAAGACTTGTGTTATGCCAGATAGCTATCACTCCAGCAGATATGAATCTCTTGACATTTGATGATAGGATTTTCATAGATGGAATATATTATAGAGTGATTGAGATAAGTGGATACAATCCAGTTGATCCAAAACCAACACCAGTGAGGTTGATGAAATTGATAGATATCGGAGCTGTGACTTTGTTTCCTGATGATCAGTGTGTTTTGAATTATGTATCTTCAAACATAGATGGTACTACAAATTGGGTTGATGCTTCTGGAGTGGCTCAGAATCCAACTCTTGCATGTTGCGAAGCAGAAGGATTAACATATGCACTTGATGGTACTACACCTGAATGTTGGTGGGATTGGCATTCAGATGGACATGATCCAGATATAACAGATGCACATCTACACGATGGAAAAAAAGATATAGGTTCAGGTGTTTCAGGAATACCAACGAGATCATTCTTTCCACAAGTACCAATTCCAGTTGGATCACAACAAGGAACACATCTACTCAGACAAAGCTCCAAGAATTTCAATATGGCTTGGTCACAGAATGGAACAGCAGCATATGTGAATAATACACTGAATGAAGGCATGGCATCTTCTATGGTCTTTCAATTGATGTGTGTTACAAATAGCACCACTGCTGTTGTGGCTGGAGTAGAAGGAAAATTGATAAGTGACATCATAATACCTATCAATTCAACAGCTCACTTTAAGATCAATGCTCTGGGAGTGATATATGCAGCAGCAACATTACCAATAGGAGGTACATACTTCGTATCTCAATCCATTGTGCTCAAAAATATCAATGGAGTAATATCTACAATTTCAGATACAGTGGTTGAGAGCAATCGAGATTCTGGATTGGCTGATCCAACTGTTTCAATAGCTCATGTGAGTGCATCAAAAAGAGATTACGTGCTGGATATTTCAGTAACGGGAGAAGATGATGTGAATACATCTTGGGTAATGGATGTGAATGTTACATATATGAATATGAGCAGCAGTTCATCAATCGTGAATTTCGGCTTAATGACTGAAGCAAATGATTTCTTCGTATTAGAGAATAAGACTAAACTGGTAACAGAAGCAGCATGAGAAAAAACTATATAAAAAATATGTTCATCACAGTTCCTAAAATTATCAAACTTGGAACTATGTCAGATTCTAAAACATATACAAAAGAGACAATTCGCTTTTATGGATATTATGAAGAAACTGGATTCTCAGGATTTTTCAAGAAAGTATACATGGGTATAAAAGCCAGATTCAATGTCTAAGACAGCCACAGTCAAACTCAAAACTGAAGGAGTAACACAACTCACTTCAGAGCTAAACAAAGCTGCAAAAGCAGCTGACAATCTGGAAGATTCACTTGATGATACAGCAGAAGCAGCTGATGATGTAGGTGATGCATCTACTCAGATGAGTGGAGGGTTAGATCGCATGTCTGGTGGCCTGATAGGTATGTTCAAGGGAGCTGTGAAAGGAGCAAAGACATTTGTGCTTGGGTTGAAAACAATGAAAGGTGCTATGATAGCAACTGGAGTTGGTGCGCTGGTTATATTGGTGGGATCTCTGGTTGCTTATTTCACGAAAACTAAGAAAGGAGCTGAGTTGCTAGAAGTTGCAACAGCAGCTCTTGGAGTAGTTATGGGAAAAATTACAGATGTTTTGTCTGATATGGGTGAAATTATGGTTGGAATCTTCACAGATCCAGTTCAATCAATTAAAGACTTCGGAAAGTTCTTGAAGGAGTTTGTGATGGATCGTGTTCAAAATCTTATGGATGGACTTGGTTTTCTTGGTTCAGCAGTTTCAAAGCTATTTAAAAGAGACTTTGCTGGAGCTATGGCTGATGCAAAGAAAGGAGTTGAGAATCTTGCAATGGCTAATCCAATGATAGCAGCCACTGTTCTTGTTGTGGGTGAGTTAGTTGATAAAACAAAAGAGCTTTATGATGAAACAAAGAAAGCTGTTGAAGCTCAAAATGATCTAACAAAATCAACTCAATTATTACGACAAGCAGAAAGGGATTTGATAGTTGATGAAGCAGCGAAACTTGCCATAATAGCAAAACAAGAGGTGATTTCTAAAGACATCACAAAGAGTTATGCAGATAGAATTGCAGCAAATAAGAAAGCACAAGAAGCTGAAGCGTCTGTACATGCTCAGAGAGTTGCGAATGCAAAAGAAGCACTGAGGATTCACCAAGAAGAAATGGGTTTGACTAAGAGCTTAGAAGAAGATTATCAGCGTGAAGCAGAACTCATTGCAGCAGTAACAAATCTGGATACACAATCAGCAAAACTCAAGAAGAAATTTGTGGTTGAAGAAGGTATGTTGCGTGAACAGATGGCTGCTGAAAAGAAAGCAGATGATGATGCAGAGGCTTTAAGGATTGACACATTGAGAAAAGCAACACAATCAGCACAGCAGAATGAGATTGATGTGATTGCAGCGAAGTATATTACTCTGAATGAGATGGCACAAGGGAATGCTGAAATTGAGAAAGCATTGAAGGAGAAACAAGATGCAGAGCTACTTGCCATCACAGAAAAATATGCTGTAAAAGAAGAAGAAGTTGAAAAAGAGAAGGAAAAAACCAAACAAGAATTAAGGCAAGAAACCATTGATGCTACTCTTGCAATGACAAATGCAGCATTCTCATTATTCGCTGCACTGGATCAAGGACGCGAAGATGATGATAAGAAAACAGCGAAGAAAAGATTTCAGAGAGCAAAGAAGATGCAGATTGCTGCTGCTGTTATGAGCACTGGATCAGCAATTGTTGCAGCACTTTCCGCACCTCCAGTAGGATTGGGAGTTCCAGCTGGTATACCCGGATCAATAGTTGCAGCATTAACTGGTGCAGCTTCAATTGTTTCAATAGCTAAGACTAGATTCGATTCTGGTGATACAACTGTACCAGATGGACCAGCTCCACCAAGAGCAGAAAATCTCACATCAGCATTAGTACCAGATACATTTGCACCCAGTTCAACATCACCAACAGATACAGAATCCTTAATAGATAAACCAGTGAAAGCATATGTTGTGGCTCAAGATATGACATCACAACAACAACTAGATGCTAACTTATTACATCACGCAACATTATGAGAACAATTGAATTATTAATAGATGAAGAAATGGAGCTGTCAGGAATAACTGCTGTCAGTTTAGTACGGTTTCCAGCGATAGAGGAAAATTTTGTTTTCTTTAATCGTGGAGATAAATATGTTATGGCAAAAGTCGATGAAGCAAAAAGGATGCTAGTCGGGCCAGCACTCATTCCAGATAAAATGATTGCTAGATATGACGAAGAAGAAGATGAAGAATATGAAGTTTTCTTTTCAGCTGAAACAGTCAGACAAGCATCACAGCTTTATATGAGAGAAGAAAAAACCAACTCACACACATATGAGCATGTTGATGATATCTCAGGATTGACAGTTGTAGAATCATGGTTGATTGAAGATCCAAAAAGAGATAAAGCTGCTTTATATGGATTTGATCTACCAATAGGAACATGGATGTTAGCAATGAAAATTTGGGATGAAAATATCTGG
>Ga0255049_10001361_pt1 | contig 13514 bp, 14 predicted proteins | sample JV7_2_3_MG_FD_183615 | JGI IMG/M metagenome (GOLD analysis project Ga0255049, IMG submission 183615) | Seawater microbial communities from Jervis Inlet, British Columbia, Canada - JV7_2_3 | ecosystem: Environmental > Aquatic > Marine > Inlet | place: Canada: British Columbia | collected 2016-10-06
CGCGCATTGAATCAGTGCCCCCTCCACATCGAGAAATTGATGGTCCACCCAGTCCAGCGGCGAACCGGTATGCGGACAGCTGTTGCGGTAGGCGAAACACTCGTTGTAGCGCCGCACCACGAAACCGTCGACCTGCTCACCACCACTCTCGACTGAAAAGCCGTAACTGCCGGGATCATCCAGCCGTTGCAGCGAACATATCAGCGTCAAATTTTGCATACCGCTATCGATCTCGCTTCCGCCATGGACTCTCGGCCACGGCAGAATGCGGTGTCAGGTAGAGGCCAGCTCGGCAGGCGTCTTCGCAACAATGGTTAGCGCGTGCAGTTCCCCGGAAGCAATTTCATCGTTGACGCAGGCGTATACCAGCTTGTGGCGTTTTATCGGGGTCAGTCCGTCGAAAGCATCGCTGGTTACGTTGGCGACAAACTTGCCGTCTCCGCCGCTAACCGCCACGACCGCATCAGGCATGTGGGTCGCTATTAACTGCTGTATCTGTTCAGGGGTCATGAATAAACTGTCGTAGCGTTAAAAACAAGGCGCCAACTATAGTACAAGAGCCGCCCGGAATAACCATGGAAATCCTGATATTTTAGTCCTGGTACACTCGGGGACAGACCTTCAGCTCTGTGTGACACAATCTGCTTTAAACGAGAGCGAGAGCCACGATCTACGGGCCTACCTGCTACCGACAGTAACGACCTGGTGCTGGGCAGTAAACGCCATTCTTGGCAAGGTGGCGGTCGGCGAAATCTCACCCATCCTGCTGGTGACGCTGCGTTGGCTCGGTGTATTGATACTGCTGTTAGTATTCGCGCGTAAATACCTGATCGAGGACTGGCCGGTCCTGCGTCGTCATCTGGTCTATATGGGTTTGATGGGAGGCTTCGGCAGAATGGATTATTATCTCGGATCAATAACAAGGGAGAACAGCTTTAAGCCGACAGAAAAACTATTGTTTATCCATTTCCCGGGCCCTTTCTAACAGCAATTCGATACAGGATTGTTCATCGGATAAAAATTCCTGCGTAAACCTGGCAAGCTCGCGATAAAAATTGTGGGTTGTCGTTTCCATGACCTTGGCAAGGAAAGGGAAGGCCCACTTGCCAGGATGAAGATTGAAGAAGTCGTATTGAAAATCAAGTGCATTGAGGGCCGATGCAATATCCCCCTTTTCCCAACTTGTTGACTCAATTTCAGCCAGCGTTTTCAGAAAATATAACTCTACACCGAAATGGTCTGGGAGCTCTTTCAGTGTTTCATCATATTTCGTACCGGTCGCGGTTATATAGGCTCGTACCTGTTGTGCTTCGGGACCCGAAAGCGCCCCAGAGCCTCCAGGGGTCTGGATGGATTCGTAAGGAGGGATGCGATTCTTACCTGGCAGGACAAATAGGCTAGTGTATTCTACCGCAAGTTCCAGAGACAGTTCGTCGAGAGGCCTGGTAAAAAAACTCTCGTCCAGAGCGAATTGAGAGGCAAGCAACGCTTCTCTAAATTCCACTGAGCGCAATTTTTCCAGGCTCTCAACCGTCGGTTCTGTCAAAAAAAGATTAGACACAAATCCGTAGACGCCAGCCCGCTCTTGCGCATAACCGGCAAACTGTCGCGGGGAAGCCGCAGCGAATTCGCTGCTGGCTTCCTCGCTTAGGGCCACATTGCTAGTGATGACAGACGTCTCCTTTTTAAGCCCTGGAGACCGTTACTACGGTATCCATAAAGCGCAGCTGGCCGTTAATCGGGTCTGGCGAATTGGGGATAATCCAGTTGGGATGGGTGCCGTATTTACCCTTCCACCAGATACGCTCCAGGTCCGGATCGTCGTCCCTGCCCTCGGGTGCTTTTTTACCCGAAGCATAACGCCCGTATTCCCAGTGACCGCAGTGATGGGAAATGGCAATAGCGCCAGGATTTATCGCAGGTGTTACCCGGGCTGTAATGCTAACTTCTCCCGTGAGGGACTTAACCGAAATTACGTCTCCTTCTTTAATGCCTCTCTTCTCCGCATCGACGGGGTTAATCCAGGCAGGGTTATCATGGTAAATTTCGGTTAACAGCTTGCAGTTCTGAGACCGCGAATGGATCTGAGTAGCGACTTTAAAGGTCGTCAGGATCATATCATCCGAACCCATGCTCTGGTGCTCAGGAACAGCCGTCCAGGTAGGCAATGGATTGAGCCCCTTAGATTCCATGACGCTCGAATAGATTTCCATAAAGCCTGTTTTATTCACCTTGTCGGGCTTGAAGCCAGAATAGACCTTATCGCCGATTTTTTGACCCACGTACGCTTTATAAGATTTCTTGGTGCTCTCGTAACCCTTTTCCAGCGCCTCCTCGGCGGATTGCAGATGGGCTTTTTTCCAATCCCAATAGACGTCGGTTGCCGGGTCTAAAACCACGCTATCTTTTTCAAAAGCGCCTGGCTGTAGCTCTTTCTTATAGGAGTAGTACCTGGGTTTAGTGGCTGGATTGTGATAAACCCCATTGCGTTTCATATACTCGAACCCGCCTGCGGCTTTGACTTCCGGGGTCATTTCGCAGGAAAGCCTGACGAACTCCTCTTTGGTTTTGAAACCCAGCGGGAACCCCATGCGCTCGGCAAGCTCACAGGCTACGTCGCCAAAATCGCGACATTCGCCCATGGGCGGTATCGCCGGTTGCCTGATATAGTATTCTGGAATCTGTACCGGAGAAACCATATCCTCCCAGTCCCAACGCTCCGTGAAGGGGGGCTCGGGTAAGATCAGGTCGGCCAGGGCGGCCGATTCATCGTAAAAGGGGTTGATGTTGACATAGTACGGGATCAGCGATTCATCTTTCAGGACGTCGATGTTTTCCTGTACGTCCCCGTTTGCATACACCGGCGTGTACATATAGGCCATATAAACCTCGGGACGCCCTTGACTGCCATCCTTGATCACCTTGAGTACATTATGACTCATATGGTGGGTAGGCAGTTTGGCCGCACCCGGTAAACCATCGATGATTTTCAGTTTCTTAGCCTTCGGCTTGTTTTTCGGTCCTTTGGGGTATTTCCAACTCGCACCCACCGCTTTACAACGTCCACCGGGATTATCGACATTTCCGGTGATAGAGGCCAGGGTCTGCATTGCCCGCTCGGTATCGTTACCATTATAGTGGGCGACGGCGCCGCGATAGCTCATCAAACAGGCCGGATGGTATGAGGCAAATTCACGCGCGATCCGCTGTATATCTTCTGCCGCTACACCGCTGATTCTTTCGGCCCATTGCGGTGTGTACTGTGAAAAATGCTTTTTAAGCGCGTGCACTTTTTCCGCAATGCTGGCCTGCGGTTTTTTGGTCACCCGGCAGTATTTCAAAAACGCCTCGCCTGGGCCTGCGTACAATCCCTCTTCCATCACCACGTTGCACATGGCCAGCACTATCGCCAGATCTGTACCGGGTTTGACCGGAATCCATTCATCGGACTTGGCTGCCGTGTTGGAAAGACGCACATCGAAGGTTACCAGCTTAACGTTTCTTTCAGCCATGGCTCGAATCAGCCGCGGCGAGGTAGGGATATGGTTGGTATGCGCCTCCATTACATTGGAACCAAAATTGAGCACATACCGGGTATGGTCAAAATCCCAGTTATCGTAATGGCCGCCCCAGGTCAATTCCTGTGCAGTCCATTTACCACCCTCACAAATAGAGGTGTGATTGCCGATGGTGCCCGTACCATAGGTGCCCAGGAAAGCACTCTTGACCAACTTGCTGGTGCTGGATTTCATGCGTCCATAGTGGAACATGAACTTCTCCGGGTGCCCGTCGTCCCTGAGCTTCTTAAGACGATCGGCAACCTCCGTTAAGGCCTCATCCCAGGAGACGCGCTTCCACTTGCCTTCTCCGCGTTTACCCACCCGTTTTAACGGGTAGAGAATTCGGTCCGGGTCATTGGATTGACCCACGGCACCCTGGCCCTTAGCGCACATGACACCTTCTGTACGGATAGAGTTGGGTTGCCCCTCGACCTTTACAATGCGTCCATCTTCGACATAAGTGACATTAGGACAGCGAGTAACGCATTGATAGCAGGTACTGGGCACTGCCTTACGTTCAAGACCTGTCGTCGGGGAGAAATCTTTGCCCCCTTTGAGGGGTAACTCGTTCGACTGGCTCAAGGCAACACCTGCAGCCAATCCAGAAGCAGAGGATGCGATACCTAATTTTATAAAATTTCGACGGTTTAACATGATTGCCTCCTGATTAAATTCCGACTGGGCCAGTGACTTGGCCCGCAATAACTACCACGTATCGCAACATGAACCCTCCTAAAATGACCAATCCACAGACGAGCATCTCCATGCCTGCAGGGAATTGATATTTTTTCTGGTAAAGCAGTGTCGGAAGAACATATTTCATTTCGATAAGAACGGGAAGGATAAGACCAAGGGCCACGAAGCCAAACCAGAACATCGTGGTTAACTCGCCGCCGAGAACAACATTAACAGCCACTTCTATAGCGCCAACGGAGAGGTGCGCATACATGACAAACAAAAATACTACTAATACTTCAAATCCAATCAACAGGAGATCGGTAGAGGTTAGCAGGTAGCTATCGTTCTCAGCGCTTGTATTCTCGACCGTCTCATCATCAGCCGACAACATTTTGCCAAACAGTGCTCGCGCCAGGAGAATCGCTGCGACACCCGTCGAGAGGGCTGAAATAAGAAATAACATCGCTAAAATCGGTGAATTCCAGAAGGGGCGCGCGGGTAGCGCACCCAGCAAGATACCGGTATAAAGTGCAACGGCAATACCTAAAGGCACCATTGCCCAGGCCAGTTTTTTGCGAAGATTATGCTGTTCGTCGCCGGGTTTTGCGCTTGCCTTAAAGAAGGTGTAGGCATAGGCCAGACTCACCAGTATAAATAGGCCTAATAACCAGGAGCCGAGTGACATCGGCGACAGGTTAATCACCATGAAGAGATTAATCCATCTAAACCAGTGCCCGGCCTGAAACGAACCCAGTTCAAACACGAGCAATCCGGTTCCCAGAATCACCGCCGGGGGAGCTATCAAAGCGCCCCAGCGAGCAATGTCGAAACTGGGCCCCGATTGATCGCCACCACCCGAGCGTAGTAAAACAGAAGCGCTCACGGCACCCGCTCCGGCACCAAGACCGCCAAAGAATAGATAAAGGATAACAGGTAAACCCCAGTTAAGTTCATGCATAGCTATACCCTCTCTTCATTAGGTCGGTGGGTTTCAACGCGCACGTACTGACCAGTACGCGCTGCATCACGTTCATCGGTGTGATCGGCGTCAATGTAAAATACCATCGGTTCTGTGCCCATTTCAGGTCTCAATACGGTCACGGAATTGGTTGATAAAACCCTGGATACTTCACTTGTGGGATCATTTAAATCGCCGAAAATCCGTGCCCGACCCTGACACGTATTCACGCAAGCTGGAGCCAGCCCTTCTCGCACCCGGTGTAAACAGAAATCACATTTATCCGCACTTCCCGTTTTCGGATTGATGAACCGGGCTCCGTAGGGGCAGGCTTGTATACAGTATTTACAACCGATACAGATATCACTATCGATGGTGACAATGCCATCCTCTTTGCGCTTGTGGGTGGCATTCACCGGGCAGACCCAAACACACGGGGGCTCTTCACATTGGTTACAAAGCCTCGGCAGAAAGTTTCGTTTCACATGGGGAAAATTGCCTTTTTCGATAGACTCAACCCAGGAGCGATTAACGCCAAGCGGCACATCGAATTCTGTTTTGCAGGCGACAGTACACGCGTGGCATCCTACGCAACGGCGGGTGTCAATCACCATTGCATATCTTTTCGTGGTCTGTGTCGTCGCCTGGGCGACACCAGGGATGGCGGCGGTGGAAGCAATCAGTGCAGCGCCACCTGTCGCCTTTTTAAGCACATCTCTTCGAGATAGACTAGTGGGTTTGTCTGTCATGGTGTGCACTCTCCTTCGTTAAATTTGTAAAGGTTTTTAGCAGACTATGATGCATTGTCGAATATTTTTTCAGGGCTGATTTGATCTGCGTCAATTTCGACTATTGAATATCAGAATTCAATGCTACCCATATAGAAAACAGATTGAGGGTCAAGTCTTGAATCTTGAATATCGGAATTCAAAGGATTAGAGGGACACACACTCCGCGACCTCTGTGACTGGCATGGAATCGTCAATATGGCGGATGAGATCCAGACCGGCTTTGGCCGCTCAGGAAAAATGTTTGCCATGGAGCATTTTGACGTTGCCTCGGATTTGATAAGCCCCGCTGGTGTGCGAGTGGCGGGTACCGGCGAACACGCTATGGAAGCGGGTCGAGTTTGAGCTGGTCGTCTTCGACGCTGATCGCGGACTGGCCGTGGATAAACTCGAGCAGCTTTTCACCGGCCATGGTGAAGCGCCAACCCTGGGTGAGGCGGCTGCTTTTAGGGTTCAGAATCAGGTTATCGATATCCTTGCGCGTCACCAGCGTCGCCAACGCAATCTGGTTCTGCTCGGAAATGACACGGCACAGCGCCATCAGGCAGTCGCCGAGCGCGAGTTGATGTTTGCTGAGACTCTCGACCTTGTCGGGCATCGGCCAATGCTCCGCATCGACGCTTTGCGCTTGCGCGACGATGCGCAGTAATTGATCACCGTTGCGCTGGATAGTCTTGTCGCCCAACTCGCGGATCTGCGACAGGCCTTCGATGCTGTCGGGTTTGTGGCGCGCGATTTCGATGATGGTGTCATCCTTGAGGATCCAGCGCCGCGGTCGATTACGGCGTTGCGCCTGCTGTTCGCGCCAGCGGCATAAATCACTCGCAATCTGCAGTTTTTCGCCCTTGAGCTTTTGTACACCCTTAAGCCGTTTCCACAACTGATCCATATCCACCCGGTATTTTTCGGGATCGGTTATGTCGCGCAAATCCCGTTCCAGCCAGCTGGAACGACGACTGACCTGTAACTGTTCTAGTAACTGCTCATAGATCGACAACAGGTAGCGAACGTCATCCATGGCATAGTCGAGTTCATCCTCGCTCAGGGGCCGCCGTTTCCAGTTTGCGCGGGTATGTTTTTTCTCCAGAGTAACCCCGCAGAGCTGTTGCACCAGGTCGGCATAGGAAATCTGGTGGTTGTATCCGAGCACCGCCGCGGCAAGCTGGGTATCGAAAACCGGGGACGGCACCGCGGCAAACTTCTGGTAGAGAATTTCGAGATCCTGGGAAGACGAATGGAACACCTTCACTAAATCCGGCTTCACCAGCAGTTCGGCAAATAGCTTGAAGTCGGTGATCGCGAGCGGGTCGATGCAGGCGAATTGGTCACCGCTGCCGACCTGGATCAACGCCAGTTCCGCGTAGTAGGTGCTTTCGCGAATGAACTCGGTATCGATCGCACAATAGGAGGCCTCGCCGAGCGCGGCGCAAAACCGGGCGAGCGCTTCGTCACTGTCGATATAAATGTAGTCGCGGGTCATTCGATCCTATCTCAAAAGCGTCTTGCGCCGTATGTCGCGCAGTATGACGAATACCCATGGCCAGATCAGCATGCCCACCAGCGGCGCGCTGAAAAACGCCAGCAAGGGTGTCGAGCGACCCATGATTCCTTCTACCCAGGCAACCACACCCTGGTTGATAAGCAAGAGCGCGAATACGTATATGGCCTGTTGCGCAAGCCCCAGTACGCGGATGCGTTGATGAAAATTCATGTTGAAATATATGACGATGACCAGCCCCATGGCGTGCTGGCCGAGCAGGGTGCCGAGCGAAGTATCGAGCATGATCCCACAGAAAAAGGCAAACCACAGGCCGACGCGCTTGGGCAGGGCCATGCTCCAGTAGATCAGTACCAGCGCCACCCAGTTCGGCCGATAGATCTGCGCCCAGTCGGGCAATGGCAATATCATCAAGATCAGCGCTACCACCAGGCTTGCGTAGATAACCAGATATTTCAGCTGCGACATCTTATTGCCTGGGCTTGATCACAAGCACTTCACGACTTGAATCGAGTTTCGCCTTCGGCTCGGCGATCACCGAGACGAATCCACGGATACGATCCTCGCTGATCGAGGTTACCCTGGCGACCGGGTAGTTGGGGGGGAAACGACCACCCAGTCCCGAAGTTACCAGTTCGTCATCGATCATGATGTCGGCGGTCGCGGGAAGGTAGCGCAATTCGAGCTGGCGCGTCGAGCCCCGGCCAAAAGCGACCGAGCGGGTACCGCTACGGACAAACTGCACCGGGATGGCATGTTCGGGGTCGGAGATCAGAATTGTGGTCGCCGATTGTGCGTTGACATGGATCACCTGCCCCATAACCCCGGAATCGTCGATGACGGCATGGCCGATTTCGACGCCATCGCTGCTGCCCTTGTTGATTTCGATGAGCTGGCGATAGGGATTCTGATCGACCGATAACAGTTCCGCGACGATGACATCGTCCGCAATCTTGCGCGATGATCCCAGCAGGTTGCGCAGGCGCGTGTTCTCCTCGGCGAGGATTTCGAGCTTTTGCAGACGTGCGTTGAGGATACGGCCCTCGGCCTTGAGCGTCTCGTTTTCCTCGAGCAGCTCGGTATGCGAGGTAAACCAGTCACCGAGCCAGTTGCCGGCGGTCGCGGGAAGGCTGACCAGGTAGCGTAGCGGCGAGATCACCAGTGAAAGGTTGGAGCGAACGATTTCCAGGTGCTGGAAGCGATGGTCGACCACCATGATGGCGATACTCAGAACGACCAGAAAAAGCGCCTGCAAGGTTGCGCCACGAGCCTGGAATTGAATCTTCATTTAGCCGGTGGCGATATGGGTTACTCTACCGCCAGAAAATCCAGCCCATGTTCGTCGATCATTTCGAGCACCCGGCCACCGCCGCGGGCGACGCAGGTCAGCGGATCTTCAGCGATTATCACGGGCAGCCCGGTTTCTTCCATGATCAGGCGATCCAGGTCGCGCAACAGCGCGCCGCCGCCGGTGAGCACGATGCCGCGTTCGGCGATATCGGAACCCAGTTCGGGAGGAGTCTGTTCGAGTGCATTCTTGACCGCGGAGATAATACCGTAGAGCGGGTCCTGCAGGGCTTCGAGGATTTCGTTGCTGTTGAGGGTAAAGCTGCGCGGCACGCCCTCGGAGAGGTTGCGTCCCTTGACTTCGATTTCGAGCAAATCCTTACCCGGGTAAGCCGCGGCAATTTCGACCTTGATTCTTTCCGCGGTCGCTTCACCGATCAGAATGCCGTAATTGCGGCGCACGTAGTTGATGATGGCATCGTCGAAACGATCGCCGCCGATGCGCACCGAGGCCGAGTAAACGATACCGTTGAGTGACATGACCGCGACCTCCGATGTGCCGCCACCGATGTCGAGCACCATCGAACCCTGCGCCTCGTCGACCGGCATGCCGGCGCCGATCGCCGCCGCCATCGGTTCCTCGATCAGGTATACCTTGCGCGCGCCGGCGCCGAGTGCCGACTCGCGAATGGCGCGGCGCTCGACCTGGGTCGCACCACAGGGAACACAGATCAGCACGCGCGGGCTTGGCCGCATGAACTGGTTTTCGTGCACCTTGCGAATAAAATGCTGCAGCATTTTTTCGGTATAGGTGAAGTCGGCAATTACACCGTCTTTCATCGGCCGCTTGGCGGTGATGTTTTCCGGGGTGCGGCCCAACATTTTCTTGGCGTCGGTGCCGACAGCCTCGATTGACTTGGGACCACCGGGACCGCGATCCTGGCGAATTGCGACGACCGAGGGTTCGTTGAGGACGATTCCTTGACCGCGGGAATAGATAAGCGTATTGGCGGTACCCAGATCGATCGATAAATCGTTGGATAACAAGCCTCGAATAGCTGCAAACATGCTGTGTTTTTAACCTGTCGTAAAATTGTGGATGCGCGCTAGCCTGATTTTCCCCGAGGCTGCGCTAATTTACCGCAGAACGGGCGTACTCTAGCAACGGCTCGTCATTTTCACAAGGTGAAATACCTTAAAAATCAGTCTTTTGCTTATACAAGCGGTGAAATTGTGGTAAGTTTGCGGACTTTTCCGAAGCGCTTTAGAAATATCCTCAAATGACCCTGAAATCCGATGACGTCCGAAGTATAGCTCACCTGGCGCGACTCCACATTGACGATGACTCGGTCGACCAGTACGTCGACGATTTATCCAGTATCCTGACGCTCGTCGATCAAATGAATCTGGTCGACAGCAGCGGCGTCAAACCGCTTGCGAATCCGCTCGACGCAAGCCAGCGACTGCGCGTCGATGAAGTCACCGAAAGCAACCAGCGCGACAAGTTTCAGCAAATCGCCCCGGATGTTGCCGATGGCTTTTACCGGGTACCGAGGGTAATCGAATAATGGCGCTGACGGTTACCGAAATTCGCCAGGGACTGGCGGCAGGCGAGTTCTCCAGCAGCGAGATTACGCGCGATTACCTGGCGCGCATCGCACAACACAACCCGGCGCTCAACTGTTTTATCAGCGTTACCGAAGCGCTGGCGCTGGATCAGGCGCGCGCCGCCGACGAAAGGCTCGCGATGGGCAACGCGGGGTTATTGACCGGCGTGCCGATAGCGCACAAGGACCTGTTTTGCACCGATGGCGTCAGAACCAGCTGCGCCTCGCGCATTCTCGACAATTTCATCGCGCCCTATGATGCGACCGTGATCGAACGCTTCAGGGAAACGGGCGCGGTCATGCTCGGCAAGACCAACATGGATGAATTCGCGATGGGCTCTTCCAACGAGAATTCCCATTACGGCAGCGTCGCCAACCCGTGGAAAACCACGCACGTACCCGGCGGCTCCTCGGGCGGCTCCGCCGCGGCCGTCGCCGCCGGCCTGGCGCCAGCCGCGACCGGCACCGATACCGGCGGCTCGATCCGCCAACCGGCAGCCCTGTGCGGGGTAACCGGCATCAAGCCGACCTATGGCCGGGTTTCACGCTACGGCATGATCGCTTTCGGTTCGAGTCTCGACCAGGGCGGACCCTTCGCGCGCAGCGCCGCGGATTGCGCGTTACTGTTGCAGGCCATGGCGGGCTTCGACGCGCGCGATTCGACCTCGTCGGAAACGCCGGTCCCCGATTACAGCGCGACACTCGACCAGGGTATCGAAGGCCTCAGGATCGGGCTGCCGAAAGAGTATTTCGCCGAAGGCCTGGATAGCAGGCTGGCCAAAGTCATCGATACCGCGATCGACGAACTGCGCAGGCTCGGCGCAGATATCAGGGAAATCTCGCTGCCCAATACCGGTCTGTCGATACCGACTTATTACGTGATCGCGATGGCGGAAGCTTCCTCCAACCTGTCACGCTTCGACGGCGTGCGCTTCGGTCATCGCTGCGCCGACCCGGTCGATCTCGAAGACCTCTACAAGCGTTCGCGCGGCGAGGGTTTCGGCAAAGAGGTCAAGCGCCGCATCCTCATCGGCACCTACGCGCTCTCGGCCGGTTATTACGACGCCTATTATCTGAAAGCGCAACAGTTGCGGCGTATGATCAAGGATGACTTTCAGGCGGCATTCGACAGCGTCGACCTGATCCTGGGTCCGACCACGCCCGAGGTCGCTTTCGCCATCGGCGCCAAGACCGATGACCCGGTGAGCATGTACCTGCAGGATATCTATACGATATCGCTTAACCTCGCCGGGCTGCCCGGCATGTCGCTACCGGTTGGGTTCGTCGACGGTCTACCGGTCGGCATGCAATTGTTCGCCAACTACTTCGATGAAGCCCGGCTTTTGCAAACCGCACACCAGTACCAGCAGGTCAGCGACTGGCACCTGCAAACCCCGGAGGCATTCTCATGAGCGCCTGGGAAAGCGTCATCGGACTGGAGATACACGCGCAGCTTGCGACCACGAGCAAGATTTTTTCGGGCGCCTCGACCGCCTATGGCGCCGAACCCAACACCCAGGCCTGCGCCGTCGACCTCGGCATGCCGGGCGTGTTGCCGGTGCTGAATCGCGAAGCCGTACGCATGGCGATTCGTTTTGGTGTCGCCATCGATGCCGTCATCGATCATCAATCGGTGTTCGCGCGCAAGAATTACTTTTACCCCGACCTGCCCAAGGGTTACCAGATATCGCAGTTCGAGCAGCCCATCGTAGGCAAGGGGCACATCAGCATCAATCCCGCCAAAGGCGAGACCAGGGAAATCGGGATTACGCGCGCCCATCTCGAAGAAGACGCCGGCAAGTCGATTCACGACCAGTTTCCGGAGCAAAGCGGTATCGACCTGAACCGCGCCGGCACGCCGTTACTCGAAATCGTATCCGAGCCCGACATGCGCTCGGCGAAAGAGGCGGTCGCCTACGCGCGCAAGATTCACAGCCTGGTGCGTTACCTCGAAATCTGCGACGGCAATATGCAGGAAGGCTCGTTCCGCTGTGACGCCAACGTGTCGATTCGTCGCAAGGGCGACGACAGGCTGGGTACGCGCGCTGAGCTGAAAAACATCAATTCCTTCCGTTTCCTGGAGCGCGCGATCAATTACGAAATCGAGCGCCAGATCGACCTGATCGAGGACGGCGGCAGGGTCGTGCAGGAAACCCGTCTGTATGATTCCGAGCGCGATGAAACCCGCTCGATGCGCAGCAAGGAAGAAGCCAACGACTACCGTTACTTCCCCGACCCGGATTTGTTGCCGGTGACGATCAGCGACGAGGATATCGCTCAAATTCGCGCCGCGCTGCCGGAGCTGCCGGAGCAAAAGAAACAACGTTACATCGACGAGCTCGGCCTGTCGGATTACAACGCCGAACTGTTAACCGCCAACCGCGATACCGCCGTCTATTTCGAGGCCGCCTACGCCGGGGGCGACAGCGCGGCCGGCGCGCAACTCGCCAACTGGATTCTCGGAGACCTCGCCGGCGCGCTCAACAAGGCCGGACTCGATATCGTCGATTCACCGATCTCACCGCCGATGCTGGTACAGCTGGTGGCGCGTATTGCCGACAACACCATTTCCGGTAAAATCGCCAAGCAGGTATTCGACGCGATGTGGCAGGGCGAGGGCGGCACCGATGATATCATCGAGGCACGCGGCCTCAGACAGATTACCGATAGCGGCGCAATCGAGACCCTGATCGACGAGGTCATCGCGGCCAATCCCGAACAGGTCGAGCAGTTTCGCGCCGGCAAGGATAAGGTGCTCGGATTCTTCGTCGGCCAGGTGATGAAGCAATCGCGCGGCAAGGCTAATCCCGGACAGGTAAACGCGATCCTGCGTGACAAGTTGAAATAGATATGACATTGACCATCCAGCGCAGTTGTAGTTACCGGATTATCACCCGCGCGATAAACCTGGAGCGGCAGCCGCTGGTGGCGCTGTTAATGCCGGGTGGCTCTGACTGTGAAACCTGTCTTGACCAGAATCAACTGCAGGCCAGTCTCGATGCTCATCCCGAGGCGATTATCGTTTACAATCAGCACGCCGAAGCGCTCGCGCTGGTGGATAGACTCACGGTTCCAGGCAGCCAGGTATTTATCGAGATTCGGCAGGATACCAAGGGCGTGTTGGGCCTGCATGCGATC
>Ga0255049_10001363_pt1 | contig 13510 bp, 10 predicted proteins | sample JV7_2_3_MG_FD_183615 | JGI IMG/M metagenome (GOLD analysis project Ga0255049, IMG submission 183615) | Seawater microbial communities from Jervis Inlet, British Columbia, Canada - JV7_2_3 | ecosystem: Environmental > Aquatic > Marine > Inlet | place: Canada: British Columbia | collected 2016-10-06
CTGCAGAGCTCGACCAGGATTCTGAGGCGTCGAATGACGACGATTCGAGTTCCGGCGATGCCAAGGACGTTGCGCCGCCTGTGCTCGAGGTGCCTGAGACAGCCGCGGCAAAGCCGGCAGCACCACGACCCCCTGCAGCAGCGCCAGCTCCCCTGGTATCGAAAGCCAAGATTCCCGAGAAACCGCTGAAAGAGGCCAAGAAGGCTGACCAGGAACTTGAAAAGATCGCCACTGAACTCGCAAAAGCCAAGACGATTGAAGATGTGGACGATCATCTGGCAGAAACCCTGTTTGGCGAAGAATTCAGCATGATGGCGGCACAGGTAGCCGCCAACGCGTCCATGGCAAATGAAACCGAAGTCGCTGCTGGTACTCTCCCCGGCGACACCATGGGATCTGCCGCGCTGGATCTGGCAGTCGAAGATCCAGAAGACGAAGTGCCGGAACCCATGGATACTTCATCATCGCAGCGACTAAAGGTATTGCGTGATCTCAATGATACTGCGCCACCACCTGGCGCACCGTCGACACCAGAAGAGTCTGAAGCGATTGTCATGTCTGGAGGCGGTGTTGATCTTCCCCCGGCAAATGATTTCGAGCCGGTAGATTCAATCGAAGATCAGATCGATACAGCAATGACCCAAACGCTCGAGGCATTGAGTTCCAAACCGGCGGAGTCAAACTATGACAACCGCGACTACGACGAAGATGATGACGAAGGTAATAAGAAAGGTTTTTTCGGCCGCTTCCGTCGTAAGTAACGCGCTAACGAAAACAAAAAAAAGAGCCGGGCTTCGCCCGGCTCTTCTCGTTGTACTAATACAAATCGATTCTACTTCTCGTGGAGGATATCCCACATGTAATCGACGTGCGGGCCGCAAATTTCAGAAAACTCGTCACCCACCTCGCCGTCGCCATCGTATATCGCCGTAATCGCGGCACCACGCGCCGCAAGCAACGACTTGTGATCTGGCGCTGTCATCGTTTGCAGCCTGCGGAAGCGACCGCCAACCACATGCGACGACCATCCCCAGGAGCTCAAGGTGCCCTCTTCGACCATCTTGTTCAGTATCGGTGCCACATGCTCATCGACAATCTCGTCAGCTCGATCTTCCCTGCTCATATCACAAACGTGATAGACCGAGAATCCGGCTTCGCCACGAGTGTCTCCGCCGTTACCATTTTCGACTTGCCAGATGTAGTCATCATGCTGGCTACAAACTGAACCGAACGTGGGGCCATCATCATCAGCATCATCGGCGGCGTCTGCATCATCAGCCGCTTCTTCATCGTCGTCATCATTGTCGCCCTGAATGGCATCACTACCGTCCAGCAATGCTTCGAGCGATTCGGCCTGATGATAGAAAATGCGTTGCCATTTTCCGCCCGTGTGATGCGCCATCCAGCCCCAGTGCGCAATGCTGCCATCGTCGACCAGGCCATCCAATCTCTCGTAGTCTTCGGCGATGACATCGTCGGCTGCCGTAATCGGCCCTCCCCCACATTCAAAATAGGTTGCGTACGTGAACATCTCCGGCCCTTCATCCTCTTCCTGTGCAACACACGCGAGCGTGATTGCCGTAAGAGCGACAGTAGCCACTAACGTTTTGATTATTCTCATTATTATTTCCCTTATGCTTGCACTTGTGTGCAGGTCGGCGAAGTATAGACCAGTCGCAAAATTTATTCTGTTTATTGCGCCCGGCCAGCCAGTGCCTGATCGATGTACCGTTCTATTACTGCATCCAGCATTGCCATCGGCAACTCCCCATTGCCGATCACCGCATCATGAAATTCCCGTAAATCAAAATCGTCGCCGAGATCCGACTCGGCTCGGCGGCGCAGCTCCCAGATCTTGAGCTCCCCCAGTTTGTATGACAGCGCTTGCCCGGGCCATGAAATGTAGCGATCAATTTCAGCCCTCGCGTTTGCTGCTGACAACGCTGTGTTCTGCATCAGGAAATCAATAGCCTGCTGGCGCGTCCAATGCTGCGAATGTAGGCCGGTGTCGATTACCAGCCTGCACGCTCGCCACATCTCGTAGCTAAGCCGTCCAAAGTGTTCGTACGGAGTTCGATAGACACCCATTTCAACGCCAAGCTTCTCGGAGTAAAGCGCCCAGCCTTCACCGAAGGCGCTGAAACCAAGGCTGCGACGAAACGCAGGTACGTCCTCCATCTCCAATGCAAGTGCATTCTGGTGATGATGCCCCGGTACTGCTTCGTGCAATGTCAGCGCAGGGATTTCGTACAGCGGGCGCTGATCCAGCGCGTAAGTGTTAACCCAGAACGCACCGCCATTAATGCCTCCCAGCGGTGCACCGTAGTACGCTCCAGTCGTGTAGTTAGGTGCTATCTCCTCGGGTACCGGAACAATACCGTAGCTTTGTCGCGGCAATTTGCCAAAGTAACCGGGCATCAGGTAGTCGATCCGTTTCGCCGTGTATGCCACGACTTGCAGCAACTGCTCCTCAGAGGTTGCGAAGAACTGTGGATCGCTCAATAGAAATTCGGTGAACGCAGCAAAGTCACCGTCGAATTCGAGGTCGTCGATAATCGCTTCCATGTCCCGACGTATGCGCACGACTTCAGCGAGACCCGTGGCATGTATTTCATCCGCCGAGGTATGGGTCACGGTCGTGTAACGACGAATCTGAAAAGCGTAGTACGCCTGGCCATTCGGTAATTGCTCAGCGCCAAGAGTCTGCGACGCCCGATACTCGTCTCGCAAGAAGTCGGCGACCATGCCAAATGCCGGCATCACTTCCGTCTCAATGACCGCCCTGCCCGTTTCCCTGAGCGCGCTCTGCTCGGCGGCCGACAACTTGCTGCTCATTTTCTCGAACGGTTCGAAAAAACTGCTGTCTTCCGGATCGTCCTTGAGCTGCGCATCAATAGTCGGTAACACGCCGTCGACAACAATTTGCGGTAAGACAAAGCCGTCGCTCGCGCCGCTACGCATGTTGTCCAGACTTTCAGAAAAATAGCGCGGGATGTCGCGCATTCGTGCGATGTAGTCCTCGTAGTCCTGCACGCTTTCCATCGAAACACCATTGCTGGCGGTCAGCGCATTCATGAAAAAGCCGGAAAATGTGTTGAACGGAATCCGTGACAGTCCTAGCTCGCCGGCGCCGATCGAATCCTCGAGCACCCATGCGAACAACTCTGAATTGACGCGGCCATCGACAGACAATGCATCCGGATCGATGTCGCGTGCACGCCGCAAGAATCCTTTCTCGATCTCAAGCTGGCGCTGCTGATCGGCGTTGGTGACGGACGGCAAGCGATCATTAAAATTGTTAACGCCTACCCGTGTCGCCGATACCGGGTTCTCCTTGAGAAAATACTCCCAGTACTCGGCGATGACGTTGTCCAGCCGTTCATCCGCTACGCGTGGCGACTGCTGGGCGAGCGAGCTGCCGGCCAACAGGACGAGACCGACAGCGTGCAACAACAAGCCTACTTTCACTTGTCTATTCTTCTTCTGCGGCGAGCGCCTCCAAACGCACGGCCTCGAACTCATCACCTTCGTTCCAGCTCGGCATCTCGTCAGCATTCGCCACTGCAAGACCTGTCCAGAATCCGATCTGTGCGTCCTGAATCATGCCACTGAGATTCCAGTTGGGGTCGTACTCATCGGACGGCTGATGGTAGTGATGCTCCGTATATTCTTCGACCCGCTCTCTGCCCCACTCGGGTGGCCGATCGATGTAGTCCGTGCCCGGCTCCAGGTACACAGCCGGCACACCGATTTTCGCAAAACTGAACTGATCGGAACGGTAAAAGTAACCGCGGTCCGCGAATTGATCGGGCTTTACGACGCGACCCTGATCCGCCGCGTATTTGATGACGAGTTCGTCAATCGATGTCTTGCCGAAGCCAACATAAACAATGTCATGCGTCTCGCCGTGAAGATTACCGCCGTCGTAATTGAGGTTGGCCGCTATCTTGCCAGGCGCATAGGTCGGATTCGCCGCATACCATTTGGAACCGAGCAAACCCTGCTCTTCTGCACCGACAAGGCACATCAGGATTGACCGCCGCGGTGCCACAGGCAAAGACATATACGCTTTCGCCATCGCCAGTACCTGGCCGACGCCAGAGGCATTGTCCATCGCTCCATTGTAAATTGTGTCGCCGGCCTCATTGGCCGGACCGATACCGAGGTGATCGTGATGTGCCGAGAAAATCACAACCTCATCCTTGAGTTCCGGATCGCTGCCAGGAATCAGGCCAAGTACATTGGCGGTTTCGACCGAGCTGATAGTGACGTCCATGCCAATAGTTGTCGTTACACCGAGCGGTACCGCCTGGAAATCCCGGTTGTATGCCCCTTCACGAAGCTCGTCGAGGTCGAGGCCAGCCATAGCAACCAGCTCTCTTGCCGCGTCTTCAACCATAAAGGAGGTGAATTGATTTCTCGTTTCGTCCCCTACCGGCAATTCCATTTGTGGACCCGTGTTCGATGTCTGCAACACCTGGAACGGATAACCGGCCGACGGCGTGGTGTGGATAATGATCGCGCCAACGGCGCCGTTCTTCGCAGCATTAAGGAATTTGTAATCCCAACGCCCATACCAGAGTCGTGTTTCGCCAGCGAACAAGTCGGGATCCCAGTCGGGGTCGTTGTTCATCAGCAGAACGATTTTGCCCGTGACGTCGATGCCCTTGTAGTCGTCCCAGTCAAACTCAGGCGCCTGAATGCCGTAGCCGGCAAAAACCACTTCAGCATCAGCAATGTCGATCCTCGGCTGCTGCGAGTAACCGTTGATCATGAATTCGTCATACTGTTTGAACGACTCTGTCTTGCCATGCCCTGAGAACTCCCAGGACTCTGGTGGATGCGTCGTCACGCTAACCAGGTCGAACGGCTGCTCCCAGGTTCCATTCTCTCCGGCAGGCTGCAGGCCCATCTCGGACATGCGATCTACGAGGTACTTGCGTGTCGCAACATCGCCTGCGGTAGACGGGCCACGGCCCTCGTACCTGTCATCGGAAATTTCGATGATCACTTCACGAATGAAATCTTCGGTGATCAGCCCGACCGCCGCATGAGTCCGATTCGCGTCAGCAGTATCAGCCGCTTGTTCGGTTGTATCGCCTGCGGGTTCATCACTACTACACGCAGCAACGGCAAGGGCTGCCCCTGCGAGCATCAATAGATATTTGTTCTTCACGTTTAGTCCTCTCAAGAATCAGTCAAACAGCTCGGCGAGAAAATTTCGCGTTGCTGCCCAGGAACGCCGATCGGCGTTCTCGTCAAAAGCCTTCCCACCGTCCGGGTCGCTTGCCCCCGGGTTTGTGAATGCGTGCATGGTATTGCCATAGCCATGCAGTTGCCAGTCGGCGCCCATCGCGGTCAACTCGTCGGCCAGCGCGACAACGTCCTCTGGCTTGGCAAACGGGTCATCCCAGCCATGCAGTGCCAGTACTTTGGCCGAGATCTTGTTACCGCTCGTGTTGCCCGGCGGCGCAAATATGCCGTGAAAACTGACAACACCGGCAATATCTGCGCCGGTTCTGGCGATATCCAGAACACAAAGACCGCCAAAACAGAAACCGATCGCTGCTACCTTCGACTCGTCTACCTCGGACAGTTCCCGCAGCGTCGACAAAGCCACTGACAAGCGTTGCTGCAATTGCGGGCGATCCCGACGCAGTGCGTCCATATTGGCCCTGTTGGCGGCCATGTCGGTCGTCTGTGTGCCCTTGCCGTAGACATCGATGGCAAACCCGACATAGCCCGCCTCGGCCAATTGCCGCGCCTTGCTCTCTTCGAGCTCGCTGCGCCCGGCGATGGTATGGGCGACCAGGACTCCGGGCCGCGGGCCGTCCTGTGCGTCATCCCAGACAAGCCGACCCTCGAGGTCAAAGTCGCCGTCCACGTATTCAACGAGGCGCGTTTGAATGCTCATGCAGGGCTTTAGTCGCGGCGGATGACCAGAATCTCTACCTGGCCGTTCGGTCCGATGTACCACGAAGCAAGCGTGCTGGTGAATCCGACGATGAGGGCACCGAATAATGCCGAGCCAAAGCCGGCGACCGAGAAATTATCCAGCATGGCGGCAACCAGGCCGAACATCGCCGCATTGATAACTAGCAGGAACAGCCCCAGCGTGATGATTGTTAGTGGCAGCGTCATCAAAAACGCGATCGGTCTGACAAAGCCGTTCACCAGACCAAGCAGTAATGCCGCGAGTATGAATGTGCCGGTGCCGTCAATCTGGACACCCGGAATCAGTGCGGATGCGAGATACAGGCCGAGCATCGAAATGAGAGTACGAAGAATTATTCCAGTCATGTGCCGATTATGCGATGAAGCCCGACTCTTTGCTAGAATCACGGCTGCCGAGCCCCGGTAGCTCAGTCGGATAGAGCACCAGATTCCTAATCTGGGGGTCCCATGTTCGAATCATGGTCGGGGCGCCAATTTACAAAAGGGGCTACGCCCCTATTTGTGAATTGGTGGTTCGGCCTAGTGATGAGGACATTGTTCGACAAAACGCGACAGCGTTTTGGACGCACGAAGTGCGCCCGAAGGGTGAGGAGCAAAGCGACGAATCAATCATGGTCGGGGCGCCATATTTTCAATGACTTACGAGTATCGGAATCTCCGAAATTCGAAAGTGCCCCGAATCTGCCCCTGTTGCGTTGTATTTTTCAATGTCCGCTTTCGCCGATAGCGGACACTCACTCAACTAGAAAAACGATGATCTGACAGGCCGCTATCGGCCGAGGCTGTGTAAAAACGCATTATAATATAGCCATCTTATGTATTGCGGTGATGCCAATGAAGCGCTTCATTGAAGGTGAGAACCGGTACCAGAGCACGCTGTTTCCTGAACGTCTTGATGATTACATTGCCGAAGACAATGCGGTGCGTGTTGTCGATGCGTTCGTGGAGAAGCTGGATCTGTTGAGCCTTGGCTTTGACGGTGTTGAGCCGAGCACTACCGGCCGTCCGGCCTATCATCCGGCGGTGCTGTTGAAGTTATACATCTACGGTTACCTGAACGGCACCCAGTCAAGCCGCCGCCTGGAGCGCGAGGCACAACGCAATGTGGAGTTAATCTGGCTTACCGGGCGCCTGATGCCGGTGTTTAAGACCATCGCAGGCTTCAGGAAGGACAACCGCCAGGCGATCCGCAAGGTCTGCCTGTCGTTCGTGGAGCTGTGCCGGGAACTGGAGCTATTCTCAGCGAAGCTGGTGGCGATCGACGGTAGCAAATTCAAGGCAGTGAACAGCCGCGACAAGAACTTCACGAGGAAGAGCGTTAAGCGACGCATCAAGAAGACGCAAGCGAACATCGACCGCTACCTGGCGAAGCTTGATGCCGTGGACGAGGAAGAGCCTGAGATCCGAGAAGTGACGGCTGACGAGCTGAAGCAGAAGATCGCCTCGATGGAGGCGAAGATGGAAGAACTCAAAGGTCGTGAGGGCGAGGTGGCGGTGCACCCGGACAAGCAGGTCTCGGTCACCGATGAAGATGCGCGTTCGATGATGAAGCCAGGTGGCGGTAGCGTGGTGGGTTACAACGTACAGACGGCGGTGGATGAGAAACATCACCTGATCGTGTCACACGAGGTGACCAACGCGACCACCGACCGGCAACAGCTCGACACGATGGCAAAGCAGGCGAAGAAGGTACTGCAGACAAAGACGCTCAAGGTGGTGGCCGATGCCGGCTACTACGAGGGCAACGCAATCGCTGAGTGCTACGCGGCGGACATCACGGCCCTGGTGCCCAAGACTGATACTTCGCCGGCCAAATCCAAAGGACGTTACTCGAAGGCGGACTTTCGCTATGACGCAAAGCGCAACGAGTACGTCTGCCCGGCCGGGGAACGCCTGAGCAAGCGTGGTGAGAGTCGCGAGAAAGGTAAGACCTTGTGGGTTTACCGGACGGGGCGTTGCGGGTCCTGCGCACTCAAGGCGGACTGCACAACAGGAACAGGACGCAAGATCAAGCGCTGGGAAAAGGAAGACCTTCTCGACAAAGCGGCGGCCGAGCTGAAGCAGGAGCGCGATGCCATGCGCCAACGAAAGGCGTTGGTGGAGCATCCGTTCGGCACGCTTAAACACGCAATGGGGGCAACGCACTTCCTGACCAAACGATTACCGGGCGTGAAGGCCGAAATGAGCCTTCACATACTGGCTTACAACATGAAGCGTGCGATTAACGTGCTGGGTGCCAAGAAAATCATCAACGCACTTCAACCGGCGTGAGAACAACCCAACTTTTTGCTGTACGGCTGTCGGCGGGATCGTCTTTTTACACAGCCTCGGCCAAAAGCAGCCACCCTGTGCTTAATCAAGGCGTCAGATTTTGCGGGGCCAAACCAGTCGGCCAGCAGCAGCCTTCAAAGCTGTGCCAACTGAAGATCCGCATGCTGGATAAATCGGGCTGATATTCGCCTAATCCACGGTCCCCGGCTTTGTTGGGAGCGTAAATGCCGGCATCCTTCGGAATACAGCTCCATGTGCGTAGGCGGGGCCGGTATTGCCATGAGGCCACTCGTCCCTGTCGAAGCTGAGTCCGAATGGATGTCCCGGAGACCGAAATGACTCTACGAGGCTCAGTTGTCCCGACACGGTATCGATCTCCAGCAAAACGACGCCTCCACGCAGGGAGCCACCGCCCGTCATTACAATTCGGTTGCCGTTTGGCTCGAGAGAAATCCAATGAGGCCTGGCATCTACGCCAAAGAAGAACTCGCTGACAATTTCCGGTTTACGTGGGTTTTCGAGATTCAATACGGCCAGAGAACCCGTTGTACCTATCGTCTGTACCCAGAATTTGCCGATACGGACGGGCAGGTTGCAGTCAGTGTCATCGTCACCTACGGGTGCCCATGGAAAAGATCTTAGGAAACTTATGACTGGTTCGGTGGCTACATTCTCGACCAAATACATCCCACACTTGAAGGTCCCGACAATCACAGTATTTCCATCGTCCAATACCCGCACCTCTGACGGGTTTTCGTTTTCGTCACCGCGAGGTCCGGGAGGCAGCACAATGGTTTGCAGGAGGCTTAGATCGGAGAGTCGCCAAATTTGGATGGAGTGCCCCGTTTGTTTGCCTGCCATATCGGCAGATGTAGACACAACTCGGTCGACTTGTGGCAATGGAGCGAGGCTGTACGGCCTCAATTCTGTGTCCACGTTATTGACCGCCGATGCCCCTCGTACGAAGTTGCCATTACGGTCCAGCTCGACCAGGCCACCTGGCTCCTCTGGCCGGGAAGTGCTCCGCTGGAATGTCGCCAGGACATTGCCGTTTGACAGGCGTTCAAAACTGTGGGGGAAGGCAAAATCATTCACGGCGTCAATTGTTGCAACAATGCTCGGTTTAGCCGGATCCGTCATGTCCAACACGAACGTTTTGCCAGCGCTGAATGAATTGACGAAGAGCCCGGTCGGATCGGTCATCTGGTGCTCAGTATGATGGGCAAAGCCAGCCACGCCTGACGAAACCGAGTTAATTATTCTGCCGAAGGTTGGTGAACTCTCATCCACATCAATTACGGCCAGGAAGTCGCCGTTATCGCCAGCTTTATCCCAGGCCCACACATACAAGAAATCACTGGCTCCGTCGCCCAGCGCGGGCGACATCGTCAAGAAAAAAACGACCAAGACTATTGTTATTCTCAATCTATTGTCCCTGCAAGCCTGCTTAGTCAGGGCTTAACCAATAGCGGCACGAACGTCCGCTTTGGGTCATTAGCGGCCCTTCAGACCAATATTAGCCCAATGTCCGCTTTCGGGGGTAAAGCGGACGTTCGAGCATCGCGAAAACCACTCGATTGATAGTCCGCTAACGGCCAATGGCAAACATCAGAAAGCGAATCGGGCGGGTGGAAAATTCAACGATTTGTTGGGTCGCGAAATGATTGCTTATCTTGAGACTGAACCATTCATAGTCGGAAAAGCCTCCACCCCACAATTCCAAGCCAGAGTAGCAAGCATGCGGCGGCGAGCCTTTGTGCAATGCCCATCGGTATGATGGAGTCGCCTAAGGCGACGCTCAAAGCAACTCCGGCGGCTAATGGCCAAGAAACCGCTCGCGGGGCCAAAACTGATGCTCGGCCCGCACTTGTCGGGAAGAGGTACATTCCAAGGACCGAGAGCACAAAGCCAGTCGCGATGGCACTGATATGGATGAAGGAAGTTGCACCCAACGGAAAAATACCGGCAGTCAAGAACAGTAAGGCTGCTACCCCTAGTAATACCCGGTAGCCGTGGGAACCATCGAATGTACCGATTGCTGCTTGAACTCCAAAAACTGCAGTAGCGAGGCCCAGAAATGCCACGAACATCGCCCAGCCATGTTGCCCAAGGGCAAGCTCACTCATTAGTTGATGTCGTGGCTCATACTCAGACTGAATCGAGTGCAGCATCACAACGACGATGATGAACATCACCACCCCAATCATCGTCACCACAGCGGCCCACACTCGCTTCGTCCGACTATTCATCGCCCGGTTAAAATCTCGAGACCTCCACTGCAGCCCAGGAAATTATTATCTTACAAAGACGCTGCATATCATCCCGTGCATCATAAAGCGTTAGTGTCCACTTTGGGTCACTAGCGGACCTTTTCAGCAAGTCTAGCCTAATGTCCGCTTTCGGGGGTAAAGCGGACATTCAAAGAAACGCGAATCCGAAGATTCGCCCTTAATTCAATCCCATCAAATTTCGTATCGACTCCCACAAACCAGTTTGCCGTCCATTCGGCGCTAACGAGAGGACAACTGGAAATTTGATGCCTCGTCTGACTCAAATTCGAATAATTGCTCGTCCATGCTCTTCGTTTGGTTGATTTGAACGCCTGGTCACTCGACCGCGTCCGATAGATCGTAAGAGATGTCGAGTACTGAATTGTCTTCGCTATACCGCTCCCACATTGCGATCATCTCCTCCACTTTCTCCGGATACTTGCTACTCAGGTCCTCAATTTCCCCGGGATCTTGCTTCAGGTCATAAAGCTCCCACTCGCCACTGGCGAACGGGCGTGGCATCCGGAGGATTTTCCAGTCTCCGTCAATGAATGCCTTTAGGCCGAAGAGCTCATAGCCGACCTGGTCTGCGCCGGAATACGCTGTGTCAGCCTCACCAGCGAAAAAGTCCAGCACAGATTGCCCCTGCATGGGTCGAACCGAACGACCGTCGAACTCCCCTGTATGAGAAACATCGGCAATGTCGAGAATTGTCGGCATGATATCTCGCACATGTACGAATTCGTTGGACATTGCTCCTGCTTTACTCATCGTACCCGGCAATTTGACGATCATTGGAGCTTTGATCCCGCCCTCGCTGGTGAATGCTTTGAACATACGGCTCGGAGACATACTGGCCTGGGCCCAACCCGGACCCATTTCGATGAAGGAATTAATCAACCCACGATTGTCCAGACTGTTGTCAAAGGAGCTTAGAAATTGGTCGGTCTGGCCGGGATACACATCCGGGAGTGCACCGTTGGCCCCATTGTCCGAGAAGAAGATGATCATGGTGTTGTCGTATTCGCCGATCTCCTTCAGGTAGTCGAAGATTCGCAAAATTTGCTCGTCCATGTAGTCAACCATCGCGGCGTAGACCTCCATATCGCGAGCCGTCGCGTCTCGCTCGTGGGCTGGCATCTCGGACCAGGCTGGGACCGAGGGAAGACGTGGGAATGGTCTGGTGTCGGCCTGAATGATTCCAAGATCCCTTAGTGCCTGAAGCCGTTTCTGGCGCAATTCGTCCCAACCCAAATCGTAAACGCCTTTGTACTTTTCAATGTATTTCTTGGGCGCATGAAGCGGATCGTGCGGTGCCGTGTAAGACAGATAGGCAAAGAACGGCTTACCGTCGCCACGGTCCCCGTCCAGAAACTCCAACAGGGTATCGGTGTAATACCGGGTCGAATAAAAATCGTCGGGCAATGACGCCACGGTCTGGCCGTTACGGCTGTAAATCATCGTTTGTGGGGGCGACAGCGGCCTACGGTCACTCCAGTGGCTTCCGCCGCCAGGTAAGAGAGCGAACGTCTCCTCAAAACCTCGGGCATACGGTACGGTTTCCTTTTCGTCTCCGAGATGCCATTTGCCTGCCATGTAAGTGTGATACCCGCCGGCTTGCAATACTTCTGGCAAGGCTGCGACCTCAAAATTGAGATATCCAGCATATCCGGGGTGGCCCTCCATTTCTGTCGTGCGAATTTCTCCCATCGTACCTATTCCCGCCAGGTGGTTATCCATCCCCGAGAGCAGAACCGATCGCGATGGCGAGCATGTGGGCAGAACGTGAAAGTTGGATAATCGCAGCCCCTCACTGGCGAGATGGTCCAAAGTGGGCGTAGCGATCTCGCCGCCGAAGGCGCCAATATCTGAGTAGCCCATATCGTCCGCAAGAATGATCAATACATTGGGCCTATTGACGGGGACATTCTCTTGAGCGGGACCCTGCTGCTTTTCACAACCTGATACCGCGAGACAGATCGCAACAACGAGCCCGACTATCAATACTCTGATCATCATTAACCTCCCGAACAATACTTACTATTGCCTACGGCTAGCGAGTATAACCCCTTATACGGAGGCGCCAAATCCTGGAAGATACTAAAGTAAACCCTTGTTGACTAAGGGACTTGTCGAACCGCCCTACTCCCCGTTACGCAAGATATCGTGGTTTCTTACAGATTGTAATTGAACGCGATAAGCTCACGATCCAAAACGCAATCAACCAAGGAAGAAATATATGAAATTTGATGGCATAGAAGTAAGGTCCAGCGGACAGTTAGGGAAAGGTGTTTTTGCTCTCCGCGATTTCAAGAAAGGCGATATGGTCATGAAGGGCATTGTTGAGAAGGTAATCGAGAACCGTGGGGAACACACATTTACGATCCATGGAGTTCATGTGGTATTGGAAGGTCCCGCATGTTTGGTGAATCATTCCTGTAATCCAAATTGTATGCATGTATTCAACGAGTCCGGGACATTTGATTTCGTCGCGCGACGAGCTATCGACGCGGACGAGCAGATCACCCACGACACCAGCGCTTATGAGTACGAAGTGGAGCATTTCTCGCAAAAGTGCTTGTGTGGCAGCGACAACTGCAGAGGAGAAGTGAAAGGCTGGAAAGATTTGACAAAACAGCAGCGAGAATCAATTAGGGAATATGCGATTCCCTTTTTGCAACATATTGAGGATGTAGAAGTCCTTTCCGATGACTCGGCTCTGAAAATTCAATGAGTCCGAGAACCTTGAAGATGGCAAGACCGACTTTCCACACTTGTATACATTACACGCTTTTTGCAGACTAAAAAAAGGCCGCCAACGGCGGCCTCAACTTTTTCAATTCGCTACGCTGATGTACGCATCATTGCTCGCTTTGCTCTTCAAGAATTTTTTGATTCTTTAATTTTTGCCTCCAGGCAGCACCCATACTGTCTTTCAATTTTTCTGGCATGGCTTCTATCGGAACGACAATATCGCCTTCCACCGGCCATTCCTCAAGCAGATGAGGCATGTA
>Ga0255049_10001365_pt1 | contig 13469 bp, 10 predicted proteins | sample JV7_2_3_MG_FD_183615 | JGI IMG/M metagenome (GOLD analysis project Ga0255049, IMG submission 183615) | Seawater microbial communities from Jervis Inlet, British Columbia, Canada - JV7_2_3 | ecosystem: Environmental > Aquatic > Marine > Inlet | place: Canada: British Columbia | collected 2016-10-06
CTGCAAGTCGACTGGGCGGGATTTAATCTGCACAAGTGGATCGGAACACCGGTGGGCGTCGGAGCACTCTATATGCGCCGGGGAAGCCTGCACAAAGTCGCGCCTTATCCAGGCGAAAGCGACCCCGAGGACGCCCTGGTGTCAACGCGCGTTCACGTGGGCACTTCAAATTTTGCCGCTGTCCTGGCGATTCCACACGCGCTCGACTTTCACGAGGCGATCGGTGCCGTGAACAAGGAGGCCCGACTGCGATACCTGCGGCAGCTATGGACCAATGAGGCCGAATCGATGTCTCACATTGAGCTCCTCGGTGGTCTCGATGAAGAGTCGTGGACCGGCATGGCGTCCTTCAGGCTGAGGGGCAAGCACACCGCAGATGATGTGACGTCACTGCAGCTGCGTCTGGAGCAGGAGTTCGGGATATTCACCGTCGTCCGCAAGGGCCTTGCAAGCGGTTACTGTATTCGCGTCACGCCGCAAGTATTCTCGACGCCGGATGATATGGCGCAGCTGGTCGACGCTTTGCTTGGATTATCCTGACGTCGACTGTAGACACAGCCTGTCCTTACTCCGCCATCACCTGGTAATTTTCGCCATAAGGCGGCAGGTTGAGAACTTCGCGATTGGCATTGAAGTTTGCCAGCATTTTCGCGCGCAACACTGGAAAACGTTGGTCTTCGAACAATGCTTCGAATTCGGGCGATTGCTCGTAGGGGTCAACTGGCGATGACACACCGGCATCCACAGCCTTATCCAGATACTCGAACGCTGCATCGACATTTCCGAGTAGGGCATGCTGAGCAGCTTTGTTATACCAGAGGCCGGCAAAATCGACGCCCTGCTCTGTAAGCAGGTCGAGTCGCCGCTGTGAAAATTGCAGCGCTTGGTCAGCTCGGGCGTAATTGCCAACCGCCCGATAGGCCAAGGCGATGTTCTGCATAATGCTATAGCCTCCATCCCCGCCCGGGTTCTCGGCCGCAAAAGCGGCCAGGCTCGGCCAGCGTTCCTCGAGATAGTCCACCATTTCTTTAGCGCGACTCTCCCGAACCAGCATGGAAAACAGGCTAAAGGGATTACCGGCACGGGCATGTTCATAAGCGAGCTCGATCGCTTCATCCACACGACCGACATTGTACAATGCGCCTGGTCGAAAAAAGGCCGAACCTTCTTCGAGAGCACGCCCCGCCTGACCGGTCTGCATCAAACCAATACTAATAAACACGTTAGCGACACCGCTCATTTCTCCCAGCTTCGCGCGTTCCTCCATCTCCTTGAGACCTTCACCAATGCGACCCGAGTACATGTAATTGGTGGCTCGCGCCAAGAACAGGTCCGGATTGTCCGGGTCAAACGCTTCGATTCGATCGATAAGCTGCTGTGCCTCGTCTGATCGCCCGAAAGCATTAAACAACATCATCGCGTTGGAAAAAGCCGGACGGTACAAAGGATCACGTTCCGCAATCTCGGTGAGGATTCCGAGGGCGCTTCGCATTTGCCCTTGCTCTCTGAGCTCAATCTGCAACCAGTTGCTCGCATCAATAAGATTCGGATTGATCTCCAGCGCTCTTACCAAAGCATCGATCGACGCCTCAGCGTCGCCGCCGCCCCAAAGCCCCAGTCCCGCCCAGGCTTCAGCGAGATTCGGGTCGAGTCGCAGTGCCTCGTCGATGTAGCGTTTACCGCGACGATGTGCTTCGTCGTCCGGAATGTCGCCGTACTGCTCATCCGACAACAGCATCATCGTGATACCGCGCTGCGCGAACACGGGTGCGTAATTAGCGTCAAGCTGGATCGCTTTGTCGAGTTCCGCAACCGCGAGCTCGATCTCCGCGGGCTTGCGCGTATAAATACGCTGTTTTGCCTGCAGGTACAGCTCATAGACTTCGGGACTGGTACGCTTTCCTTCAGCATCTATGACATCGTCGTCCAGTAACTCTGCTTTCAACTGTTTGAGAATCTCGTTAGCGATCTCGTCCTGGATGGCAAAGACGTCTGTTAATTCACGATCGTAGGTCGCAGACCAAAGATGGAAACCGTCGTCGACCTGGATCAGCTGCGCCGTGATACGCACCTGCGTACCTGACTTCCGCACAGACCCTTCGAGAATATGTGCGACGCCAAGTGAATCGCCAATGCGGCGCAAGTCATCGTTCTGGCCCTTGAACGCGAACGAGGACGTACGCCCTGCCACTTTGAGCTCTTTGACGGATGCCAGCGCGTTGAGGATCTCTTCGGTTATGCCGTCGGAGAAAAACTCCTGTTCGGTATCCGAACTCATATTGACGAACGGCAAAACGGCGATCGACCTGTCGATTTCCGGTGCGACCTCCAAGGTCTCTGCAGTTTGCTCCGGTAGCACCTCTTCGCCGGACGTCGGACGCAACTGTCGCTCTGCCAACAACATGACCACCGCCAGGACCAGAAAGCCCGTTGTGATGTAATTCAGCTTACGCCCGCTCTGGTTGACGCCCGGCTTCGAACGGTCGATCTCCGATTCTTTCTTCAGCCCCTCTGGCGTCATTTCGAACGCCCAGGCGATGACCAATGCCGGTATCAGTCCGATGGCCATAATGAGAAATATCAGCTTGGGAGCCCAGTCAGGTAGCTCGAATACCGACGATACAACATCGACGATCTGCATCAGGACCCAGGACGCGACCATATAGGCGATCCCTACCCTGAATACATTACGGCGCTTGAGTTCAATAAATAGCGACAATTAGGCTTCGTCCGTGAGTTTGGCAGGCGCCATAGTAGCAATTCTCGCCGTCAAAGGTGAAGCGGCGACAGGCTGGACTTCACGGGGCCTTGTGGATATCGGTCTCAGGATGGAATGCATACCACGCAAACCAGAACGCCGTTGTCGTCGGAATCTCCGATCCATCGGCTTCGAGAACTCGAGCCGTCCGATGTTTTGCGTCGAACTCAACACTGAAGGCTTCACCCGCAAACTCGTCGTCAAACCGGCCTGCGCCCTTTTTCAATTCCTTGAAGGGATAGGCTTTGAACCGGCCGTCGATCTCAAGTCCCATTACTATTTCTTTGCGGCGGTATTTCTTGCTTGAATTCGTAACCGGAAAATACAGTTTGCCGTCTCTCCCGTAGTTGGGATATGGATCCACCCTGTAGTTTCGCGAGTACCCGGTGTCGTTCGAGAGTACGCGCGTATCGGGATGCCGTTCGACCCATTCCTCCCAACTGCTGTTTGACAACGGCAGTTGCTGGAGGCGAGTGCCCTTCATCGGTCCGGTAACGGCCTGAACCATCAGCTGTGACCAAAGGGATGCGGTTTCCCGGTCGTACATCAGTACATCGCTGTTGTACAACAACCCCGACACGCCGAATTCATGGCTGCGGCCATCTATTGTCGCTTCGAATGCAGTGCCGCTGCCGCAGAGGGGGCAGTAGGTGACGACGACGGGCGTGCCACCGATAACATCGTTGACGATCTCGTGGTAGTTGAGTATTCGTATCGGATACGCGCGGGCGGTGCCATTGATTGATACCCCCAATACACGGTCACGGCCTTTCAGGTAATTCGCATCATCAGCGGCGATGAATTCGGGATAATCCAGTGACGGAATTCCGTCGCGCGGTGGCCCGCCCTTCTTGATGTCATTGACCGGAATCAAGGCATCGTCAAGACGAAAACCGTTCATGGATTCCGCGCTCGCCGTTGACAGCATCAATAACAGAAAGCCAGTCAACCACGGGTGTATTAAGGAGTGGCCAGGCATTTTCATCGTGTCTCGCCTGCGGTAATCGCAGAAGAGCCGACACCATCAACGATTCCCTTATCGCGCAAAACGGCCAGGTAATTCTCGGGCTCCGGGCGAACCCTGTAATTGTCTGTTTCGTGCGCCCAGAGAACCCGCCCGCCAGTATCGCTAATGATTACCGTTGGCAGCACTGTGTCACTGTCGTAACCCAGTACCTGCATACCCATGGGCAAGCCACCCGGATGATCAATCCCCAAGGCTCGGGCCGCGTGATTGCCTTCATCAGTCAGGAAGTCGAACGGTGCGTCAAAGCGCTTTGCCAGCGCTATCGTATTGTTGTGCGGCTGTGGCGAGACCAGCGCGACCCGAACACCGTGCGACTGAAGCTCTTTGTATTGGGTAACGAGTTCTTTGATCTGCGCCATGCAAAGCGGGCACCAGTTGCCCCGATAGAAAATCCAGATCGTTGGTTTGTCGCTGAAAGACGATGCGCTGACCACTTGCCCGGCAACGTCCGTCAGTTCGAAGTTCGGTAAGGTATTACCAATCTTCAGCTGTCCACTGGCCTGGCGGTTCAAGCTGGAGTACCAATAGGAGTACAGCATGAAACCAATCCAGGCGGCGATCGCCAAAAGCGGTGCTTCAGGACTACCGCCTCGAACATAGCCCCAGGATGCCAGCATGACACCTGTTGTCGCCAGCGCTATGAGCGCTGGAAATCGGGCGCTCGTTCTGGCGACGTTCTTGAACACCATCAGCCAGCCAATAGTAACGACGAATGGGGCGGTAACCAGCAACACGCCACCCCAGGTCAAATAGTCATGCGTCAACCACAGTGACCGTCCCGCGATTACAGTGATCGCGACGGCTGCCATCATGTACAAACTGACAAATATCGATTTCATGGTCTGTTCTTTTCAATTCCAGTTTCCGGACGCGCCGGACTATTAAGAATGACCGCTCAATACGGTGTCTTATTACAGACTGGAAGGCCATTAGTCAGCGGGCGCTGGACAAACGTCGCGGAGAAACTCAACGGCGTACGTATCCGTCTGGTAGCGCGGGACATAGGGAAAGCCATCAGGCGGGTTCTGCACGACCCAGTAACGGCCGCCGCTAGCATCCGGGCCCGGTTGGGTAGACGTCACCGGATTCACGATGATGCCATTCGACGTCGATGAGCCAGGCTTCAATGTCGTTTTCGCCGAAGGTCATCGCTTCTTTGCCGACCCATTCGGCAATAACGTCGTAGGTGCCGTCAATACCAATCATTGACGCGACGAACTCGACAGGCGTGTCCTGATAGTCCATCGCCGCCATCGGGAGGCCCATGGCAGCTCCATGCAACATATTTGAGCTGATCGTACCCTGCAGCATCTTGGTTGTTTCACCTCTTTCAGAAAATCCGGAATAACCGTCGGCAGCAAGAATGCGTTCCCCATAGGCGAGGCGATCGCCCGCTTTCGTCGCCTGGGCTTCTGTTCGAAGCGGGGCGAATGAGGCGCGCTCGAAATAGGTGTCTGATCGCCTGACGACGCCATCACTTCGAGAAACTAACTGACGGTGGCGAAGAACGGAATCGCCAATGACAACCAGTTCTTCGCGAAGAGCCGCCTGATTCTGCCATTGGCCCTCCTGCAAGCTGCATTGATGCCACTCGAGTTGATACGGCTTGATCCTGGCACCTTCGATGAGGCCATCGCCGACGGTCATTTTCGTATCGGCATGGGCCGCGCTTGCCAGTCCAAGAAACAGAATCAGGTGCTTAGGGTGCATTTGGTCAACTCCCGTAGGACGCATAATAAGGAAATCAAAATTCTGAGAGACCCTGTTCGGACCGCAATGCTTGCGCAACTCTTTTCTTGTCTTTTGGTCCAATCTGCTAACCATGAGAATAAGGGGCAGGAATGAAGAGCCCAATACTGCAACTTGATGATAAGTGTCGAGCCGTAACGGTGGATGGCCAAACCACGGTGCTGCAGGAAAAAGCCTGGCAAGTTCTCACCATTCTCCGGAATCACGCCCCGGCAACGGTCACCCGTCAGCACATCATTAACGCTATCTGGCAGGGCAATGCCTGGACCGGAGAGAAGGGCCTGAATCAGTCGATATGGGCGATTCGTAATGCGCTTGATGACAGCTCCAGGCAGCCGAGTTTCATTCGCACCTTACCGCGCGTTGGCTATCAGTGGATTTACGCAGCTTCTCCACAACCGGGTAGCGGATCCGTAAATGTCATGGGTAAAGTTGCTGGTGCCTTCGCGATCAGTTTGCTCGCAACGTTTATGGCACAAAGCACCACTGTGCCGGATGGTAAACACGTGGCGGAGTCAGAGCACGCCGTTGCGAAACGAGCGTATCTCGTCAATCGCGATGTTCATGTCGAATTCGATGATGGCTGCGTAGCAATTATCAAAAATACGAACAACAAGGATATCGGGTTCCCGGTCCTGTCAGCTGATGGCTTTGAAATAGCCGTGCCGTTTCACGAACCTGAGGGCTGTCGCCTTGTGATAGTAGATGTCCAGAGCGGCGAACGACGCGACTTCGGTTCCTGCCCAACAACATAGGTCGTATAGGTCTGTCCCTGAAAGAGGAAAAGGCCCGGCCAACAGCAAATTTCATTCGCAACACGTAGTGCGTAAACTACGCCTGACCTGGTCTGTATTCGCGTCGCAAGAATCTATGCTGTCACCTCTTCGCAACTTCAAAAAACAAACGACGGTCGAATTGCTACGGCTCGCCCTGCCCATGGTGGTATCACAGGGCGCTTTCGCAGTGATGATATTTACCGATCGTTACTTCATGTCGCAGATCGATCCTGTTCACATGGCAGCGGCGCTCGGTGGCGGTGTGGCGTCGTTCTTTTCGTTTTGCTTTTTCGTCGGACTGCTCACATACGCCAACGCGCTGACCGCGCAGTATCTGGGCGCGGGCGAGCTGGAGAAATGTCCGAAGGTCGTTACGCAGGGCATGATCATGATAGTAATGAGCGTGCCGTTTCTGACACTGATCGCGTTTCTCGTCGCCGGTATTTTCGAGGGCATGGGGCACGAGCCGGAACAGATCCTCCTGGAGCGTAGCTACTACCTGATCCTGATGTCCGGCGTGCTGATTACGCTGGCCAAGACCTGCGTCTCGTCGTACTTTGCCGGTATCGGCCGAACCCACGTGGTCATGATCTGCGACGTAATCGGCCTGATCATCAACGTACCGCTCTGCTACGTCATGGTGTTCGGCAAACTGGGTTTTCCGGCAATGGGTATCGTCGGCGCCGGTATTTCCACCGTGGTCGCGACGGTCCTTGCCTTCGTGCTCTTTGTCGCTTTCTACTTTCAGAAGGAGCACCGCGAGACGTTTGCTGTGCAGCGCTCGTTTTCACTCGACGTCAAAATCCTGCGACGCTTCTGGCGGCTCGGATTTCCGTCCGGGCTGGAACTGTTCCTGAACGTGGCAGCGTTCAACCTGTTTTTGCTCATGTTCCAGTCCTACGGCATTGCCGCAGGCGCAGCGGCGGCCGTCGTGTTCAACTGGGACATTCTTTCCTTCGTTCCGATGATCGGGCTGAGCGTTGGCATCATCAGCCTCATCGGCCGCTTTGTCGGCGCGCGTGACATGGCGCGAGTAAACGAGGTCATGACCGCCGCATTTGTTGTAGCTTTGGGCTATGGCATTGTCCTCGCGATCCTCTACAGCACGTTTCGATACCCACTCGTCGAGGTGTTCGCACCACCGAGCGGTGACTTTGCAGCCATTCGGGAATTGTCTGCGTTCATGATGATCGGCCTGTCCAGTTACGTGATGGCCGATGCGGTGATAATCGCGTCCGGTGGAATCCTCCGAGGCGCAGGGGACACGCGCTGGTTGATGGTCGCATCGGTGTCTCTGCACTGGGCGATGCTCGTCGCTCAGTTCTTCATCATTCGGGTACTCGAACTCAGCCCAAGAGTCTCGTGGATTGCCTTCGTCGCACTGGTTCTCGCCATCGCTCTCGTTTATGCGTTGCGCCTGAAGAGTGGACGCTGGCGTGATCCAGATAAGCTGGAAGCCGTAATGGCTGAATAGAACGGACCCCGAAAAACACCCGATTGGGTGTTAGAATAAGGTGAGAAAAACAATGCCAAAACGGCCCTCGAGGCGAGCCCGGATAGAAGGATGCGAATTGAGTGAGTAAAGCAATCAAAACCTGTATCGCTGCAGCCACGCTTGTATTTGTCACCGGCTGCGCAAGCATCGACTACGACTACCCGAGAACCGAGTCTTACTTCCTACCGGATACGGCAGATACGATGCTCGGTCGCGAAATTCTGCCCGACGTTTCAAAAATGCCGCCGGACCAGTCGGGCTTTTACCCGATGGGTGACGGGATCGATGCCCTGGCCTCGCGACTGTTGCTCGCTCATCGGGCCGAGAAGAGTATTGATGTCCAGTACTACCTGATCAAGAATGATCTTGTCGGCCGTGCATTCATTCTTTCGCTTCTTGATGCCGCGGACCGGGGTGTTCGTGTGCGCCTGCTACTCGACGACATGTTCACAAAAGGCTATGACGTTGGATTGGCAGCGCTGCACTCCCATCCCAACTTCGAAATTCGGATTTTCAATCCGTTTCGGCGCGGCTCCGCCGGGCGTTCTTTGGGTGCAATGACGGAGTTCGGGCGCATCAACCGCCGCATGCACAACAAGTCGTTCACCATCGACAACCAGATCACGATCATCGGCGGGCGTAATATCGCCGACGAATACTTCGGCGCGAGAGAGGATGCCAAGTTCGGTGACCTCGATGTCGTGGCAATCGGACCCGTTGTCCAGGAGGTGTCGAACATGTTCGATACTTATTGGAATCACCAGGCGGCGCTGCCGGCACTCGCGTTCGTCAAGGAACTCGACGATCCCGCCGTTCAACTTGAGGCGTTGCGCACACGTCTCATACAATCGCGCGAGGATATTGTGGACTCGAAGTACGCCGGAGCTGTTACCTCGAAGGTCCTTGAGTATATCGGTAGCGACAACGGGCTGTACGAATGGGCTCCGTACCGACTGGTCGTAGACTCCCCCGACAAAGGTATCAAGTCCAAGTCGAAAGAAGCCGCGTCCATCACCACGCCGCTATATGAATCGCTCCGTGCCGCCGAAAGAGAATTGATCATTCTGTCGCCGTACTTTGTGCCGTTGAAGGCCGGCATTCAGGGCTTGACGAAGATCCGGGAGAGCGGCGTCGATATAACGATCATCACCAACTCACTCGCCGCGAATAACCAGTTTACGGTACACGGTGGATATGCACCGTCGCGCAAACCACTGCTCGAGGCGGGTGTGAAGATTTACGAGGTTCGCCCTGATGCGGAAATATCAGGCACGGAATTTGTCAACGCGGGCGGCGCCAAGGCAACACTGCACACGAAGGCTTTTATTGTCGATGACAAGGAGACATTCATCGGCTCTTTCAATTTCGACCCGCGCTCCGCCAACATAAATACCGAGCTCGGCGTGATCATCCGCGATCCTGAAATGGCGCTGCTATTTTCGACGATGATCGAGGACAAATTGCAGACCCAAACCTACGAAGTCTTCCTGAACGAAAAGGGCAAGGTCCGCTGGCGTGGTTTCAAGGACGGTCAGGAAACCATTTACGACAAAGAACCCGATACTACCTGGGGTCAGCGCTTTGCGGCCGGGTTCGTACGGTTTATGCCGATAAGGAGTCAGCTGTGACATTGCATCGTTCGGGAATAATAGAGTGACAAGAGAGACAAGTTTAGCGTGCTCGCTTCGAGCCATATTGATCGCCGTATGCGCTGGCGTGTTTCCTGCACATGCCCAGTACGAGGTGGCAGAGATTCCGTTTTTCAACGCGCCCAAAGGCACGGCCGCGCTCGGAGGCGGAATTCGCCTCGGACAAGATATGTACCTGGCGTTTGATGACAGCACCGATCAACGTCAATTCGACCTCGTGCCACTGTACCTCTACAACGGCAATTATTTGTTCTTCCGCGGCACCGCAGGCGGCGCGCATCTTTTCAGCAGGGAGAATTTCGAGCTGAACCTGATGGGCCGTTACCGTTTCACGAAACTCGACCCGGACCGCAACGAGTTTTACCAAGGACTCGAGAAACGCGAACAATCGGTCGACGCTGGCGTCGAAGTCAGGCTGCGTGGTGGTTGGGGTGCGCTTAACGCCAACTACCTGACCGACACGCTCGATCGTCACCAGGGACAAAGCGCCGAGATCGCCTATCGCTACAACTTCGATCGCGGCAGTTTCACGTTTTCCCCGTTTATTAGCTGGGCCTGGAACGATGACAAGCTGACAAACTATTACTACGGTGTCAGCGAAGCCGAAGCAACCGCGCCTGACCGTCCTGCCTATGCGCCGGGTGAGTCCCAATGGCTTGCATTGGGACTCAATACGACCTGGTGGCTGTCGGACCGAATCCAGTTTTTTGCCAACGTCGGCTTTGGCGGTGTCGACACGGTGGTTACCGACAGCCCGTTGGTAGAGGAGGATGGGCAATCGGTGTTTTTTGCAGGTGGAACCTACGTCTTCGGCAACGTGCGTAAGCCAGACAGGTTTATCTCTTCGGAACGGGCTGGGGAATGGTCGTGGCGGCTTAACTACGGCTACCAGGGGGAGGAGAATATCATTAGCGGCGTCGATCATGGCGATTTCAGCGAGAGCACTGTTGCTAGCACCAATATCGGTGGTGTCACGTTCGCCAGGCTACTCACCAACGGACCCCGCATGGATTTCCAGGGCAAACTAGCCGTCTTTCGTCACTTTGAGGAAGACGAGGGTAATGGCGATTTCTTCAGTTACGCGGCGTATGTGATGGCGATGGGCACAGGTTACTCGCCATGGAGTAATGAGGAGGTATTCCGCTACGGCTTCGGCTTCGGCATGTCGTACGCGGAAACCGTACCGATCACCGAACAACGCAAGCAGGCAGAAAAAGGCAACAACACGTCTCGCTTCCTGAACTACCTCGAGTTGCAACTCGACTTTCCGCTCCGACGATTGTTCAAAGAGTCGAAGGCCATGCGCAACTGTTACGCAGGCGTAACCGTCGTGCATCGCTCAGGCATCTTCGGAACGTCGGATCTCTTGGGCGATGTGTCCGGGGGCGCAGACTGGATAACCGCACACTTCGAGTGCGCGGCGGGGCGAGGATAATGAAGCGCAAGAAATCAATATTGCTACGCACCCTGACCGTAGTCCTCATCATCGGCTTGCATCCGATTGCTAGTGCCCAGTGGCAGGCGGATTCTGACGACAAGCTGCAAGTCAAAGCCGCCCAGGCCATCGACAACATCAAGACAAAGGTTGAACGCAGCCATCCGTTTTTCGAGGATGCCTATGCCTATGCGATATGGCCCGGCATTATCCGCGTCGCTGTCGGTTTCGGCGGTGCTTACGGCAAGGGGCTGGTTGTCGAACAGGACAAGGCAGTAGGTACCGTCAAGTACTGGCAGTTCAGTTCCGGTATTCAGGCAGGTGCCAAGAATTTCAGCATGATCGTGTTCTTCAAGGACAAAGAGTCACTCGAGTCACTACAACGAGGCGAGATGCAATTCGCGGGACAGGCGGGTGTCGACTTGCTCACGATGGGGGCGCACGGGACCCCGGGCTACAGCGCGGGTGTTGCCATTATTCCGCTAACCAAGCTCGGGCTGATGGCCGAGTTCTCCGCGTCGGGTGTCAAGTACAACTACAAGCCGTATAGCAAATAAACTCGCGTTACGCTTTTTGTCCCACGACATACTGCGACCGAAACCCGCCTCATAAACGGAGTATCGAATGTTTGCATCCAGCCGCCGTTTACTGTTGCTGCTGTTGGTCGTTAGTAGCCACAGTATGGTATTTGCCCAAGGTCTGGGTCCGCCACCAAATCCACTGGTCTCGGAACGGCCGAACGCCTCTGCCGGGCCGACACCGGTTACGCTTAATGTCTACTTTTTTGATGTCGATGAGATTGACGACGTCAAGCAACAGTTCAGCGTCGATATGTTTGTCAGGATCACCTGGCAAGACACGAGGCTCGCCCTGCCTGAAGATCAGCGGTTCGGACAAGTCCGCACGGTGCCGCGAGACAAAGTTTGGAACCCGAAGGGACTGATCACTAACGACCGAGGTTTACGGCTGCAGTTACCGCTCGTTGTCGAAGTCGACGATCTCGGTAACGTTCGCTACCGACAACGGGCCACAGGTAACCTGTCGTTCGAGTCGCAATTGCAGCGCTTCCCATTCGACACTCAGACCTTACCGCTCGACATTGTGTCCTATGCGTATTCGCCCGACGAAGTTATCTGGTCAGAGGATTCCGGCATCATAGGCGACCCCTCATCAATCAATGCGGAAGGCTGGAATTTTCGAGTACTCGCTCCCGAATTCGGCGAATTTTCGATTCCGAATGCGGGTCTCCCCCGGCCGCGTCTGACTTATCGGATCGAAGCCGAGCGTGAATTTCAATATTACTTGCTGACATTATTTCTGCCGATGTCCTTGATCATCTTCATGTCCTGGACCGTATTCTGGCTGCAGCCAGACATTGTGCCCGCGCGAATTGCAATATCGACGGCGTCGATTTTTTCGTTGATCGCATTTGGCTTCAGTATCCGATTGAGTTTGCCCCGCGTCTCGTATCTGACGATTGCGGATGTGTTCGTTATTGGCTGCACGCTGATGGTCTTCCTGGCGCTGGGCGTGGCGGTTATCGGCAGCCGTATGGCCAACGCGGGCCGTATGGATGAGGCGCTGCGGATAAACGCCATCGCCCGGTGGGCATATCTTGGCCTTTTCGGCCTGGTCGCAGGTACGGTTGTCGTCCTCTGAATGCAACGTTGAGGGATTCACATGAGCGATAAGCATTACAGCAAAGTGTCACCAACCGACGGTGAGAAATATGATCCGATGCAGGAGCCGCGATTCGCAGAAATCGCGACATTCATGCGCGCGCCGCTCGCGGACTCTCTTGATGGTCTGGACATCGCACTGATCGGTGTGCCGACAGATCTGGGCGTAACAAACCGCCCCGGCGCACGGCACGGACCCCGCGAGATTCGCAATTCATCAAGCCTCGTTCGTACCAGTAATCTGGCTATGGGAATCAACCCCTACGAATTGTGTTGTATTGCCGATGTGGGTGACGTTCGGTTCAAGGGACGTTACAACCTGGAGCATCAGGTGGAGGAAATCGAGGCATATTTCCGCCGCATCCATGAGGCAGGAGTCCTTCCGGTCACCGCTGGCGGTGATCACTCTATTACGTACCCGATTTTCAAGGCCATAGCCGCCGATGGGCCGATCGGCATGGTTCACATCGATGCTCATACCGACACATGGGGCGAGGTGTGGGGATCCAAGTTTCATCACGGTGCACCGTTTCGACTGGCAGTTGAAGAGGGGCTTCTCGATCCCAAACGAACTATTCAGATTGGTATTCGGGGAGGACAGAATTTCATGGATGGCATCGAGTTCTCTCAATCCAGTGGCATGCGCGTCGTCTTCATCGAGGAATTCGCCGAGCGCGGCGTGAACGCGATTATTGAGGAAGCTCGTCGAGTAGTCGGCGATTCGCCGACCTATATCTCTTTTGATGTTGACGGTCTCGACCCGGTATACGCTCCTGGCACCGGTACTCCGGAAATCGGCGGAATAACAACTCTGGAGGCGCAGCAACTGCTAAGGGGGCTCCGCGGATTAAACCTCATCGGCGGCGATGTGGTCGAAGTCGCGCCACCATTTGATCCGAGC
>Ga0255049_10001367_pt1 | contig 13468 bp, 10 predicted proteins | sample JV7_2_3_MG_FD_183615 | JGI IMG/M metagenome (GOLD analysis project Ga0255049, IMG submission 183615) | Seawater microbial communities from Jervis Inlet, British Columbia, Canada - JV7_2_3 | ecosystem: Environmental > Aquatic > Marine > Inlet | place: Canada: British Columbia | collected 2016-10-06
ACCGTAACCGGAGCGTTGACTAGATGGGCGGTGGCCCGGTGGTTGCTATCGATATTGCGGTAGTAGTTGGCGGGGCCGGTGATCGATCCTGCCACGAACGCGTCCAGAAACACCTGGAAATCCGGCTCCGGTAGAAAGGTCGGATCTGCGGCCGCCCCCTGGTACATGCGGGTGAGCCGGCCGGTCGGATCGGAGGAGAACCAGGCCTCGGCCACTCCCGGTTCCTGCAGCATCAGCACATAGCCGAAGCGGTCACTGAGGTGCTCCCGGATGTAGTCGGTGGTCGGAAACCCGGCGCACCAGCCGCGGTAGGGGACATTGAGAGACACGAGCCTCTCAACCCGGTCTGGATGGAGGAGCGCTGCGGTCCAGGCGATGATGGCTCCCCAGTCGTGGCCCACCAGCGCCGCCCGCTCGAGACCGAGGCTGTCGAGCAGGCCGATCACATCCTCGACCAGAGTGAACAGCCCGTAGGCCTCAATCTCTTCGGGCCGGTCCGAGGCTCCGTATCCGCGCAGATCGGGGGCGATGGCGTGGAACCCGGCATCGGCCAGGGCGGGCAGCTGATGACGCCACGAGTGCGCCAGCTCGGGGAACCCGTGCAGCAGCACGACAGGGAAGCCATCGCCCCGCTCGGTGATCGCCAGCTCGATCCCATTGGTGGCGATGTGCTTGCTCATGCCGGCTCCTCCAGTCCAAGCGCCGGCTCGGCTGCCTCAAGGGTTTGGCCGCCCGCCAGCACCGGCGCAAACTTCTCGCCCACTTCCGCCAGCCGGGCCCAGATGGTCTCGATCGTGAACAAGTCCGGTGTCAACTCTTCCACTTCAGACCACTTCAGGGGGGTGGATACCGGTGCTCCCGGCAGCGGCCTGACCGCGTAGACCGAGGCGATGGTCTTGCCGCCGACATTCTGATTGTGGTCGATGAAGACCTTGCCGGCCCGGGCCGCGATGTCCCATTCCATCGTGACGTTTACCGGGTCGGCTGCCACGATCAGGCGTCCGACGGTTTCGACGAACCGGCGGACCCGCCGGTAAGAGTGAACGGGTTCGAGGGGAACATAGATGTGAATACCGGTGGCGCCCGAGGTCTTGGGGTATCCCCGCAGTCCCAGGTTGTCGAGCGCAACCTTGATATGGAGAGCGGTGTCCACCACCTGCCCCCAGTTGGCGCCCTCAGCCGGGTCTAGATCAAAGATGGCGAAGTCGGGCCGATCCACACTGGCGGTGCGCGATAGCCAAGGGTGGATCTCGATGCAGCCCATGTTGGCAAACCACATGAGGGACGGCCGGTCGGGGGCGGTGCAGAACTCAATCGATCCGCCCCTGACCTCGGAGTGGATGGGGGCCACCGGCATCCACTCCGGTTTGTGGGAGGGCGCCTGTTTCTCGTAGAAGAAGTCGCCGTCGGCGCCGTCGGGAAAGCGGGCCATCACGATGGCCCGGTCGGCCAGGTGGGGGAGCAGGTAGGGGGCAATCGAGGCGTAGTACTGGACCAGGTCGCCCTTGGTGTATCCGTCGGAGAAGAACGGCTTGTCGGGATTGGAGATTCGGAGCGGCCTGCGCAGGCCGAGGGCCTGGAAGCTGCCGGTTTCCGGCACGATCTGGCGCGGATCGGGGAATTCCACCAATCCGCTGGCCAGCGGGCGGGCTCCGGGGACGGGCGCCCCGGCGGTGGCGACGGCGCTCAGCACATCCTTCCAGACTGCCTGGTGGCTGGAGTGGTCGCGCGACTCGGAAACGATCGTGAGGTCGACGTTCATCTCGGTGGCGGCCTGAACCACCGGCTCAACCGGGTTCGAGCCCTCGCCGTAGCGGACATGACGTATCTCGCCGCCGGGCCCGAATGCGTTATGGCTGTAGTGGGTGTGCAGCGGCTCCAGTTTCCAGGCTGGGAATTGATCGAACAGGAACTGGTAGACAGAACGCACAGCTTCGAGGTCGGTCAGGCGGCCGTCGGTAGTGGCATGCAGGTGTGCCCAGTCCACCACCGGCTTCACCCAGGGGAACCCCGCCGCCAGCAGCGAAATATCCCCCAACGTTCCGAAGGCATTGGTGGTGCCTGTTGTCTCCAACCCCAGATTGACCCCCAGATCCCGGACCTTCGGCTCAATGCCCTCAAGCGCCTCGGTGGCGGTGGCCAGGAGTTGGGCGGAGGTCCGTTCCCGATCGTGGCCGGGGTGAACCACCACGATCGGGGCTCCCAGCCGGGCCGCCAGCTTCATGGTGTGCTCGACGGCCGCCCTGGTCTTCTGATAGCGGTCGGGATCGTCGATGGTGAGCATGGCGAAATAGGGGGCGTGTACCGAAAGGCTGATGGCGTGCCGGGCAGCCAGTTCCCCGAAGGAGCTGCAGCGAGCTTCCTTCCAGGGGAAGCCCTTGGTGAAGGCGAGTTCGAGGGCTTGATGGCCGTCGTCGGCCAAAGCCGCCAGGAAGGCATCGTCGTCGCCCTCGTCGGCGGGAAGGGTCGAAATCCCGAAGGCGACTGTCACGATGTCACTGCACCCGGAAAGACCAGACATATGTGCCCGGTTCGGGCAGCCCGCCGGTCCGCTCCCACTCGATTCTGATGGTGTGAGTCCCGGGCGCCCACGTTTCGAGGAAGCGTCCCGGGGCCGGCTGCCAGGTGTGCAGGTTGGTGCCCGTCTGTATTCCGATCTCGACTGGTGAGATTCTGATTCCGTCGACGAACAGCACCATCTGGTAGCCGGCCGCCATGTCCACCTCCAGAGTGGTCTGGCGGATAACGGCATCGTTGGGAAGCGGGAAGATCCGCTCGACCGGGTCGGGAAGGTCTGCCTGGCTGCCGCTGGGGGCAAACATGATCGCCAGCCCCACTACGACCATGGCCGCCAGTCCGAGCGAGACGTAGACCAGCCGGTAGGTGGTGTCCTTCATGGATCGAGATGATAAGGGGACCAGGCGGGTTGTGGCCGCTCCGCACTGGTCCCGGGTAACGTCAGGCCGTGCAGCTGAATCCGATCCTCGAGGCCATGGGCGACTATCCGCTGGCCGAGCTTCAGCTGCGAGCGCGCTCGCTTCGCGAGGCGGGCAGGCCGCTGATCGACTTCTCAATCGGCGACCCCCGGGAGCCCACTCCTGAGTTCATCCGGGAGGCGCTCCGGCTGGCAATACCTGAGGTTTCGCAGTATCCAACCACGATCGGGCTGGCGGAGTTGCGCCAGGCCATATCCGCCTATCTGCGCCGCCGGTTTGAGGTTGAAGTTGACCCCGATGCCCAGATCATCCCCACCACCGGCTCCAAGGAGGGCATCTTCCACACCCCGTTCGCGTTCGTGGCACCCGGGTCGGGCCAGAGTGTCGTCTACGGGACTCCCGGCTACCCGGTATACGAGCGGGGGGCGCAGTTCGCCGGCGCCCGCCTCGATCCGGTGACTTTGAGCGGGGATTTCGTGCTGCGGGCCTCCGACATACCTGACGAGGTATGGGATCGAGCCCGTATGGTCTGGTCGTGCTCGCCCCACAACCCGGCCGGCTCGGTGACCAGCCAGGATGAAATGCTGGCTCTGGTCGAACGGTCACGGGCGGAGGGGGCCCTGTTCCTGTCGGATGAGTGCTACGCCGATGTCTACGAGGGCGAACCGCCCGGGTCGGTCCTGCAAGCCGCCGGGTCTGACCCGGCCGGCACCCTGGCCTTCTTCAGTTGTTCCAAACGGTCGGGCATGACGGGCTATCGGAGCGGTGCCATCGTCGGCGATGCAGAGGCGATCTCGGCTCTGGTGGCATTACGCTCGAGTGTCGGTGTGGCTCCGGCCGAGTTCGTGCAGGCGGCGGCGGTGGCGGCCTGGTCTGATGATGAGCATGCGGCGCAGCGTCGGGCTCTCTTTGCAGCCAAGCGGGCAGTGCTGCGAGCCGCCTTCGAGAGGCTGTCGCTGGAGGTGGTGGGATCGAATGCCGGCCTCTATTTGTGGATCGCGGTGGACGACGATGTCGCCGTTACGGGGCGTTTGCTCGAGCGCGGGGTGGTGGTGTCTCCGGGCCGGGCGTTCGGCCGCGGTGGAGAGGGGTATATTCGCCTTGCCCTGGTCCCGACCCTCGAGGAGTGCGAGCAGGCAGTGGAGGTTCTGGTGGAGTGTCTGAGCGATGACTGATCAAGAGTTGATCGAAGCGGCGTATGCCGACCTCGAGCGGATTGATGAAGCCGGCCCGGCGGTGGAGCGGACCATTGCGGCGCTGGACGCCGGTGAGGTGAGGGTGGCCGAGAAGATCGGTGACGATTGGGTCGTCAATGCCTGGATCAAGGAGGCCATCGTTCTCTACTTCCGCCTCACCAGCCTCGAGCCGATGGAGGCCGGTCCCTTCCAGTACTTCGACAAGATCCCGACCAAACGCAACCTGCCCGAAGCCGGCTTCCGGGTGGTGCCTCCCGGTACCGTCCGCTACGGGGCCTTTTGCGAGCCGGGTGTGGTGGTCATGCCTGGGTACGTCAACATCGGCGCTTACGTGGGCAGTGGAACCATGGTGGACACGTGGGCGACGGTTGGCTCCTGTGCCCAGATTGGCCGCGACGTGCATTTGTCCGGTGGAGTCGGCATAGGCGGGGTCCTCGAGCCCCCGGGGGCTCGTCCCGTAATCATTGAGGATGGGGCCTTCATCGGCAGTCGCTGCATAGTTGTGGAGGGGGTGCTGGTGGAAGAGGGAGCGGTCCTGGGCGCCAACACCACCATCACGTCGAGCACGCCGATCATCGACGTCACCGGGCCGGAACCGGTTGAGATCCGCGGGCGAGTGCCGGCCGGTTCGGTCGTGCTCCCCGGAACCCGGCCAAAGAAGTTCCCGGCCGGCACCTACGACCTCCAGTGCGCCCTCATCGTCGGCACCCGGTCGGCGTCGACGGACCGCAAGACCTCGCTAAACGATGCCTTGCGAACCTTTGAGGTGCAGGTGTGACGCCGGCCGAGACTCTCGCCTGGCTTGTGGACATCCCGTCCGAGACAGGCCAAGAGGGACGAATCGCAACGGCCATTGCCGAGCGTCTTCTTCCGCTCTACGGGCACCGGGGACTGGACCGGATCGGCAACAGCCTGGTGGTAGGGCATCGGGGCGGTAATTCGCTGATATCGCTATACGGGCACACCGACACAGTTCCGTCCCAGGGCCAGCGGCCCGCCTCCGTCAGCGACGGGCGCCTCCACGGGCTGGGATCCTCGGATATGAAGGGCGGGCTGGCGGTGATGATTCATCTGTTGGAGGATGCCGCAGTGCAGGCTTCACGCTTCGACATCGTCGGCGTCTTCTACGGAGGAGAGGAGGGCCCACAGGAGGGAAATGAACTGGAGGCGGTCTTTGCGCAGGCCGGATGGCTGGATGAGTCCGAGCTGGGGATCATCCTTGAGCCGACCAACCTCAATCTCGAGCTGGGCTGTCAGGGGGTCATCAACGCCCGGGTGTCGTTTGTGGGGACGTCGGCCCATAGCGCCCGTCCCTGGCTTGGCGAGAACGCCATCATCAGGGCGGCCGGATGGCTGCAGGCGATGGGGGAGCACGGCCCCGAATCGATTCACATCGAGGGACTGGAGTTCCGCGAGGTTGTGTCGGTGACTCGGGCCGACGGGGGCATCGCCAACAACATCATTCCGTCCCTGTTCGAATGCAACGTCAACTACCGGTTCGCACCAGACAAGACGGTTGAGGAGGCACGGGCCAAGCTGGCCGGCTATCTGGACGGAGTCGACGAGTACACGATCACCGACGCGGCGCCCGCAGCCCGGGTCGAGGCCCACAACCATCATGTGGAACGGCTGGCCGCCATCACCGGCGCCGAAGAGCACCCCAAGCAGGGCTGGACCGACGCCGCCCGGCTGTCGGAGCGAAGCATTCCCGCCATCAACTACGGCCCCGGAGAAGTCGCCCAGGCTCACAAGGTGGACGAGTCGGCACCGCTCGCCGACCTCGACACCGCCTTTGCGTTCCTCAAGCGCTTCTTCACAGAGGATTAAGGAGCGGTCCTCCCGTCAAGATCAGCGGTCCGGTTGCGCTGGTCGAGAGTTTTGGCCTGGGGAGCAATGGAGCGGGTCGGCTTCGACGGCCCGGCTCCTGTCGATTCGGCAACGGAGACCCGTCGGGCCGCGTAAGAGCCTCCTTGAGCCGCTACTACCATTCCGGGCTCATGCCCGTCGACATTGATATTGCCAAGGTCGCTCGTCTTGCCCGCCTGGCCCTGAACGAGGAAGAGCTGGAACGCTATCGCCGCCAATGCGAAGTGGTTCTGGAGCACGCCGCTCTGGTGCAGAGCCTGCTTACCGAGGGCGTGCCCCCCACCTCACACCCGCTCCCTCGCACCAACGCTTTCCGGGAAGACCTGGTCACCGGGAGCCTGCCCCGGGAAGAAGTGCTGTCGCAGGCTCCCGATCGCGACGGCGACTTCTTCGTCGTGCCCCGGATTCTCGACGAGTAATGGGCGACCTCGCCGACCTCACCGTCGCCGAAGCAGCCGCCGGGCTGCGCAAGGGAGACCTGACGGCCGTTGAGCTATTGGAAGCCGTGAACAGGCGGGCGGCGATGACCGAGGCCAACCTGCACGCCTACCTAACCGTCGACCGCGAGGGCAGCGCCCGGGCGGCGGTGGCGGCCGACGCCTCTCTCAACGCCGGAAAGGATCCGGGTCCGTTGCACGGGATCCCGGTCGCCCTCAAGGACAACATGGTGACCCGGGGTCTCGAGACCACTTGTTCTTCGAAGATCCTTTCCGGTTATCTGCCGCCCTACGACGGTACGGCAGTCACTCGCCTGCGCGACGGCGGTGCCGTCATATTCGGCAAGACCAACCTGGATGAGTTCGCCATGGGCTCATCAACCGAGAACTCGGCCTACGGCACCAGCCGCAACCCCTGGGATCCTGAGACGGTGCCCGGGGGCAGCTCGGGCGGTTCGGCGGCTGCTGTGGCCGCGGGGTCGGCCCTGGTCGCCTTCGGGAGCGACACCGGGGGTTCAATCCGGCAGCCGGCCGCCCTGTGCGGCATCGTCGGCATGAAGCCCACCTACGGTCTGGTGAGTCGTTACGGCTTGATTGCGTTCGCCTCCTCCCTCGACCAGATCGGGCCGCTCACCCGGACCGTGGAGGATGCAGTTGCGGCTCTGGAGGTGGTTGGTGGCTACGACCCCCTTGACTCAACCAGCTATCCGGGTGCAGTGCCCGACTACCGCTCGGGACTCGACTCGGGAGTTTCCGGCCTGCGGGTCGGGGTAGTGACCGAGTTGAACGGCACCGGAATTGACCCTGAGGTTCAGGCCGCCGTCGACGCCACCATCGCCCGGCTGGAACAGGCCGGTGCCACGATTGTGCAGCTTTCCCTGCCGTCGGTCGAGTACGCCCTCTCGGCCTACTACCTGATCGCCCCGGCCGAGTGCTCGGCCAACCTGGCTCGCTTCGACGGCGTTCGATACGGACTGCGTCGTCACGGCGAGACGGTGGAGCAGATGATGTCGAACACGAGGGCGGAAGGCTTCGGGCCGGAGGTCACCCGCCGCATCCTCCTAGGCACATATGCTCTCTCGGCCGGCTACTACGACGCCTTCTATGGTCAGGCGCAGCGTGTGAGGACGCTCATCATCCGCGACTTCGAGGCCGCTTACCAACAAGCCGATGTGCTGGTGTCACCCACCAGTCCGACCACGGCCTTCGCTATCGGCGACCGCACCGCCGACCCGCTCTCCATGTACATGTCCGACGTATGCACCATCCCGTCCAACATGTCCGGCGACCCTGCCATCTCGGTGCCGATCGGGCTGGATTCTTCCGGTCTTCCCATCGGCTTCCAGGTGATGGCGCCGGCGCTTGGTGAGCCGGTCATGTTCCGGGTAGCAGCCGAGGTCGAGCGCCAGGCAGGTTTTGACGCCCGGGCTCCCTATGCCAGCTCGGAGGCACGGTGATGGCTTACGAGCCCGTGATCGGCATAGAAACCCACGTCGAGCTCACCACCGACTCCAAGATGTTCTGCGGGTGCCAGGTCAACTTCGGCTCCCCGCCTAACACCAATGTTTGTCCCGTTTGCCTGGGCTTGCCGGGTGCGCTGCCGGTGGTCAACGCTCGCGCCGTCGAATATGCCATGACCATCGGCCTGGCTCTCAACTGCTCGATTGCGGAGCACTCGGTTTTTGCCCGCAAGAACTACTTCTATCCGGACATGCCCAAGAACTATCAGATTTCGCAATATGACGAGCCGCTCTGCGTGGAAGGCCACCTGGACGTTGAGGTGGGCGAGGAGACCTCCCGGGTCGGAATCACGAGAGTTCACATGGAGGAGGACACCGGTAAGAGCACTCACATCGGAGAGGGAGGCCGCATCCAGGCTGCCAGCCACTCGCTGCTGGATTTCAACCGGGCCGGGGTGCCGCTGATGGAGGTGGTGTCGGAGCCGGACATCCGGTCGGCAGAACAAGCCAGGGCGTTCGTGTCCGAGTTGCGGGGCGCCATCCTGCGCCTGGGCGTGTCTGACGCCAAGCTGGAAGAAGGCAGCATGCGCTTCGACGCCAACGTCTCGCTTCGCCCGGTTGGCGCCGAGGAATTTGGCACCAAGGTCGAGGTCAAGAACATGAACTCGCTGCGCTCGTTGCAGCGAGCCCTCGAATACGAGATCGAGCGCCAGGCGGCGCTGCTGGACGCCGGTGAGGCGGTGGTGCAGGAAACCCGCCACTGGGACGAGGAGGCGGGTTCCACCTCCGGCATGCGATCCAAGGAAGAGGCTTTCGATTACCGCTACTTCCCCGAACCCGACCTGGTGCCGGTGGCGGTCGACGATGAGTGGCGGAAACGGGTGGCACAGTCGCTTCCCGAATTGCCGGCTCAGTCCCGGGCTCGCTATGTCGCCATGGGCTTGGAGCCCACCACCGCCGGCCTGATAGCCAGGGATGTTGAGGCCGGTGCCGTATTCGAGTCGGCGGTAGCGGGCGGCGGCGAGGCCCAGACTGTGGCCAATTGGCTCACCGGCGAGGTCACGGCTCTGTTGCGCAAGACGGAAACCGGACTGGCCGCCAGCCCGATCGACGGCGCTGCGCTGGCCGCACTGGCCGGGATGGTGGCCGATCGCAGCTTGTCGGCCTCGGCTGCCAAAGAGGTGCTGGCCGGAGTAGCCGCCGGAGAAGGCTCTCCGGAGGAGGTGGCCACCGCCCGCGACTTGATCCAGGTGTCGGACTCGGCCTCACTTGAGCCGGTGATCGACGAGGTACTGGCGGCCAATCCCGAGGCGCTGGAGAAGCTGCGGTCCGGAGACGGCAAGGTCATGGGATTCCTGATCGGACAGGTCATGCGAGCCACCGGTGGCAAGGCCGACCCGGGCGCGGTCTCACGAATCATTGAATTACGGGTCGGCTGAGGTCGCCGTGGAGGCCGCTCTTGCTCCAGATCGACTGACCCAGGACGAGGCAAGGTCGCGGGCCGGGGTGGTCTCCGAGGTGAGTTATGTCCTTCACCTCGATCTCGAGGCCGGCGCCAAGACCTATGCCGGGGACTGCACGATCCGCTTCGCCTTTCGTGGGTCCGCCGCAACCTTTCTCGATTTCACGGGTGCGGTCATCGATCGGTTCACGGTCAACGGGATCGACAGGGAGCCGCTGTGGCATGACAATCGGCTGCATCTGGCGCCGGAATGGCTGGGCCCGGACAACAAGATCCGGATTCAGTACGTCAACAACTACGACCACTCCGGCGAGGGCTTCCACCAGTTCGTCGATCCCGAGGACGACGCCGAGTACGTCTATAGCCAGTTCGAGCCCTTCTCGGCCCACCGCATGTTCCCCTGTTTCGACCAGCCAGACCTCAAGGCGGGGTATGAGCTGGCGATCACCGCCCCCGCCGAATGGGAGGTGCTGACGGCCTCCCGCCAGGTGGCAGCCGAGGACGAGGCGGACGGCAGGGTGCGTCACCTGTATGAGGCCACCGTTCCGTTCAGCACCTACCTGCTGTCGGTAGTGGCGGGGCCTTACCGGGCGGTTCGGTCCGACCATCGCGGAATCCCGCTTGGCCTTTATTGCCGCGCCTCGCTGGTCGACTACCTCGACGCCGACGAGCTGCTCGAGCTCACGATGGCCGGTATCGACTTCTTCGCCGACTTCTTCGGACAGCCTTACCCTTTCACCAAGTACGACCAGATCTTCGTTCCCGAGTTCAACTGGGGCGGAATGGAGAATGTCGGCAACGTCACATACTCCGACGGCTACATCTTCCGTGATCGGCCGACCGATACCCAGCGCCTGGCCCGGGCTGAAGTCTTCCTCCATGAGTTGGCTCATCAGTGGTTCGGTGACCTCGTGACCATGGAGTGGTGGAACGACGTATGGCTCAACGAGAGCTTCGCCACCTACATGGCCTACCTGGGCCTGGAACGCATCACCGAGTTCAGCCAGGGATGGCAGGACTTCCAGGCCGACATGAAGCTGTGGGCGATGGAAGAGGACCAGCTCCCGACCACCCATCAGATCGCCGACCGCATTCCCAGCACCGACGAGACGTTTCTCAATTTCGATGGCATTACATACGGCAAGGGAGCCTCGGCGCTCAAGCAGCTGGTCGCCTCCGTGGGCGAAGACGTGTTCCGCCGGGGCATGCGGGCCTACTTCGCCCGTTATGCCTTCTCAAACGCCACTCTGGCCGATTTTCTCGAAGCGGTGGCGGCCGGGTCCGGAGCCGACCTCCACGCCTGGTCGGCAGCCTGGTTGGAAGCTCCGTCGCTCGACACCCTGGCAGTTGAGTGGCACACCGTCGATGGGGCCGTCGCCGGCATGGATCTGGTGCAGGAGGGACCGGCCGGAGACGGCACCGTCCGACCACACACCGTCGAGGTGGCGGTGGTCCGAGAGGATTCGGACGGACTGGTGGTCGAGTCCCACCCGGTTCAGATCGCCGGGGGAAGGGAGCCCATACCCGCTGCGGTGGGCAGTGCCGCTCCGCTGCTGGTCTTCCCCAACCACCAGGACCACACTTACGCCAAGGTAATGCTGGATGCGGCGTCGCTCCGATTCTCCCAGCAGCGCCTGGAGGAGATCGCCGACCCGCTGCTGCGCCAACAGCTGTGGACCGCTCTCTGGGACATGGTGCGCGATCAGCATTTCTCCTCCCTCGATTACCTGCAACTGGTTGAGTCCAAGCTGGGGGTCGAGCCCAACCTTCACATCATCAAGGTGGCCACCGACACGGCCACGGGTGCCATCCATCGCTATGTGCCCGAGGCCGTTCGGGCAGCCGAGACCTCCCGTTTCGTGAGCGCGGCAGTGCGAGCGCTGGAATCTGCTCCGCCGGGTGATGCGCGGGTGCTGTGGCTGCGGGCCGCCCTGCGGGTGGCCGAGACTCCGGCCGACCTGGCCACGCTGGCCGGGTTTGTCGACGACGGTCCCGGTGCCGACGGACCGGCGATCGATCAGGAGATGCGGTGGGCCCTGGCGATCCGTTCTTCGGCCGCCGGCCTGGCCGATGCTGCCGACCGCACCGCCCGGGAGCTGGAGCGAGACCCGAGCCACCGTGGCCGCCGCTCGGCCCTCACAGTGGAAACAGCCGCCCCGACGGCGGCGGCCAAGGAGGAGGTCTGGGACCGGATCCACGCCGACGGCTATGGGTCCCTGAGCCTGGACCGGGCGGCAATGGCCGGCTTCAACTGGGCCTCACAGGCCGATCTGCTCGCTCCCTACGTCGAACCTTTCTTCTCCGGGCTGCACACCGTGTTTGAGGCTCGGGAGCACGAAATCGCTAGTGCGTACTTCCGGGCCCTTCTGCCCCGTTACCGGGTAGACCAGGAAGCCCTCGATCACGCCCGAACGGCACTGGCGACTGCTGATGAGCCGCCGACGCTGCATCGCATGCTGACCGAGGCGATCGATCGGCTGGAGCGAGCCCTGGCCTGCCGGATCCGGGCCGGCTAGTCGTCCAGCGTCCGCAGGAACAAACCGGCCCCGATCTTGGGGGTGAACCAGGTCGACTTGGGAGGCATAACGCCGCCGGCGTCTGACACCGCTATCACGTCGTCGACCGTCGGCGGCCTGGTCACGAATGAGATGCCGGCCTGGTCCCCGCACACTCGGGCCAGTTGAGAAAGCGGGACGCTGCCGGGGACGTAGATGAGGCGCGGGTCGGTGCGAGGGTCGGCCACGTCACAGATGGGCCCGAGGATTTGGTGCTGAAGGCGGGCGGCATCCAGGGCAGAAGTTGGCCCTTCATCGGGGGTGTGGGGGAGGTCGAGCGTGTACCAATCGCCTTCCGCGCAAAACCACACCTCGCCGGGGCCCGGTATGCCATTGCCGGCGTCCGATGGCTCGGGCATGGCCTCGATCGGGAAATGGCGGGCAATGGCGGCCAGGATTTCGGCCGGCGTGTAGGCCCGGAGATGCAAGCAGCGGTGATAGCTGAGGGTCCGCATGTCTGTGTCGGGAAACAGGACCGCCAGGAAGTGAGATCGAGCCCCGACCGGTTCCAGCCTCGCCCTTTCCGCCAGCACTGCCGCAGCGGCCGAACGGTGATGTCCGTCGGCGATGTAGAGGTTCGGGATCGAATCGAGAACCGTCGCGAGTTGGCCGGGATCGTCAACCTTCCATGCCTCCTGAGCTCGGATCCCCCGTTGAACCCGAACCAGCGGCGGGTCTGTCACCACCCTGGCAACGATCTCGTCCACAGCCTCCATTCGCTGGTAGACGAGTGAGACCGGATGGGTGGAGCCGCCGACCTCCTGGAGGGCATCGGCTACAAGGGTGGCCACCTCGGCCACCGTGTTCTCATGTCGCCGGATCCGGTTCGACTCGTAGGCGGCCACCGCCACTTCGGCAACCACGCCGGTCTGGCGGTGTTCGCCGTCGGTGATGCGGTACACCCACCAGCCGTCGGCAGGCTGAAAGGTGCCGTCGGCGGTCACTCGCTCCAGGTACCGGCGGGCCTCGGCCCTGGCCGCGGGCTGTTCGGTGAGCAGGAACAGACTGGTGTCGGGATTGGTGGCCAGGATGCGGTCCCGCTCGGCGGCGTTGAGATCTTCCGCCACCGGTGCCACCACCCGTTCGGCTGCGTGTTGACTGACGACGTAGCCGTCGAACGGGCGGATCACCGAAACGAGCCCATGAAGGAAGCCAGTTCCTCAACTCCCGACATCGGCATGGCGTTGTAGAGGCTGGCCCTGATCCCTCCAACCGACCGGTGGCCCTTGAGGTTGAGCATCCCTTGCCCGGCGGCGGTACTGACGAAGCGAGCTTCGGCTTCCTCGTCGGGCAGCCGGAAGACGACGTTCATGTGGGATCGGGCGGCGGCGTCGACCGGGCTGCGGTAGTAGCCGTCGCTCTCATTGATTGTCCGGTAGATGAGCCCGGCTCTTTGGGTGGCGGCCGCCTCCATGGCGGGGAGCCCGCCACGGCCTTCAATCCACTTGAGGGTCTTTCCCATCATGTAGATGGCGAACACCGGTGGCGTGTTGTAGAGGGAGTTCTTGTCGGCGTGAATGTCCCAGCGCAGGTAGCCCCCCAGATTCCGGTTGGTG
>Ga0255049_10001368_pt1 | contig 13461 bp, 8 predicted proteins | sample JV7_2_3_MG_FD_183615 | JGI IMG/M metagenome (GOLD analysis project Ga0255049, IMG submission 183615) | Seawater microbial communities from Jervis Inlet, British Columbia, Canada - JV7_2_3 | ecosystem: Environmental > Aquatic > Marine > Inlet | place: Canada: British Columbia | collected 2016-10-06
TCAGGGAGGAGATCGAAGAGGCAACCGTCGCCTGTATCGACGTGGCGATGCCGATGGTGTTGATTCGCGCCGCCGATCTCGGCATCAGCGGCTACGAGGCGGACGCCATTGTCGGCGATCGAGCGTTGATGCAACGCGTCGAGAGTATCAGGCTCATCGCGGGACAGCGCATGGGGCTAGGCGACGTAACCGACAGCGTCATACCGAAGGTCGGGATTCTCGCGCGCGCGCGCGGCGGCGGCGTTATCTCCTCTCGCTACCTGACACCGCATGCTCTTCACGCCGCCCACGCCGTGACGGGCGCGATCTGCGTGGCGTCCTGCGTATCGATCGAAGGCACGGTCGCCGAGGAACTCGCTACCTTGAATTCACAACGCCCGGGCAGAGTTCAGATAGAGCATCCTTCCGGCGTGATCGACGTGGAACTCGAAACCGCCGGCAGCGGCAAGGATCTGGACGTGCTGAGCGCAGGGATCGTGCGCACGGCGCGCAAGATCATGGACGGACACTTGTTCGTGCCGGCTGACGTTTGGCCGTAGGCGCGACGGCCGAAGAATCGCGACGAGGCCGTCGCTCCCACACACTTCTTTCAGCCTAGCGGGCTGTTGAGGAAATCTCAGGCGAGTGCAAGACAAGGCAAGAGTCGGCGAGAAAGCGCAGTGTACACGTCAGTACATGAGCATTTTGAGCCGACTCTTAACGCAGTATTGCGACCGAAGGAAGTGCCGTCGCGGCATGCCGGCTGAGTTTTGCTCAACAGCCTGCTAGACCGGATCGACGCCGGCGCGAATACAGTAGTACTCCCACACTCGGTCCAGGGCGAGCGGCGAGAGTTGGGCGACGGTTGACTGTTCGATCTCCTCGTCAGTCAGATACGTGGGATCGCCCAGCCTGAGCGCCTCCGAAAGCAGCTGGGCATTCACCTGTAGATAAATCGACGTCACGACAGCCTGCTGCACGGTCGGCGTCGCTACCACGGCGCCGTGGCCGCGCATGAGCACGCACGTGTTGTCGCCGAGTGTGTCGGCCAGGTTATGGCCCATCTCCATGGTCCGCACGAGCATGTCCGTATCGCCGTATTCGTCTTGTATGTCCCACACCGGTATCTCGGCGCCGATAATCGAGGCCGAGTGCGCGATGGGCCGCAGCGGCACGGTCGATACACTGAAGGGCACGACGGCGTAGGAGTGGTGGTGGACGACGGCCCCGACGTCCGGGCGTGACTCGTAGATCGCGCCGTGGATCATACGTTCGCCGTACGGCCGCCTCGTATCGTTCGGGTCGACGACGTCGCCGTTGCTGTGAAACTCCATGAGGTCCGAGAGTTCGACGAACTCGGGGCTGAGTGAACGGGCCACGACGTAACGATCCGGATCTCGCGGATCGCGAACACTGACGTGACCGAACCCATCCACGACTGCCTCGTTCGACAAGATCCGATTAGCTGCCACGACGCGCTGAAACTCGACCAGGTTCTCGACGGTCGTCTGCGCCCAAAGTGGGCGCATGGGAGGCAGCGCGCCTAGCGCGGCCACCGCAAGCGACCGTTCGAGAATTTGGCGGCGGCTGAGTCCTTCAGTCATGAGTTTCTCCTACGCACATAAACGCTAGGCCGTATTGACCTGCAACGGCCGATGCGACTGCGGGCGCCCGCTCACAGCATTGACGATCATGTCCGGCGAGATCGGTGTCCGGTTGAAGTACTCGCCGCCTAGCGCATCAGAAATCGCGCAGGCGAGCGCGGCCGCCGCGCACCCCAGGGGCGGTTCGCCCATGCCTTTTGCACCGACCGGATTCTGCGGATCGACGAGTTCGACCGCCGCGGTCTGCATGGACGCCGGCACATCGAGATAAGACGGTGGCTTACAGCCTAAAAACCCGACGTTGGCCGGAAGGCCGTTCTGCGGGTCGAAGACATGGTGCTCGGTCGCCGCCATGCCGATGCCCTGCACGGCGCCGCCTTTGATCTGAGTCGCGAGACTCTGTGGGTGCAGCACCGTGCCGCAATCGGTCACGCCGATGTAGTCGAGAATCTCGAATTTGCCTGTCTCGGTATCGAGTTCGATCTCGATAAGACCGATCGTGAGACCGGCTACCAGGCCCTCGCGCGGAATATTGTCCTTCGCAACCCCAATCAAACCGGTTCCGGCGAGCCCTTCGACGGCGGTTTTCGTAATGTCATGCAGGTCATCCGGCACTTCGTACCCTGCATACCTGCCGCCGAGTTCAATCGCTCGCTGCGCAGCCTGCGCGTAAGTCATCCGCAACGACGTGTCCGCAGTCGCGAATACGGTCTCGTCTTCGATGTCGTAGTCGCCGGGCGCCCCACCGAACTCCAGCGCGGCAATCTCTTTGAGCTTCTCGACCATGTCCATCGCGGCGACGTAATTCTGGCGCGTCATCGTGAATGAGGTGTTGCTGCCGGACTGAGTCGGACTCCACGGTAAATGACGGCGGGAATCACCACGCTCGACGACACAGTTCTCCCAGTCGCACTTCAAGACCTCGGCCGCCACGCGGGAGGTGTCGCTGTGCGAATAGGTGCCCAGGTTGCCGGCGCCGCTGTGGATATGCAGCATGCCGTCGAGCGTCATGCGGACGAGCCCATCGTAACCGTTCCGCCCCGCCGGGTGGAACGCCTGGCCGATGCCTGCGCCGCGCACCTTGGAGCCGTTACGTTGACCACTGCGCGCGCGCATCTCGTCCCAGACAGCCATTGCAGCGGCCCGGTCCAGTGCCTCGCGTTGGTAGGCGCTCGTGACCGGCCCCTGGTTAGCGTAGTACTTGGCGTCGTTGTCGGCCGCGTTAATACGCCGGATGTCGAGCGGATCGAGTCCGAGCTGTTTCGCAGCCTTGTCGATCAGCGGCTCGATCGCGACAGCCATCTGATTCTCGCCTGGCCCCCGCATCGCGCTGCGCGGCGGCGTGTTCGTTTGCACAGGCACGGCTCGGAAACGCATCGACAACGGTTGATAAAGTAGGGTGACGGCGGATGCCGCCGCATCGAAATCGTCGAACCCGGCGTACGGGCCGTTCTCATGCACGATGTAGAGATCAACCGCGGTCACGCGGCCGTCCGTTCTGAAACCGAGCCGGATGCGGCCTTGGAAACCGGGGCGGGCCATGCCGACGTAGAACTCCTCGCTGCGGCTGATACGCAACATGACAGGACGTTGCAGCTTCTTCGACATCAGCGCCGACACGCACATGATCGGGTAGGCGCGCGCTTTCGAACCGAAGCCGCCGCCGCAGTACTCGGCGATGTAGACGATATCGTTTATATCCATGTCTAGCATTTCTGCGAGGCCGGGCATGACCGCCGTTTGACTCTGCGTGGAGCCGTGCAGATAAAGCTTACCGTTCTCCCAATACGCCATCGACGTACGCGTCTCCATCGAGTGATGCGAGACACCGGCAGTCGTAAACGTCTCATCCAGCGTCAATGCGGCATCGGCGAATCCGGAATCGATGTCACCGAAGCTCCACTCCTCGACCGGCTCGCCCATCGGCAATTGATCATCGCCAACCGCTGCAAAGTCACGCGCGTTCCATTTGACCCGAGAGAAGTTACCCGACAGCGAGCTATACGAATTACCGTCGCTGCGCGCATCCGGCCCACCCGGATAGAGGCTCTCTAGCGGATCCACGGTGAAAGGCAATTCCTCGTACTCGAGGCGGATCAGCTCGAGTGCATTTTCCGCGATCGTCTCATCGACAGCTGCAATCGCGAGGATCGGATCACCGACAAAGAGCGGTTCATTCGTCAAGCTCGACTGATTGGGGGCCGGGAAGGAAGGCACCTCATCGGCCGTCAATATCCCGACAACACCCTCCAGCGCGAGAGCGGCGGACGCGTCGATGTTGCGTACCCGCGCGTGGGGCATCGAGCTCGTCAGCAGCCGACAGAAAACGAGCCCGTCCGCGCGAAAGTCTTCCGCATACTTGGCTTGTCCGGTCAATTTGCCCCGCAGGTCCGGGGGCACGAAATCCTTGCCGAGAAGGTTGTAAGCCACGCTGCGACTCCTCCGGTACTGTCTACCTCGCGATACCTCGGTGAGCATAGCCCCGAGGAAGCGGCGAGTACATTACCGCTTTGCAATGGAGTTCCTGCCCGGCTGTCGCGAGATCCGAGCCCGATCTAGGTAGAATCCGGACTCGAAGAATAATTCGGGGTAGGAATGTCCTTTCTGGGGGAAATCAAACGGCGCAAGGTATTTCAGGTCGCGGTCGCCTACGCAATCGCTGCCTGGCTGATCGCTCAGGTCGTCGACGTCATTAACGAGCCTCTTAACCTCCCGGGCTGGTTCGACACTGCGGTGCTCGTGTCTCTCGGGCTCGGCTTCCCGATCGCCGTGATACTCGCCTGGATATTCGATGTGACGCCCGAAGGCGTGGTACGGACGCCGTCGAACGATAAGGCCGCAGGGACCAAGGCAGCCGCCGCGAACCCCGACGAAGACCTCCAGCCCGCTGAGAAGACTGCGCCGAGCCCGGACGTTCTCCGCAACTCGGTCGCCGTGCTGCCGCTCGAGAACCTGAGCCCCAATCCCGACGACGCGTACTTCGCGGCCGGCATCCACGAAGAGATCCTGAACTACGTCGCAAAAATCAGGGACGTCAACGTGATCGCCCGCACATCAGTGAAGCGGTACCAGGATACCGATAAACCCATAGGCGAGATCGCAGCCGAACTCGGGGTCGGCACCATCATGGAAGGCAGCGTTCGTTACGCGGGCGAGCGCGTGCGCGTGACCGCACAGCTCATCGACGCGGCGACCGAGAATCACCTCTGGTCGGAGAGCTACGAACGGGATATCGCCGATGTCTTCGCGATTCAGGCCGATATCGCGGAGAAGATCGCGGCGGCGCTCGCAGCGGAACTCTCCGTCGCCGAGAAAGCAAGCCTCGCGAAATTGCCTACAACCTCGCCCGAAGCGTATGCGTCTTTCCTACAGGCGATGGCGATCCTCCAGGATTATGGTCACGCGGTCGGTGGGCGGTCAGATCTTCGGTCGCGCATACATCACCACCTTGATCAGGCAATCGCAGCCGATCCCGATTTCGCGCTGGCCTATGTTCGGAGGGCACATCTTTATGCTTCTCAGCTGAATCAAGACCCGGGAACGCTGGAGGATTACGCGGCTCGCCACACGGAACTCGAGTCTCTCGCACTGGCCGATCTCGAGACGGCGCTGGCGATCGATTCGAGCATCGGAGCGGCGTACGGCGCACTCGCCCAAATTCATGAATTTAACTGGCGCGGGGCAGAGGCGCAGGAATATTACGGGAAGGCTTTGTCGCTCAATCCGAACGATCCCGACGTACTGATGGCGTACGCCGTCTTTTGCTCGATCACCGGCCGCCGTGATAAAGCGGTCGAGCGCGCCAAACGTGCGATTACGCTCGATCCTAACAGCGTATCCGGCCACATGTGGCTGGCCTTTGTACATCTGCAGAAAGGCGATCTCAAGGCGGCCGTCGACGCGGAACGCGGCGCGGTCGCGCTGTCGCCGACTTTCGGCCTCGCGACCATGGTTCTCGGGCATATGGAGCGACTAAATGGAAACTTCGATGAAGCGCTGATCAAGACCCGGCTTGCCGAAGAGCTATTGCGCGACGATACCAACCCCGTTTATGACGGCGAGTTGGTCGCAAGCTACGCGACGCTCGGCTATCGTGACGACGCCGAGAGAGTGTTTCAGCGCATGCAGGACGCCGCAAGAACCCGCGTGATACCGACGACAGCGTGGGCGATCGCCTACCTTGGTCTAGGCGACGCCGACCAGACACTCCGTTGGTTAACCGCGGCGGCGGACGATCCCGAGCACTATATCGGCTTCTTCAGTCTGATGAATATGAAGCGGAACCGTTATGGATATCCACTGCTCGATGAGCCGCGGTTTCGTGCAGTCCGCGACCGGCTCGGCTTCGAAGATGTGACGGAAACAGGGGAATAACGGGAAACGGGCATGTCGAGGAGCCGCGGTTTCTCGCAGTGCGCGAGCGCCTCGGGCACCACGACTAAGCTATTTCTCCAGGTACTCGCCCGTCTCGAGCCAGTGCGCGCATTCGGCGCCGAGTTCTTCGAGCGCCCGCGCTTCGTAGGCCGCATTGTCTTCTGCGGTTAGCGTGTCGTGCCAGCGGCCGTTGACGCCTTTGTTAACAAACACCTTGGCACCACCGTCGAAGACGACACCACCGAGCGGCGTGCTCAATGTCGCATTCTCTTTCATGTAGTCGAAGCTGCAATGCTCGACCATGAGCTCCCACTTGCTCTCGTCGATCTCGAAGCCGAGAAACGCAGCCATCTCTCGCATATGACCTTCCATATCGTCTTTGAGATTCTGGTAGTGGATCAGATGGACGTTAGGCAGGTCGCGAATCTCCCACCAGGTACGGATGTTTTCCCAGAATGGCCACAGCGGAAAGCCTTCGTTATTGAACCACTCCAAGTAATACTCGCGAAGGTCGTTGGTCTTCGGGCGTTCCCATAGCGGACCGAGATAGGGCAACTCCCTGATGCCGTCATAGAAGATGTCGTTCATATAGTAGTGATGGTTGTAGAAGCTCCACGCCACGTCACGGCCGTCGCGGGCGATATAGATGTACTTCGCCTGCGGCGAGAACACGAGCGCATCGACCGGTAGATGCGTCTTGAGGAAACGCCGGTGCTCCTGCGCCACGATGTCGGGCAATTTTACCTCGAGCGGCGGCAAGCGAAGATCGAGCCAGGGCGAAATCTCGCCGACCGGCATGCCTTCGGTCTCGCCGTCGAAAACGAACTGCGCGACGATCTGCTGTACCCAGGTCGTACCGGCCTTGGCGTAGGTGCCGATGACGATGTCGTCGTCGCGAAATTCAAAATCGTTCCAGTAGGTGGAATCGCAAAGAGCGCAGCGAAACTCACGTGTTTTCTTCGGCCATTCGATCTGCTCTGCCATTTCGGATTTACTCCCCAGAGAACTGACGGTACGTCGTCTTGATCTTAAACGCCCCGAAGGCGCGTCGCTAGTATTACGCACGGATGCCTTAATCTTCAACGATTAACCCCGATGCGTCATGTAGAATCCTCACACGAAGAATAATCCGGAGTGGGAATGTCAGTCCTGGGGGAACTCAAGCGACGCCGAGTATTTCAAGTGGCCGTAGCCTACGCGGTGGTGGCCTGGGTGATGGCGCAGGTCGTCGATGTCGTCAACGAACCACTAAACCTACCCGGCTGGTTCGATACGGCAATCATCGTCACGCTCGCCGTCGGGTTCCCGATCGCGATCGTTCTTGCCTGGATTTTCGATGTCACGCCACAAGGCGTTGTGCGGACAGGGTCGAGAGACGAAGCTCGCGCACGCGCGGGTGGAGACGAACAAAGCGCTGCCGATGCGACGATAGCATCGCCGCAGACACCCGTGGCGACAGAGCTTCGGTGTGAAACGCTGCCTAATTCCGTCGCCGTACTGCCACTCGATAACCTAAGCCCGAATCCCGACGACGCGTATTTCTCCGCCGGCATCCACGAAGAAATCATCACGCGACTCGCCAAGATCAAAGATCTCAATGTCATCGCGCGTACGTCGGTCATGCAGTACGCGGGCGCCGCCCGGCCGATTGCCGAGATTGCGGCCGAGTTGCGCGTCGGCGCCATCATGGAGGGCAGCGTCCGTTATGCGGGCGACAAGGTCCGAGTTACAGGACAGCTCATCGACGCGAACGACGGCACGCATCTGTGGACGGAAGTCTATGACCGTAACCTAGCGGACATATTCGCGATCCAGACCGATATCGCGACCTGCATCGCCGACGCACTCAAGGCCGAGCTCGCGCCGAGCGAGCGCGAGAGCATTGACAGAATTCCAACGAGTTCTCAGGAAGCCTATGCCCTCTATCTGCGCGCTATGGCGGAACTCCAGGAGCGCGGGCTGGAGATCGGCGCGGCAAGAGAGGCGCGTGCGGGTGCGATCGCGAACCTGGATCAGGCCATCGCGCTCGATCCCGACTTCGCGCTCGCGTATGTTCAAAGAAGCCGCATCAATATCCTCTCGCTGAATCTCGATCTCGGTACGGTCGAGGACTACGCGACCCGGCGCGACAAAGTCGAGGCTGCCGCAATCGAAGATCTCGAAAGAGCCTTGTCGCTCGATCCCAATATCGGCCTGGCGCACGCGACATTCGGACGAGTGCACCAATACAACTGGCGGGGCGCGGAGGCGCGGGACGCTTACAATCGCGCGCTGGAATTGAGCCCCAACGATCCTGAGGTGCTCGTCGATGCGGCGGTATTCTTCGCATTCACAGGCAATATCGACGAAGGCATCCGCCTGGGACGACGCGGGCTCGAACTCGACCCGAACAGCGGACCTCGATACGCCATGAACGGCTTGCTCTATCAGATGTCTGGTGACTTCGACAGGTGCGCCGAAGAAGGATATCGCGGGGCCGAACTCGCTCCCCGGATCGTAATCCCCCGAATCTGGCTGGGTCAGATCGAGCGCCTTCGTGGCAACCCTGACGCGGCACTGAAGAACGTGCACAAGGCCGAGTCGCTGCTAAAGAACCTCACGACGATCGCGCTGTATGCGGAGCTGGTCTACCTCTATGGGATGCTCGGACATCGCGACGATGCGAAACGAATTCTTCGAACGATTCGCGAGTTCTCCAAAACCCGCCGCATCCCCATCGCGGCCTGGGTACTGACCAACTTAGGTTTAGGCGACTACGACCGGGCGCTCGAGTGGTTGACGGTGGCCGCCGACGACCCGCAGCCCTACGAGGGTTACTACGCGACGATGAGCATCGTCACCAACTATCTCCATCATCCCGTCCTCGAGGAACCGCGCTTCAAGGAAGTCCGCGAGCGGATGGGATATCGCGATTGATTGGCTGAAAACGGCTTCCCGCAGTCGACTCCCCGGTTTTTTGCCCGATCTTGAGCCACTTACGGCCACGAACTCGGTAGAATCCACTGCAATAGTTATTGGGGGAGGGATATGACCTCGTTCCTAGGGGAGCTAAGGCGCAGAAACGTCGTTAGAGTCGCGGTGGCCTACGCCATCGTCGGCTGGCTGTTGGTCGAAGTTTCGTCCACCGTCCTGCCGATATTCGAGGCGCCCGAGTGAATCGTCCGGGTCTTTACGTTGAAGGGCTCCGTACCGTAGGAATGATTATGGCCAGGACTAAGCTGATCGCGCTAGGGATTTTTCTCGCACCGGCCTTTGCCCTTGCCCACCACTCCACCTACGAATTTGACACCGACGTCGTGCGCGAATTCACGGGCGAGATCGTTCGCGTCCAGTGGCGCAATCCGCACGTGCGTATGAATCTTCGCGTCGAAGCAGACGACGGCCCAGAGCAAATTTGGGAGATGGAAGGCCATGACGTCAACAGTCTCGACCGTGCCGGCGTCTCCCGGAATCTAGTTCAGGTCGGGCAAGTCGTGCGTGTTGCGGGCTCGCCGTCGATCAGGCGCCAGGCACTCCTCGTGACCAATCTCATGCTGCCCGACGGCCGCGAGATCCTCACGCACATGTCGGGCGTACCGCGCTGGACCGACGATGCGATAGGCGACCGGCAGGCCGTGCGCGGCACTCCCGATGAGTACGTGGCGCCCGTCGACGACATCTTTCACGCATGGACCACCGTGCAATCGAATATGCCGGCGTACGCCGCGAACCCGCCTCTGACTGCGGCGGCCCGCGCAGCCTACGAAGCCTTCGATCCGCTCGTCGACGATCCGGTGCTGCGCTGTGTCTCACCGGGTATGCCCGAGGCCATGACCTATATCGGCCCGCATCCGGTCGAGTTCGTAGAGCTCAGCGATGGCGATATCGAGATCCGTATCGAGTCGGACGACAACGTCCGGGTAATCCACATGAGCGACGATGCGACCGCAGAAGACCAACCGACCTCTCCGCTCGGTTACTCGGCCGGCCGTTGGGAAAACGACGTTCTCGTCGTGACGACGACGCGGCTCAACTGGCCGTACTTCAAGGTCTTCGGTCTCGTCGCCGCCCCGCAGAGCGAGGCCATGGAGATCGTCGAACGCTTCGACTTTGCTGGCGCCGAGGGCACACTGACCTACAGCTTCACGGCAACCGATCCGGCAACCTTCACTGAGCCCGTCACGGCCGAGGCCTACCATGTCTGGCGTTACCGCCCCGGCACCACGATCGAACCTTATGAGTGCACGCTTGATGAATAGCCGAAGTTTGGCGCGTTTTCGGGCCCGCTAGCCGCCCGATGTAGGTAGAATCAGGCCAAACGAAGACGTCCAATCCAAAGGGTGACGCATGGCCTCGGTCTGGGGAGAACTGCAGCGACGTAACGTCGTTAAGGTCGCGGTGGCTTATGCCATCGTCGCCTGGCTGTTGATCCAGATTGTTGTCTCGATCGAAGAACCGCTGAATCTTCCCGGCTGGACAGACACGTTCATCATTATTCTGTTGCTCGTGGGTTTCGTCGTCTCGTTGCTCCTGGCCTGGGCCTATGAGCTGACTCCCGACGGCGTTCAGAAGACGAAGTCGGTGCCGTTGCCGGACAGCATCACGAATGTCACGGGGCGCAAGCTCGACTTTACGATTATCGCTCTGCTCGCGCTCGCGGTCGGCTTCATGTTCGTCGACAACTACGTGCTCGTCGAACGGCCGCCGTTCGCCGGTGCCGAAGTCGATCCGGCATCGTTAGACTCTGTCGCAGACTCGCCGCCGGCCGCTACTGTCGTGCAACCGGCTCCGCCAACAGTCGCGGCGGTACAACGCGAAGTGCTGCCGAACTCCGTCGCCGTGCTGCCGTTTACAAACCTGAGTCCTAACCCAGACGATGCCTACTTCGCGGCCGGCGTTCACGAAGAGGTGCTAAACCAACTCGTGAAGATTCGCGACCTGAGCGTGATCGCGCGCACGTCGGTATTGCGCTACGCGAACTCGCCGCCCCCAATCCCGGAGATCGCCGCCGAACTCAAGGTCCAGGTCGTCATGGAAGGCAGCGTCCGTTATGCCGGCGATCAGGTGCGAGTCACAGCACAGCTCATCGACGGCACAACCAACACACATCTCTGGTCGGAGGTCTACGAGCGCAACCTCGCCGACATCTTTGCCATCCAAGCCGAAATCGCGACGCGTATCGCCATGGCGCTCGAGGCCGAGATGCTGCCGAGCGAGCAAGCGAGTATTGAGAAACCGCCGACCGACTCGGTCGATGCCTACGCGTTCTTCCTTCGTGGACTCACGTCGACGGTTATTTCACCGCAAACGCGCCCCGACGCGAGTGTCGCTTTTCAGGACTATATGGACCAGGCCATCGCGCTCGATCCGGAGTTCGCACTGGCTCACGCCTACAAGGGTCTGGATTACGCGACCTGGCCGACGAGAACCAACCGGCTCGATGCGGAGATCACACGCGAGGAGGCGGATCGGCTGGCGCAAGAACACGCGCAGATCGCGCTCGAGCTCGACCCCAACGTCGGCATGGCACACGCTGTGATCGCGCAGTGGCATCGTTTTAACCGCCGCTGGCCAGAGGCGCGTGAAGCTTTCGCGCGTGCGCTCGAGTTGAGTCCCAACGATTTTATGATCCTTGGCCGGTATGTGACCTTTAACGCAGTGCTCGGCGCGCGAGAAGAGACGGAGCGTGCCCTGCAGCGCTATATGGAAATCAATCCGCAGAACATCGGGTTGCAAGGAGATGCCCAATGGGTGCTGGGCGATTACGCGGCTGGCGCGCTGGGAAATGCAGATTTCATCGCCACCACTCCGGGCGCTGCCAACGGTTATCTCTATTCCGGCTTCTTCAACTCCCGACTCGGTAATGACGAAGTCACATTAGAATCACTGCGGCTGTACGAATCGTTGAGGCAAGACGACACACAAACTCCAGCCTGGCACCTGGCCGAAGCAGCCTATGCCTACTCGCTGATCGGCATGCCGACCGAGGCTCAGCGGTACCTGGAAGAGCTGGAGGTGATGGCGGAAGAATACGACGTCGGGCCAGGAAACTGGGTATTCGGGAATCTTGCTATCGGCGACTACGATCGCGCGCTCGAATGGCTAACGGAAGCCGCCGACAACTGGATTGCCGATGGCGGTTGGCGAAATCTCGAATTGCTGGCGGCGAATCGATGGAACGACCCAATACTCAATCGACCCGAGTTCGTCGCGGTTCGCGAGCGGCTCGGGTTTACGGAATGACACTGGAGACGCACATGCGACACTATCGAACCGGATTCCTTCTTGCCGCCACGCTGACTTTCGGCTGTACACCGGCGCCCGACGTCGCCACGACGTCTTCCGAACCTGACGGCGAACCCGTCGCCATCCTGATAGCGAGCACCGGCACCTACCACCGCGGCATCTCCACCGAATCCGAGCTGGCGCAGCAATTTTTCGATCAGGGCCTGAGACTTACCTGGGGTTACGCATTCCCCGAGGCCGTCGCGTCCTTTCGAGAGGCTCTACGTCACGACCCTGACCACCCAATGATCTATTGGGGACTGGCGTTGTCGCTCGGACCGAATCCGAACAGCCGCGGCCAGGGAGTGCCGGACGATCCCCAGGGCGCAGCTCTACGTGCGATCCAGCAGGGCATGCAGCGTCTCGACAACGGTAACGATGCCGAGCGCGCCTACGTCGAGGCGCTGAATATTCGTTTCGATGCGGACGCCATCCCGGATCGAGACGCGCGCGATCAGGCCTATCTCGCCGCCGCGACCGAGCTGTTCGAGCGCTATCCGAGCGACCCAGACGCAGGAAGTTTGCTCGGCGACGCCTATATGATCACGCGACCCGGACGAGCCTACTGGGACGAGGATGGCCAGCCGTTACCCGGCACGGCCGAGGCCAAAGCGGCCCTCGAGAGTGTCATGGATCAGCGCCCCGATCATCCGGGCGGGAATCATCTCTATATACATTTGCTCGAGTCGTCGAATATGCCCGAGATGGCGCTGCCGGCCGCGGATCGTCTCGCCGCGTTGATGCCGGGCGCAGGGCACATCGTACACATGCCCTCGCACATCTACGTGCGTGTCGGGCAGCACACGAAATCCGTCGAGCACAACACCCGTTCCGCCGCTGTTGACGGCGAATTTCTCGCTGAATGGGGCGACCTCGAGTTCCCGAAGAACGGCACCTATTTCTTATCCGCCGAGAACCATCGTCGTCACGCCTACGACTTTATCCGCTACTCCGCGGCCGTTCAGGGAAGTTACGAGAAAGCCCTCGACGCGGCACAAAAGGCACGAGAACACGAACCGCAGGAGCGTATCCAGCGCGGGGCGGCCGACAAGACGATCGCGTCTCGCTGGCTGGTGCAGAAAATGTTCGGCCGCTGGGACGCGCTGCTCGACGAGGAGCGCGTCATGGAAGGCGCACCGTATCTCGACGGCATGTGGTACTACACACAGGGCAGCGGCCAGGTCGGACGGGGTGAACTCGAAGCTGCACAAGCAACTGTCGAACTGTTGCGAGCAGTAGC
>Ga0255049_10001369_pt1 | contig 13455 bp, 5 predicted proteins | sample JV7_2_3_MG_FD_183615 | JGI IMG/M metagenome (GOLD analysis project Ga0255049, IMG submission 183615) | Seawater microbial communities from Jervis Inlet, British Columbia, Canada - JV7_2_3 | ecosystem: Environmental > Aquatic > Marine > Inlet | place: Canada: British Columbia | collected 2016-10-06
AATCCCGCCGGGCCTTTTAGCAAGCCGGCAGGGCAATGGAGCCCGTTCTCGACGGGCCTGCAACTGGATCTCGTCTATAACGCGATCGTGCAACACGTGGGCTTCGTACTTGGCGTTGCTCCTGATGTGCCGGCAAATTGCACGGGCATCGACGGATTCGACAATGCGTTCGCACTATCCGGCGTTATCGGTGCACTGGCGAACGGCACGCAGATTTTTCCGGGCAGCGTGCCAATCTATCGTGGCGCGACCCTGATCGGCGGAATCGGCGTCTCCGGCGACGGCGTCGATCAGGATGACATGATCGCTTTCCTGGGCGTGCACGAGGCCGCGCAACAGCTCGGCGGCTTCAGCAATGCGGCGATACCGATGCGAGCCGACAATCTGGCGCCGATGGGTACGTCGATGCGCTACATAAACTGTCCGGCCACTCCTTATATAAGCAGCGATGAGCAGCGTGTTTGTGAAGGCAAATAATCCCGGTTTCCTGCTGCTTGCAGCGATACTGCTGGCCGCAGGCCAGGCTCTGCGTGCGCAGGAGCAGCAGGCATCCGACCAGGCTGAACTGATCGATTGCAGCTCCAACTATGACGATCAGCCGAGACGGCGCCGACCGGGTCGCCCGAAACCGCCACTCTGGCCCTGTGGTGATGATGGCCTTGCGCCCGCCGTCTGGGGAGACCTCCCGGAGTTCGTCGCAGTCCCGGATCGTTGGCGCATAGTCTCGGACCTGGGATACCCGGAGCGCTGGTGGGACCCATACAACGGCAATAATGTGCTAAAAGGCGACCGGCCGGCATTCGGCGAGGAGTGGTTCGTCAGTTTCAACCTGATCTCCGACTCCACGTTCGAGCAACGCAGCCTCCCGACTCCAGTGGCGATTGCGACAGCACCAGGACCTGGCACGCTGGATGTTATTGGCAGGCCCGATCAGGGCGCATTTACGCAGAGCGTTATTTTCGAGGCAGTGATCTACAAAGGCGATACGGTCTTTCGCCCGCCGGATTACGAGTTTCGTTTCATACCGGTATTCAACTTCAGCAATGTCTCGGTAGACGAGGCCGGCGTGCTGAACGCTGACACGTCCGCGGACCTTACGAGGAGCAAGGGATTCGTCGGCATACAAGGCCTGTTCATTGATAAGCACCTGCGCAACGTGTCGGAGCGCTTCGATTTCGACAGCATTCGTGTCGGCATTCAGCCCATCACCGCCGACTTCAGGGGGTTTCTTTTTCAGGATAGCCCGGTCGGCGTTCGGCTTTTCGGAACGCGGGACAATAATCTCTGGCAATACAACATCGGATGGTTTCGCCGCATCGAAAAAGACACTAACAGCGGACTGAACGATATTGGCGAAACGATTCGTGATGACGACGTTTTTCTAATCAATGTCTATCGTCAGGATTTTCCGTGGATGGGTTTCACGTCTCAGGCTGTACTCGTTCACAACAGGAACGACGAAACAGATGAAAACTTCGTAGACGACAACGGATTCCTGACCCGCCCGGCTGCGCTCGGCATTCAGAAAAACCGTCAGTACGAAGTTAGCTACGCTGGTGTGAACGGCGACGGACATATCGGCAAATGGAATATGTCGTTGTCGGCATACTACGCATTCGGCGAAGAGACGCCGGCAACGTTTACAGATTCGAAGAGTGACATCAGTGCAGCGTTTGCAGCGGCCGAAGTATCCCGCGATTTCGACTGGATACGCGTGAGGGGAACCGCGATTTATGCGAGCGGCGACGACGACCCCTATGATGACAAGTCGACCGGCTTTGACGCCATATTCGAGAACCCGCTGATCGCCGGTGCGGATTCCAGCTTCTGGATCCGGCAGGCGATCCCTTTGATCGGCGGCGGCCGGGTCACCCTGTCCGGGCAAAACGGAATTCTCAATTCCCTGCGAGCCAATAAGGGTCAGGGCCAGTCCAATTTCACGAACCCCGGCCTGATACTGGCCGGCATGGGAGCGGACTTCGACATCACGCCGAAGCTCAGGGCTTCGGTCAACGTCAACCAGCTGTGGTTCGACAAGACCGAGGTACTGGAAGCTGCCCGCAATCACGGAGGCATTTCGAAAGACATCGGCCAGGACATATCTCTCGCTGTGATTTACCGGCCGTTAACCTCGCAAAACGTCATTTTGCGCTTGTCGGCATCAGCGCTGATTCCGGGCGGCGGCTACGAGCGCCTGTTCGGCGACGACACGCCGTATTCCATACTGGCAAACCTGATTTTGAGTTACTGATTCGTGGCGACGAAAGTAATAACCTGCAGGATATTTCTCGTCACAGTCATGCTGTTGGCGATAACGAATATTGGCGTAGCCGCCGAAGGCGAAAAAGCCCGACACGTTGACTACGCCGCTTATCCGCCGGCACCGATGGAGCAGACACAGGCGCAAGCCGACGGCAAGAGCGCGGGTTGTGTCAGTTGTCATACCGCGAGCGACGCGGCCACCATGCACAACTCACCCGCCATCGTCCTCGGCTGCACTGATTGTCATGGCGGCTCATCAGACGTATCAGTTCCGGCGGGGCCATACACGGATGAGGCTTACGCGGACGCCAGGGACAAGGCCCATGTGTTGCCTCGTTATCCGAAGTCCTGGCATTACCCGTCGAGCGCTAACCCCGAGCGGTCCTATACCCTACTCAACAGCGAAAGCCGGCAGTTCGTCCGTTTCGTGAATCCATCCGATTATCGGGCCGCCACAGAGGCCTGCGGTGCCTGCCACCAGCCGATCATCGACGCGAGCGTTCGCAGCATGATGGCGACCGGCGTGATGCTGTGGGGCGGAGCCGCGTACAACAACGGCATTCTTCCGTTCAAGGACTACATACTCGGCGAGGGATACACAGCGGAAGGAGAGGCCGCCAGGGTCACCGGGTCCGGACTTCCGCCGGAGATAGCAAGCAGGCACGGCGTATTGCCGGAACTCTATCCCCTGCCGAGCTGGGAAACGGTCAAGCCGGCCGACGTATTCCGTGTATTCGAGAAAGGCGGCAGGAATATTCTGAACCTGTTTCCAGAGACCGGCGTTCCCAACGTGCTGGGGCAGATACAGCGTCTCGAGGAACCCGGGCGGCCCGATATTCGGCAGTCGAACCGCGGTCCGGGAACGGGCGCACGCATTTCGGTGCCCCTGATAAATATTACCAAGACACGACTAAACGACCCGTTCACCTGGTTCATGGGCACGAATGATCAGCCGGGCGACTATCGCTCGTCGGGCTGCGCGTCCTGTCATGTCGTGTATGCGAACGACAGGGATCGACGGCACTCCGGAAAATACGCGGAGTTCGGCCGCGACGGCGAATCGACGAGTGAAGATCCGACGATCCCGAAAGGCGTTTCGGGCCATCCCTTGAAACACCAGTTCACGCGCGCGATACCAACCAGCCAGTGCATGGTCTGCCACATGCATCAACCGAACATGTTCATGAATTCCTACCTCGGCTACACGATGTGGGATTACGAATCGGATGCACCGTTCATGTGGCCGGAGAAGCAACAGGACCTAAGCATTGAGGAGCAGCGGGCGTTGCTCGACAGAAATCCGGAGGGAGCAGTCGTGCGAGGCAAGTGGGCGGATCTCGATTTCCTGCGCAACGTCACCGACCTGAACCCACAGCTAAACGACACGCAGTTCGCCGATTATCACGGTCACGGCTGGAATTTCAGGGCGATTCAAAAACGCGATCTCGAAGGCAATCTGCTCGATGCCGACGGCGACATCGTTTCGAATGACGATCCCGACAAGTTCCGGAAAGCCGTACACCTGTCATCGATTCACGTAGACAAGGGTATGCATTGCGCCGACTGTCACTTCTCTCAGGACAGTCATGGGAACGGCCATATTTATGGTGAGGTCGCCAGCGCGATCGAGATCGAGTGCAAGGATTGCCATGGCACCGCGCAGGCTTATCCGGATCTCAGGACATCCGGGCCGGCAGCACGACCAGGCGGCTACGATCTGCGCCTGCTGCGAAACGCGGATGGCAGGCGTCGTTTCGAATGGCGCGGCGACCAGCTGATCCAGAGATCGATCCTCGATCCGGATAAGGAATGGGTGTTGAGCCTGGTCAAAGACACCGTCAACCCGGATCACGACGCGTACAACGAGAAGGCGGCGCGCGCCAAGCTGATGAGCAGTGACGTCAGCACACAGGACTGGGGACTGGACGTCCCTTACGATGAGCTGGCACACCAGGACGAGGAAATCGAGTGCTACACCTGCCACACGTCGTGGATCACCAGTTGTGCGGGCTGCCATCTGCCGATCGAAGCGAACTGGAAGACGAAGCGGCATCACTACGAGGGTGGTGTCACGCGGAATTACGCGACCTATAACCCACAGGTAGTCCGCGACCAGATGTTCATGATCGGCAAGCGCGGTCCTGTGAACGATGAAAAAATCGCACCGGTCAGATCTTCTTCCGCATTGGTGCTTTCGTCCACGAATGCAAATCGCGAACGCATATACATACAACAACCGCCAGTGGCTGCGAGTGGTTACAGCTCTCAGGCGATGAATCCGCATTTTCCGCATACGTCCCGAAAGACCGAGACCAAGACCTGCAGCAACTGCCACCTGACAGAAGACGGCGGCAACAACGCGACGATGGCGCAGCTCCTGTTGTTTGGCACCAACTTCGTCAACTTCGTGGGCTTCAACGCATGGGCCGGCCTCGAGGATGCCGTGCTCGCAGCGCAGGTTACCGAATGGCAGGAGCCACAGGCGGTCATCGGCAGTTACCTGCAACGCTACGCTTACCCCGACAATTACAAGACCCATCAGGAGAACAGTCGTGTTCTTACTCTCGCACAGGATCACAATGCCGGGCGAACGACCTGCCTGCAGTTGCGCGGCGAGTATCTTTACACGGCGCAGGGAGACAATGGCGTGAAGGTCTATGACGTCGCCAACATCGCGAACAAGGGGTTCAGCCAACGTATCGTCGACGCGCCGTTCAGCGCGCTTGGCCACGACCCACGGTTGAAAACCCGGGATGCGACCTGTATTGCGCTGCCAACCAATCAACCTGTTCATCCGCCGCGCAATGAAGGCGAGCTGATGCGAGATGTCAATCTCGAGCAGGCCTTTCACCCGATATACAACTACGCGGTCATCACGGATCGTGTGGAAGGCCTGATCCTGACCGATATCAATACCTTCGCCGACGGTGACCTGAGCAACAACTTCATCGAGCGCGCGGTAACGTGGAATCCGGATGGTGCACTCGATGGCGCGACGCATATCACCATAGGCGGGCACTACGCCTACGTGATGACAAACCGCGGACTCATCATCGTGAACCTTGATAAGCCATTGTCACCGACAATCATGGCTACGGTTTCGTTAAATGACGGCCGCGCGTCGGCGTTGCAATTCCGCTTCCTGTTTGTAACAGACGCGGACGGGCTGAAGGTTATCGATGTCACCGATCCTGCATCTCCGGCAATCGTTTCCGAGGCGCTTGTACCGATGCAAAATGCACAACGCATTTATGTGGCGAGAACTTATGCCTATGTTGCCGCGGCGGAGCAGGGTCTTGCCATCGTCGACGTCTGGAAGGCAGCGAAGCCGAAGCTTGTCGAGTTTTACAATGCCGGCGGCCAGATCGTCGACACGCGTGATGTTGTCGTCGCATCGACAAACGCCTCACTCTTCGCTTACCTGGCCGACGGCAGGGGCGGGCTCAAAGTCCTGCAGCTTACGTCGCCCGAATCACAACCGAACTTCTATGGGTTCAGCCCGGCGCCGCGGCCTGAGCTTATTGCGAGCTATCCGACCGACAGCCCGGCCCTGTCCCTGTCCAAAGGCCTCGATCGGGACCGGGGCGTCGACGAAACCGGTGGTCAGATCGCCGTATTCGGCCGCAAGGGTTCACGGCCACTGAATCGACAAGAGATGCAGAAACTGTATCTCGATGAAAACGGAAAACCCTGGTATGTCCAAGATGAATAATCAAATACTCTTGTTGCTTGCGCTCCCGATTACGGTGAGCGCGGAGCTGCCCGATAGAGCTGCGAACAGGCATATGGGAGTAGCCACCTGCGCGACGTCACAATGTCACGGCTCGGCAGTACCGCGCGACGGCTCCAACGTCATGCAAAACGAATACGTTACCTGGACTCAGGACGATCCACATTCGAGAGCGTACGAAGTACTTAACAACGATCAGTCGAAAGCGATCGCTGCAAGACTTGGGTTGCGCGCAGCGCACACGGCAAAGATTTGTCTCGATTGTCATGCCGATAATGTAGCTGCCAGCCGTCGAGGCGATAAGTTTCAGGTGTCGGACGGTGTCGGCTGCGAGGCCTGCCACGGTGGCGCCGAGAACTGGTTGTCCACGCATTACAATGTCCCGACTGTCAGCCATGCCGATAGCGTTGCAGCGGGGCTGTATCCCACCGAGAACGTCAAAGATCGCGCTGATCTCTGTCTGTCCTGTCATCTCGGCAATAAGACCAGGTTTGCGACGCACCGCATCATGGCTGCTGGGCACCCGCGTTTGTCGTTCGAGCTCGATACGTTTACAGAACTTTGGCGCACCGCGGGCAGGCAACCACACTATCGCGTCGATGCCGATTATGAAGAACGGAAGGAAGCCGCCTCACACAGTTATACCTGGGCGGCAGGATTACTCAGGGAAGGCCGGCAGAGGCTGGCGCTGATCATCGACGGAAAGATTCTTGGTGACGGAATGTTTCCCGAACTGGCGCTATACGATTGCCATGCCTGTCATCGTTCCATGAAGACCGTGCAATGGCGGCGATTACCCCGACATGGCAACGCGGGGCCTGGAAAACCGTTCGTCAACGATGGCAGCTTCGTCATGATCCTGGCGCTTTCGAGGTCGGTGAGTTCGTCCGACTCGGAACCGCTGGCATCGGCATTGACCGCACTGCATGTTGCCGGCGACGATACTGTCGCTGCCATTCAGGCAGCTGCGCGCGACCTTGATGCGATATTCGCCCGGATACAGGCAAACCTGACTGATCAAATGGTTCAAAGCCGCGAGCGCCAGATTCTTGGAGATATCCTGACAGCGGGCGCTGATGGCGAATTCCTCGATTACGTCAGTGCCGAGCAGGCATTCATGGCAGTACAAATGCTGGCATTTGAGCTCAAAGATACATCATTGCAGGCTGACCTGGATGCGCTCGCTGATGCGCTTGAAAACGATGAGCGCTACCGGCCTTCGCAGTTTGCCCGCTTGCTCCGAAACCTCTGACTGTGACCGGCTTAACATCCTGTGCGCCGACGTGGAGATACATTGGACAATCGGTTCCGGCCGGGAGGAAATACAATGTATCGATACTTCACGTCAACCTGCGTCCTGGTCCTGTTACTGCTCTGCGCGAACACTACATCCGCGGGCGAGCTCGGCGTACAGGTTGTATTTTCTGCCGGCGAGATCGAAATCATTGCCTCGTGGTATGAGAGCCATAGTTCGGGCCATGGCAACGGCAAGAAAAAGACCAAAGGCTTGCCTCCGGGAATAGCGAAGAACCTTGCTCGCGGAAAACCGCTACCCCCGGGAATTGCGAAAAGGTATTTGCCGGGTGATTTACGCGATGTCCTGCCGCCGCCGCCGATAGGTTACGAGCGCATCATCGTCGACGGCAAAATACTACTGGTTGAGGTCGCAACTCGCATCGTTCACGACATACTCGCAAACATCATTTTGAAGTAATTTCTCCGATAAGATCAATAAGATATACATAGCTGCATGATGCCGTCCGGTGGTCACGTCCTGTCTGCGCACGTGCTAGACTCATTGATGTTGGTGATTGGTAACAAAAATCACGAGTATGCGTAGGCTCTTCCAAGAATTACGGCGCCGCGAGGTTTTTCGCACGGCGGGCCTCTATGTCGGGATTTCCTGGATCGTCATCGAGGCGGCCAGTGTCATGTTGCCGACTTTCGATGCGCCTGATTGGGCGTTACGCGCTGTCATCATTGTCGCGATTGTCGGATTTCCGATAACGATTGTTCTCGCCTGGATCTATGACATCACCGATTCAGGAATCGTCAAGCAGGCGGATCCCTCTGAAACTTACGTTGCTCCGGTTGGCGGCCGGAAAATGGACTTCGTCGTTATAGGTGTTTTGTCGGTAGCGCTCGTCTTCTCTGTTTACATGAATGTTACGAGCGGCCCGGCAGTCGTCGAAGAGAAAGAGCCGGTATCTGTCTTGATTGCAGACTTTGATAATCAGACCGGTGACCAGCTATTTGACGGCACGCTTGAGCAGGCGCTGCAGATCGGTATCGAAGGTGCGTCGTTCATTACGAGCTATCGCCGGGAGGCGGCGCTAAGGCTCGCATCGGAAGTGCAGACTGCCCTTAGCCTGGATGAAGCCGCCGCCCGCCTGGTTGCATTGCGCGAGGGCGTCAAACTGGTTCTGGCAGGTTCGATTGTCGAAGACGATGGAGAATACGAGTTGTCAGTCAGGGCAGTCGAACCGAAGGCAGGCGAAACGATTTCCGATTCAAAAGTAACGGCAAAGAGCAAGCTCGAAGTGCTTACCGCGATCGGCATACTTGCGGGCGATGTCCGCGAGGAGCTGGGTGACGATTCGCTGGACCGGTTGGTCGCGTCGGAGACATTCACCGCAACAAACCTCGAGGCAGTGCAGGCGTACACTACGGCGCAGGGCCTGCAATACAACGGCAAGTACGGTGAAGCGATGGCTCACTATGAAAAAGCCGTCGAGCACGATCCGAACTTCGGGCGTGCTTATTCCGGCTGGGCGTTGAGTGCCAGAAGTCTTGGCAGGGAGCAGGAATCAGCGGCGCTGTGGGAAAAAGCACTATCTAATCTGAACACGATGACAGAGCGGGAACGACTGAGGACGCTCGGCCTTTACTATTCCATCGTCACCCGTAACTATCAGAAATCCATCGAGAGCTATGAAACGCTTGTCGAGAAATATCCGGCCGACGACACAGCTCATAATGGTCTCGCCGTTCAGTACTTTAATTTACTGGATTTCCAGAACGCGCTGAGAGAGGGCAGTGTCGTTCTGGATATCTACCCCAACAGTGTCATGGGCAGATCGAACTACGCACTGTACGCGATGTACGCAGGAGACTTCGAAACGGCGGTGGGCGCGGCGGAAAAGGTCAGGGAGCTCGACTCGAGTTACTTCAAGGCCTGGCTGCCCATCGCGATGAAAGCGATGTCCGACAGCGACTATGTCGCGGCGACAGATGCCTACGGAAATATGGCGAAGACTGGTGCCAGGGGTTCATCGACTGCGGCTCTGGGCCTTGCCGACCTGGCGATATTCAACGGCGAGTACGAAAAAGCGAACAAGACCCTGCTCGAGGGAATTGCGGCTGACGAAGAAACCGGCAACAGATACGGTATGGCTGTCAAGTACATGGCTCTTGCAGAGGCACTGGGTGGCCTCGGACAGGATAACGAGGCTACGGATGCTCTCAGGGAAGGGCTGGCACTGACGAAGGCTGATTCGAGCGTTCTCCCCGCGGCCTTGATGTACCTTGCCGCTGGACTGCCCGAAGACGCAGAGTCGATGGCGAAGGAGCTGTCCCAGAAACTGCAGCCGCAGTCGCGCGCCTACGCAAAACTTGTCAGAGGCCTGATCCTTCTAAATTCAGGCGAGCACATGGCAGCGATCGATACTCTAAATGAGGCACTTGCAATGGCCGATCTCTGGCTGGTGCGCTTCTATCTCGGCAGGACTTACCTGGAAGCCGGGTTCTTCGCCGAAGCACTGGATGAGTTCATTGCAGCCGGTGACCGGCAGGGCGAAGCGACGTCGGTATTTCTCGACGACCTGCCGACGTATCGATACCTTGCAACTCTGCCGTACTGGCTGGGTCGCGCACAGGATGAGCTGGGAATGACGTCCGTGGCCGTCGAGAACTACAGTGCTTATATTGCTCGCCGCCCGAACGGCGATCCGCTGGCGGATGATGCCCGCCAGCGAATGCCCTGACCAATACTTCCCTACCTGTAAGTGATGGGCGGTGAGCTTTGCTCTTGTCCTGACAGGCTACTCTGCACGACCGCACACACTTCGTCGCCCTTATTGCCGTTGTATTGCAGATTGAACTGCCAGGTGTTATCTACATTGATGCGGAATCCACTGCTCCCCGGATCTCCCGCAACCATGAATACAACTTCACCAGTATCGCAGAACTCGACCCTCAGCAATTGCGTGTCACCCGAACTGTCGACCGGGTTGCCGTTCGAATCCAGCCACGCCCAGAGCAGTGGGTTAGAACTGCCTAGTTTCAGATTTGTTTTCGCTGGATCGACGCCCGTCGAGCCTGCATAGGCAAATTCAACATTCACGGTGCGCGTGGCTACGCTCGTGTTGCCGGCATTGTCCGTCGCCGAGAAGTTGACGGTATAAGAACCGGGAGTGCTCGTATCCACTGCGCTCGAATCGATATCGACGGCAACGTTGCCGTCGGCGTTATCGATCGCCGTAGCGCCGGCATCGACATATGGCTCGGAGTCGCTACCGACAGTCACTGTTGAATCGCCAAGCAGGGTAATCACCGGGGCCGTCTCATCCAGCACAGTTACCGTGAACGACACTGAATCCGAATTGTTATTCGAGTCTGTCGCCGTGCACGTGACCACGGTGATGCCTGCCGGGAAGAAGTCATAGGAGAACGTGTACAGTGGTGGATCCGCGGAGACGAAACCGCCGACGTCGCAGGAAACGTCGAGATCCGGATCCGTATCATCCACGCCACCCGTCCAGATCAGCGCAAATGTGCTCAAGTCAGGATCCAGCACGAAAGGTTCGTCCTGATCGAATTCCGGGGGATCGAAACCATCCAATGATGGTTCAGTCGTATCGACAACGTTAACCGTGCGAACAACTTGCAACGCAGCATTCCCCGTTGCGTCCACTGCATCGTAGAACACGCTGTAACTACCGACAGCCGCCGTGTTCACAAGCGCCGAATTGATTATCAGTACCGGCGCCGGATCGGCAATGTCGATGACCGTGGCGCCCGATTCCACATACGGCGTGCCGACTTCAACTGTTAATGGCGCGTCGCCGAGCAGAGCGATGACTGGCACGGTTGTGTCTTGGATAGTGACCTGGAAAGCGCCTGTTACTGAATTGCCATCAGCATCGGCTGCCGTGCAGGTTACGGTTGTCGCTCCGATGATGAACGATGACGCTGCAGGCGGTGCGCACATCACGATCGGATTTACATCGGCAATATCGGTCGCTGTCGGAAGCGCGTAGTTGACTACCGCGCCAGCGGGACTGGTTGCTTCAGCGACGACATCGTCGATTGAGTTGAATGTCGGTGCTGTCGTGTCCTCGACATTTGCCTGGAAAGTGGCTGTTGCTGAATTGCCGTCAGTATCCGTCGCGGTGCACGTTATTGTTGACGCACCAAGCGGGAATTGAGAACCGGATCCTGGAGCACAAGCGACGCCTGGATTCGCATCGGCAATATCGATCGCTGTCGGAAGCGCATAATTGACTAACGCGCCGGCAGGACTGGTCGCTTCAGCAACAACGTCGGCGATTGGGTTGAATACCGGCGCTGTCGTGTCTTCGACTGTGGCCTGGAAAGTGGCTGTTGCTGAATTGCTATCAACATCTGTCGCGGTGCACGTTATCGTTGACACGCCAAGCGGGAATTGAGAACCGGATCCTGGAGCACAAGCGACGCCTGGATTTGCATCGGCAATATCGGTCGCTGTCGGAAGCGCATAATTGACTAACGCGCCGGCGGGACTGGTCGCTTCAGCGACGACATCGGCGATGGGGTTGAATACCGGTGCCGTCATGTCTTCGACAGTGGCCTGGAAAGTGGCTGTCGATGAATTGCCGTCAGCATCCGTGGCTTCGCACGTTATTGTTGACGCGCCAAGCGGGAATTGAGAACCGGATCCTGGTGTACAGGTGACACCTGGATTCGCATCGGCAATGTCAGTAGCTGTCGGAAGCGCATAGTTGACCACTGCGCCAGCGGGGCTCGTTGCTTCTGCGACAATATCGGCGATTGGATCAAACACCGGTGCTGTCATGTCTTCGACAGTAACCTGGAAAACGCCGACGTCAGGGAGGCTGGAGTTGCTGCTGGCGTCCGTTGCCGTACAGGACACTTCAGTCTGGCCGAGCGCAAACAACGAGCCGGCCGCCGGCACACAAATTACGGAAGGACTGCTATCCACGGCATCGGTGGCCGATGGCAGGCTGAAACTGACCGTTGCCCCAGCCGGGCTGGTAGCTTCAGCGGTTATGTCGGCGATGGCGCCGAACACGGGCGCGGTCGTATCTTCCACTGTAACGTCGAAGGATGCTGAATCCGTATTGAAGCTGTCATCTTCTGCCGTGCAGGTGACCGTTGTAGTCGTCGGTCCAGGTGAATCGAACGGGAAAGTGTCCCCCGAATTAGCGTCGCAGTTGACATCGACTGTTGGGTCGACGCCACTGGCGTCCGTTGCCGTCGGCGTGCTGAACACAACCGGCGCGCCGGCCGAACTTGTGGCTTCGACAGTCATGTCTGACGGCACGCTGACAGCATCGATCGTCGGTGCCTCCGTATCCAGCACACTGATGAACATGTCCAATGTGGCAGTGATGCCGTTACTCTCGGCGGTAGCCGAACAAGACAGCGCTGTCGGGCCTCCGATGTCGAGGCCAATGGTCGTTGGCAACGCCGGGCTGCAGGTAACTGTTGCAACTTCCGCACCCTCGCCCTCACCCTTGACAGCAGTCACCAGGTCCGCCGGAATGTCAGCACCGGACGAACTAGTAGCCGGGAAAGTTACTGTGTCGCCATTGAAATGGTTGAACACGGGTGGCAGGAGATCATTGATCTCTGATTCATCGACGCCCAGATCGGTATGGGTCGTATTCGCTGCCTGCGATGCAACAACATAGGAGATGATGTCAGGGTCGCTCGGGAGAACGGGCAATTTGTCCGCGACAGTCTGAACCTTTGCTTTGGGCCCGATGAATCTCAGCGTCATCTGCATCATGTCAAACGGCGCGACAACAAAAGTTATCGAACCGAATCGATTGTTCGCGATATCCGGAATGCTGAGGTTGAACAAATCAGGATTGTTGACTACCGCCACAACCAGGTTTTCGGTGATCAGCCTGGGCTCGCAGAATTGAACGTCGCTGACATGCTTGTCTTGCCAGGCGATCAGTTGTGTAACGATCTCGCCATTCGCGAGCATCTGCCGTATCTCTGGGTCGCCGATTGCGAAATCGGCGGTATACGGTGTGATCGTATTGCCTGTGTTGAAGACCGAGTAATTGAGATCCAGCTTGGTGACCAGTCCGGTAATATCGCCAAGTTCGGGATCCGCAATGTCTGGATTGTCCAGATTAGCAGCGTCCGTCAAGCTGGTATTGAATTGATCGGGGTTGAATTGATCGGGGTTGAATTGATCGGGGTTGAACTGGTCCGGGTTGAACTGATCAGGA
>Ga0255049_10001373_pt1 | contig 13429 bp, 12 predicted proteins | sample JV7_2_3_MG_FD_183615 | JGI IMG/M metagenome (GOLD analysis project Ga0255049, IMG submission 183615) | Seawater microbial communities from Jervis Inlet, British Columbia, Canada - JV7_2_3 | ecosystem: Environmental > Aquatic > Marine > Inlet | place: Canada: British Columbia | collected 2016-10-06
CTCTACCTCCTGCATCCCTGCAGTCGTGCGGACGCCGCAAAACGGATAAAAAAAGGGTCGTTGATTGAGGTAGACGACCCTGAATTACTGTGCTAACCTCATTTAAGTCGTCGCCGAATCTCCTCGGCGCTCCTGAACAAAAAACCAAATAACATTTCCCGATAATACCCACAGGCCGTTCTTACGTCTTTAGACCCCCCAACCCTGCCACAGTGCCTCCCGAATATGAATCTTAACGAGCTGAAGCAACATTCCGTCCCTGACCTGATCGAGACGTTGAAATCCATGGGTGGTGACCACACGGCGCGCATGCGCCGCCAGGACATCATCTTTAGCATCCTCAAGTCGCAGGCCAAGAAAGGCGAGGATATCTTCAGCGAAGGCGTACTGGAAATCCTGCAGGACGGGTTCGGTTTCCTGCGTTCCGCGGACAGCTCCTACCTGGCGGGACCCGACGATATTTACGTGTCGCCAAGCCAGATCCGGCGTTTCAACCTGCGCACCGGCGATACCGTCAGCGGTAAGATCCGGCCGCCCAAGGATAACGAGCGCTACTTTGCGCTGCTCAAGGTCGACCAGATCAATTTCGACCTGCCGGAAAACGTCAAGCACAAGGTGCTGTTTGAAAACCTGACGCCCTTGCACCCGAACATCCGCATGAGCCTCGAACGCGGCAACGGCAGCACTGAAGATATCACCGCACGTATCATCGACCTGGTGTCGCCCATCGGTAAGGGGCAACGCGGCCTGGTGGTTTCACCGCCGAAAGCGGGTAAGACGCTGATGCTGCAGAACATCGCACAGAGCATCGCCAGCAATCACCCGGAATGCTACCTGATCGTACTTTTGATCGATGAGCGCCCGGAAGAGGTAACCGAAATGGAGCGCATGGTCAAGGGCGAAGTAGTTGCTTCGACCTTCGATGAACCCGCCAGCCGTCACGTTCAGGTTGCCGAAATGGTCATCGAGAAAGCCAAGCGACTGGTCGAGCACAAGCGTGACGTCGTCATATTGCTGGATTCGATCACGCGCCTGGCGCGCGCCTACAACACCACCATCCCATCCTCGGGCAAGGTGTTGACCGGTGGTGTCGACGCGCATGCGCTGCATCGTCCGAAGCGTTTCTTCGGCGCGGCGCGTAACATCGAGGAAGGCGGCAGTCTGACGATCCTGGCGACCGCGTTGGTCGAAACCGGTTCGAAGATGGACGAAGTCATTTACGAGGAATTCAAGGGCACCGGCAACATGGAGATTCATCTCGATCGCCGCATCGCCGAAAAACGCGTCTTCCCGGCGATCAACATCAACCGCTCCGGCACCCGTCGCGAAGAGTTGCTGATCAACCAGGAAGAACTGCAAAAGGTCTGGATTCTGCGCAAGTTCCTGCATGCCATGGATGAGATCGAGGCGATGGAATTCGTTCTCGGCCGCATGCAATCCAGTAAAACCAACCTCGAATTCTTCGACCAGATGAAGAAGTAGGGCCCGCGTGGTCCGGGTTCAGTCGTTTGCGCCGGTTATCGGTGAACGTCCCCGAATCCTGATTCTCGGCAGCATGCCGGGCGTGGCCTCGCTCGACGCGGTGCAGTATTACGCGCATCCGCGCAACGCCTTCTGGGCGATCATGGCCGAATTATTTAGCATCGATGCCAGCGCCGATTATGTACAACGAATCGCGCAGATCAGCGCGGCGCCCGTGATTCTGTGGGATACTCTGAGGCGCTGTTATCGACCCGGCAGTCTCGACTCCAGCATCGCGCGCGATTCGGTCGAGGCTAACGACATCCCCGTCTTGCTCGAAGAATATCCCGGGGTCAGGGTTGTGGCCTGTAACGGCGCGACCTCGGCAAACTACTTCCGCAAACTGGTGTTGCCGCAGATATCACCCTCGATCGAATTACTGCAAATGCCCTCTACCAGCCCCGCCAACGCCGCTATGAACTTCGAGCAGAAGCTCGCCGCCTGGTGTCGCCTGCTGGATTTTGTCGACTAGTTTGCGGATGCTTCCCTTTGAATAGTTCTGCATCGTAGACCCGTTGGTGACAAATGCGGGCTAGCCTTTGAGCAAGGACTTGCGGATTTCTGCGAACGGGGCATCGTCGTCGTAGACGATGGCGTCGTCTTCGACGCCTATGCCGAGTTCGCGCCACAGTTTATCGAGATCGACCGGGAAAGGGTCCCCTTTCATTTGCTGATACATGGGCACCAGCACCGCGACCCCGGTGGCGCGGTCGGCTGACTCGAAAATCTGCATCGGAGTTGCGCTGGCCTGCATCGAGTAACCGCTTTCGAGAACGCCGCGCAGAGCGTCCTGCAGACTTTTGCGGTTGTTGGTGAGCTTGCGAATTTCGATGTCGGCGAGCAGGCAGAACATCGCGCCACCCCAGTAGGTGCGACCCCAGGTCGGGGTCTGGTCGAGGCCGCGATCGCCGTTTTTCGGCAGGCCCTGGGGCATGCGCTCGATGAAGTTGCGCCAGATAAATTCTTCGCTGAGGTGCTGGGTTTGCGCGCGCGCGATCGACTCCACGTAGGTCGACAGGCCTTCCAGCCACCAGCGATTCTCCTCCGGCACGTCGGCCATCGCGAGGTGCACCATTTCGTGCACCATGATCCAGTCCCTGCGCAAAGCCTCGGTCGTGACGTGTTCGCCGACGACAACGCGGACAAAGGGTGATTCGCCACCGAACGCCTGGCCGAAGCGGACGGCATAGCCGCCGGCAACCTGTACATTGATGTGCAGATTGTCGACAGGGAAACGGCCGTAGTACTGGACCACGGTTTCGGCGGAATAGACGACCCAGTCGAGTAGCATGTCTTTCTTGCCGCGCAGTACGCTGTCACGAATCTCGACGACGATACGACTGCCGCCCAGTTCGAACGCGGATTCAGTGTCGTTGAGGAATTCGATTTCGGGGTCGGCGGCCTGCAAACTGCCGGTAAAGACCAGCAGCAGGATAGCGATGCGTCTCATGCTGACCCCTTAACCTGCATGTTGTACCAGTATCCCGGGGGCTGTGATACGGCATACCGGCGCAGGACAGATGCGGCTGAACGCCGGTCTGGACTGAAAGCCATAGCTTAAGCTATGGCTTGAGGGAAGACCAAGTTCAGGCGTATCTGGACAAGTCAGGGCTGGGATAGGGCTCGGGCCGGTGACAAGTTGAGTTTTTGACTTTGCCCGAAAAAACATCCTTTTCCGCCGATTCAATTGGTTATAACAAGGTCCGAGACCGACTGGTGCAATCTGCAGGTTAATTATTCGTTATCAGCTTGAGACTGTGTCCGCGCGCTAAGGTTCAGTCTTCGGGGAATTGCTCCACGTGCTCCGCGGCGACGCCGGCATCGTACCAGTCGGCGCGATCGCGCCAGAAGATGTTGTCATTCGGCTCGATGCCGGGAGGTTCGTTCAACGATCCCGCGGGGATGATGAGGCGGCCGCTCTTGAGGCTGGTGTAGGGTACCAGCGAGCCGCAATGGGTGCAGAAAGCCTTGGATATGACGCCCTCCTGATCCGGTATGTAGCGCTTCACCAGGTCTTCGCCTGCGAGCCACTCGAGACGGTCCTCGGTCGTGAAGATATTGGCGGCATGCGCCGTTCCGGTGGAATGGCGGCACTGGCTGCAATGGCACAGGTAGAACATATCGAATGGCCCGGTGACCTGGTACTGGACCCTGCCGCAGAGGCAGGCGCCGTGGATTGGCTTACTCATGTTGAAGTCCTCGCTATCGTTGGCTTGCTATCAGTCGTTCGATGACGTCGTCGAAATGGCGTTCGTGCACGTTGGCGAATGCCAGGCGGATAAACTGCTCCTGGTCCTGGCCGAAATAACTGCCCGGCAGGCACAGCAGTTCGTGCTCCTGCACCATGCGCCGCACCACGTCACGCGCCGGTTCGTCAAAAGGATGCTGGACATAGGCGAAATAAGCGCCGGCACTGATGAGGCGGTAGTTCAGGTCGGGATGCTCGAAGGCTTGCCGGATCAGGATCGCGCGCTGCGCCAGCTCCTGCGACTTTTCCAGTTTCCAGTCGTGCAGGTTTTTCAGGCCGTAAACCGCGGCGAGTTGACCGGCGTGCGGCGCGCAGATCGCGGTGCAGTCCTGCACCTTGCTGAGTTGCTCGAGCAGGGGCTGGCCGCAGGCAACGGCGCCGGTGCGAAACCCGGTGAGGCTGAAGACCTTGGAAAAGCTGTACAGGTGAACCAGCGTGTCGCGCCAGTCGTCGCGCGCAAACAGCCCATGGGGCGTAAGTTCGATATCGATGAAGTCGCGATAGGTTTCATCGATGATCAGGGCGAGTCCGTGTTCGCGCGCGAGCTCGAAAAACTGCTCGACGCACTCGGGGCTGTAAATCGCGCCGCTGGGATTGTTCGGAGTGACCAGCAGCAGCGCGCGCGTGCGCTCGCCGATCAGGCCGCGCGCCTCGTCGGGGTCGGGCATCGCGGTTTCGGCGTTGAACGACAGGTAGCGCGGAATCACGCCGCGCGTGGTTAACCACATCTGGTGGTTGAAGTAGCAGGGCAGCGGCACGATAACCTCGTCGCCGGCCTGGCACAGGCTGTCGACGACCGAGCAAAACGCCTGGTTACAGCCAGCGGTAATCAGAATGTCTTCGGCCGTGACCGCGCCCTGGTAGCGTTCGCTGATATTCTGCGCGAGTGCCTCTCGTAGCGGGGGAATGCCGCTAATGTCGGTATAGGTCGCGCCCTGGCCATCCTTGATCGCGTCACCAAGGTAGTCCCTTAGGCTTTGTGGAGGCAAGTGCGCCGGCACCGCCTGGCACATGTCGATGAGGTTGGCGGATAGCGGGTCGCGGACCCAGGACCAGGCTTCGGCAATGGGCGCGGGCGCGCAATCGAGTACGTTCGGATTGAATTTCATGGCGTTATGCAAATGGTTTGCACCGATGTTAGTGAATTCCGGCGCGCCTTACCAGCGTCAATCGGCTATGTCATAATCAGCCCCTGTTCAAACCGCCGGAATGATTGATGAAATACCTGCATACCATGGTGCGCGTGCACGATCTGGAAGCCTCACTCGAATTTTACCGCGACCTGCTGGGCCTGGTTGAAACCGGTCGCTACGAAAGCGAGGAGGGGCAGTTTACGCTGGTTTACCTGGCTGCCCCGCGCGATCTCGGACAGGTCGAGGCCGAACGTTCGCCGGAACTGGAGCTGACCTACAACTGGGATGATGAAGTCTACCAGGGCGGGCGTAATTTCGGGCACCTGGCTTACGAGGTCGACGATGTTTACGCGGTATGCCAGAAAATGCTCGATGCCGGTATCACCATCAACGTGCCACCGCGCGACGGGCACATGGCGTTTTTCCGCTCGCCCGATAATATCTCCATCGAGCTGTTGCAAAAAGGTGACTCGCTAACGCCCGCGGAACCCTGGATTTCGATGCCGACGACAGGTGAGTGGTAGGCGCCCAGGGAGGCCCGCAGCATGTCGATATTGAATCTACAGGCCAGTTATTTTTCGATCGATAATCCGCTGCGCGTTCTCGACCGATGGCTGAACCGTTACCGCTATCGTCAGGCGCTGCAAATCAATCGACGCCCGCTGGAGCTGCGCTGGACCGAGCGCGCCGAGCGCGAACTGGACAGACACGGGCAGGCCTTGATCGTCGAATTACAACTGTACTTCTCCTGTGTCGTCAAAAAGCGGGTGCTGTTTCACCAGCGCGCGGACTTTGCCACGACCCGTGTCGACGACCGCCTCGCAATCGCGTTCCATCCTGTCGCCTCGGCAGTTTGTGATCCGAACGAGTTCGCGCTGAATCACCCGGCGGGGCGTGACCTTGCCACGGGTCCGGCCGCGCGCATGGTCCCGCCCATCGTCGAGATCGACTATCGTGCAGGCCGCTGGGAAGGCCAGTTTCGCTATCGCTAATCCACTGTTCGCAGTGACCAATACAATCGAAGACAGCAGCCAGGGAAACTTTTGTCTCGACTCAGCGCTGAAAATGACGCCAGGCCACATTACAGCAAGCTGTCTGAACCTTGTATTCCTGGGAGGGCCCCAAAAACCCGGCCGCGGCGAAGCGACAATAAAAAAGGCCAGGTAAGGGGATATGGGATATCCCCGACACCTGGCCCAAGGTTACAACCGAAGAGCGCGTGTAACACTAATTCGGTAAAACTGACCGCGATATGATTAATCCCAGTTCAGTGCGCCTCCCGTCTGGTACTCGGTGACGCGGGTTTCAAAAAAGTTTTTCTCCTTTTTCAGGTTCGCCTGTTCATCCAGCCACGGCAGCGCGTTTTCAGCGCCCGGGAACGGGATAGCGTGGCTCAACTTGTTGGCGCGGCGGTTGGCGATGAAGCGAAATTGCGCGATGTGATCGTCGGCGCTGTAACCGAGGATCGGATCGGGCAACAGGAACTTCGCATACTGCATTTCCGCGGCCTCGGCTTCTTCCCACATTTGCTGGATTTTCTTCGGGTCGAGCTTGAGGTTCTCCTCGAGCATGATCTGCCTGCAGACGCGGATGCCGAAAGATGCGTGCAGCACTTCGTCGCGCATGATGTATTGCAATTGCTCCGAGGTGCCCTTCATCAGGCCGCGGCGTTGCAGCGCGAAAATCGGGCTGAAGCCGTTGTAAAACCAGACGCCTTCGAAGACGCCGGCGAAGAAGGTGTAGGCCATGACGAAGTTTTCCAGTTCGTCGCGATCGTTCAGGTCGATGTCCGCACGCAATACCGAGGCGAGACGGCGGTTGCACATCTGGATCTTGTGGTGAATTTCCGGCACCACGCGGTAGCGGTTGTAGATTTCGCCCTGGTCGAGGCCGAGGCTTTCGATACAGTGCTGGTAAGTCCAGGTATGCACGGCTTCTTCATAGACCTGGCGCGCCTGGTAAATCTGCAATTCCGGCGCCGACATCTTCTCCATCACCGCGAGCCCGATATTGCGCATCGCGAGGATGTCCGACGTGGTCAGGTAGGACAACACGTTTTCATAGACGTGACGTTCTTCCAGCGTCAGCTTGTGCTGGTAGTCGTGCACGTCCTGGGTCATGTTGATGTCGAGCGGCGTCCAGTGGTTCTTGTTGGCGTTGAGAAAATACTCCCAGGCCCAGGGATACTTGAACGGCGCCAGCTGGTTGATATCGGTGAGACCGTTGACGACACGCTTGTCCTCGGGATTGATCGGTTTCGCCGAAGCCGGTGTCGGTGCGACCGGAGCCGCGGGTTCAACGTGCTTTTCACTAGCCGGCTTTGCGCCCAGGTCAGCTGCGGGTGGCTCGCCGATCACTGGCGCTTCGACACTGGCCGCATCGATAACGTTCGCGCCGATGACCGCTTCGGGTTTGCTCGGCGCTATCGAGTTTAGAGGTTCATCCCAATTCAACATGTGTGACTCCTGTTTTTGTAGCTACTGCTTGTTACTGGCATGCTTCACAATCCGGATCGAGGATCGAGCAAACCTTGGGCTCGGGTTCGGCCATCTGCTGCGGGGCTTCGGTCGTCGATTTCTCGACCGCGGTCGCACCCAGCGAGCGCAGGTAATAAGTCGTCTTCAGACCGCGTACCCAGGCCAGTTTGTACAGATTATCGAGCTTCTTGCCGGAAGGCTCGGCCATGTAAAGGTTGAGCGACTGGCCCTGGTCGATCCATTTCTGACGCCGCGACGCGGCCTCGACCAGCCAGCGCGAATCGACCTCGAAGGCCGTCGCGTAAATCGATTTCAGGTTGTCGGGCACGCGATCAATGCTCTGTACGCTGCCGTCGTAGTACTTGAGATCATTGACCATGACCTCGTCCCACAGGCCCTGTTGCTTGAGGTCATCGACCAGGTAGGGATTGATTACGGTGAACTCGCCGGACAGGTTCGACTTGACGAACAGGTTCTGGTAAATCGGCTCGATCGACTGGCTGACGCCGCAGATATTGGAAATGGTCGCGGTCGGCGCAATCGCCATGGTGTTCGAATTACGCATGCCGATGCTGGTGACGCGTTGGCGCAGGCTATCCCAGTTCATGCGCGAGGTTTCGTCCTGCTGCAGGTAGTCGCCGCGTACTTCGCGCAGCCTGGCGACCGAATCGATCGGTAGTACGCCCTGGCTCCACAGCGATCCCTGGTAGCTGGAATAGCTGCCGCGTTCCTCGGCGAGGTGGGTCGATGCCTGGATCGTGTAATAGCTGACCGCTTCCATCGATTCATCGGCAAACTCGATTGCGCTTTCCGAGGCATAGGGAATGTGTTGCTTGTAGAGCGCGTCCTGGAAGCCCATGATGCCGAGCCCGACCGGGCGATGGCGCAGGTTGGAGGCGCGCGCCTGCGGTACGCTGTAGTAATTGTAATCGATGACATTGTCGAGCATGCGCATCGCGGTATTGATGGTTCTTTCGAGTTTCTCGAGGTTCAATCCGTTTTCATCGACGTGCTGCGGCAGGTTGACCGAGCCGAGGTTGCAGACCGCGATTTCATTATCCGATGTGTTCAGCGTGATCTCGGTGCACAGGTTGGACGAGTGCACGACCCCGCTGTGCAGTTGCGGCGAGCGGATATTGCAGGGATCCTTGAAGGTAATCCACGGATGGCCGGTTTCGAACAGCATACCGAGCATCTTGCGCCACAGGTCCATCGCCTTGATGCGGCGGAAATTCTTGATTTCACCGCGATCCGCCCGGGCCTCGTGGGCCTCGAAGGCGGTTTCGAATTCAGCGCCGTACAAATCGTGTAATTCGGGCACTTCGCAAGGTGAGAACAACGTCCACTGGCCTTCCTCGGCAACCCGCTTCATGAACAGGTCCGGAATCCAGTTGGCGGTATTCATGTCGTGCGTGCGGCGCCGTTCTTCACCGGTGTTTTTACGCAGGTCGAGAAAATCCTCGATATCGAGATGCCAGGTTTCCAGGTAGGCGCACATCGCGCCCTTGCGCTTGCCGCCCTGGTTGACCGCGACCGCGGTGTCGTTGGCGACCTTGAGGAACGGCACCACGCCCTGCGATTTGCCGTTGGTACCCTTGATATGCGAACCCATGCCGCGCACCCGGGTCCAGTCGTTACCGAGCCCGCCGGCAAACTTGGACAGCATGGCGTCGTCCTTGATGGCGCTGAAGATACCGTCGAGGTCGTCCGGTACCGTGGTCAGGTAGCAGCTGGAAAGCTGCGGTCGCAAGGTTCCCGAGTTGAACAGCGTCGGCGTGCTGCTCATGAAATCGAAAGACGACAGCAGGTTGTAGAACTCTATGGCGCGCGCCTCGCGCTGTACCTCGTTGATCGCCAGCCCCATCGCCACGCGCATGTAAAATGCCTGCGGCAGCTCGAAGCGCACATCGTGAAAATGGATGAAGTAACGGTCGTACAAGGTTTGCAGGCCGAGGTAAGTGAACTGGTGATCACGCTCCGGTTTGAGCGCCTGGCCCAGTTGCTGCAGGTCGAACTTGAGCAGTTCGCGGTCGAGCAACTCGAGCTCGGCCGCCTTGTGCAGGTAATTGCCGAAGTATTCGCCATAGCGATCGGACATTTCGCCGAAGGTCGCCATGGGTGCGCCGTCGCCGATGAAGGCGAGCGACTCGGCGCGTAACGCGTCGAGCAGCAGGCGTGCGGCGACCTGCGAATACTCGGGTTCGCGATCGATCATGCCGCGCGCGCTCATTACCGCGGTCGGGCTGACGTCCTTGAGCGCCACGCCATCGAACAGGTTCCTGATCGTTTCGGCGTTGACCTTGTCGGCGCTGACGCTTTCCAGCCCGGCGCAGGCCTCGTTGATAACCGTTTGCAGGCGCTGCGTATCGAGTGGCGCGGTAGTGCCGTCGGCGAGCTTGACGTTGAGATCGACACGGTCGTCTTCACTCACCTGTTGCGGGGCGTCGAGCTTGCTCTGCGCGCGCGCCGATGAGCGCTCCTCGCGATACAGCACGTAGGAGCGTGCAATCTTTTGCTCACCGTTGCGCATCAGCGCCAGCTCGACCTGGTCCTGGATGTCCTCGATCTGGAAAGTGCCCCCATCGGGCTTGCGCCGGGTCAGGGTTTTTACCACGAGTTCGGTCAGCTGCTCGACGGTTTCGTGGACTCGCCCGGACGCTGCCGCCTGGCCACCTTCGACAGCCAGGAATGCCTTGGTCATGGCGATGGCGATCTTGTCCTTGTCAAAACTGGTCAATTTGCCGTTGCGGCGAACGACGTTGTAGTTGCTGCCGAGCGACCTGGCGCCGCTGTCGGAGACAGCAGGCACCGTTTCAACGGTTGCGGCGGCTGTCTCGGTTAAGGGTGATTCAATATTTTGCATTTATTTCCGGTCCGTGATTTCCAGATGGTTTATTCGGATACAATCCGCGTTCATGTCAGCCGGCTATTTCTTTCCCGTTGATAGTTAATGTAATTTATAACTATCGAATTTAAGTATTTGTACTAGTTATGGATTGGATTTAACCAGCCAGTTTTATTTATTTGTCTAAGGTGAATAAATAACCTGAGACACAATATAATGTGTTTTCACTTCAGGTCAAGTACATTATGTTGTGTATGGATCTGTGGAGAGAGGGGGAATATCCTGTGGATAACTTGCATGTTCGAACCGAAAGTGGCGTCAGCAAAGGCTTTTGCTTCGTCGCCGTTAGTTACCCCGAAACTTCGCGGATAAAAAAGTATTATTATGTGAAAAATTTCATAAAAAAATTATATCGGGCACGCCCGACACTATCGAATCGAGGTGATATCGATGACGTATAAGATGGGCATCGACCTCGGCGGAACCAAGACCGAGGTGCTGGTTCTCGACCCCGATCAGCAGCCGGTTTACCGTGAACGCTTTGCCACGCCGGCGCAGGATTACGATGAAATCCTGGCCATGATTGTCGGCCGGGTCGCCGATATGCAGGACCGCTTCGGTTCCGACCTGACGCTCGGTATCGGTATTCCCGGTGCAATTTCGCCGCAAACCGGTTTGCTGCGTAACTCGAACACGGTCTGCATGAACGGCCGTGCGTTTCTGCGTGACATTGAGGGTCGGCTCGGGCGCGAGGTCCGCATCGAGAACGACGCCAACTGCTTCGCCTTGTCTGAAGCCATCGGTGGAGCCGGGCAGGGATACCGGGTGGTTTTTGGCGTGATCATCGGCACCGGTACCGGGGGCGGGTTGGTGGTCGATGGCAAACTGCTGAACGGCCCGCATTCGATCACGGGGGAGTGGGGGCACAATCCGTTGCCCTGGTGGCGTGAGGACGATGGCAAGCCGGACTGCTATTGTGGCAAGCAGTCCTGCATCGAAACCTTTCTGTCCGGTCCAGGTCTGGCGCGTAACTATCAGCTGCGCTTTGGCGAGTCGCTCGACAGTTCAGGGATCGTGGCTGCCGCGGCGCGTGGTGATCAATCCTGTATCGACATGCTGTATAGCTACCACGACCAGATGGCGCGCTCACTTGCCCACCTGATAAACATCGTCGACCCGGATGCAATCGTGCTCGGCGGCGGTATGTCGAACATCGATACCATTTACCCGGCGGTCGCAGAGCGGCTCGGCGACTACGTGTTCTCGGACTTTGTCGAGACCCCGCTATTGAAAGCAGCTCACGGCGATTCCAGTGGCGTCTATGGCGCTGCCTTTCTGTGGGAATAATACCGACCTGTTGAAGTCAGTCGATTGTCGTCGGATCCCTGCATAACGGCACCCGTGATGCCGAAAGTCCCTTACGAAGTGGACACTCAAGTAATTAAAATGGTCGTCTGAGAAGTGCCCGGAGCAGACATTAAACGCTTTAAAATGGGGTGCATAGCGAAGCAGAGCGCCTTTGAAGAATTTTGGTTTGGTTCGCACACCGGCAGAAGGACTTAAATCAGTCTAGTCCTATGCATCGTTTATTAGTATATTTTGAATCATCTCCTCACTACCCTGTGCCATCTTTCCCTTAGCTCTGGCTAATTTCAAGGCTTCTAATCCCATCATCTTGTAGATCTGTTGGTGTGACTCCGCCCCCCCCTCCATTGCGTGGAGGTGTTTCTCTATTGTCCTTACATCACCACGGCTCATCGGACCGGTCAATGCATCGGGCAGGCTGCAGTTTGCAAGAGTGTCAACACTGCCCTGTATAAGAGGCATCAGCAGCGCTAGGGCATTTTGCCTGGAGATTCCAGTCTCTGTCAGCATCTCTATAGCTATTGCTTCGAGGGTTGTCAGGTAGTTGGAGGAGAAACTGAGTGCAGCGTGATAGAGCGCTTTTTTGTCCTTGTCAATGACGATGGTGTTGCCGGATATCTCATTGGTAATATCTCTTCCTCGCGCAACAGCCGAGTCATTTCCTTCCAGGCAGAACCAGGCTGTTTTCAACAGTGCAGCGCCCTGTATAGGTTCGACCATTGTTTGAGCAGGATGCAGAGAGAGGGTATCAGCGCCCGCTGCTCGTGCAGCGTTAAGAGCGTCCGAGGTTAAGACACCACTAAGATGTAGCACCAGTTGCCCAGTGCAGAAGCCACCAGAATCGGCCAAGGTTTGGCAGGTGGCTTCAATTGCACTATCAGGTGTGGAGATGATTACTATCTCAGCCTGCCGGGATGCAGCAGCCGGGTCGGTGCCTGTGTACTCACAACCGACCAGCGCGGCACAGCGTTGTGCGGATTCCAAACTACGGCTGGAGACCGCTGCAATCGGATAACCTTCCTTGTGTAGCGCAATGGCCATGGCGGTTCCGGCTGAGCCGGCACCTATTAGAGCAACTGCTGGTTTGATCATATTGTCTGTAACACTAATTTCTGGAAGCGATACTACATCGTATGTTGGTAGGTCTCAAAATTATCTCGAATTCCGAACGGCCCCTATGTGCTGCGGATTTCCACTAAAACAAATATATTTCTCATTTCGCCTTTGCAAAGTTCTGTTGATCATCGGGCTTCAATTGATCCATATCAATACCTTAAAACTTTAGGTGCTTAATGTTAATTTCAGGGTTTTTATAGTATTAGGCTATGTCGAAATACAAGCATCTAGATACTTTATAAACACTTGATATTTGATGATTAGTCACGTTGTAGTTGGAATTTGCGGATGACTAGAAACACCCAACTGACCTGGAGACTTGGTATAGAGAGTCTCTTATTAATGGCAGCAATTGCTGTGCGCTGCTTCACCCGCCTTAACCCCCCCGAGCTATTAGCGTCTTTGCAGGCGGCAAAACCGATACTTTTATCGCAAATCATCGACCGGGTGCAATCACTTGGCCCGTATTTCGAATGGGCGCCCCTGGGCAAGGTTAAGTTAATAACTAACACCACCACCGCACCATGGGAGGCCCCATGAAACAAGACACTACTACAATTACGGATAACAACACCGGCCGGCAGCTTGAATTACTCTTGCGGCGCGGCACCAACGGACCAGCTGTGGCAGACATCGGTCATCTCTACCGTGAGTTGGGTTATTTCACCTACGACCCGGGTTTCACCTCAACAGCCAGCTGTCGCAGCGGCATCACTTTTATCGA
>Ga0255049_10001376_pt1 | contig 13420 bp, 8 predicted proteins | sample JV7_2_3_MG_FD_183615 | JGI IMG/M metagenome (GOLD analysis project Ga0255049, IMG submission 183615) | Seawater microbial communities from Jervis Inlet, British Columbia, Canada - JV7_2_3 | ecosystem: Environmental > Aquatic > Marine > Inlet | place: Canada: British Columbia | collected 2016-10-06
ATTTTTCCGTTATGCGCGATGACGTTGGCATTGAGGCCGCGCTGCAGTGGAACGATGGTTATCAGGAAAACATGTTTTGTTACACCAACAACATTCCGCAACGCGATGGCGGCACGCACCTTGCCGGCTTTCGGACCGCGCTGACCCGCACACTCAACAGCTATATCGAAAAAGAGCTGAGCAGCAAGAAAGATAAGTTCACGCCATCGGGCGATGATGCTCGCGAGGGGCTGACGGCCGTGTTGTCGGTCAAGGTGCCGGACCCGAAGTTCTCGTCGCAGACCAAGGACAAATTAGTTTCATCTGAAATCAAAGGCATCGTTGAACAGGCGATGGCCGGCCGACTCGAAGAGTACCTGCTCGAGCACCCGCAAGAAGCCAAGGCAATCGTCTCGAAGATCGTCGACGCCGCCCGGGCGCGAGAGGCCGCTCGCAAAGCCCGAGAAATGACGCGCCGCAAGGGCGCCCTGGACGTGGCGGGCCTGCCTGGCAAGCTTGCCGACTGCCAGGAAAAAGACCCGGCGCTTTCCGAACTGTTCCTCGTCGAGGGCGACTCGGCCGGCGGCTCGGCGAAACAGGGCCGCGACCGACGGACGCAGGCGATTCTCCCGCTCAAGGGGAAGATTCTTAATGTTGAGAAAGCGCGCTTCGACAAGATGCTGTCATCGGTTGAGGTTGGCACGTTGATCACGGCGCTCGGTTGCGGCATTGGCCGCGACGATTTTGATGCAGACAAGCTGCGCTATCACCGCATCATCATCATGACTGACGCTGATGTTGACGGCTCCCACATTCGCACTTTGCTGCTAACGTTTTTCTACCGGCAGATGCCGGAGCTTATCGAGCGCGGCCATGTTTACATCGCGCAACCGCCGCTTTACAAAATAAAACGCGGCAAGCAAGAGGTGTACGTCAAAGACGATGCCGAGCTAAACGGCCACCTGCTGACCGCAGCCCTTGATAATGCGGCGCTGCACGTCAACAAAGATGCGCCGGCGTTGTCCGGGGTGGCCCTCGAAGCGCTGGCAAAAGAACACATTACTGTCGAGACGATCATTGCGCGGCTCTCGCGCCGCTACGACGAGGCCGTGCTACGCGCCATTAGCGCCCTGCCGGAGGTGACCGGGGAGCTAAGCGAAGACCTCGACAAGTTTGATGCATGGACGAAGAAGCTTTCGGCGGCGCTGCCAAAGCATAGTGGCGATCGCGCGCACAATGGCAACGGCGGAAGCTATTCGGCGAAGCTTGATCGTGGTGACGAGGACGGTGAGGGCGTGCGCATTGGAATAACAAAAATTCAGCATGGCGTTGGCGCAACGCGCCATCTGCCAAGAGAGTTTTTCGATACCAATGAGTACAGGCACATCATGGCGCTGGCCGGGAAGTTGTCCGAGCTGCTCGGTGACGGCGCATATGTGCAGCGCGGCGAAAGGCAGAGCGCGATTGAAGCGTTTTCCCAGGCTGTCGAGTGGCTGATGGGTGAGGCGCGGCGAGGCCAGTCCATACAGCGCTACAAGGGCCTTGGTGAAATGAACCCCGACCAGCTTTGGGATACCACGGTCAACCCGGAAACACGGCGACTCATGCAGGTGAAGATTGACGACGCCGTCAAGGCCGATGAGATCTTTACGACGCTAATGGGTGACCAGGTAGAACCGCGCCGCGAATTCATAGAAAAAAATGCGCTGACTGTAGCCAACCTCGACGTCTGATCAGGCGGCGGACCCCCGTTGCTGTTGTTGACCGAGCAGCAGCGGCAGCACCGACAGGTTGCTGACAACGGCACCGACCAGGGCGAGCGCGCAGTACGCGGCGAACTGCCGCGTCGTCGGAAAAGCACTCAGCTGACACAGCAGCAGCCCAATACACAGCATGGCAGTGCTGAGTAGTACGCTGAATTCGATACTGCTTCCTGAGACGGAGTCGCCGGCTGCGCGCCAGAAAAGGATGTGTATGGAGTCATCGACCACGATGCCGAGCGCGACGAGGAAAACAAACACGGTTACGAGGTTCAGCGGGCTGCCGATTAACCACACGGCGCCACACACGAGCATTAGCGGCACGGCGTTGGCCAGCAACGCGCCGAGAAGAGCGCGAAACGAGCGGAAAACAAATAACACAGCACCGAAAATCAGTGCGACCGACCAGGCGAGCGAACGCAACAGCGACTCGATGGCCCGGCGGTCGATGTCGCCGTAGACGAGCGCCGCGCTGCTGTAGACCAGGTCGGCGCCGCCGGCAACGGCCGCATCGAGATCAAGCCGTATAGTCGCAAGATCACCCTTGCTCCCCAGCAGCGCGCTGAGGACATAAGTGCTGGAGTCGTTCAGAGCCGGGCGCAACGTCACTCGCCTGACGCCGGCGTGCTCAGCGAGCAAGTCGCGCATTTCACCCGCACGGCGCAAAGCAACAAGAGGAGCGTCGTTGTCGACCGAGACGAGAACCCGCAGCGGCGCGAAAACGTAGAACTCCTTTTCAAACATCTTCAGCGCCGATGAAAAGGGCGCATTATCGGGGAAGAAAGCTCGGGGCTCAGACTTAACAGTCAGTAGCGGAACACACACGGCGCCGGCGACCATAGCGAGCAACAGCAACCCGCTGATGTGCGTGCGCCAGACGCCGAGCCAGCGCGAGAACGCGACAAAAGCCCGCGAGTCTTGCCAGGTGCCGGTACAGGCCGACAGGTAACAACGCAACGACAATGGCGCTGCGAGCAAGACGAGCACAAACACAACCAGCAAGGCTGTAGCAGACAGGAAGCCGAGGTTTGCTATCGGCGGCAGCTCATTAAGCCCAAGCGACACCAGCGCGATAGACGTCGTGAGGGTGCTGAAAAAAAAAGGTGGGCCGACACGCTGCAGCGTTTTTCTGACCGCGACCGCGACATCCTCATTCTCGCGACGATCCGATCCCGACTTGGCGAGGAAGTGACAGCTGTTGGCAAGGCCGACGATCAGGACAATTGGCAGCGCGAGCAATGTCACAAGATTGATCGTGGCCCCAAGGACGGAAAACAGAGAGAACGTTACGAGCGTCGATGCGATGCTAGCGAACAGCGGTAGCAGCAACGCTTGCCAGCGGCCGAACGCAAGCAATAAGGCAAGCAGCGTTACGGCGACAATCACCGGAATCAGGAGCCGAAGGTCTCTCTCGAGGCCGGCGGCGACGTCGCGCTCCAGCTGTGCGCTCGCAAGCACTTTCGTATCGGTGATGGCGGCATCCCAGTCATGACTCGCAAGCACCGCCAACACCTCGAGCTGCAATGACTCAGGCGACGTAATAACGATCAGAAATTTCGTCGAATCTGCGTTAATAATAGTTGCTGACTGCGGGCTGTCACGCAGCACGCCAAGCAAAGTGTCAACGGGGCTGTCCAGGTTCAGGCCATAGACGAATAGTTGCGAACGCGCCGAATCGACTGAGCGCAAGCTGATGCGACGGTCGAGTGCGATGAACGCCCCTCGCAGCGCCGCAAGCTCTGCAAAAACGCTGCCGATGCTTACGTCGCCAGGCGTAACGATTACCGCGGCCGCAGGCTCGTCGCCGCTTGCCGCGGTAATCCTGCGCGCAACCTCAAGGCGCTCGTTAGTGCCGGACGTTTGGTCGAGCATTGAGCCCTCAATGTCGGGGGCACGAATCAAGCTCGCACAGAAGGCCAGCAACAAAGCAGCGGCGGCGGCGGAGCCGCGCGGCCGATCAGCGATCCACCCGAGCAGCCCCGTCCAGCGTTGTCCGGTCAGGAATTGCATTTGTCACCGAGTGTACCCGTCCGCCGCGAGCAGTGGGCTCGAGAGAATGCAGTTACAATGGTGCCATGACGCGCAAGCGACTACTCATTCATTCGATATTTGTCACGTTGCTGCCGGTCATCGTCGCGTGGTTTGGCCTGGGAGTGTTTACAACGATTGCGCTGGTTGTATTGCTGCTCCTGTGGCGGTGGCTGATTGTCATGAGCGGCATTGTTGCTCCCGAGAAGTCCCCCGACATGGTTCTGCAGACGATCTCTGCAAGCCACTTTGTGGAGAAGGTTCGCTGGTGTATGGACCGGCTTGAACTGGACTATGTAGAGCACCAGAGTGGCGGCACACTGGGCGCGTTTTTTGCGGGGCGAACTGTGCCGCAGCTGCGAATTCGCACCGGTCTCGTGCAATCGGTGATCGGCAACTCCGCCGAGATATTGCGATTCTTGTGGGGAAGCTGCCATGCATCCCGAGGCGGCAAGGCGGCGTTCCTCGAGCCAACGAACGAGCGGCTTGAGCTGGAACGAAAGCTCGACCGTTACGGCCGCTATCTACAGGTCTGGGTTTACTACCATTTGCTGCACGATCGCGAGCTAACGCTGCATGCGTGGGGCGCAGACAACCCACGGGTGCCACAATGGCAGCGCCTGGCGCTGGGCGCACTCTTCCCGCTGCTGGCCTACCTGGTTCGCAGAAGCTTTTCGATCAATGATCAGCATTACGCGAAAGCTGTCTTGTCCATCGATGAGTTGCTGGGCGAAATCGACACGATGCTCGCCGACGGACGGCGGTCGATCCTCGGCGGGAGTACAATTAACTATACGGATATCGCGTTCGCAGCTTTCTCTGGCCTGTGGATGCAACCACAAGGCTACGGAGGCGGCATGGCGGAGTCGAGTCGCATCGAGCGCGATCGAATGCCCGCCGAAATGCGTGCGGACGTAGAGCGCTGGATCGAGGATCACCCAAAGGCAACAGCGCTGATAGTCAAACTCTACGCGCAGGAGCGATGACACAAATGCACGAAATCAAGGTTGAACCATGAAAGCTGTGTCAATACTAATCGCAACCACGCTCCTGGCGGCTTGTGCGAGCCAGGACGAAAAAGCAAAGCAGAGCACGCAGGACCAGGCGCAAGCTGTGCGTGATTTCATAGTGGTGCGGAACCTCGAGGAGCTCGATAGCCTGTCCTCGAGGAGCAACGATCGCTGGACGTCAATAGACGATGAGTTCCTGATCTACAAAGGACGCAGGGGCAGCTATCTCATTGAGTTCAATCGACGCTGTTACGAGCTTAGCGACAATACACGCGTCGTCGCGGATAAGCGCTGGGATCTGAACACGATTCGTGCGCGCTCCGATACGTTTCGCGGTTGCCGAATCGCCAGGATATTTGCGCTCACCGAGGTAGAAGTGGAAGAGCTGGAGAACATCGGCGACGCCGTGGGCAGCCGAAACTAACTCAGGAAGCCCCGGCCCATCAAAACACTAGTGACCAAGGTCCTTGTCGGCGCTGTAGCGGTTCTTGTGTGTCTCTCGTGCGCGAGGGAGGCGCCGGAGACCGTATTGCGCCTCGACCCGATCGCCGAGCAGTATGTTCGCCTGGCGCTTGCGCTTGGCGAGCATGACAACGATTACGTCGATGCCTATTTCGGGCGGCCCGAGTGGCGCGAACTGGCGCAACAACAGGCGTTGCCGCTTGCGGACATCACCGCGGCGGCGGACAAGCTGATCGAGGCGCTGCAGGCGATGGACGTTGCCGCGGCCGAACCGCTGGTCGGGTTGCGGCACAACTTCTTGCTGACGCATCTGCAATCACTGGCGACAGTCAGCCGCGTACGCGACGGCCTGGTGTTGAGCTTCGATGAAGAGTCGAAAGCAATATACGGCTTCGTCGCGCCGAGCTTTGCGCGGCAACACTACGAGCGAGCGCTGCAGCAACTCAACGAGGTGTTGCCCGGCGACGGGCCGACGCACGAACGATTCCGGGCATTTCGGCGGCAGTTTCGAATCCCCGACGACAAGGTCAAAGCGGTGGTCCGCGCAGGCATTGACGCGTGCCGCGAGGTGACGCGGCAACACATGGCGCTACCGGAGGGCGAGGACTTCGAGCTTGAGTTCGTTTCGGAGGAGCCCTGGGGGGCGTACAACTGGTTTTTGGGCGGCGGACAGGGGCTGATTCAGGTGAACCTCGACAGGCCAAGATACCTCGGCACGTCTATTCGGCTGGGCTGTCACGAAGGCTATCCGGGCCACCACGCTCTTAGCGCGCTGCTGGAAGATCGCTACTTGCGCGGCCGCGGCTGGATCGAGTTTGCGGTATTGCCGCTGTTTTCTCCGCAAGCCATGATTTTCGAAGGCAGTGGTGACCTCGCATCGCTCGTCGCGTTTCCAGGTGATTCGCGCAACACCTTTCTTCGCGATGTGATCATGCCGATTGCCGGCATATCGTCTGCCGATCTCGATACGGCGCAGGTCATTCGCGAACTCAGGCACGACATGCGTTATGCAGAAATCGAGGCGGCCAGAAACTACCTGGATGGCCAGTGGAGCAAAGAAGAGACGACAAAATGGCTGACGACTTACGCGCTGATCGCTCCGGATGAGATTGACTCCTGGTTCGCCTTCGCGGCGCGTTATCGTGCCTACGTAATCAACTATGTGCTCGGCGAAGATCTGGTGCTGTCGTTTGTGCGCAAGGAAAACCCGGACGGCGACGAGCAAGGCGATTGGCAAGCACTGACAAAGCTGTTGTCGTTGCCACCCGCGCCCGCGCTCTTTGCTGACTGAGCGAGTCAGCGAGCAAACATCTCGCCAAAAAAGTCTCCCTCGTTCCACGTCGGACGACTCTCTTCATTGGCGATGGCGTAGCCAATGCGCGCGTTGGCGCGCGCGAAGCGAACAGCGGAATCCCAGTCGACGGGCCGAGTCAGGTCATCGGACGGGCGGTGATAATGGTGCTTGCGGTGGTCGACGACGACGGCCTGACCGTCGACATTCGGGTCTGACGATGCATAACCAGGCACAAGAAAGGTTGCCGGAACGCCCTTGCGCACAAACGAATACTGGTCTGAGCGGCGAAAAATATTTTCCTCGGGCATCGGGTCAGGCGTTAGCGAAAAACCCTCGGCGCTGATCGCCTCGGCGACCGTAGCCTCCAGCGAAGAATGCTCCGAGCCGAATGCGATAATGTCGGCGACCGGGTAAAGGAACAGCGGCATATCGAGATTGACGTTGGCCACCATCGATGCGGTCGGCACGGTCGGATAGTGCGCGAAGTAATCGGACCCGAGCAGGCCGCGTTCCTCAGCGGTTACCGCGATAAACAAAATGGATCGTCGTGGCGGCGAGGCGGCGAACACTCTCGCGGTCTCGATCAGTAGCGAAGACCCCATCGCGTTGTCGTATGCGCCGTTGTAGATCGAGTCTCCATCCACCTCGGCGCCGACGCCGTTGTGATCGAGGTGCGCGCTGTAGACAACGTACTCATCGGCGAGCTCCGGGTCCGTGCCACGCACAATGCCGATGACATTCGGGCTGGTGACAACCTCATGGCGCGTCTTGCGACCGAGCGTTACCTCAAACCCCAACGGCGTTGATGCCGGGCGCGATGCCTCGGTAGCTTCGCGAGCTTCATCGAAAGAAATGGGCGTGCCCGCAAACAGGCCTCTTGCGACATCGACGTTGATTAAGGCGCCGCCGCGAAGCTCGGGATAGTAGTCGGCCGCCTCTCCGGTCAGCGTGACCCAGGCCATACCGGGCCGCGTTCCGGCCTCGGCCTTGACGCGGTCCCACGGGTAGTACTCTTCACGACGCTTTGACATCAGAACGATAACGCCAATGGCGCCTCTGGCTATAGCTTCTTTGGCCTTGGTCCGCCCCGATGAGTAAAAGGCGCGCTCATTATGCGGAAACGAGCCAGGGGCATTGCCGAACAGGGCGATAATCTTGCCCTCGACGTCGATGCCCTCGTAATCGGAGTAGCCGATTTCGGGGGCATGCACGCCGAAGCCGACGTACACGACTTCAGCGCGAACCAGGTTTTCCGGGCGGACCTTATCGCCGCCCATCGTGTAGTGTTCCTTGTACTGCAGTTCGGTGTCCTTACCGTCGCGATGCGCGATCAGGGTCGTGCTTTGCTCGTCTATTCGATAGGCAATCAGTGGCACCTGCTGGTACCAGCCGTCATCGCCGCCAGGTTCGAGCCCGAATTCCGCCAGGCGCTCGGCAACGTAACGGGCGGCTTCTTCATGGCCCGGCTCGCCGGCCATTCTCCCCTGGCGGGCATCGTCGGCGAGATACGCGACGTGTGCCTCCAGGTTGTCCGCAGTTACCGCATCCATGGCACTTGTCCTGTCGGCGCGCGGGGGGGCGGCTTCCTGGCCGCAGGCGGAAACGAAAAGCAGTGCGGCAGCAACCGTCAGCAGGCTACGCATCACGAGCGCCTTCTTTGTACACACGGCTAATCTCATGCATCTTGGTTTCTATCCACTGTTGTGCCATCAGATTGGTCTCCTTGGGGCGCCGGTCACCAGGGTCTATCGGCGGACCGATGCAGAAACGAATTTTGCCAGGGTACTTGCGAAGGCCGCGCTTGGGCCAAAAATCACCGGCGTTGTGCGCAACTGGCACGACCGGGCAGCCGGCTTCTCTGGCTAGCGCTGCACCGCTAACCCCGTAGCGCCGAGTCTCGCCGGGCGGCATGCGCGTGCCTTCAGGAAAAAGGCAGACGCTCATGCCGGAGGCAAGTTTTTGCGTGCCCTGCTCGATCACTTGTTTCACAGCGGGACCGCCGGCCCTGCGGTCGACTGCAATTGACTTCATGGCGGCGCCGAGCGCCCAGCCAAACACCGGGATCCACAAGAGCTCGCGTTTCAATACCCACGTCGCCGGGGGCAGCGTCACAATCTGCCAGTAGGTTTCCAGGGCCGTCGTGTGTTTGATGAGAAAGACACAGGGTTGCGCCGGGATGTTTTCCTTTCCCTCGGTCACGATGACCATGCCGCAGAAGACCTTGCCAGCCCAAAGCGAGAATCGCGCCCAGACAACGGCGATGCCCCACCTGATGCGAAACGGCGCCCAGAAAAGAACAAGTACCACGCCCGAGAGGAGAATCGCCGAGGCGAACAGCAGAAAGGTGAAAACGAAAGAACGAACGAAGAGCATCAAACAGACAGCCGGGACATATCCGCGACGTCGAGGAACAGAGCTCGTAGCTCGCCTAACAACGCCAGGCGGTTATTTCGTGTCGCCTTGTCGTCGGCCATGACCATCACGTCATCGAAGAACTTGTCGACGGGCCCGCGCAGCTCGGCGAGGGCTGTCAGGACAGCGGTGTAGTCGCCCACCTCAAGCATTGGATTGACCGTGTCTCTCGCGCTGGCCAGCGCTTCCCACAAAGCGAGCTCGGCCGGGTCCGTGAGAAGCTTCTCTTTCACGGCCGCGTCGCCCTGCCAGCCAGCCTGTTTGAGAATATTCGCTATGCGCTTGTTTGCCGCAGCCAGGCTTGCTGCAGGCTCGAGCTTGATAAAGGCCTGCACCGCGGCAAGGCGGCGCGCGAAATCGACGAGGGACTCCGGACTGCGGGCGAGAACGGCATCAACGGTCTCCGTGGTCAGGCCCGTGTCGCGATCAAGGAAATAGCGACGCAGCCGCTCGGTGATAAACAGGTACAGCGCAGCATCAAGATCGTCCGCCTCTTCCTTGCCCTTTGGTTGCGCAGCGACGGCGAAGCTGATCGCGGCCTTCAGGTCCAGGTCGAGGCCGCATTCGACAAGAATTCGCACGACACCGAGCGCCGCCCGGCGCAAACCGAACGGATCGCGATTCCCCGACGGCTTCTTGCCAATAGCAAAAATGCCTGCAAGCGTGTCCAGTTTATCGGCAACGGCGAGAATCTGGCCGGCGACAGAGCCGGGCAGTGAATCGCCCGCAAAGCGCGGCAGGTATTGCTCAGCAATCGCGTCGGCAACGCCCTGTGGTTCGCCATCGGACAGCGCATAGTAGCGGCCCATCGTTCCCTGAAGTTCGGGAAATTCGCCAACCATGCCCGTTAGCAAGTCGCACTTCGCCAGCGCGGCGGCGCGCTGTACCGTGGTGGCCTCTACTTCAAGTTGTGTGGCAATGACTTCAGCGAGGGCGGCAGTGCGCATGCTCTTGTCGTGCAGGCTGCCGAGGCCGCGTTGGTAGACCACCTCGCGCAGAGCTTCTTCCCGTGTCGCCAGCGGCTTGCGCCGGTCGGAATCCCAGAAAAATGCCGCGTCCGCCAGTCGCGGCCGAATGACCCGCTCGTTACCGTCTCGAACCTGGTCCGAATCCTTGCTTTCAAGGTTGGCGACCGTAACAAAGCGCGGCAACAGTTCGCCGTTCTTGTCGGCGACCGGAAAATAACGCTGATGCCCGGTCAGAGTTGAGATGATTGCCTCACGCGGCAGCCGCAGGTATTCCTCGTCAAAGTTGCCGGTTATCGGCACAGGCCACTCGACGAGCGCCGTAACCTCATCGTAGAGCGCTTCGCCGTCGACGACACTGCCGCCCGCCTTGCTGGCGTTCGCTTCGACGCCGTGTCGTACCAGTTCACGCCGTTTGTCGAAGTCCGCAACGACGTGTCCGCTCTCCTCGAGCACCTGCACATATTCCGCAGGAGTCTTAACTGTTATCGGCCTGCTGCTGTGAAAGCGGTGTCCGCGCGACTTGTTGCCCGTCGAAACGCCCATGACTGAAGCCTTGATGACCTTGCTGCCATGCAACAGCACGACCCAATGAACCGGACGAACAAACTCTGCCTCACCCGCGCCCCAGCGCATGCGCCGGGGAATGGGTAATGCGGCAAGCGCTTTTTCAACGAGCCCCGCCATGAGTTCCGCGCTTGTCTTGCCAGTCTCGACAAGCTCGCAGGACAACCACTCGCCCTTGCCGGTCTTTGAGCGGCCCAGCTTGTCAGGGCTGACCCCGCACTTGCTGGCAAACGCCTTACCAGCGGCCGTGATGTTGCCGTCGTCATCAAAAGCGACCGATACGGGCGGGCCTTTTTGAGAGGTCTTCCGGTCTTCCTGCTTGTGCTGCAGCGCTTCGATGAGTACGGCCAGTCGGCGCGGGCTTGCATATGCGCGCACAGCAGCATGCTCCAGATGCGCGTCATCGACCGCAGCCTCAAGCCCTTCGGCAAAGGCGCTCATCAGTGCGCGCAGCGCCTTTGGGGGCAACTCCTCGGTACCAATTTCAACCAGAAAATCGCTGGCCTTGCTCATTCGAGATCGACTCCGCCGGCAAGCGACGCCACCATGGGAAAGCCCAGCGCCTCGCGACTGGCGTAATAAGTTTCGGCGATAGCACGTGCCATCGTTCGCACGCGCAGAATAAATCGTTGTCGTTCACTGACCGAAATTGCCTGCCTGGCGTCGAGCAGATTGAAAACGTGAGAGGCCAGCAGCATTTGCTCGTATGCCGGTAGTGCGAGATTCAGCTCGATGAGCCGCTCGTTTTCATGCTCGGCATGATCAAACTGGTGAAACAGGTCGTCAATATCGGCAACTTCAAAGTTGTACTTTGACTGCTCGACCTCGTTCTGGTGATACACGTCGCCGTAGGTAATGCGGCCCAACGGGCCGTCCGTCCACACGAGATCGAAAATACTCTCGACACCTTGCAAATACATCGCGAGGCGTTCGAGGCCATAGGTGATCTCGCCCGTCACCGGGCGGCATTCAAGACCGCCGACCTGCTGGAAGTAAGTGAACTGCGTGACCTCCATACCGTTGAGCCAGACCTCCCAGCCGAGACCCCACGCGCCAAGCGTCGGCGACTCCCAGTTGTCCTCGACGAAGCGGATGTCATGCACCAGCGGATCGACCCCGATCGCGCGCAGAGAGTCGAGATACATTTCCTGAATGTCATCGGGCGACGGCTTAATGACGACCTGGTACTGGTAATAGTGCTGCAGCCGAAACGGATTATCGCCGTAGCGACCGTCTGTCGGTCGCCGTGATGGCTGCACGTAGGCCGCACTCCAGGGCTCGGGTCCGATCGCCCGCAGAAACGTCGCCGGATGAAATGTGCCAGCGCCCATTTCCTTGTCATAGGGCTGCATGATGACGCAGCCGCGCTCCGCCCAGTACTGCTGCAGCGTAAGGATCAAATCCTGAAAGCTCAGCGACTCGGGTGGTTTCTCCTTGCTCATTGGTGTTTCGCCGGGCCCAAACCCGCGCAGTATATAGGAATTTGACGGGTTCGCATCCGCCCTCTCAGGTTCGTCACACGACCCGCGCACCTGGGGGCTTTCTCATCCTCATGGCTCCCTGCGGTCCGCTTTACTTCGGATGCGAAAGCCCCCACGCTCGCGGGTCCTGCAATCTCCGTGTCCCTCCCCATCGCCGCTATACCGTTGGAGCGCTCCTCGGAGCGCGACTGGGGCCAAGCATAATCGTGCCATGATTTCACCACCCACCATTCGCGCCTCGAGAGGCGCTCCAACTACTGCGAGTCCGTGCGACTGACGAACGGTGAGACGGCCGCACAATAACGGTGCACAACGGCCGATGTTTGCACTATACTGGTGCGAATGTTCTTGTATCGTGACAGCGAATCATAGTTTAATCAACGAGTTATAGGGCGCACCATTTTGGCACGCTTAGTGCACTTACTCGGATAACCTGACCGGCACACGCCGGGCGTTTCTATGCTTTGAATGTTTGGAGGAAAGATTCATGAAGCCCAAAGAGGTACTCGGCCTTATCAAAGAGAATGAGGTCAAATTTGTCGATTTTCGTTTCACGGACACGAAAGGCAAAGAACAACACGTAACGGTGCCCGCACACACGGTCGACGAAGATCTGTTTGAAGATGGCAAGATGTTCGACGGTTCGTCGATCGCCGGTTGGAAGGGCATCAATGAATCCGACATGATATTGATGCCGGATCCGGCCTCCGCGGTCATTGACGTTTTTCCAGACGAGACGACCGTCAACCTGCGCTGCAACGTCGTCGAGCCGGCGACCATGCAGGGCTACGATCGTTGCCCGCGGTCGCTTGCTGATCGTGCCGAGGCGTACCTGAAGTCAACCGGGATAGCAGATGCTGCGTTCTTTGGGCCGGAGAACGAGTTTTTCGTTTTCGATCATGTTTCCTGGGACGACAACATGCAGGGCGCGTTTTACAAGGTCGATTCGGACGAGGGCGCATGGAACACGGACCGCGCATCCTCGGATGGAGAGGGCAACACGGGCCATCGCCCAACCGTCAAAGGCGGTTACTTCCCGGTGCCACCGGTCGACTCACTGCATGATCTGCGCTCGGCAATGTGTCTTGCTATCGAAGACATGGGAGTCGAAACTGAAGTGCATCATCACGAGGTGGCGACGGCAGGGCAGTGCGAAATTGGCGCTAAATTCAATACCTTAGTGAACAAGGCCGACGAAGTGCAGGTTCTCAAATACGTTGTGCACAATGTTGCGCACGTTTACGGCAAGACTGCCACCTTCATGCCCAAGCCGCTCGTGAACGATAACGGTAACGGCATGCATGTGCATCAGTCGTTGTTCAAGGATGGCGAAAACCTGTTCTCCGGCGATGGCTACGGCGGTCTTTCGGAAACGGCGCTGTACTACATTGGCGGCATTATCAAACACGCGAAGGCGCTGAACGCATTCACGAATCCGGCAACGAACAGCTACAAACGCCTG
>Ga0255049_10001378_pt1 | contig 13399 bp, 11 predicted proteins | sample JV7_2_3_MG_FD_183615 | JGI IMG/M metagenome (GOLD analysis project Ga0255049, IMG submission 183615) | Seawater microbial communities from Jervis Inlet, British Columbia, Canada - JV7_2_3 | ecosystem: Environmental > Aquatic > Marine > Inlet | place: Canada: British Columbia | collected 2016-10-06
TCCCGATCAGCGAACTGCGGCTGACACGGCGCATGATCCGAGCGCTGGGTTTGATCAAGTGGGCCGCGGCCGGGACCAACGCCGATCTCGGACGACTCGAAGAGAAACAGGCCGGGGCGGTCCAGCAGGCGGCGCTCGAAGTTGCCGACGGTAAGCTCGACGGCGAGTTCATCATCGACATCTTTCAGACAGGATCGGGCACGTCCTCCAACATGAACGCAAACGAGGTCATCGCCAACCGTGCCGCCGAAATCCTGGGGGCCGCGCGCGGGGCGCGCGACGTCGTCCACCCCAACGATCATGTCAACTGGGGGCAGTCCTCGAACGACGTGATCCCGACGACGGTGCATCTGGCCGCACTGATGGGCATCAGCGAAGTGCTGGAGCCCGGTCTCGAACGGCTCGAGCAGGCGCTGCTCGACAAGAGCAAGGAATTCTGGGACGTCATCAAGACCGGTCGGACGCACCTGCAGGACGCGACGCCGATCCGCATGGGCCAGGTCTTCGCCGGCTACGCGGGCCAGATCGAACGTGGACGCCGCCGCGTCGAGCAGGCCAAGCAGGAACTCGCGGAGGTCGCCCTCGGAGGCACCGCGGTCGGTACGGGTCTCAACACGCACCCCGAGTTCGCATCGCGCGTGTGCGCTGCGCTCAGCGAACGGGCGGGGGTCGCGATCCGCGAGAGTGAGAATCACTTCCAGGCCCAGGCCACGCTCGACGGCCTGGTTGCGGCTTCCGGCGCGTTGCGAACGGTCGCCGTCAGCCTGATCAAGATCGCCAACGACATCCGGCTGCTGGCCTCGGGCCCGCGGACGGGACTGGGCGAACTGACGTTACCCGAAGTCCAACCGGGTAGTTCGATCATGCCGGGCAAGGTGAATCCCGTCATTGCCGAGTCGCTGATCATGGTCGCCGCGCAAACGCTGTCCAACGATCAGGCGCTCGTGCAGGCCGGGGAGTGGAGCTTTTTCGAGCTCAACACGATGCTGCCGATGGCCGGCTACAACCTGATCCAGTCGATCGAAACGATGGGCAACGCGACGAAGAACTTCGCCGACCGCTGCGTCGACGGGCTGCAGGCAACCGGTCGCGGGCCGGAGATGGTCGAACAGGGGTTGGCGATCGTGACCGGTCTTGTTCCGCTGATCGGTTACGATCTGTCGGCGGCGATCGCGCACGAGGCTGCCGCCAGCGGCCGTACCGTGCGCGAGGTCGCGAGAGAAAAGACCGATCTGACCGCGGACCAGCTCGACGCGGGGCTCGATCCGTTCAAGATGACCGCACCCTCGGAATAGGTCGCTCGTGCCGGTTCCCACACCGTTTCACCCGCGGACTTCGGGCCTGTGCCACAGCCTGCTGTGGAAGGAATGGTCCGGGTACTACGCGGTCTGCTCCTACGACACCTGCCACGAGCGCGAGTACTACGCGTTGCGGCATGCGGCGGGATTGATCGATGTCTCCCCGTTGTTCAAGGCCGACCTCGAGGGGCCGGACGCCGCGGCACTGCTCTCGCTCGTCACCGTTCGCAACCTGCGCAAGCTGCGTGTCGGGCGCGTGACGTACCTGTGCTGGTGCGATGACGACGGCAAGGTCGTCGACGACGGTACGGTCACCCGGCTGGGCGAACAGCACTACCGTCTGACCGGAAACGGGCCGCTGTGCGAATGGCTGAAACGTTACTCGGACGACCTGGATGTCGAGATCGAGGACACCTCGGACAGGTACGGCGCGCTGGCGCTTCAGGGCCCGCTGTCACGCGCGATCCTGCTAGAAGCCGCCGGATCGGACGTTGAGAAACTTCGTTTCTTTCGGGGCAAGACGAGCGCCATCGGCGGGGTTCCGGTCCTGATCACCCGGACGGGATACACCGGGGATCTCGGCTACGAGGTCTGGGTCGAACGCGATGACGCGCTGGCGGTGTGGGATCACCTGATCGCCGCCGGGAAACCGTTCCGGCTACAACCCGCGGGCCTCGATGCGATGGACGTGACACGAATCGAGGCCGGCTTCGTGCTCTGCGGCGTCGATTACTTTCCCGCGCAGCATTGCCTGCTCGACTCGAGAAAGTCCTCGCCGTACGAGATCGGGCTCGGCCGGGCGGTCAACCTCGATCGGGAACCGTTCGTCGGGCAGCGAGCGTTGCGCGAGGAACTCGGGCGCGATGCCGTCTGGAACATGGTCGGGCTCGAATACGACTGGAACGACTACGAGGTCCTGCTCGGAAGCTACGGGCTCCCGCCGCAGGTGTGCTCGGGCGCCTGGCGAGATGCGGTACCCGTCTACGACCTGCGCGAGCGCCAGATCGGACAGGCCACCAGCGGCGCCTGGTCGCCATTGCTCAAGAAGAACCTCGCGCTGGCGACGTTGAAATCCGCTCACGCCAAGCCCGGCACGCGCGTCCGCGTCGAGGTCACCGTCGAGTACGAGCGGCGCGCGATCGGGGCCACGGTCGTGGCCACACCTTTTTTCGATCCGCCGAGGAAAAAATCGTGAGCACGCACCCGCAGTCCTCGCGCTACGACGCGATCGTGATCGGAGGCGGCCACAACGGGTTGACCACGGCGGCGTACCTGGCGAAAGCCGGCCGCAAGGTGCTCGTACTCGAACGCCGTCACGTCCTCGGGGGTGCGGCGGTCAGCGAGGAACTGCACCCGGGTTTCACGTTTTCGGTCTGTTCGTACGTGGTCAGCCTGCTGCGCCCGCACATCATTCGCGAGCTCCGGTTGGCCCGCCATGGGCTGCAGATCATCCCGCTGGAGTGCTCGTTTCTGCCACTCCCGAACGGCGACTCGCTGGCGCGCTGGAGCGATCCCGAGCGTACGCGGCGCGAGGTCGCGCGTTTTAGCCGCAACGATTCGGAGCGGTTGCACGAGTTCGGCCTGGCGATGACGAAGTTGTGCTGGTTGGCCAAGCGAATCATCGACAGCCCGGCCCCTGATCCGGCCTCGCTGGCGCCGCGGGAGCTGCTCAAGCTGCTGCGCCTCGGCCGCACGATGAAGGACGACCCGACGGATCTCCGCTGGCTCAACTTCAAGTTGTTGACGATGAGTGCGGTCGATTTCCTGGACCTCTGGTTCGAGTCGGGTGTGCTCAAGGCGCCGATGTCGGTCAGCGGGATCATCGGCACGTTCCTCGGCGTGCGCTCGCCGGGAACGGCGTACGTGCTGTTGCACCACTACCTGGGTGAGATCGACGGCGCATTCCGCGCCTGGGGTTTCTCAAAGGGAGGGACCGGCGGGATCAGTCTTGCGATCGCCGGCGCCGCACGCGCGTACGGCGCGGAGATCCTCGAACAATCGGGGGTCGCGCGGGTGCTCATGCAGGGCGGCAAGGCCGAAGGCGTCGTGCTGGAAAATGGCGACACCGTGCACGCCGCTGCCGTGATCTCGAGCGTCGACCCCAACCGCACGTTCCTGCAACTCGTTGGAGAGCAACACCTCGACGATGAGTTTGCCGCTCAGATTCGGCGCTACCGACTACGCGGTAGCTCGGGGAAGGTGAACCTCGCGCTCGACCGGCTACCCGAGTTCTCGTGTCGTCCCGGAGATGGACCGCATCTGTTCGGCGACATCGCCATCGCCCCCGGCATCGACTACCTCGAGCGGGCCTATGACGATGCCAAATACGGTGATTTCTCGCGACGCCCCTACATCAACGTGGTGATCCCGTCGCTGGTCGACCCTTCCGTCGCACCGCCCGGGAAACATGTGATGTCCTGCTTCGTACAGTACGCACCGTACGACATCAAGGAGGGACCGTCGCACTGGCCCGAACGGCGTGAGGCGTTCGGCGATACGGTCGTCGATACGCTTGCCGAATACATCCCCGGACTCAAGGAATCGATTCTTTACCGCCAGGTGCTGACACCGTGGGATATGGAACAGGAATTCGGCCTGACGGAAGGCAACATCTTCCATGGTGAGCTGAGCCAGGAGCAATTACTGTTCCTGCGTCCGGCCGCCGGCTGGGCGCGTTACCGCACGCCGATCGACGGTCTGTGGGTCTGCGGATCGGGCACGCATCCCGGTGGCGGGATCATGGGCGCACCGGGCGAGTTGGCGGCAAAAACGATGCTCGCATCGAGGGCGCTGTGAGTCGTTACGACGAGATCGTGATCGGCGCCGGCGTCAACGGCCTGGTCGCGGCGACGAGACTGGCGATGGGCGGGCGTCGCGTTCTCGTCGTCGATGCCGCCGAGCGCCCCGGCGGGCGTTGTGCTTCGCACACGTTTCATCCGGGCTACACGAGCCCGGGCCTGCTGTCCGACACCGCGGCGTTTCGTCCGGTCCTCTCGCGCGAACTGGATCTCGAACGTTTCGGTATCCGCCGTTGCGAGACCGCCGCGCGTTGCCTCACGCTGAGCGGCGCCGGAAAGCTGGTCGACCCCTACGACACGAGCAACCCGTGGCACGCCTGGCTCGGCGAGGTCGCGCCGGTCCTCGAGAGTTTCATCGACGAACCACCGTTGGAATTGCTGCAACCCGAGCGCACCCCGCTCGGGGAACTCTTGCATCGTGGCTTCGAGCTGCGCCGGCTCGGCCGCAAGACGATGATGGAACTCCTGCGCGTGCCGCCGATGTCGCTATCCGACTGGCTGCGCGAATCCTTCGACGACGAGCCGACGATGGCCGCTCTGGCGCTGCCCGCGCTGATCGGAACGTGGCTCGCGCCGCGTTCTCCGGGAAGCGCGTTCAACCTGTTGTTCGAGCACATCGCGAGCTCGACCCAGGTCGAGGGTGGAACTCCGGCACTGATCGAGGGGCTCGTAGCTGCAGCGGAGGAGGCGTCTGTCGTGTTCCGGTACGGCGCCGAAGTCGAGCGGCTGCATGTCGACTCGGGACGGATTGCCGGTGTCGTTCTCTCCGACGGCGGGACCGTCGCCGCTGAACGCGTCGCCGCCTCGTCCAGTCCACGCCGCTTGATGCTCGACCAGCTGCCACCGGGATTGCTCCCCTGGCGCCAGCGCCGGCGTTATCGAGCCTATCGCTGCCGCGGCACGACGGCGCAACTCTTGCTGGCGCTCGATCGCGTACCGGCAGCGCTCGATCGCGTCGAGTTCGCGCAGACTGCCGGCTCGCTGGACGAGATCGAGCGAGCCTTCGACGCCGTGAAGTACCGCACGTTCAGCGACAAACCGGTGCTGTGGATCCATCAGGCGAGCATCGCGGCCCCGCGACTGGCCCCCGAGGACGGCGCCACGCTTTCGATTCTCATCCAGTACGCACCGTACGACCTCGAGGACGGATGGACCGACGAGGCGCGCAATCGCCTGCAACGCTTCGCACTGCAACGCCTCGAGGATCGCGTGCCGGGGATCGGCGCACGGATCGTCGGGTCCGAGTTGCTGGACCCGACGCGGATCGAGCAGCGCTACGGTTTGTTCGGTGGCCAGATCCACCACGGTGAACACGCGCTGGACCAGTGGTTGGTACGGCCCGAACCCGACGCGGCGGCCTACGAAACGCCGCTTCCGGGACTATGGTTTTGCGGCGGGGGGAGCCACCCCGGCGGTGCGCTCACCGGGGCCCCGGGGCGACTGGCCACGCGCGCGATGCTGGCGCGCTAATGACGCCGCCGCTCGTACACGTGTTCGACGACGAGCAACAACTTGCAAGCGAAACCGCCGGCGCAATCGCCGAAGCCGCCGCGGAGGCGGTTTCCCGGCGCGGTCGTTTTCACTGGGCGCTGGCGGGAGGCGGGACGCCGAAGCATACGTATCGCGCCCTGGCCGCCCCGCCGCTGCATGCCGCATTCCCGTGGGATCGCTTCGACGCGTGGCTCGGAGACGAACGCCTGGTCCCTGCCGACGATCCGGCGAGCAATCGGCGCATGGTCCTGGAACAGCTGTTCCGCCCGGCCGGTGCGGATCCCGCGGCACTCCACCCGTTCGACACCGAGAGCGGTGATCCGCGCGCGGCCGCAGCGGCGTACGCACGGCAGCTCGAAGAAGGGGTCCCGGCGAATGCCGAAGGTGTTCCCGTACTCGACTTGGTGTTGCTCGGACTCGGTGTCGACTCGCACACGGCATCCTGGTTTCCCGGGTCGAGCTTTCCCGACGATCGATGGGTTGCCGCTGTCGACAAGGAACATGCCGGCCACCAGCGTCTGACGCTCACGCCCGTGACGGTGAACGCGGCGCGATGTGTGTTGTTCCTGGTGTCGGGCGAGGTCAAGCGGGACGCGCTGCGCCGCGTATTTGATGAACCGAAGGATCTGCCGGCGGTCCCGGCCCAGCGCGTAGCTCCGACGAGGGGCCGGCTGACCTGGATGATCGACCGCGACGCTGCGGGTCAGTTCTTTGCCAGCTGAGCGGTGACCTTCTTGATGATCTTCTGTGCCTGGACGTCGAGCCCGCTGCCCGCGTAATCGGTGATCACGCGATCGAGGTAGAAGCGACCCTGCTCGACGTCGCCGGCACGCATCATCGCCTCGCCGATCGCAACGAACATGTCCCCCGTCTTCGAGGAATCCGGGAACTGGCCCAGGGCGGTCTGGAATCGTTCGATTGCCGACGGGTAGGCCTCTTTCTTGAGGTAATAGCGTCCGACGGCAAGCTCGTGCTCGACCAGCCGGGACTCCGCGACGCGTCGCATCAACCGCGCGGCCACCGCGTAACTGGAGTCGGGAAACCGCGTCTCGACCGAGCGCAGATCGCGGATCGCCTGGTACGTCTCGGTCTGGTCCTTCGACGGTGCGCTGACCTGGCTCAACGAACAGATCCCCGCCTGGTACAGCGCGTAGGGCGCCAGCGCATGGTCGGCGTACAGGGTCACGTAGTCGAGGTACAGCGCGCGTGCGTCGATCAACGCAATGTCGTTGTTTTGATAGAAGGTCGCGTCGGCGGTGGTGATCCGGACGAGCGGCTCCAGTAGCGCGCGATCTTCGCCTAGCCGGTAGTCGATCCGGCTGAGCAACTCGGTGGCACGGCGCAGGTTGCCACGTTGAATCTCCTCGCGTGAGACGCGGTAGGTCTCGCGCGGGGACAACAAGCGCGTGTCGACGTCTTTCTTTTTCTTGCCGCAGCCCGTGGCCAGACCGGCCAGCAGCCCGCACGTGACGGCGGCGAAGATCATCCGTTTCAACATTTCGCTCCGCGTTCGATCAAGCGCTCGCGCAGTCCCTCGGGCAGCCGCCGCGGCTTGCCCTGGTTGTCGACCGCACCGTGTTCGGTGAAGCCCGTGGCCAGCAGTTGATCGGTCGTTTCCCTCAACACTTCGTATTCGAACCGCACGCGCACTCCACCGAGCCGGGTCAAACGCGTGCGCACACAGAGTCGATCGTCGTAGCGTGCCGGCGCCTTGTAGTCCGCACCGACCCGCACGACCGGAAAGAAAATCCCGCGTTCGTCCTCCAGCTCACCGTAGGGACACCCGGCATCGCGCATCCACTCCGTCCGGCCGAGTTCGAACCAGGCCAGGTAGTGACCGTGCCACGCCACACCCATCCTGTCGGTTTCGGGGTAACGCACACGGACTTTGACCTGTCCCATCGACGGCGTACGGTTAGCAGGTTCGTTCACGTTCCGCCAATTCGGCCAGTTGCCGCACCATCCGTTCGGTCGTCCCGCGGATGTCGCCGGACCCGAACACCGCCGACCCGGTCACGATCATGTCGATGCCACACGCCGCGACATCCGCGACGTTGTCCACGGTAACCCCTCCGTCGATTTCCAGCCGCACATCGGGAGCCTCACGATCCAATCTCTGTCGCAAATCGCGGGCCTTTTGCAGCACCGATGGGATGAGCTTTTGCCCTCCGAAGCCCGGGTTGACGGACATGAGCAAGACGAAATCGACGTCCTGCAGGATCTCGTCGAGGGCCGAAAGCGGTGTCGACGGGTTCAGCGCGACCCCGGCCTTCGCGCCACGTTCGCGGATTCGGGTGACCGTGCGGTGCAGGTGTGCCGCCGTCTCGACGTGAACCGATACCATGTCCGCGCCCGCCGCCACGAAGTCGTCCACATGGCGGTCGGGTTCGGCGATCATCAGATGGCAGTCGAGGGGCAGGTCGGTCACCTTGCGTAACGCCGCGGTGACACCCGCCCCGATCGTGATGTTGGGAACGAAGTGACCGTCCATCACGTCGATGTGGATCATCGCCGCGCCACCGGCCTCCGCTTCCTGGACATCGGCTCCGAGATGGGCGAAATCCGCTGAGAGGATCGAAGGGGCAAGTACGGCCGCCATGCGTGAGGTTTCCTTTCTTTACTGCGCGATCGTCAGATCGACGACATCGTTGGACCGGACCGGGTATCCGGGCAACGGTAGTTGCCCGACGACGCGGCCGGACCTCCGGCCGCTCATGCTAACCCTCCGCACGGCCCCGCGTCGGAATCCATTCAGGGCCAGCCATGCCTCGGCGCCGGCGCGATCCATCCCGATCAGGTCGGGCATGATCCAGACGGGAATCTCGGCGCCAGTCGATACCAGCCGGTGCACTCGACTTGCCGGAACGGCCGGGGTGTCCGGCTCGGGAACCTGGCTGATCACCGCGCCCGTGGGCACGCTGGCCGAGGCGATCCGCGCCTCGTCCCCGGGAACGAAACCTCCCTGCTTGAGTTCGATCTCGACGGTCCGTGCGGCCTGGCCGACCAGGTCGGGGACGTTGAGGACCTTGCCCCCGAGGCTCATCACGAGCTTGATCTTGCGTCCCCGGCGAACGGAGACATCCGCCGGTGGGGCCTGCTGGAGGATGCGCCCCGATGCGATCGCCGGATCGTTGCGTTGATCAACGACCTGAAGGACGAGTTCCTGAGCGGCGACCTCGCGCGATGCGGCCTCGAGCGTCATCCCCGTCAGGTCAGGGACCCGCACCTCGGTCGAACTCATCTCGACCCGCATGGCGATGAAGAACGAGACGACAAACGCGACGCCGATCAGCGTGAGCCCGCCGCCGACCCAAACCACATCGGTGAGGATGCGCACCCAACGACTCGAGGATTTGGGAAACGCCGGAAGCCTGAGGCGGCCCGCGATCTTTGGCAGGGCCGGCAGTTTGAGGCGGATCTTCACGATTCCGCGGTCCGCTCGAGCGCCGCGGCGAAGAACCCGTCCAGGCCGTCCCGCGAGGGATCGGTACGCAGGAAGTGATCGTCGCCGACGAGGGGCCGTGCCGACGCGGGGAGATCCGCGGCGGGGTCGACCGGTGAGAACTCCGGGAAGCGTTCAAGGAACGATGCGATCACTCGTTCTCCTTCCTCGGGCTCCATCGAACACACCGAGTAGACCAGGCGGCCTCCCTCGGCCAGCAGGCCGGCCGCCCGTTCGAGCAACCGTTCCTGCCGCAGCGAGATCAGCTTAATCGCCTCCGGGGTCAGACGCCAACGGATCTCGGGGTGGCGCCTGAGGGTCCCCGTCCCACTGCACGGGGCGTCGACGAGAATCCGGTCGAAGCGTGTGTCGAGCGGTGGCCCGGCGGTCATATCCGCGATCAACGGGACCACGCGGTCGAACCCGCAACGCTCCACGTTGCGTAGCAACCGCTGCATTCGGCCGGCGTTCCGGTCGGCCGCGATGACGCATCCGCGCGGCCCGACAAGGTTCGCGAGGAGCATCGTTTTTCCGCCCGGCGCGGCACAAACGTCGAGCACGGTCATCTCCGGTCCGGCGACGACCAACTCGGTCACCAACTGGCTGGCCTCGTCCTGAACCCAAGCGAGCCCCCTGGCCAACGCATCTCCGGGGCTGCCGGAGAACACCCGCAGGCTGTCGCGCAACACCCGGCCCGGCCGTGTCCGGCACCCACGTTCGGAAAGGCTCGCGGCGAGACGCTCGCTGCTGATGCGCGCAAGGTTCGGTCGCAGGGTCGTCCTCGCGGGACGGTTGTTGGCTTCAAGCAGCGCGATCGTCGATTCCCACCCTCCACGATCGACGAGCCGCTCGACCCACCAATCGGGGTGCGACGTCCATTGTGCCCAGGCGGCGACGGATCGCTCGACCGGTCGCGCGAGAAGCTCGTCCGGGTCGGTGCGGGCCACGCGGCGCAGCACGCCGTTGACGAAACCCGCGGCCCGCGGATTGCGCCGGCGGATCGAATCGACCGCGGTGGAGACGGCGGCGTGGTCGGGAACGCGGTCGAGCGAGACAAGCGCGTATGCGCCGACACGCAGGGTGGCCAGCACGAGTCCTTCCAGCCCGTCGAGTGGGCGGTTGCTGGCCTGCTGCAACGCGGCATCGAGCACCCGTTTTCCGCGCAGCACCCCCAACACGGTCTCGTGCAGCAACGCACGGTCGCGACGATCCGCAAAGCGCCGTTCGTGCGTCTCGAGAAGCCGCGAGGCCCAGGCCCCCGAACGCTCCACGCGATCGAGGATCTCGGCCGCCGTTTCGCGGACGTCGGGAGGCCGGCGGTCAGCGCGTTCGGACGGGCTCAAGCCGTTCCCCTATCGCGATCTGACGGCCGTTCAGCGCATCCTCGACGGAGATCGCGACGCGCCCGTCCGGTTGCAGCGTGATCAAACGCAGCGCGGTCCGACCCGCGCAGATCAAAGCCGCCCCGCCGGATGCGAGCGCGACCAACCGGCCGGGTTCATCCAGGGGCGCGTCGGAAGAGAGCCGGCCGAACTCGTCCAACGCCTCAGCCCGAACGAGGCGTAGTCGTTTTTCGCCGCGCAGGAGCCACACACCGGGCCACGGATCAAAACCGCGAATCCGGCCCTCGACGAGACGCGCTTCGAGCACCTCGGGGTCGATCCAACCGTCCTCGCGGGCCAGCAGCGGCGCCTGCGTCGCATCGGCGTGGCGTTGCGGCGTCGGCTCGTGCGTCCCGGAAGTCAGACCCTGAACGGTCTCGGCCAGGATCGGCGCGCCGATTGCGGCGAGGCGTCCGAACAGGGCGGGTGCATGTTCGCCCGGGAGGATCGGTACTTCCTTTTGGAGCAACGTATCGCCCTCGTCCAGCGCCGCGTTAATGGCGATCGTGGTCACACCGGTGGTGCGTTCGCCGTGGGCCAGGGCCCACTGGACCGGCGCCGCCCCGCGGTAGCGCGGCAGCAGGGAGAAATGCAGGTTGACCGCGCCCAGCGGGGTCTGCTCGATCAATCGTAGCGAGAGCATCCTGCCGAAGGCGACGACCGCGAGCAGATCCGGGTTGCAGGCCCCGACGCGTTCGCGAAAGCGCCTGTTGCGCACCTTGGCGGGTTGTTCGACGGTCAGGCCGGCGTCGAGCGCGAAGGTCTTGACGGGCGGTGCGACGGGGCGGCGAGAGCGGCCGGAGGGCCGGTCGGGTTGCGTCACCACGAGCGGGATGTCGTGCCCAACCTCGAAGAGGTGCCTGAGGGCCGGCACCGCGACGTCGGGGGTTCCGAAGAAGACGATTCTCACGGCGCTGAAGCCGCCACCCAATCCTCGTCCTTCATGCGCTTGCGGATGCGGCGTTTGACGATGCCCCGTTTCAGGCCCGAGAGATTGCGTAGGAACGTATAGCCGTCGAGGTGTTCGCACTCGTGCTGGATGCAGCGGCCGAGCAGGCCATCCGACTCGAACTCGAAGGGTGTCCCGTCGAGATCGAGCGCGGCCAGACGCACCCGGAACGGACGCTCGACATCAATGTTGATCCCGGGGAAGGAAAGGCACCCCTCCTCGTCGACGTGCAAGCCCTCGGTCTCGAGGACTTCGGGATTGATGAATACGTGGAGCCTGTCGTCCTCCTGGCCGGCGCTGATGTCGACGATACAGACCCGCTCGGTCCGCGCAACCTGATTGGCGGCAAGACCGATGCCCGGGGCGGCGTACATCGTCTCGACCATGTCGGCGACCAGTGCCCGTAGAGAGTCGTCGACCGCCTCCACGGGCACGGTCGGCCGTAGCAGCACGGGTTCGGGATAAAGGACGATGGGAAGACGGGCCATGACACACCGGGATCGTTTTTTCACCGGGACCGTAGCACATTCGCGGATGTGTCTACGGGAGAGGACAGCGTGTCCCAAGCCGAGGACACGGCGATCCGACGAGAATCCCCTTTGGGGCAATTCCGGGGCCCTCCCCGGTGGCACGGACCCTGCAATCCTGAGGGACGGATCTGCGGCGAGCGAGCATCGCATCGCCGGGGAGGTAACGATGAAACAGCGCTCTGGATGGCTTCTTCTCTTCGCCGCGTGTGTCCTCCACGTGGGGGCCGTCAGCCCCATTTCGGCCCAGGAGATCGAAGCGCTCGGTGACGACTACGTCGCCGGCGATTTCGGGCGCCTGCTCTATCAGGAAAACGGCGTCACGGTACGCCGTGCCTCGACGGAAGCCGACCCCTCGCTGGAACGCGTGGCGGGGTTGAACGCTCCGATCTTCCCGGGTGACGGTGTGCTGACCGCCTTCGATCAGCGAGCCGAGATCCAGCTGGCCGGAGGGTCGCTGGTACGCATCGATCGCGGCACCGACCTGACGTTTCTCTCCATGCCCGACCCGTACGCCGAGGTTGCCGACAACACGGTGCTGCAGTTGGAGCAAGGTGCGATCCGTATCAACGCCCTCCTCGCCGGCAATTCCGAATTCCGCATCGACACACCGGCCGCGACGATATTCCTGGTCGACGACGTGGATCTGCGCGTGGCGGTCGGCGATGACGGCGCGACCTACGTTGCATCGCACCGCGGCGTGGTCTCGGTAGCGGTCGGTGACCGATCCGTGTTGCTGCGTTCCGGCACCAAGACGACGGTCTATCCGGGCGAGACACCGGAAGCACCGGTTTCGTTCAACACGCTTCGCGGCGATGGCTTCGATCGCTGGGTCGCCAAGCGCGACGAGGAGTTGCGCGCCACCGACAGGTACGCCGGCGACATCGAATCCTACGACGAAATCCCCGACGAGGTTCGCCCGTACTACCGTGAACTTTCGCGCCACGGCCGCTGGGTCTACGCCGACGACTACGGTTGGGTCTGGTATCCCTCGACCGTTGGTTCCGATTGGAGCCCCTACAACGACGGCTACTGGTCGTACGGCTCGCGAGGTTACTTCTGGGTCTCCCACGAACCCTGGGGCTGGGCCCCGTACCACTACGGTCGCTGGGGTCACTACGGCGGCGCATGGTGCTGGATCCCCGGCCGGGTGTTCGGTGGAGCCTGGGTCGCCTGGTCCTGGGGCTCGGCGTATGTCGGCTGGAGTCCACTGGGTTACTGGAACACGGCGTACTGTGGAAGCCCCTGGGCGTACAGCTACGGATACTACGGTCCGTCGTGGTCGTTCGTCAGCTACAACCACTTTCAGTACCACAGCTACCGCCGGCACATCATCCGTTACGATCACATCGACCGGCACTACCTGACCGACACGGCGGTGGTCACGCGACCTCCGCGGGCGCACCCGCGCGATCTGGCTCGATCCGCCGAAGTGCGTGATCGCGCCAGGCGTCAGACCCAGGCGGATCGTGTTGCACACTTGCGACCGGTCGATCAGGAAACACGCGGGAC